>Ga0079224_100009717_pt1 | contig 13152 bp, 11 predicted proteins | sample Stecom2015_FD_80414 | JGI IMG/M metagenome (GOLD analysis project Ga0079224, IMG submission 80414) | Agricultural soil microbial communities from Utah to study Nitrogen management - Steer compost 2015 | ecosystem: Environmental > Terrestrial > Soil > Agricultural land | place: USA: Utah... | reverse complement strand
CTCGGCGAAGACGTGACCGTGCTCGTGAAAGGCTCGCGCGCGATGGGGCTCGAGCGCGTCGTTGCGGGGCTCGCAGCACCCGAGCGAGAGACCGGGGGTGCACGATGCTGATGCACCTCACCGATCACCTGACCCGCTACTACTCGGGTTTCAACCTTTTCAACTACCTGACGATGCGAGCGATCCTGAGCGCGCTGACGGCGCTCGTGCTGTCGCTCGCGCTCGGCCCGTCGCTGATTCAGCGCCTGTCGAAACAGCGCATCGGCCAGCAGATCCGCGAGGTCGGGCCCGTGTCGCACCTGCCGAAGGCCGGCACGCCGACGATGGGCGGCGCGCTGATTCTGATCGCGATCGCGGTCAGCACGCTGCTCTGGGCGGATCTCCGCAACCGCTTCGTCTGGATCGTGCTGATCGTGATGCTCGCGTTCGGGGCGGTCGGCTTCGTCGACGATTACAAGAAGCTCGTGCTCGGCAACTCGACGGGCCTCCGGCCGCGCGCGAAGTATTTCTGGCAGTCGGTGATCGCGCTCGCGGCGGCCGTGACGCTCTACGTGACCGCGGAGAACCCCGACGTCGAGCACGCGCTGCTGATCCCTTACTTCAAGGATCTGATGATTCCGCTCGGCGCCGTCGGGTACGTGCTCTTCACGTACTTCGTGATCGTCGGGAGCTCGAACGCGGTGAACCTGACGGACGGGCTCGACGGCCTCGCGATCATGCCGGCCGTGCTCGTCGGCGGCGCGCTCGGCGTGATCGGCTGGGCGGCGGGCAACGTGGTGTTCGCGACGTATCTCGGCATCCCGTACGTCGCGGGCGCGGGCGAGATGATGGTGTTCTGTGCGGCTCTGGCGGGTGCCGGCCTGGGCTTCTTGTGGTTCAACACGTACCCGGCGCAAGTCTTCATGGGCGACATCGGCGCTCTCGCACTCGGCGCTGCCCTCGGACTCGTCGCCGTCGTCGTGAGGCAAGAGCTGGTGCTGTTCATCATGGGCGGCGTCTTCGTGATCGAGACCGTCTCGGTGATCATCCAGGTCGCCTCCTACAAGTTGACAGGCCGGCGCATTTTTCGCATGGCGCCGCTGCATCACCACTTCGAGCTGAAGGGCTGGGCGGAGCCGAAGGTCATCGTCCGTTTCTGGATCATCACCGTGATCCTCGTTCTGATCGGACTCGCGAGCCTGAAGATCCGGTGATGGTGGCGCTGATGCTCAACGACCGTCCGAACCATCGGAGGCACACGAAGGCCCGGACCCTCGTCGTAGGGCTCGGCGAGACGGGCCTCGCCGCGGCGCGGTATCTGACGCGTCTCGGCGAGCGCGTGCTCGTGATCGACAGCCGCGACGCGCCGCCCGGCCTCGACGCGCTGCGCCGCGAGCTGCCCGACGTGCAGGTCGAGCTCGGCACGCTCGACCCGAAGTGGCTCGCCTCCGCGACGCGAATCGTCTGGTCGCCGGGGCTCGCGGCGGATCTGCCGCTCGCCGTCGAGGCGCGCCGGCGCGGCATCGAGATCGTCGGCGATATCGAGCTCTTCGCGCACGCGACGAATGCGCCGGTGCTCGCCGTCACGGGCTCGAACGGCAAGAGCACCGTCACCGCGCTGACGGCGCACCTGCTCGAAGGCGCAGGCTACTTGGCCCCGGCCGGCGGGAATCTCGGCCCGCCCGCGCTCGAGCTCCTCGCGCCGCGCGAGGACGGCGCGGTCGCGGATGCGTACGTGCTCGAGATCTCGAGCTTCCAGATGGAGACGACGGAGTCGCTGCGTCCGCTCGCCGCGGCGGTGCTGAACATCTCCTCCGATCATCTCGACCGGCACGGCGATATCGACCACTACGCGGCGCTCAAGGCCAAGCTCCTGTCCGCGGCCGAGCACGCCGTGTTCAACCGGGACGATCCGCTCGTCCGCTCGATCGGCGAGCACTGCGTGCGGCCGATCCCGTTCTCGGTCGAGCATCCGCTCGTGCTCGGCTGGTCGGTGCTCGAGCACGAAGGGCAACGCTGGCTCGCGCGCGACGGGCATCCGCTCGTGTCGACGGCGTCGCTTACGCTCCGCGGCCGTCACAACGAGGCGAATGCGCTCGCAGCGCTCGCGCTTGCGGTCGCCTTCATCGAGACGAGCGGCGGCGGCCGCGCGGAGATCGATGCCGCGCTCGCCGCGCTGCCGCGCTTTACGGGATTGCCGCATCGTTGCAGCCCGGTCGCGACGCGCCGCGGCGTCGAATACATCGACGACTCGAAGGGCACGAACGTCGGCGCGACGGCCGCCGCGATCGCGAACCTGTCGGGACCGCTCGTGCTGATCGCGGGCGGGCAGGGCAAGGGTCAGGATTTCGCGCCGCTCGCCGACGCGGCCCGCGGCAAGGTCAAGGCCGCGGTGCTGATCGGCGAAGCGGCGCCCGCGCTCGAGCGCGTGCTCGAGAAGGTCTGCGACGTGAGCCGCGCGGCCGACATGCGCGAAGCCGTGCACGCCGCGGCGGCGGCGGCTTCGCCCGGCGACACGGTGCTTCTGTCGCCGGCCTGCGCGAGCCAGGACATGTTTCGCGATTACAAGCATCGCGGCGAAGCGTTCGCCGCGGCCGTGCGGGAGCTGCCGGAATGAGCATGGCGGCAAGACTCCCGGTTGCAGTCGATCCGCCGCTCGTCGCGGCGGCCGTCGGACTTGCGGTCGTCGGCACGATCATGGTCGGCTCCGCGTCGATCTCGATCGCCGACAACGCGACCGGCGAGCCCTTCTATTACCTGACGCGTCATCTCGGCGCGCTCGCGGTCGGCGCCGCGGCGTTCGCGCTCGTCGCGCTGCTGCCCGTCGAGACGTGGTACCGCATGAGCGGGCTCTGCGTGCTCGCGGCAATTGCGCTCCTCGTGATGCCGCTCGTGCCGTCGATCGGCCATACCGTGAACGGCGCGTCGCGCTGGATCGCGATCGGGCCGGTCACGCTGCAGCCGTCGGAGCCGGCGCGGCTCGCGCTCCTGATCTACGTTGCGAGCTACTGCGTGCGGCACTACGCGGATCTGACGTCGCGGTTCATCGGGTTCTTCAAGCCCCTCGCCGTGATCGCCATCGCGGCCGGGCTGCTGCTGCAAGAGCCCGACTTCGGCGCGGTCGTCGTGCTGACCGGCACGACGCTCGGCATTCTCTTCGTCGGCGGCGCGCGGCTCCGCGACGTGCTGCTCTCGGTCGGCGTGGCCGGCGCGGCGTTCGCGGCGCTCGCGATCTCGTCGCCGTACCGGCTCGAGCGGCTGATGTCGTTCCGGAGACCGTTCGACGACGCGTTCGATTCGGGCTTCCAGCTCGTGCAGTCGCTGATCGCGATCGGCCGCGGCGACTGGTTCGGCGTCGGGCTCGGCGAGAGCGTGCAGAAGCTCTTCTATCTCCCGGAGGCGCACACGGACTTCGTGTTCGCCGTGCTCGCGGAGGAGCTCGGCCTCGTCGGGTCGACGCTCGTGATCGTGCTGTTCGCCGTGCTCGTCTATCGCGCGATCTCGATCGGCCGGCGATCGATCGCGGCGGGGTTGCCGTTCCACGGTCTCGTCGCGATCGGCATCGGTATGACGCTCGGCGTTCAGGCGTTCATCAACATCGGCGTGAACACGGGCCTCCTGCCGACGAAGGGGCTGACGCTGCCGCTTCTGTCGTACGGCCGCTCGAGCACGGTCGTCACGCTCGCCGCATTGGGCCTTCTGTTCCGGATCCATCACGAGCTCGTCGGCGCGGAGAAGCGGCGCGCGGGCAAGGGGGAGGCGGCATGAGCGGTCCGGTCATGATCATGGCGGGCGGCACGGGCGGTCATGTCTTCCCCGGCCTCACGGTCGCGGACGTGCTGCGCGAGCGCGGCCGGCGCGTCGTCTGGCTCGGCACGCGTCGCGGGCTCGAGGCGCGCGTCGTGCCGCAGCACGGCATCGACATCGAGTGGATCTCGGTCTCGGGGCTGCGCGGCAAGGGGCTCGCCGGCACGTTGACGGCCCCGTTTCGCGCCGCGTACGCAGTCGGTCAGGCGCTCGCGGTGCTGCGCCGACGGAAGCCTTCGGCCGTGCTCGGCATGGGCGGCTTCGTGTCGGGACCCGGCGGGCTCGCCGCATGGCTCACGCGCCGTCCGCTCGTGATCCACGAGCAGAACGCGATCGCGGGCACGACGAACCGCTGGCTCGCGCGCTTCGCGACGCGCGTCTTCGAGGCGTTCCCGGGAAGCTTCCCGCGTCGCGTTCCTGCGCTGCACGTCGGCAATCCGGTTCGGCGGGCGATCGCCGCGCTGCCGCCGGCGAGCGAGCGCATTGCCGAGCTCGTCGCCCGGAGAAATGTGTCAGACACCATTTCCCCTGCAGGCGATATGTCGTCCGGCACCGCCGCGGCCGGGAAGATGGTGTCTGACACATTCTTCCGCCCGAGCCGCCGCGCGCGCCTTCTCGTCGTCGGCGGCAGCCAGGGCGCGCGCGTGCTGAACGTGACGGTGCCCGCGGCGCTCGCGCGGCTTCCCGAGGACTTGCGCCCGGAGGTTCGACATCAGGCGGGTCGAACCGCGGACGAAGCGCGTGCCGCGTACCGCGAGGCCGGCGTCGATGCCGACATCCGCGAGTTCATCGACGACATGGCCGCCGACGCGTACGGCTGGGCCGACTTCGTCGTCGCCCGCGCGGGCGCGCTGACGATCGCGGAGCTCGCCGCGGCCGGGCTGCCGGCCGTGCTCGTGCCGTATCCGTACGCGATCGACGATCACCAGTCGCGTAACGCCGAGTGGTTCACCGGCGCCGGCGCCGGCATTGCGATCGCGGAGCGCGATCTCGATGCGGAACGGCTTGCGAAGGAGCTCGGCGCGCTGCTCGGTGCGCCCGACCGGCTCGCGGCGATGGCCGACGCCGCGCGCAAGCTCGCGCGCGTCGACGCGGCGGAGCGGATCGCGGACGCATGCATCGCGCTCGCGGAGGGCCGCCGATGACGAAGCAGCAGATGGGCCGCATCCGCACCGTGCACTTCGTCGGGATCGGCGGCGCCGGCATGGCCGGCATTGCCGAGGTGCTGTTGAGCCTCGGCTATTCGGTGCAAGGCTCGGACTTGCGGCGCAGCGCCGTCACGGAGCGTCTCGAGCGGCTCGGCGCGAAGGTCTGGCAGGGACATCGCGAGGAGCAGATCGAGAACGCGGACGTCGTCGTCGTGTCGAACGCCGTGTCCGCCGACAACGCCGAGGTCGCCGCGGCGCATCGCCGCCGCATCCCGGTGGTGCCCCGTGCGGAGATGCTCGGCGAGCTGATGCGCTTCCGTTACGGCATCGCGGTCGCCGGCACGCACGGGAAGACGACGACGACGAGCTTGATCGCGAGCGTGCTCGCGGAGGGCGGGCTCGATCCGACGTTCGTGATCGGCGGCCGCCTCGCGAGCGCCGACGCGAATGCGCGGCTCGGCGAGGGCCGCTATCTCGTCGCCGAAGCGGACGAGAGCGACGCCTCGTTCCTGCACCTGCAGCCGATGATCGCGGTCGTCACCAACATCGACGCGGATCATCTGGGCGCGTACGGCGGCGACTTCGAGCAGCTGAAGCAGGGCTTCCGCGACTTCCTGCTGAACCTGCCGTTCTACGGCCTCGCCGTGATGTGCAACGACGATGCGGCGACGCGCTCGCTGATCCCCGATCTCGGCCGCCGCGTCGTGAGCTACGGGCTCGAGGAAGGCGCGGACACGCGCGCGATCGACGTCGAGCTTTTGGGCCGGAAGAGCCGCTTCAAGGTCGTGCCGCCCGGCGGCGGCACGCCGCTGCCGTTCGAGCTGAATCTCCCGGGATTGCACAACGTGCAGAACGCGCTCGCGGCGATCACGGTCGCCGCCGAGCTCGAGGTCGACATCGACGCGGTGCGGCGCGCGCTCGCGTCGTTCTCCGGCATCGATCGGCGGCTCCAGGTGCACGGCACCGTCGAGACGCGCGCCGGACGCGTGACGTTCGTCGACGACTACGGCCATCACCCGACCGAGATCGCCGCGACGCTTGCCGCGGCGCGCGTCGCGTGGCCCGGGCGCAGGCTCGTCGTCGTGTTCCAGCCGCATCGTTACACGCGGACGCACGCGCTGCTCGACGATTTCGCGCAGGTGCTGTCCGACGCGGACGTGCTGCTGCTGACGCACGTCTATGCGGCGGGCGAAGCGCCGATCGTCGGTGCGGACGGCAAGGCGCTCGCGCGTGCAGTGCGTGCGCGCGGCAAGGTCGAGCCGATCTTCGTCGACGAGCTCGACGAGATACCGGACGTGCTCGGGAACGTCCTCGACGCGGACGACGTCGTGCTGACGCTCGGCGCGGGCTCGATCGGCGGGCTCGCGCCGGTGCTGCCGGCGCGTCTCGCGGTGAGACGGGCACACGGGGCGGGACAGTGAGCGCGGTGATGAGCGGAATCGACGCAATCGCGGGCGTCAGGCGTAACGAGCCGATGCGGCGGCATACGTCGTGGCGCGTCGGCGGTCCCGCCGATCTTTACTTCGAGCCTGCGAGCGAAGACGACCTCGCGCGGTTCCTCGCGGCGCTGCCGCTCGAGACGCCGGTGCACTTCGTCGGGCTCGGCTCGAACCTGCTCGTCCGTGACGGCGGCATCCGCGGCGCGGTGATCTCGATGCGCAAGCTCGGCCGGCGCATCGAGCGGCTCGACGAGACACGCGTGCGCGCCGGCGCAGGCGTGCCGTGCGCGACGTTCGCGCGGCAGTGCGTGCGCTGGTCGCTCGGGCCCGCGGCGTTCTTCGCGGGCATTCCGGGCACGATCGGCGGCGCGCTCGCGATGAACGCGGGCGCGTTCGGCGGCGAGACGTGGGATCGCGTCGAGAGCGTCGAGACGATCGATCGCCGCGGCGTGCGGCGCACGTATGGGCGCGACGACTTCGAGATTGGCTACCGAAGCGTGAAGCTTGCGGCGAAACTGGCGTCAGCGAAATTGGGGTCAGAGCCCTTTTTCGCTGGCGGCGCCGACGATGCAGACGACGCGGCGTCGAAAAAGGGCTCTGACCCCAATTTCGCTGACCCTAACTTCACCGCCAGCGCCACCGTCTTCGCGTTCCTCTCCGGAACCTTCCGCTTCGACCGCGACGACACGATCGACATGTCCGCGATCCGCGCGTTGCTCGAGAAGCGCGCCGCGACGCAGCCGCTCGGCGTGCCGAGCTGCGGCTCGGTGTTCCGCAACCCGGAAAGCACGCACGCGGGCGCGCTGATCGAGCAGGCCGGGCTCAAGGGGCTGCGCGTCGGGGGGGCGCAGGTATCCGAGAAGCACGCGAACTTCATCATCAACACCGGTGCCGCTACGGCCGACGACATCGAGCGGCTCATCGAGACGGTGCAGCGGCGCGTCGCCGAGCGCACCGGAATCACGCTGACTCTGGAGGCAAGAGTGATCGGGGAACGTCGACGGGAGGGCGATGATGCGTAACCGCCCGAACCGCCGCAGGAAGGCCAAACGCAAACTCCACGCGCCGAAGCTGCCGCGGATGCCGCGCATCCGTGTCAAGTGGAGCATGCTGCTCTGGCCAGTGCTCGCCGGCAGCGCGGTCGCCGCTGCACCGAACGTGCTCGACGACGTGCTCGACAGGCCGGTCGGCCGCCTCGTCATCGAAAGCACGTTCCAGCGCGTGACGCCGATCCAGGTCGAAGCGACGATCGCGCCCGCGCTCGACGCCGGATTCTGGTCGCTCGATCTCGACGCGCTGCGTGCGCGGCTCGAGGCGCTCGCGTGGGTCGACTCGGCGGAGCTTCGCCGCGCGTGGCCCGACACGCTGATCGTGCGGATCACGGAGCATCGCGCGGCCGCCCGCTGGCGCGACGAAGGGTTGCTCAACGTCCGCGGCGAGCTCTTCGCGGAGCGTCCGGAGCACGGCTTCCCGGAGCTGCCGCGGCTCCACGGCCCCGACGGCAGCGAGCGCGAGGTCGCCCGCGTTTATCTCGAGCTTCGCGAGCGGCTGATCGACGCGCATCTGACGATCGACACGCTCTATCTCGACGACCGCGGCTCTTGGCGTCTCGTGCTCGCGACCGGCCAGGAGGTGCGCTTCGGACGGCGGGACCTTGACGATCGCATCGATCGCTTCTTCGACGTCGCGGCGCCCGCGCTCGCGAGCGATCTGCATCGCGTGCAGTACGTGGATCTCCGTTACACGAACGGCTTCGCGGTCGGTTGGCGCGACGAAGACGGCGCCGGGGATGCGGGGCCGAGCAGCGTTGCCAGCGAGCTCGCGGTGCACGAGCCCGCCGGCGAGGAGAGTGCGCGCCGTGGCTAGACGGGACGAACGGAAGCTTCTCGTCGGTCTCGACGTCGGCACGTCGAAGGTCGTCGCGATCGTCGGCGAGCTGTCGCCGGACGGGAAGATCGAGGTCGTCGGCTTCGGATCGTCGCCGTCGCGCGGGCTGAAGCGCGGCGTCGTCGTGAACATCGAATCGACCGTGCAGTCGATCCAGCGCGCGGTCGAGGAAGCCGAGCTGATGGCCGGCTGCGAGATCAACAGCGTGTACACCGGCATCGCCGGCAGCCACGTGCGGAGCCTTAACTCGCACGGCATCGTCGCGATCCGCGACAAGGAGGTGACGCCGGGCGACGTCGAGCGCGTGATCGACGCGGCGCGAGCGGTCGCGATTCCTGCGGACCAGCGCATCCTTCACGTGCTGCCGCAGGAGTTCATCATCGACGCGCAGGAAGGCATCCGCGAGCCGGTCGGCATGTCGGGCGTCAGGCTCGAGGCGAAGGTGCATCTCGTCACGGGCGCCGTCAGCGCCGCGCAGAACATCGTGAAGTGCGTGCAGCGCTGCGGGCTCGGCGTCAACGACATCGTCCTCGAGCAGCTCGCATCGAGCTATGCGTGCCTGACCGAGGACGAGCGCGAGCTCGGCGTGTGTCTCGTCGACTCGGGCGGCGGCACGACGGACATCGCGGTGTTCTACGGCGGTGCGATTCAGCACACGGCCGTGATCCCGATCGCGGGCGATCAGGTCACGAACGACATCGCGGTGTCGCTGCGCACGCCGACGCATCACGCCGAGGAGATCAAGATCCGCTACGCGTGCGCGCTGTCGCAGCTCGCGAATCCCGACGAGACGATCGAGGTGCCGAGCGTCGGCGAGCGGCCTCCGCGCCGCCTCGCGCGGCAGACGCTCGCCGAGGTCGTCGAGCCGCGCTACGAGGAGCTCTATCACCTCGTGCGCGACGAGCTCAGACGTTCCGGGTTCGAGGACATGATCGCCGCCGGCATCGTCCTCACCGGCGGCAGCGCAAAGATGGAGGGCGCCGTGGAGCTCGCGGAGGAGGTCTTCCACATGCCGGTGCGCCTCGGCACGCCGCAGCACGTGGACGGGCTTTCCGACGTCGTCCGCAATCCGATCCATTCGACGGGCGTCGGATTGCTGCTCTACGGCAAGGAGGCGATTCAGTCGAGGGCGGAGTCAGGGGTAACGAGGCTCGGCATCGGCAGCGTGCTGAGCCGGATGAAGTCGTGGTTCCAGTTGAATTTTTAGCGGCTGGGGATACGGGCAAGAACGATACAGGCAAGAACGATAAAGGAGAGCAACAGATGTTCGAATTGATGGACGGCTTCAGCGAATCAGCGGTGATCAAAGTCATCGGCGTCGGGGGAGGCGGCGGCAATGCCGTCGCGCACATGGTCAAGACCGGCATCGACGGCGTCGAGTTCATCTGCGCGAACACGGACGCTCAGGCGTTGAAGAGCGCGAAGGTCAAGACGACGATCCAGATCGGCAGCAACATCACGAAGGGTCTCGGTGCAGGCGCGAATCCCGAGGTCGGCCGGCAGGCGGCGATGGAGGACCGCGATCGTCTGCAGGAGGTGATCGAAGGCGCGGACATGCTGTTCATCACCGCGGGGCTCGGCGGCGGCACGGGCACGGGCGCGGCGCCGGTCGTCGCTCAGCTCGCGAAGGAGCTCGGCATCCTGACGGTCGCCGTCGTCACGAAGCCGTTCCTGATGGAGGGCGGTAAGCGCATGCGCGTCGCCGAGCAGGGCATCGCCGAGCTCGGCCGCTTCGTCGACTCGCTGATCACGATCCCGAACGAGAAGCTCCTGTCGGTGCTCGGGCCGCAGACGACGCTGCTCGATGCGTTCAAGGCGGCGAACGAGGTGCTGCAGGGCGCCGTGCAGGGCATCGCGGAGCTGATCACGCGGCCGGGTCTGATCAACGTCGACTTCGCGGACGTGCGCACGGTCATGTCCGAGATGGGCATGGCGATGATGGGCTCGGGCGTCGCGACCGGCGAGGACCGCGCGCGGATCGCCGCCGAGGCCGCGATCTCGAGTCCGCTGCTCGAGGACATCAACCTCGCGGGCGCGAACGGCATCCTCGTCAACGTCACGGCCGGCATGGACCTCGGCATCGGCGAGTTCCACGCGGTCGGCGAGACGATCAAGCAGTTCGCTTCGGACGAGGCGACGGTCGTGATCGGCACCGTGATCGACCCCGAGATGTCGAATGAGATCCGCGTCACGGTCGTTGCGACCGGTCTCGGGAAGGGTGCGAGCGAGAAGCACGAGTCGCCGCGCCTCGTGAAGCCGAGCCTGATGCGGCGGGAGCGGCCGAACTTCGCGGAGCTCGAGAGGCCTGCCGTGCAGCGGGTACGGGCCGTCGGCGACGGGCTCAACGGCCCGGAAGAGATCGACAACCTGCTCGATATCCCGGCGTTCCTGCGTCGCCAGGCCGACTGAGGCGCAAACCGCTCAACTGATTGAAAACGTTGAGTATGCGGCGGTTCCTTGCTGGAAAGTTCGCGGCTGTGCTAGGGTTCACTGCCGCTTTTCCAGGGCGTAACGTTCCGTAAGGATAGGGAGCGGACGCCGGGCGTCAGTGGGAGACGCCTCAAGGATGCCCGTCGCGGCGCCGACAGCCGGCGCGCACGGCCGCGGCTGCTTGCGAGGAAGCCCGACAGGAGTCACGGGACTTTGAAACAGCGCACTCTGAAGGACTCGATCCGCGCGACGGGTATCGGCCTGCACAGCGGCGCGAAGGTATTCATGACCCTTCGTCCTGCGCCGCCGAACAACGGCATCATTTTCCGGCGGCTCGATCTCCCCGAGCCCGTCGACGTTCCTGCGAACGCGCTGTCGGTTACCGAGACCACGCTCGGCACGACGCTCGAGCGCGACGGTGTCAAGGTCGCGACCGTCGAGCATCTCATGTCCGCGATGGCCGGCCTCGGCATCGACAACGCGTTCGTCGATCTGACGGCGCCCGAGGTGCCGATCATGGACGGCAGCGCGGCGCCGTTCGTCTTCCTGCTGCAGTCGGCCGGCATCGAGGAGCAGAACGCGCCGAAGCGGTTCATCCGGGTCGTGCGGCCCGTGAAAGTCGTTGAAGGCGACAAATGGGCGCTGCTCAAGCCTTACGACGGGTTCAAGATCAACTTCGAGATCGACTTCGATCATCCGGTGCTGAAGAAGCACCGGCAGAAGATGTCGCTCGACTTCTCGGCGACGGCGTTTCTGAAAGAGATCAGCCGGGCGAGGACGTTCGGTTTCCTGCGCGATCTCGAAACGCTGCGTGCGAAGGACCTGACGCTCGGCGGCAGCCTCGACAACGCGATCGTGATGGACGACTACCGCGTGCTGAACGAGGACGGGCTCAGGTTCCGCGACGAGTTCGTGCGGCACAAGGTGCTCGACGCCGTCGGCGATCTTTATTTGCTCGGCTCGTCGCTGATCGGCGAGTTCGTCGGCTACAAATCCGGGCACAGGCTGAACAACCTGCTGCTCCGCGCGATGCTCGCGCAGCCGGAGACGTACGAGGAAGTGAGCTTCGAGGAAGACCGCGCGTCGCCGGTGTCGTATCAGCTCGCCCCCGGTTACTGAGCGTACGTCGGGTTCAGAGCCCTTTGACTCTGTCTAGGCGAGTTGGCGTTCGGACGTGAGCTCGCCTCGACTCGCCTGGGCAGAGTCAAAGGGCTCTGCACCCCATCACCGCGCCTAGACTGAGCCAAAGGGCTCTGAACCCGGCGCTGCAGCCGACCCCGGCGCCGACGGCGCCACCTTCACGCGCAGCCGCGCCGCTCCAAGCTCCGCGCCCCGATAGCGCACGCGCGCGGCCCACACCGCTGAATCCATGACCAGCACGAGCTCGCCGTCCGCGCCCTCTGACGCGCCGACGAGGTGGGATGCCTCGTCGGGCGGCAGCAGCGCGCGGATCCGCTCGGTCGTCGACCTGCGCTGCTCCGCCTCGCGACCGAGCGCGGCGAGGCGGCCGCCGGCGAGCACTTCCGCGAGCTTTCTCGGGGACTTGTCGGTCATTAACGAGACCCCTGTCACGTTCGGCGCCGAGAAACTTGAGCCTGGTCGAGTTTGTCGGCATCCTACCCGGACGTCCAAGGGCAAACCGTCCGAAAGGGCGGGACGCAAAGCCACCGATCTAACGGAAGTTTTTCCTACGATAGCGGGGTTGCCGATGGGGACCAATAATAACAACGCTTCGGATTCTGCCGTCGGGCCCTCGCCGACGCGCGCGCCCTGCGCTCGGTTGCGGAACAGGAGCACGCAAGCATCGAGCGGAGGCCGCGCAGGATGGAACTGATCTTCCTCGACCGAGACCGCGGTCACGTCGCGCAACTGCACTTCTCCCCGCGCCGGGTCTGGGTCGCCGCGAGCACGCTCGCGTTCTGCTTCTTCTCGCTCGCATTTTACATAGGGTGGCGCACGGCCGATGCGTACGGGATCACGAATCCGAGCACGCAGGTCGAGGCCTGGCGCGCCGAGCTCGAGGCGCAGCAGGCGCTGCTCGAGCAGACCCGCCGGGGCTTGCAGCGGAGCGTCGACGCGCTCGCGCTCCGGCTCGGCCAGATGAACGCGCACGTCGTCCGGCTCGACGCGCTCGGCGCGCGGCTCACGCAGATGGCGGGGCTCGATGACGGCGAGTTCGACTTCAGCTCTCCGCCGGCGCTCGGCGGCCCGGAGGAGCTTCTCGCCGATGCCGACCAGCTCGATCTGCGCGGAATCCTGAGCTCGTTGAACGGCCTCGCGCTGCAGCTCGAGGACCGGTCCCGCCAGCTCGACGTCCTCGAGGATTTTCTGCTGAACCGCAAGCTCGCGGACGAGGTTCGACCCGGCGGCCGTCCGGTCTCGTCGGGGTACATCTCGTCGCGCTTCGGCCAGCGGACCGATCCGTTCACCGGCCGCCGCGCGTTCCACCAGGGGGTCGACTT
>Ga0079224_100009716_pt1 | contig 13152 bp, 8 predicted proteins | sample Stecom2015_FD_80414 | JGI IMG/M metagenome (GOLD analysis project Ga0079224, IMG submission 80414) | Agricultural soil microbial communities from Utah to study Nitrogen management - Steer compost 2015 | ecosystem: Environmental > Terrestrial > Soil > Agricultural land | place: USA: Utah... | reverse complement strand
TTTTTCTTGCTTGCCGCGAATTAATTCAGCAATACGCTTGGCCACGGCTACCGAAGCCGCGGTCGGATCGGAGTAAACACTTACGGGTACCTTCTCGAAGCGTGTTTCTTCCAGTAAATTTAATCTTGCCATTTGAGGGTTACGTATAAGGTGAGACGCAAAAATAAAGATATTTACTTGAAAAAATAGTCAAAGCAGCCACACTTAATTAATTTTTTTCCAAAACAGGTATGCAATCGTGTGCGTGATATTTAAACAAACGGTTGCGTAATCGGATTGTTTTGATAACTCGTGTAACTGTCTTATACTTGTTTATGTAATATCGCGTGATCGCCTTGGCGACACGATCCAATTGGTCCATTATGAAATACAATCGTAGAAATTTTCTGAAAAACGCCAGCCTTATGACAGGGGCGGTGGCTGCATTACCTACCGTAGCCAAGGAAGTGTCCATGGAGTCCGTACAAAAGAAACCTCAGCACTTCAACATGAGCGGGTATGCAGCTCCAAAGATTGACAAGGTGCGCATCGGGTTTATCGGCCTGGGTCAACGGGGACCGGGTGCCGTACAACGGATGTCACGAATAGACGGTGTGGAAATTAAAGCGTTATGCGACAAAATTCCGGAAAGAGCATCAAAAGCACAGCATATTCTGACCAAAGCTGGCTTGCCGAAAGCCACAGAATACAGCGGCGATGAAGGATGGAAAAAGATGGTGACTGAAGAAGACCTCGATCTCGTGTACATCTGTACACCGTGGAATCTTCACACACCCATGGCTGTGTTTGCCATGGAAAACGGGAAGCATGCTGCAAGTGAAGTGCCCATCGCCATCACCCTGGACGAATGCTGGCAACTGGTTGAGACCTCCGAACGCACACGAAAGCACTGTATGATGCTCGAAAACTGTTGCTACGATTTCTTTGAAATGCTGACACTCAACATGGCGCGCAACGGTTTGTTCGGGGAGATTCTTCACGCGGAAGGCGCGTATATACATGATCTTTTGAGCTCGAATTTCGACAAAGACGGTTACCAAGATATGTGGCGGCTCCGCATGAACGCCACCCACAACGGCAATCTTTATCCGACCCACGGGCTGGGGCCGATCGCACAGTGCCTGGATATCAACCGGGGCGACAGAATGGATTACCTCGTGTCCCTATCCACCAACGATTTCATGATGGCGGAAACAGCAGCCAAAAAGGCAGAAGAGGACGCGTTCTTCCAGCCTTTTGTGGGAAAATCGTATCGGGGAAATATGAACACCACCTTGATCCGTACGGCAAAAGGTAAATCGATCATGGTCCAACACGACGTCACCTCTCCGCGTCCCTATTCCCGCATACACCTCATCAGCGGCACCAAGGGCGTGGCCTCCAAATGGCCGTCCCCGGAACGGATAGCGTTCGGCCACGAATGGATAAGCGATGACGAGTTAAAGGAACTCTCATCGCAATACACCCCTCCGCTAATTAAGCACGTGGGTGAAGTGGCCAAGCAAGTAGGTGGTCATGGCGGCATGGACTTCATCATGGATTGGCGGCTTATCGACTGCCTTCGGAATGGCTTGCCGCTTGACCAGGATGTTTACGACGGTGCCCTGTGGAGTAGTATCTTCCCGCTCAGTGAGCAGTCGGTCGCTAAAAGATCGCGTTCGCTCGATATACCTGACTTCACACGCGGGGCCTGGAAAACCAACAAGCCCGTAAGCCTTACGCTGGAAGGCGGAGGAACTACCGGCACCCGCTAAACGAAATGCTCCCTCCTATTGCGGAACAGTCAATTAGAAGGTCCTTCATGGCCGCCGGTGACCGGCGGCCATTCTATTTAACTGCAAAGCATATGCGCACCAATGCTGATTGATTTCCTCACTATAAAAAAGCAGGCAGGAATGGTTGCTGCGCCGTAAGCATTCGCAAAAGGTGCGCTCGGGCAGATCACTGACAGCCGTATTGTCGGCAACGAGAAAATACGTACCCTGACAAGGCAGCTGACGGCCAACTGAGACATGACCGTAAAAATGGAAGTGCCCGTATTGGGAGGTTTGAACGTCGTCAACGGCTTTAAACAATGCGACCACTAAAATGCAATATTTTCCCGAAGTATTTCTCTATAAAAACGAACACTATCTTCCAATTTGGCGATATATGCTTCTTTGTCCAAAATAATTTTATGGTACAGCTCCTTCTCGTCATTTAAAAACCTTTCAGTTGGCTTAAATGCCTCCGAACTTCCTAACAATTTGGGAAGATCCGTCTCCAAAACGTCTGCAATCTGCGACAATCGGTCTATGTCAATACGCGTGACCCCTCCTTCAATGTTCTGATAGGTTTTCAAGGCAATATGCAAAGCCTCGGCCATCTCAGTTTGCGACAGCCCCCGTTCTTTCCGGAGACGCTTAATGTTTTCCAAAATATGCACCTGCGCCATAGTTGTCATTTTAGGTATAAAAAGTACCGATAATGCGTATGATTTATTCGTTTTTTAACCCGTATCCGCACACTACCTTTGTTGCATAGGCAAAGGTATAACATTTTTTTAAAAGACTACTAATTTAGTAGATATTTTAAAATCCTATAAAAGAAGGTATTGTTTGTTGTTTAGTTCAAAATGGTGGGTGGTCACACTCACCGTTTTCTTGTCAGTCGAATGCTGTTCAGGCTCTCTGCAGAATGCTTTCAACGCGATTCAAACCTTGTAATTAGTTAACCAAAATAGTATGAATAAAAACTACATTGCTCGCTTTTCCTCTTTTTCAAAGAGTTTCCTTCCCCGGCACTCCATTGATCGAATGTGTTGTAAGCCGAAGTAACTAAACCCGTTTTCTGAAAACTGAACATTCATTTTAAAATTTTTCTGTCATGAAGAAATATAACCTCTTATACTACATCTTACTATTGTTGTTCCTGTCACCCGGCTTTCTGGTATCTCGGGCTTTCGCCCAGGAAGAAACCAGGCCTATCATCAATGCGTCCATTGAAGGGCAAATTGTGGATGCAGACTCCAAGCGTCCCCTGGACGGCGTTACGGTCCAGCTCGAAGGTGTTACCCACAGTGTCAGAACGGACCGGGATGGTATTTTCCGTTTCGTGACCGGTCAGAAATTGCCGGTCCGGGTACTAATTACGTACTTGGGTTATGAAAAGAAAACCGTCGTCCTTTCGTCACCGTCTTCGGTAATTGAACTAAAAGGCGCTGTTGAGAATTTAAGCGAAGTGGTGGTAACCTCCCGTCGACGCCGGGAGCAATTACAGGAAATACCCATTCCTGTCTCGCTCGTTAGGGCATCCACTATTGAGGATGCGGGAGCATTTAACGTCAGCAAAATTAAGGAGCTGATTCCCACCGTCCAATTATATGCCTCCAATGCCCGGAACACCACACTGAACATCAGAGGACTAGGATCAACTTACGGCCTCACCAACGACGGCATCGATCCCGGGGTAGGATTCTATCTGGATGGGGTGTACATCGCCCGCCCGGCGGCCACCTGGCTGGATTTCATCGACATTGAGCAAGTAGAAGTACTGCGTGGCCCCCAAGGCACCCTCTTCGGAAAAAACACCACCGCAGGGGCATTTAATATCACTTCCCGCTTGCCGAAATTTGATCCCGAAGCCAATTTCGAGGTAAGCTACGGAAATTATGGATATATTCAGGGCAAGGCATCTATCACCGGACCGATCGCAAAAAATATCGCGGCAAGGGTTTCCTTTTCAGGGACACAACGCGATGGCACGCTTTTCAACGTTTATACCAATCGCAAAATCAACGATATTAACAATCTAGGTTTGCGCGGTCAACTACTGTACACACCAACCGATGCGATGGAGATTGTCTTATCTGCTGATAAGACCGTTCAACGCCCCGATGGATACGGTTGGGGCATTGCAGGGGTGGTACAGACGCAACGCGCAGACTATCGACAATTTAATGCGATCATCAATGATTTAGGATATACCATCCCCTATAAAAGCGCATTTGAACGAAAAGTGGATTTAGACACCCAGTCCAAAGCTGATAACGAATTGGGCGGCGTGTCTGCAAACGTCGATATTAAAATCGGTTCGGGCACGCTGACTTCCACATCGGCATGGCGGTACTGGAAATGGGTTCCCCTAAATGACCGCGATTACCTAGGACTTCCCGTATTCACCATTTCTGCGGGCAACTCGATCCATGACCAATGGTCGCAGGAATTCAGGTATTCGGGGAAAATCAACGAAAAGCTCAGCGGTGTCGTCGGACTGTTCGGCTTGTGGCAAGATTTGAAAACCGATCCCGTTCATACCGAAGAAGCCGGAGCCGCACTTTGGCGCTTTGCGCAGAATTCCACCAGTGACCTGTGGCAGACACCGGGCTTGTTCGACAATTACGGCATCCGTACGGTCTATGGGATACAAACGACCAGTCTCGCTGCTTATACCCAAATTGACTGGGCGGTGACCCCGCAACTGCATGTATTGCCCGGTATTCGTTACAACTATGATAAAAAAATAGCCAACTACAACCGCACGCGGTATGGGGGACTGGAAACGTCGGATCCTGCCTTGATCGCCTTGAAAAATGGTGTCTATTCGGATCAAGCCTTTGATACGGATGCTTCCGCAGACAATTGGTCCGGACAGCTCTCCTTGCAATATAAGGTGAATAGCCAATTCAATGCGTTCGCCACGTATTCAGTGAGTTACAAACCCGTGGGAGTCAACGTAGGCGGGTTACCAACTGCCGACGGAGAAGTACTGCTGGATTTGGCCCGCGTCAAGCCTGAAGCTGTCCACCACAAGGAAGTGGGTCTCAAAACCATTCCGGCGAAAAACGCTATCCTCAACCTAACGGTTTATCAAACAGACATTAAAGACTATCAAACGCTCGTACAAACACCTGAGCCGGGAGTTAACCGTGGTTACCTCGCTAATGCGGAAAAAGTACGCGTACAGGGAGTTGAACTTGATGGCCACTTCCGGATTGCAGAAATATTAACGGTCAATGCCGCAGCCGCGTATACCGATGGAAAGTATATCAAATTCGATAACGCCCCCGTACCGTTGGAAGAAGTTGGCGGCCCGGAAGCATTCAAAGACATTTCAGGCGGCCGGCTACCCGGCATCTCGAAATGGGCCGGATCCCTCGGCGCCGAACTGACACAGAATGGCAACCTCTTAAGGCTTCCAGGTCACTTCCTGATCGGGGCAGACGTTTACTATCGTTCCGAGTTTTCATCCAATCCATCACCCTCCAAATACCTGAATATCGATGGATACGCGTTACTCAATGCACGCATCGGATTCAAGGCTGCCAATGGCCTGTCAGTGTTGGTTTGGAGCAGAAACCTAGCCAACCAAGATTATTACGAACAATTATTGGCGGCACCGGGAAGTTACGGCCAATATGCCGGAGTCATCGGCGACCCGCAAACATATGGTGTAACGCTTCGCTATAATTTAAAATAGCATAGCAAGCACCCAGTCACTTTGGGACGGTCTTCCAGACCGTCCCCTTTTTTTAACCGAATAGCCACCATGCAACCGCGAGGGTAATAAGTACATTGAACGCTTGGGCAATGAGAAATGCCCAAAATGGTTTAATACTATTATTCCCCAGCAGCTCCCTGAAATTCGTCTCCAAGCCGATGCTGGTGAAAGCCAGCGCAAACCATAACCCCTGAATGTTCTTAATCCCCCCTTTCACCTGATTGATCGTCGCAGCATCCAATGCAAAAGAGAATAGAAGTGACGCGGCCAAAAAGCCCAAGACAAATTTCGGGAACCGCTCCCAAATGATGCCGAGGCTGGGATTCTCGACGTGTTCTCCATCCGGTGCCCCCCGGTAGGTCCAGTAAATTGAGATGGCGAGCGCTGCAATTCCCAACAACACATTTTGAGAAAACTTCACGATGGTACTTATCTCCAACGCGCGTTCGCCCACCAGACTTCCGGATGCCACCACCGCGCCTGTAGTATCGATGCTGCCCCCCAACCAAGCGCCGGTTACTTCCTCCGAAAATCCGAACAACTTCGCGAGATAGGGCATCCCGATCATCATGGGTATTGCCGTTATTAACACCATCGACACCACATAAGACAGCTTCTTGGAATCCCCCTTTATCGCCCCGGAAGTAGCAATGGCAGCCGAAACCCCGCATATTGAAACGGCGCTTGAAATCATCATGGTCAATTCGTCGTCTACTTTCAACTTTTTACAAAGCCAGAACGCAAAATACCATACCGATAGAACGACAATAAGCGATTGTACCAACCCTAAAGAGCCGGCTTTAAGAATGTCGGAAAAAATAACGTTGGTCCCCAGAAGGACCAACCCAATTTTCACCAGAAGTTCGGCGTTCAATGACTCCCGGAACCATTTCGGAAGTTTGAACAGGTTGCCAATCAGTAGCCCGATCAACAAACTAAAAATGACGGCCTCCAATCCCAAATCGTTTAAAAAGGAATTGCCCGCCAATATCAGCGCCCATATGGTTAATACAAAAACAATGGGAAAACTCAACAGTTGGGATTTGACTGGCTTGCCGGTAATCAACGCACCGAGCAGCACAATGATATATGCAAACACAAACTGGCAAACTACACTCAGTTGGTTTGCTCCGTTAAACAAATCAACCAACCCGTTACTATTTTCCCATTTATATACGGGCGTAGGTATCGAAAGCCCCCAAATCGCAAGAAAAATGATAAGGAACCCAAGGACAACAACGGCCCAATCTTCTGTAAGTTTTAGTTTTACTGTAGACATATAGTTTATAATTTGATATCAAACACATCACGCAGGGCCTGCCTGGCTGCGTAGTACCCACCCATACCGTGCACACCTCCTCCGGGAGGTGTAGACGCCGAACAAATGTATACGCCCTTCGCTGAAGTACGATAAGGAGAAAACCGCAATGCGGGCCGGTTAAACAGTTGGACGATGTTAATAACACCTCCATTGATATCTCCCCCAATATAATTGGGGTTATAAGTTTCCATTTCTCCTGTATGCATCGTATGAGTACCCAAAATCGTATCCCGGAATCCGGGAGCAAACCTTTCCACTTGCCTCGTGATGGCTTCCGTCATATCCCGGGTCGATCCGTTGGGCACGTGGCAGTAGGCCCAACCGGTATGCTTCCCCTGCGGCGCCCTCGAACCGTCCACAATACTTTGTTGAGAGAAAAGCACGAAAGGCATATCCGGATGCCTCCCCTGCCAAACCTGCCGCTCGCTACGGGCAATTTCCTCAAAGGAGCCGCCGAGGTGTACGGTACCGGCTTTTCTGGCCATCGCCGCCTTAAAGGGTACGGGCTCATTTAAGGCCCAGTCTACCTTAAATACCCCCATTCCATAACGGTGCCGCTTCAATTGCCAACGATACAAGGGAGACAGCCGTTCTCCACAAATCCGCAGAAGTTGCCTGGGAGAAACATCGAAAAGAACCGCTTTGGCTTCCGGTAGGTCGCGCAGCGTCCGCACCTCCGTTGCGGTCCGCACCGTCCCCCCCAACGACTCAAAATAGGAGACCATAGCATTGGCCTTCTGCTGGGACCCTCCCTTGACGACGGGCCAGCCACTACGGTGCCCCGCAATAGTCAACACAAAGCCAATCGCTGACGACGTCAAATGGTCCAATGGGATCATACTGTGCGCGACCATCCCGGCCCAAAGTGCCCGTGCTTCCTTCGTGCGAAACCTTTCTGCAATCTGCTTTCCGGATTGAAGAGACTTTAGACCAAAACCGAGTAAATCCATGGGATGGGAAGGGATCTTCAACATGGGACCCAGGATATGCGATTCTATGCGCGACCAGTCTTTCACCAACGGTTCAAACAAGGATCGGTAGACTTTCCCGTCAATGCCCAGCGCAGAGACGGTGTCGTCAAGAGACTTGCGCAAAATGCCTGCCGTGCCGTCTTCAAGCGGGTGGGCAGCCAATACCTCGGGGTGTATGTATTCCAATCCGAATGCATGCAGAGGCAGCGACCGGAGAAACGGAGAGACCGCCCCCATGGGATGAACCGCCGAACATACATCATGAAGAAACCCCGGCAAGGTCAGTTCGGCCGTCCGCATTCCTCCACCGACAGCGTCTTTTGCCTCCAACAACAGTACCTTCACGCCTTGTTGTTGCAAGGTGATGGCCGCCGCCAACCCATTAGGACCGGAACCGACTACGATAGCGTCGCACGAGGGGTATAAACTCAAGGCAAATAATTTTTAGGCGGCGTCACTGCCGCCGAAGCTGATTCTGCAAATATAACTCTATTTCTCCGTTAATCCGGTGATACGTTCCGGCCCGTTGCTCAGCAAGCCGGTCCGTAAACAGAATGCCCATCAAATGGTCAGTCTCATGCTGAAAAATCACCGCTGAAAACCCCTCAACCATTTCCTCATGATCATTTCCTTTCGCATCTTGGTACCTCAGCCGTATTGTGTAATTCCGAAATACCTCCCCCGCACTGTCCGCAATAGACAAACAGCCTTCAAGCCCCTTGCGGAGCAACTTGGAACGCCAGGTAATCTTTGGATTGATGTAAAATTCCAGCGGCTCACCTTCTTTATCGAACCGTTTAACCCAAATAACATTCCGATTAATCCCTACCTGCGGTGCTGCAATGCCTACTCCGGGATGTAACGTGTCGGTCACCGCAAGATACATCCGTTTAGCTAATAAGGGCAACAACTCATCGCGGGGGTCAACGTCGTTGGACACCGCTTTCAGTACTCGTAGCTCATCGGGGACCGTATCCTGTATTACCCGTAAAAGCTGACTGGTATCTCCGGAAAGAATAAGACGTTGCTCTTCCTGGCTAAAAGGCTTGGGAGGAGTCACCGGCTTCGACCGCTCTTTAATGGGACCTGTATACTTTTTTTCTCCCGCCCGGACAGGAATGGTTATGTTATTTTCAGCCGGCGGTATCGGACATCGATAACCGCTGCTATAAGCACAGTATGGATTATACGAATTGTTAAAATCAATGGTCACCACCCCGTCATGGATGTCGTCTACCGATAAGTCGATATACCGGCCGCCGCCGTACGTTTCATCGCCGTTAGTGGCGTCTGTAAAAGGTAAAAAGAGGTGATTCCGATAGACGGGATCAACAAAGAGATCCATACTCCTGTATACCGTCAGCATGATTGGCTCGCCCTGCAACACAAAACGCACGATCGCATACCGCACATATTCTTTATTGGTGCCGTCAGACGTAGGCATGCGAAAAGACGCCTCGCCGAGCAGCTGCTCTACCTGCGCATGAACCCGAAAGGCAGTATCCGGATCGTAATAATGAACGTGTACGATATCATCTTTGCCAAGCGGCGACGAAGTGTCTTGGGCAAGGTGTTCCAGCTTGGACTGGCGGGCAGCGCGGATACTATCCGCATATTGACCATATGCGGGCATCACAAACGGGCTTAAAACAGTTAAACACATAAAAAATCCGCGAAACCCGAATTGTACTTTTTTCGTCATAAGTTCAAGCGAATTGAATATTTCACAAATATACAGTATTTTTGTCGACTAATTTAATAGACAAATATGGACAAGCTCATTAAACGAAGTTTCCGTGCTAAACATGGCTTCTTTTGTTGCCGCCTCCCATTCCGAATGCGAATGTGCTGCTGACCTCTGGCAGCCTTTCCGTACACGTTTACATTTCTTTAATCATTAATTACTATTATGAACAAGATAACTTTTACAGGTATCTTATTTTACCTATTTTTTTTGCTGGCACCATCCGTTGGATTGGGCCAGCCAACCGATATTACGGGTAACGTCATCGACGCAGTCACCAAGTCACCCCTTGAAGGGGTCTCGGTAACAGTCAAAGGTAAAACGGTTTCAACCCAAACCGATTCAAAAGGTTTTTTTGAGCTCCGCGGCTTAGGTTCGGATGACATACTGATCTTTTCGTACATTGGGTTCGAAACCCTTGAAGTTCCTGTGGGACAACCTCGTGCATCGCTTACGATTGAACTTTCAGCCAGCAGCGAAAGTCTTGACGAAGTGGTTGTCACCGCCTTTGGTGTGTCCCGTGCGAAGCGGGCGCTCGGTTATGCCGTGCAGGATGTCCAGGCTGAGGAATTATCAACGCGCCCTACCAATGCCCTTGGTGCCATCTCCGGCAAAGTAGCCGGCCTTCAGATCATCCCCTCGGGCGGTAACATGGGGGGATCTACGCGTGTGCTACTGCGTGGCATCAACTCCATCAGTGGCAACAATCAACCGCTTTACATCATCGACGGAACACCAATTGACAATGCTGATCTAAACAGTTCGTCGATGGTAGACGGGAGCGCAGGTAAGGATTTCGGCAACCTGATTCAGGATCTCAACCCCGATGATATCGCCAATATTTCGGTACTGAAGGGGCCCTCTGCCGCAGCACTATATGGATCGCGCGCCGCCAATGGGGTCATCCTGATCACCACCAAAAAAGGGGAAGGTCAGGAAAAGTTCAACATCACCCTGAACACAGGGCTTGAACTTGAGAACATTGTCCGGCTCCCCAAACGCCAAAAGTTGTATGGCCAGGGATACGCCTCCACGTTTAATACCGCAACCATTAACGGTCAGGAGTATAGCATCGTCGACTATGCGGCGGACGAAAGCTGGGGGCCCCGGCTGGACGGAACCCCCGTACTGCACTGGTACAACCTGGATCCGGAATATCCAGCTGACTACCTGAATCCACAACCCTGGGTCTACCCTGAACATGACGTTTCATACTTTTTCCGTACGGGAATCTCCAACACCAACAACCTGGCTATAGCGGGTTCTTCCGGAAATACAGCGTACCGTTTATCGTATACGAACCGAAACGTTAGGGGTACTGTACCGAATTCAAGCCTTGGACGCAATACCCTGAGTTTTGCAGGCTCGACCCAGTTCGGCCGTTTGAAGGTCTCAAGTAACCTTAATTACACACATAATAACACCCTGGGCCGACCGTGGGGCGGTGCGTCTAACCGGAATATAATCCTCGAAGCCTTTCAATGGGGCGGCGTCCAGGTAGACTATAAACGCTTGGCAGACTATAAACGCCCGGACGGCACCCCCCGCGCATGGAACCGTACGGGATATCAAGATACGCCCGCCGCGGAAGCAACCCGGTTCATTGACAATCCCTATTGGTCGGCTTATGAAAGCTATCTTGAGGAAAAGCGCGACCGCCTCTACGGCAACATAGGGCTCACGCTTCAGGCTACGGACTGGCTGGAACTCACCGGACGGGTGCATGGTGACGTATATGCTCACCAGTTCCAGGATCGCATCGCCGTATATTCACGCTCACAGTCACAATACCAGGAATATGCCAACCACTTCAATGAGTACAACTATGAATTCATCGCTTCGGCAAACAAGCAATGGTCACAATTTTCGCTCTCCGGAAATCTCGGTGGCAATATCCGCGACCAACAGCGCCGTATTACTGACGCCACTACCCAGGGCGGGCTGATTGTTCCGTTGTATTACAACCTGAAAAATGCACCCTCTGTATTGAACAACAACGCGTTTTACCACAAACGCGTGTACTCTGTGTTTGGTAGCTTTTCGGCCGGATGGAACGATTTATTATATCTGGACGGAACGCTGCGTAACGACTGGTCGTCCACCTTACCGACTTCAGACAATTCCTTCCTCTATCCCTCAATAACCGGAAGCTTTGTTTTCAGTGAGCTTCCGCTGTTGCAGCATCTTTCGTTCCTTACCTTCGGAAAGCTGCGTGCAGGATGGGCACAAGTCGGAAACGACACCGATCCTTATCAGTTGCAGGAAGTGTTTGAGGCACTGCCCGCCTTTAACGGAAATCCGAACTACAGCCTTACCGAAACGTTGAATAATGCGCGGCTTAAGCCTGAAATCACAAGCTCTTGGGAATTGGGCTTAAACCTGGTTTTTTTCAACAACCGCTTGGGCTTGGATGCAACGTATTACGACAACATCAGCAGAAACCAGATTCTTCCGGTGCCGGTATCTGCCGCATTCGGCTATGATGCTAAGATACTGAACGCGGGGAGGGTAACCAACCGGGGCTTTGAACTGACACTCACCGGTACACCGGTCAGGAATGACGCCTTTGAGTGGAACAGCACCTTCAATTGGTCAAAAAACAGAAACCGCGTGGACAGACTGGATGAGGGGGTCAATACACTTGAACTCAGCAACACGCTCGTAACGTTGGTAGCGCGTGAAGGACAGCCCTATGGGCAGTTGTTAGGGTACGACTTCGTATATACGCCCGACGGACAACGCGTCGTCCAGGAAGACGGCACCTACCTTAAGACATCGCAGCTTGTTCCTCTCGGCAGTGTGCTGCCGGACTACCTGTTGGGTTTCCAAAACCAATTCCGCTATAAAAAGTTCACATTCGGCTTTCTGATCGATGGTCGTGTTGGTGGCAGCTTTTTCTCTCAGACCTACAAGGTAGGGATGTATTCGGGCATCCTCGATCGCACAGCAGCCAATGGGATACGGGAAACCGGCGTGGTAGTCGATGGGGTGAAAGCCGATGTGACTTTCCATCCGGATGGAACGTACACAACGTCTAACATCCGTCCGAATGACACGCGGATATCCGCACAGGACTGGGCACGTAACGAATATAACGGCCCCACTACCTTCAGCGTCTTTGACGCTACTTTTTTCAAGCTTCGGGAAGTGACGGTAGGCTACCAATTTGATCTGCATAACCGGCTGGGAATATCCCGCCTCAATGTGGGGCTTTACGGCAGAAATCTCTGGAACATTTATACAAAGAGCAAATACATAGATCCGGAGTTTACAAACAGCGGCGGAAACGTACAGGGAATCGAGGGTGGAAGCATTCCCGTACCGGCTACATATGGACTTAACCTTACGGTTAATTTTTAAAATAACGTTCGACAATCATGAAGATCACAACCAAAAATATCATTTTATCAGCCACATTGGCGCTGACTCTGGGAGCATGCAGTAAAGGCGAGTTTGAGGAAATCAATACCGACCCAAACCGCCCGGCGAACGTGCCCACGCCGAGTATCATTCTGGCCGCCCAGAAACAGTTGGTAGACAACATCCGTAACGAAAACTTTTCGTTACGGGGTGCTCAACTTTTCGCGCAATATTACAGCCAGAATATTTATACCGATCAGTCGCGTTATGACATCCCC
>Ga0079224_100009714_pt1 | contig 13153 bp, 9 predicted proteins | sample Stecom2015_FD_80414 | JGI IMG/M metagenome (GOLD analysis project Ga0079224, IMG submission 80414) | Agricultural soil microbial communities from Utah to study Nitrogen management - Steer compost 2015 | ecosystem: Environmental > Terrestrial > Soil > Agricultural land | place: USA: Utah... | reverse complement strand
GCCGCGGCAGAGCCATCGCGGCTGGCCAGCCAGGCGATCCGCCGGTTCCTGGCATGCGCTTCCCGGTCGTTCCGATTCAACGTCCAGGTTACGAGGGGCGTGGAGGTAGAGGCGACGAAAGAAGTTGAGGTCCTGTAAGAGTTTCTCCTCGTCAAAAGCCAGGGCATATCCGACTGATTCGGGCCGAAAGGCACAGCTCCCTTTCTGCTGGATGACGATGATGTGGTCGATCGCCTGGCGCAGCAGCCTGAGCTTTTCCTGACTGTCGGCTTTCAAGAGTTTCTTCTGCAGCGATACATTTCCGAGATCCTCCTGAAGGACAATGCCCAGGTCTCCATCGATTTCGATAATTTCTGGAACGGGAAGGCGAATCTCGCAGAATAGGTCGTAAATTTGTTTGTAGGCGAAATCGTCAGGATCAAATGGTTCCGGGTAGGCAGCTAGAATATAGCATCCGCCTGAGTCGGTCACGTAGCGGTAGTACTGGCGTGTCGATGCATCGCCTATTAGCTGGCTCACATTGTAATGGTTATAGCCGGGATTGAACTGATGCTGAATGAACTGCATCAGCCTCTTTTGAATGGGTGGAAAGGATTTCTCCTGGATATTCGTTTTCGTCGTTGTCATTGTTCCTGGTTGTTATTCGAGAGGCCAAATCGCGAATTCACAATCGCCATCGACCGGGCTCCCCATCAATTCTAGTATTTTCTCATCTCGGGGTGTCAGAATGACTTCCCGAGCTTGAAAACCCCGCGGCAAATTGACCCCGTCCACGGCAACGACACGATGTAAAGATGAATTTGATCCGATATGAACATGGTCCCAGATGACCGATTCGGTCACGCTGATTGGGCCGTTGCAGCGAACTGAAGATCCCACGATAGCAGCTTTGAGTTGACCTTCCAAATGACTCTCAGAAAGTCGTTCCAGGCGCTTGCGGCGAAGCACTTCGAGAGACTTTTCGAGGTAGCGCAGGGGGGTGCTGGTTTCGCACCAGTAAGCCTGACTCAGGTGGGCCTGAAGACGGTATCCGGCTTGGATGAGACCAGGATAAATGTCGGCAATCGAGTCGGAAAAGCCCTTTGGGATAAACTCCAGCAGTTGGGGCTCGACGATCTGGATTCCAGTAAAGATGTAAAAATGGGTCGAGTCAGCAGTCAGATTGGGCTTGTTCCTGGCGAAACCCGTAATGCGCAGGTCGGAATCGGTGACAACCGGCAGGAAGGGATCGCCCGCGTAGTAGGGAACCACCACCAATGTCACCAGTGCTTTCGATTGCCGATGAGTGAGCAGAGCTTCCCTTAGGTCTCCCTCAAAGAATATCTTGCCGTTGGAGAGGAGGAAGGTTCCAGTCTTGAGAAAGTCTTCTACCTGCTTCAACGCACCGGCCGTCCCTAGAATGGTGTTCTCATAGGAGAAGAGAATGTCCATGCCGGAGCGTTGGGCCGCCTGCTGCACGGTTTCGGGAAGGTGGTGGGTGTTGACCACTACTTCTTTGACGCCTGCCTTTTGGAACAGATCCAGTGAGTACTGGATCAAAGGTCGATTCAGAAAAGGGACAGCCGGTTTGGCCCGGTAAAGTGTCAGTGGGCGAAGTCTAGTCCCATAGCCGGCGGCCAGAATCATTCCACGCATTGGAGTCTCATCATCCACATACTGAATCGAAAAGTGTCAGCCCTGCTGATCGCCATTCTCTAGTCGACAAGACCTGCTTCTCTGTAAAGCTCAATATAGGTTTTCCTGACAAAACGGTTCGGCGACCAGCCCATCTGATCGGCCACCCAACTGATCCACCTTTCTGAACCCTCCAGTTCAACATAAGTTCCCACCGGTGTTTCGTCGATGCAGATCAGGCCCGATTCATGGGGGAGCGTCAGCTTGAGTTTCCGACGTTTCTTACCATAGTGAAGGACCGCTTCCAGCCCCAGTTGTTCCAGAATATTCTTGATCGCCTCTCCATCGCTGACATGACATTCCACTTCTTCCCGTTTCTTAAAGGTTGAATCTGCGACTAAGTCCCCCTTGAAGGTAAGAACAGTGGCATCCCCGTAGCGGCGAAGGCGTAGCGCGTTCTCTCGCTTTTGCAGTCGCCTGTCAGGAAAATCGAAAAGAGTGTTACTTTCTTCAAGCGGAGGACTTACTTCTTCGGCCCCGATCCTGACCAGACGCTCCGAGAGAGAAGAAACTTCTTCTGGTTCCAACCTGATTTTCACTTCTGTTTCGATCATCGTTCGAGTTGTCTTCCTTCAATAAAGAAGGCATTGCCGGCGCGTTTGGAGGAAACTATCGAGGTCGCTGCGCCAGGCGTTCTCGATCTCGTCCGGAGGGAGTCCAGCCTCGATTTGTTCTCGGATCCGGTTGGTGCCGCAGAGAATATCGAAGGGGAGCAGCTGATATTCGTATTCGTATGGCGCATCGTTCCAGCGGAACTGCCCATCGCGCAGTTTGCGGTAGAGCGAGACCAGTGCGAGTCCGGTCCGGAAAGGACGGTAAGAGTTGCGGTCGACGACGTGAATCTGAACGCCTCCGATCAACTTTCCGGCCCACTTGTGAAAAGTGGGGATGAAGTGTACCGGTCGGAAGTGCACTCCAGGCAGGTCCAAAAGTGACAGTTCCTCTACGAGCCGGTAGGGGTCAATCCAGGGCGCGCCGCTGAACTCAAACGGACGCGTAGTCCCTCGTCCTTCCGAGACATTGGTCCCTTCCAGCAGGCACAGGCCCGGATAGACGAGGGCAGAATCCAGCGTCGGTATATTGGGTGACGGGAGGATCCAGGGGAGTCCTGTCTGATCGAAGTAATGGTGCCGATCCCAACCCTGCATTTGGACGACCTGGAGCCGGCAGCCAATTCCCATCTCTTGATTGAAGTATAGCGCCAACTCTCCCACCGTCATCCCATGCCTGACGGGGAGCGGATAGAGGCCCACAAAGGATCGATAGCTGGGGTCCAGAACCGGTCCCTCGATATCCACTCCGTTGATGGGATTTGGTCTGTCCAGCACAACGAAATCGATGCCCACCTCGCGACAGGCTTCCATGGAGAGTGCCATCGTATAGATGAAAGTGTAGTATCGAGCACCTACATCCTGGAGGTCGAAAAGGAGCAGGTCGAGGCCCGACAGCATCTCGGGTGTTGGTTTACGATGTTCGCCGTAAAGGCTGTATACCGGCAGACCGGTCCTCTCATCTCGAAAACCCTGCCATTCAATCATGTTGTCCTGGGTTTCTCCACGGGCGCCGTGTTGAGGTCCGAACACGGCCGCCAATTGGACGGAGGGATGATGATGGAGGAGGTCGACAATGTGACTATAGTTTGAATCGATGGATGCGGGGTGCGCAATAACGCCGATTCTCCTACCTGAAATCAGATCGAGCTTCTTCTCCAGCAGAATCTCGAGGCCGCTTTTAACCTTCATTGACTGGATTGTACAGGGCGGATATGCCCCTGTGAACTGGCCACGCTTGTGGCGAGGAGCCGGGTCTCCTCGACGTAAAAGGGAAATCCATGATAATCCGTTTTAAGTGGAACGACGATTGAAGGTTTCATTTATCGAGTTTTTGAATTCAGTTCCTTTGGGCTGGGGATTTCTGCATGGCACCGACCGAGGCGCCTTCGACCTGATGTTTGATGTGCCGTCCCAGTGTGCAACTCACCTGGAGGAAGGGGCAGCTGACGTTGGTCTGATTCCGGTGATCGAGTACCAGCGGATCGAAGGGTTGCGGGTTCTGCCCGGCATTTCGATCGCTTCCCGGCGAGAAGTCAAGAGTGTACTATTCGTCAGCCGTTCACCGATCGAGGAGGTGAAAGAGGTGGCGGTCGATACATCCAGTCGGACCTCTGTTGCTCTTCTGAAGATTCTGCTGCACCGTTTCTACGGACGCTCCGATGTCTCACTTCATCCGCATTCTCCCCAACCTCGTCGAATGTTAGAACGGTACGGTTCGGCTCTGGTCATTGGCAATCCGGCTTTGCGAATTCCAAAAGACGGCGTATACGTTTATGATCTCGCCAACGAGTGGCATCGCTTCACGAGGCTCCCTTTCGTGTTCGCCTTTTGGGCAGTGCGCAAAGATGTAGAGCTGGGTTCTGCCAGGGAGATCTTTTACCGGTCCCGGGAGGAGGGACTGGCCAACATCGATCGTATTGCGGATCATTACTCGGCTATCCTGGGATTGCAGGTTCAAGAGGTGGAGGACTATATCCGCCACAATCTCCACTATGATCTGGACGCTGACAACCTGGCGGGGCTCGAGCTTTTTTATCAACTGGCGCACGAGCTGGGATTAATCTCGGAGGTCACGCCACTGCGCTTTATCTGACCCTATGGGCTACATCGCGGGGCTACCTACAACCTCGTACCAAGCCTTGAGTGTGACTAGGAGAAGAACCGGCCTCCATGTCCCATGCCCGCCCTCTCTGCCGTGTTGCTGCTCGGGGCCGGCTTTTTGGCTGCGTTGCTCACGCTGGTTTGGTCCAGCAGACTAACCTTTACATTCAGCTTCCGATTGACGATCTCGCTCGCTCTAGGGTCGACCCTTGCCATCTTCCTGATCCTTTTGCCCGGTGTGCTGGTGCATGAAGCCACCTCTGGACGGCAGCGAGCTATTGGGCGTGAGACCGGGCGAGCTCCGGAATGGGGTGGGGTTTAGGCGGGCTTCGCCGCCAGCAGAGCGATCGTCTTTGCATGTCTCTGATTTGCCTCTTTCTTGTCTACCATGCGGCGGACGGTCACAAAACCGGCGCCGGGTAACAGCCGCTCCGCCTCATCCACGAACTGGAATGCAGGCCTGACAAAACCAAGCACCAGCCGACCATGTGGTTTGAGCACACGGTATACCTCGCGTAACCCGGCGGCCGGGTCAGGCCAGATCGGAATCGAGTTGATGGAGAGCGCCTTGTCAAAGCTGTTGTCGGCAAAGGGAAGCCGGTCGGCGGCCCCTTGATGCAGTTCGACACGCCCGGCAGCAATGGCATCGGCGTTGCGTGCCCGAGCCTGCTCCAGCATCACATCGGAAATGTCCACGCCGGCCACATAGGCCGCCTTGTCCGAAAGCGCGGCAATGGCAAGCCCCGGACCAAAGCCGACCTCCAACACCCGCTCGTGCGGCATGACATTCAGCTGCTCAATGAGCCAGGCGGTCGACTCGCGCTTATGCCTCGCCAAAATATACCCGCCGATCCGGCCAAGCAGCCCTTCCGGCTTGCCGAAGGTCCTCATCATGATTCGCTCGACAAAGTTTGGTTGATACTCCTGATGTACCTGTCTGGACATCTAACGAGGTCTCCCTCCTTCATTGTTGTTCTTTTGCACTGCTTACCGCTGTTCACGCCAGTGACAGGCTATATAGCGGGCGAGTGCAATGATCCACTCGTACGCGATAGTACGTCAGCGTCGAGGCGATTGTTCATTCTGCCGGCGTAAGAACGTCCGCCAGCCCATCGCAGATTCGTTGGAGCAAACGTAATTGGAGGTATATGGACGAAACCAGACTGGACCTGCTGGCGCTGACTCTGGTACCCGGCCTGGGGGTGTCACGCGTCCATCAGCTCCTGAAAAGATGTCGGGATCCTTCGCAAATCGTGAAATGGTCACGGACCGAATTGAAACGATTCGGACTGGGAGCCGAGGCCCAGATCCACATAGTCACCGGCTGTGCAAGACGTGACGCCGAGGAAGCGCTCCGAAAAGCGCAGCAGCAGGACATTAAACTGATCACATGGTTTGATGATGGCTATCCTTTTCTCCTGCGGCAGATCTGTGATCCTCCCTTGATCCTTTATCTCAGGGGCGAGCTAGACTGTCTTTACCGGCCGTCGGTGGCTGTAGTTGGCTCGAGACGCTGTACGGTTTACGGTCGGGAAGTTGCTTTTAGGCTCTCGGCCGATTTGGCCTCCCTTGGGATAACAATCGTCAGTGGGATGGCGCGGGGCATTGATACACGGGCTCACCAGGGCGCTGTGGAAGCCGGGGGAGCCACAGTCGCAGTCCTTGGCTCGGGAGTTGATGTCGTCTATCCGAGAGAAAACGGCAAACTCTATCGGAGCATTGTCCGGCAGGGTTGCGTCCTCAGCGAATTTCCTCTGGGAACTTATCCAGCACCTCAGAATTTTCCGGTGCGGAATCGGATCATCAGCGGCCTGTCGCGTGGAACGTTGATACCTGAAGCGGCCCAGTTCTCAGGATCCTTAATCACCGCCCGCCTGACGCTGGAACAGAACAGAGCGCTGTGGGCGGTTCCGGGAAACATTACTAGCCCGGCCAGCTACGGGCCAAACCAATTAATCAAGCAAGGAGCCAAGCCGATTGTCAGTGCACAAGACATTTTGGAGGAGCTGCCTCCTTACCTTTTAAAGGAACTGTTGCCGGAGTCCGAAGAGAAGAGATTAGCGAGCGGAGTCTCTACCACCGTGAGTGCAAAGGAGGAGAGTCTTCTAAACTTGCTCGGCGCGGACAGAGCAGTCCATTTCGACATATTGCTGCAGCAGGGTGAGATGAGTCTTTCTGAACTTTCCTCGCTGCTTCTAAATCTTGAGATGAAGGGATTGATCGAGCATTTACCCGGACGGCGATACAGCAGGAAATGGGCGGGCGGATAAGCTCTTGGTTGTGGTCTTTACAGCGAAATGTCAGAGGTGAGAACAGCCCAGAACGTGGACTGAATCGGCCCCAGAGAGATCACCTCAGGCTTGAAACCTTCCCCCATCAATGGTTCTCTTATGCTATAGAGTTGGAAACGAAAAAATCGAGAACCCGATCACTTGCCGATCGGGAGAAAGAGGAAAAAGACGCAGATGGCGAAGTCAATGGTTATAGTGGAATCCCCGGCTAAAGCCCGAACGATCGGGAAATATCTGGGTAAGGATTTCTTCGTGCGCGCCTCTGCCGGCCATGTGAAAGATCTGCCCAAGAAAGATCTGGGGGTTGATATCCAGCGCAACTTCCAGCCAACATACAAAGTCATTTCCGGCAAGGAAAAGATTCTTAAAGATCTGAAAAAAGACGCTGAAAAAGTCACGGCGATCTATCTGGCAGCGGATCCGGACCGGGAGGGGGAAGCAATTTGTTTTCATCTGGCTGAAGAGCTGAACGGGACCGGGAAGAGGGCGATCCACCGAGTGCTCTTCAACGAGATCACAAAAAACGCCGTCCTGAAGGCCTTCGAGAATCCCACGACGATCGATCAAAACAAAGTGGAGGCCCAGCAGGCGCGGAGAATACTCGACCGCTTGGTGGGATACCAGGTGAGCCCTTTGCTATGGAAGAAAGTGCGGAAAGGGCTTTCGGCAGGAAGAGTTCAGACGGTGGCGTTGCGGATGATCGTGGATCGAGAGAAGGAGATCCGCGCCTTCAAACCAGAAGAGTACTGGAATTTTTCAGCCCGATTGAGAGCCGAGAATCCTCCTCCGTTTGAAGCCCGAGCGGTCCGCCGAGACGGGAAGAAGTTTAAGATTCCCAATCAAGAGCAGGCAAATGAGCTGCTGGCAGAACTCAAAAAGTCCGATTTCATCGTCCAGGATGTCAAGCGAAAGGAGCGCAAAAGGAATCCATTGCCTCCTTTCATCACCTCAAAACTGCAGCAGGATGCAGCACGACAGCTCAACTTTTCCGTCAAGAAGACGATGACCATTGCCCAGCGGCTTTATGAAGGAATTGAGCTGGGAGATGAAGGATCTGTCGGGTTGATCACCTATATGCGCACCGATTCCACCCGGATTTCCAGTAGTGCTGTGGGTGAGGTCCGGAAGTTTATCGGCAGTACCTACGGGGCAGATTTCCTGCCTGACAAGCCGAACCTCTATCGGAGCAAGAAGGGCGCACAAGATGCTCACGAAGCCATCCGGCCGACATCGGTGATGCGCCAGCCTGCTGATGTCAAAGCGTATCTTAATCGTGACGAGTTCAGGCTTTACGATTTGATATGGAAGCGTTTCGTAGCTTCACAGATGGCGCCAGCCGTGTTCGACCAGACCGAGATCGAAATCGAGGCCGGAAGAACTCTGTTTAAGGCGGTCGGGTCGATTCTTAAGTTCGAAGGTTTCCTGAAGGTTTATCAGGAAGGCAATGATACGGACGATCCGGTGGCGGAATCGGAAGCTGGAGACGAAGGACGAGTTCTGCCCGATGTATCGGTAGGCGAAAAGCTGAAGGTGGAAGAGCTCATGCATGAGCAGAAATTCACCCAGCCTCCACCTCGCTACAATGAAGCTAGTCTCGTGAAGGCGCTTGAAGAGAAGGGTATCGGGCGTCCTTCCACCTACCAATCAATCCTTTCTGTAATTACGCAGCGAGAGTATGTCTCGAAGGAGAACGGCCGCTTTGTTCCTTCAGAGTTGGGTGAAGTCGTCACCGAGTTGCTCGTCAATCATTTCGGCGAATTGTTCAATTATGACTACACAGCCCGGCTGGAGGAAGAACTGGACGAGATCGAGGAGGGTAAAGAAGACTGGGTGAAAGCGCTGAAGGATTTCTATGCCGAATTCAAGGAACGCCTCGATACCGCGCAGGATGAGATGAAGAACCTCAAGGAGGAGGAGATCCCGACCGACGAGATCTGCGAAAAATGCGGATCCAAGATGGTCATTCGGTGGGGCCGCTTCGGGCGATTCATGGCCTGCAGTAACTATCCCGAATGCCGAAATACCAAAGAGATTGCGCGAGAAGGATCGGTGGCTGACGAACTGGAGTCAGGCGAGCAGCCGAAAGAGATATGCTCCAAGTGTGGTCGTCCCATGGTGGTGAAGAAAGGCCGCTATGGGGAATTTCTCGCCTGCTCGGGCTATCCGGAATGCAAGAACACCAAGAAGATTGTCCGCGACCCGGAGGGGGAAGTTAAGGTTCACGAAGAGAAAACGTTGGACGAAAAATGTCCCCAGTGCGGAACTAACCTTGTCCAGAAGCACGGACGGTTTGGGGAGTTCATCGCTTGCGGAAATTACCCTGAGTGCCGCTACATCAAACCCAATCTGACAGGTGTTCGGTGTCCGAAATGTGAGAAAGGCGAGCTCGTCGAACGGAAATCCCGCCGCGGCAAAGTCTTTTATGGCTGTGAACGCTATCCCGATTGTGACTACGTGATGTGGAACAAGCCCCTTCCCAGGCAGTGTCCTTCCTGTGGTGCTCCTTTTCTGGTTGAAAAATATACCAAGCGGGAGGGGACAGTCATCGTTTGTGAGAATCGAGATTGTGACTTCCGTGAGGTTCCTGAGGCGGCCGAAGCAGAGCAGCCGGCCGTTCAGGAGAGTGCCTGATTTGTGGGGAGAAAGCGCGCCCTTGATGATTGGGGCCGCTTTCTGGGCTGGGCTCTGAAATCTGACGAAACTCTCGATCATTATCCACATCTGGATAAGCTGAACGATCGTTGCAATAATAGCGTCTAGAAAAAGGAGCCCACCTGTGGTTGCTGAGTCATGGTTGCGAGCAGGTGGCTAATAAACTTTGGAAGGTCAGTTTATGAAACGAGTTTTCTTTTTTTCATCGAGTTTTCTCCCGCTTGGCGTCTTTTTGTTGCTAATTGGGCTGGCGGCTCCGGGAGATGCGACCGCAGGTAAGACGGTTTTCACCAATCGTTGCCAGATGTGCCATGGGCCGATGGTCAGGGTAATCCAGCCATGGCGAAGATTCTCAAAGTCGAATTTCCGAAAATGGATTCCGAGTATATTCAGAAGAAGAAGGACGAGGAGATCAAAGAGATCGTTACAAAAGGAAAAGGAAAGATGCCTCCCGTCCAGGGAATCAGTGACTCGGACATTGAGAATGTGATCACCTACTTACGCACCTTTGACGACAAGAAATAGTTTTTGATTCTCGAAAGAGGAACGCGAAAGGTTGGGGAAGCCTCATTGGCGGGGCTCGGCTGGTCCGTTTCCGGGGATGGTTATTGGCCTGACCGCAGGGACAGGTTTTTTACTTCAGCCCCTCGTCCGGCGATAAGGCCGGAAATCGACTTTGCACTGGTGGTTGGAGAGGAATGCCAGAAATCGTTTGTAGTCTGAAGGTGGCATTCGAAAGTGTTCAGTTAGGCGACGATAGCTTCCGTCACAATCCATGAGCCCGCGACTGACAATCTCCAGCATCTCGTCACGAGATAACTCCCTCTGCAGAAAGCGGTTTCGGACATCCCAAAAACTAATCCGTCCCGCTACGAGGTCCTCGAAGATACTGTCCACTTTGCTCCGTGGGGACCGCAGGCTTGATGATCCTTCGAGACGGGAAACGACTTGAGCGGCAGCGATGACATCTGAAGGGCATGTGTAGTAAAGGCTAGCAATAAGATTTTCGAGCTCGCGAACATTGCCCGGGAAGTGATGTCTTTGCAGGAGCCGCATTGCTCCGCCCGACAATCGAATCGATTTCTCATTCTCATGATTTAAGCGATCCAGAAAAGTGAGAGCCAGGAGGCGGATATCTCCTGGTCGGCGGCGAAGCGGAGGGAGATCGATATGAAACACGTTTAGGCGATGGTAGAGGTCTTCCCGAAACTGTCCTTCGGCCACCATCTGTTTCAGATTGCGATTGGTTGCCGCCACAACTCTGACATCCACGGCACGCTCCCGTGTGTCTCCCACACGCCGAACGCGTTTCTCCTGTAACACTCTCAGCATTCGCACCTGGAGATCAAGGCTCATTGTTGAGACTTCGTCGAGGAACAAAGTCCCGCCTGAGGCGGCCTCGAAAACTCCTTTCCGAGAAGCCGTAGCCCCGGTGAAGCTGCCCTGCATGTGGCCAAACAGTTCACTCTCTGCAAGATCAGTCGGAATGGCCGAGCAGTTTATTGCTATGAAGGGGCCCTTCGCCCGGTCGGAGTACTCATGCAAAGCTGTGGCGAAGAGCTCCTTGCCGGTCCCGCTTTCCCCTTCAATCAAGACAGTGGCCTGAGTCGGTGCGATCTGGCGGATCTGCTCAAAGATTTCGTGCATGATCGGATCGCGAGTAATGATTTTGCGTTGATTGCTGAGTTCCAGGCCCGGACGGCTGATCTTTGCCTGAGATTTGCTCATTCGGCTGCTATTCAGCTTCAATTTGATGATGCTGGATAGACAGGTGAGAAAGTCGACTTCCACTTCGAGGATGGCCTGTCGCTCTCGTTCAATGTACAGAAATACGTCGATGTCAGTTCCCGACTGGAGTGGCATTCCGAGAGCGGATCCTGGTGAGCCAGGCGCCGGAAAGGCTTCAATACGAACTTCAGGATCTTTCTGGTTGTTGAGCATCTCTCGTCCGGACCGACGGCAGATACCTCGGGAAGAAATGAGGCGAAATGAGTCGCTGTTTTTGTTTCGGATGAATAGATTAACCGCTGTGCCCGGCAGGGTATCCGCAATGACGGCGACAATTTCTCGAGTTACATCGGAAATCTCATGGAGGGACTGCAGCGACTCGCTGAACTGCTGCAATGCGAGCATGAAGCGGGGAGATGCGCGTCTCGATCTTTCCGAATTTTGTTCGAGGCGGAGAAGTTCGTTCTCGAGCGGAGCGATATGGGCTGCATGGAAGGACGGCTGATAGTTCTGTGGAAGCTTGCGATAGCGTTCTTTCAGGATGTCGATCGCTCGCTGAAACTGTTCCCGGGCCATCTGTTCGCGTTCCAGGCAAAGCTCGATTTCTCCCAGGAGTTGGTGGAGCTTGGCTTCCTGAAGGGGCCTTTCTATCGAGCGAGCGAACTGAAATGCTCTGAGGCAATGCGCCCGTGCCTTAGTGAAAGATCTATTTTGTTTCAGCCAGGCGGCCTTCAGGTAGTAGGTCTGTGCCAGCAAGGGCGGGTAATATTCGGCATGCGCCAGTTTGAGAGCATCTCGCAAGTAGGGAGCCGGATTTGCTAACTCAGGTTCACGAAGTGCAATCGCAGCTTGCAGCAGGCGAGTGCGGGTACGATAGTAGGGAACAGTTTCAGGAAAGCATTGGAGGGCGGCACTGGCTTCTGTATGGGCTTCCGATAGTCGATTCATCTGAAGGTAGGCGTGTCCAGCCAGTAGATGGTAACGGCCGCGTTCGCGCCTGAGCCGATCTCGAACTTCTCCAGCAACCTGTAAAGCCTCACCGGGCCGTCCGAGATTCAAGAGTATCCAGGCTTTCACCATCGTCCCATCAACAAGGGAGGCTCCGTCAGCCCCCGTCCTCGATATAAGCTTTTCGCAAAGCTTTAACGTGGCGGCTACTTCCATAAGGTAGGCTTCGTTTTTTGCTAGTTCGATCTGAAGTTCAGATGCAAGAAACAAGTTCGATGGCAACTCCCTGTTTTCTTCTTGCATTGAATACAAGAGGTCCAAAGCTTTCTGGTGCTGTGCTTCTCTCCGAAACCTCATAGCAGGCAGGAATCCACAATAGGCGGCTATAGTGTGATTGTCCTCCTGACTTGCAGCGGCCCTACAGTAACGCTCTATTCTTTCGCCTGCCTTCGGATATCCCTTCTTTAGGTAGAGAATGCTTAGATTTACGAGTCTGCCTATGACGTGGGTCTGCCGCTTCTTCTCCAGAGCAACCTCGATTGACCTTACTTCGAATCGCGTCGACTCGTTGTAGAATCCATCATCTTTATAGTAAGAATGAACAAAAAGGGCGTGGAGCAGGCGATCTAAAGTGGGGTTGCAAGGATCTTCATCTAAAAGGTCCTTAATCGTTGTACCTATTTCATTGGCGGCCTTACTTTGACCGCTGATACTCAGAGAAATCAAGAGATCTGCCAACGCACTCTGATGTAGTGCGCGGTTCTTATGTTCATTGGTTTCCGTGAGTACCCTTCGTAGGGAACGAATCGCTTCCGTCGTTAAACCTTGACTCAGGTTCACACGTCCCAAAACTTCAAGTAGTTCTGACCGCTCTTCCAAATTTATAGCCGGGTTGTTTAGTAGTCCTAAAGCCAGTCTACGAGATTGGTCATGACGACCAGTAAGGAGAAATAAGTTCAGCCAGTTTTTGTAACTCTCAATGCATTGAGGCTCGGGTAGCCCATTAGCGATAGCGAACTCTACAAGTCTCGCTGCCTCTGAGTACCGACGTTGATTCTCATAGTACGCCACAGTTCTGTCCAGGTACGAATGGGCGAGCTTGTGATTGCCAGCATAAATCAAATGCCTCGTAAGCCTCGGCAAGATAGACTGATCTCTTGTTCGAAGATACTCCTGCTCAAGATGTTCGGACAGACTAAGGTGAAT
>Ga0079224_100009713_pt1 | contig 13153 bp, 11 predicted proteins | sample Stecom2015_FD_80414 | JGI IMG/M metagenome (GOLD analysis project Ga0079224, IMG submission 80414) | Agricultural soil microbial communities from Utah to study Nitrogen management - Steer compost 2015 | ecosystem: Environmental > Terrestrial > Soil > Agricultural land | place: USA: Utah... | reverse complement strand
TTTTTGTTCCCGTTCCTGAATACGTTCTCTCACACCTTGTTCATGATTATCCAGAGCTTTCAGCATATTTTCCATCTGCTGTCTGGTTTGCTCTTGTCTTTGTTGTTGCGGATCAGGTTTAGGCTGTTCCTGATTTTCCTCATCCTCTTTGCCATCCTGATTCTGCTGTTCGTCTTTTTGATCCTGACCCTCTTCATTTTCTTCCTGATCTTGGTTTTGATCATCTTTGTTTTGGTCTTGATCTTTTTGATCCTGATTTTGCTGGTCTTGTTTATTATCGTTGTTTTGATTTTGCTGATCCTGATTTTCTTGCAGCATTTTTTTTGCTAGGGCATAGTTGTAGCGCGTTTGTTCATCGGCGGGATTATTTCTCAAAGCATTTTTATAAGCCTCTACCGCTGCTCCGTAGTTTTTTTGATTCATCAAAACATTCCCCAAATTATGATAAATTTTGTGTTTATCAGATTTGGTTTCGGCGTATTTAGCGGCTTCAACAAACTGTTTTCCGGCTTCGCTGTTTTTTTTGTTATTATAAAAAGCAGTGCCTAAGTTGTAGTGCGCCAACACATTTTTTTCGTCCATAGCGATGGCTTTTCTATAGGCGGCTTCCGCAGCCGAAAAGTTCCCGTCTTCCAGTTTTTTTTCAGCCTCATAAAGCAGTTTGTTTACCTCTGCCAGTCGCTTAGCATCCTCTTTGCTTTGCGAAAAAACCAGTGGAAAATACAACAATGATATGATTAAAACTACTTTATTCACTTTTCTTTTCGTTAAATAAATCTAAATGTTGAATCCATTTTGTTTTCCTTTCCAAAAGAAAAATATCCAAAAACAAAAGTAAAATAGCTACTGCCAAAAACCATTGATAATAACTTTTAAAATCTGCAAATTGTATGGCTTCAAACTCGGTTTTGTCTAAACTGTTTACGTATTCTTTAATTTCTTCAACAACTTGAGAGGTAACATTCCCGGGGATGTAGACGCCATTGGCTCCTTCAGCCAAACTTGTTAAGACGCTGTCATCCATACGGGTAATCACACGTTCCCCCGAACCATCTCTCATATATGACTTTAATACGCCATTTCTTTTTAAGGGTATAGGTCCACCGCTTGGAGTTCCTACACCTATGGTGACTATTCTTATTCCTTTGGTAACCGCTTCGCTGACAGCACTATCTATATTACCCTGATGATCCTCACCATCTGAAATGATTACAATTACCTTGTTGGTTTCATCTTCAGGTATGAAAAAGGAAGTTGCCATAGTAATCGCTTCTGCAATGGCGGTTCCTTGAGAAGAAACCATATCGGTATTCATCGCATTGAGAAACATTCTCACGGCTGCGTAATCGGTCGTAATAGGCACTTGCGGAAAAGCACTGGCCGCATACCCGATAACTCCTACCCGGTCTCCACTCAGATTGTTCACAATTTGTGAGACTAATTGTTTTGATTTTTCCAAACGGTTGGGTGCAACATCCTCCGCCAGCATACTTTTGGAAACATCCAAAGCAAATACTATATCAATTCCCTCGCGTTTTACCTGTTCGGTTTTAGTACCGATTTTAGGGTTTACCAAAGCCATTACCCAAAGGGTAATAGCCAAAAACACTACCGCCAATTTGACTACCGACTTCAGATTGGATTTGGCAGGAGCCAACACCTTTAAGGCTTCTGATGTGGCAAATTTTCGCTGGGCTTTTTTCTTCCAAAGTTGTACCAACAAAAAGAGGACCAGCAACACCGGAAGAATTGCCAGCAGGTAAAAATAGGATGTGTCTTCTAATTGATACATTATATAAAACTTCTGAAAACGGTTAATTTTAGGAGTAATTCCAACAACAAAAGCAAGCCGCCCCACAGAGCAAAAACTCTGAATTTCTCGTCGTAATGTGTATATTGAAATTCCTCTATCTCGGTTTTTTCGAGTTTGTTGATTTCGTTGTAAATCTGCTCCAACTTTTGGTTGTCGTCTGCCCTGAAATAACGTCCTCCGGTGACTCTGGAAATTTCTTTCAACAAGTCTTCATCAATGACCACGGGAGTATGAGCATAGTGAAAAGTACCATTCGGATTAATGGCTACCGGAGCCATCGCCATCCCCGTAGTACCCAATCCGATACTGTACACTTTAACGCCAAATTCTACGGCCAATTCGGCTGCAATTTTTGGGTCAATAAATCCACTGTTATTTTCACCATCAGTAAGTAAAATTACTACTCTACCTTCACTCGACGGGCTTTCTTTAAGTCGGTTTACGGCAGTGGCCAATCCCATCCCTATGGCGGTTCCGCCCTCTATGGCGTCAGTATATTTAATGTCGTTGATGGCATTAATAACTATTCTTTTGTCAATAGTAAGCGGTGTTTGTGTATAACTTTCTCCGGCATAAATCACTATACCAATACGGTCGTTAGGCCTTCCCATAACAAATTCAGAGGCCACTTTCTTGAGCGCTTCGAGTCGGTTAGGTTTTAAATCCCGAGCCAACATACTTGCGGAAATATCTATGGCCATTACGATGTCTATCCCTTCGGTTTTTTTAATTTTGGAAGACACATCCACATAACGCGGACGCGCCAAAGCAATTACCATAAATGCAATCGCCCCCAAGCGAAGTAACAAAAGTACCGGACGTAATTTTGCCAATAACGAAGATTCTTGAAAGGCTTTTAATGATGAAAGTTTCACGGTAGCCGTCCAGTTGTTTTGCTGCCACCAATACCACCCTAGTGCCACCGGAATTAACAGCAGCAACCAAAACATTTCGGGGTTTACAAATTCGAACTGTAAGGGTATCATGGTGCTTTAAAAACTTCTATTTCTACAGAATTAATAATTCTTTGCTTGATTTGCTGGGCATACACATCCTCTTGTTCATTGACAACCAACACCTCTTGTATGGCGCCTTCTTGGGCAAATACTACCAACAAATACTCGCTTTTGGATTTTTTATATTTATTATCTCCCACCTTGACATTGAATTCTCCTGCGGCTTTAAATCCTTTCACGCCTTTTTCGGTTTCAAAAGGTTCGTCCATTACTTTGAGATTAATAGCTCCATTTCTTTCGAGTAAAGTGAGTTTTTGTTGTAAAATGCTTTGCAATTGCAACTCGTCCGAATTTTGAGATTTGGAAGAGCCCACATATACAAAGATTTTTTTCTGAATATCTCCAAAAGTAAATACATCATCCGAATTGCTAATGCTAAAGCCTTCTGCATCAGTTTTACGCACCAAAACTTCTGGAGTTTCAAGTACTACTGCCGGATGTCCGTAATCGCTTTTCACCCAAGGTTGCTCCAGTAAACGTTTAGTATAATTGCCAAAAAGGGTATTTTTTACATTTTCTAAACCAAAAATTCCCACTGAAAGTATAAGTCCCAGTACCAGTACCCCAATCGTACTTCCAATGAGGATTTTTCTTTTCTGTTTAAGTTTTTTCTTGCGAAGTTCTTCCTGATACAGCGCATCCTGCCGCATTTCTTCTTCGGTGGGTTGAGGAATGATTTCGTGAGTTTCCTTTATAATATTTTCAATATCTGTTCGGTCCAATTGTACCTGCCCGGTTTCGGTTTGCATTTTGGCAAACTTAACCAAGTCTGCTCTTTGTAAAATTTCTTTGAGTTTATATATGGTTTGTGTATCAAAATCCAAATTACCCGAATGCTTGTGTATTTCAAGTTTGGCAATCAGTTCGTCCGTAGTACTTTCCAAAGCGGCACTGTCCACCTCACGGTCGAGATATCTTTTTACAATTTCGGTTAACGAAGAATAATAGTCTTTCAATCTGTTTTCTCTGAGGAAATCGGAATTATCCAAATTTTGCAACGCCACCAAAGCTTCTTCAAACGGAGGCAAACGTTTTTGGGCTTCTCTAGATTTTTTTCGCAACTTCAGCAGGTAATACACTACTGCGGTTATCACTAAAAGTATTAACAAAATCCAAAGAGCCGTCTTAATCCACCCTCCTTTTACAGGTGGCACTTGGATGTGAGGCTTGATATCGTACATATCTTGTTTGAGTGTATCGACTTCCACATCCGCCACTTCCACCCACAATGTATCGGTAAAAAATGTGCGGTCGTTGATACGAATCAATTGTTGCGGAATTACGTACCTGCCCGAGTCAAACTGCGTCAAGCCGTATTCTTTGATAAGTTTTATTTTTTGATTTTCAAAAAGAGTATCGGTGTTGTAAACTTCTATGACTTCAAGAGGTAAAAAGGTTTGCCCTTCGGGAAAAAGTACGGTGACGTTTTCTTCGGTTTCTACCAAAATCCGATATTTTATCTCTTCCCCGATTTTAATTTGGGTAGTATCCAAAGTCGCCGAAACCTGAGCCGATGAATTATTGATACAAAAGAAAAATCCTAGTACGCCGTACAGCACACTCCAAACCCAACCTTGTATGTAAAAATTCTTCTGCATGAATACTATCGGTTTTTAAAATAGCTGAGCAATTTTTTTACGTAACTTTCATCAACACTACACTGAATGGTGCCCGCACCGCTTCGCTGAAACTGTTCTTTAAAAATTTGTTGTTTTTCTATGAAATACCGGGCATACCGGTCGCGAACTTTTTTGGAAGAAGTGTTCACCAACAATGTTTTTCCGCTTTCTTCATCCAACACCTGAATCACTCCTACATTAGGAATTTCCTGTTCGCGTTTGTCATAAATCCTGATTCCGGTGAGATCGTGTTTTTTGGCAGCGATTTTCAAGGTTTTATCGTAGTTTTCATCCGTAATAAAATCTGATATCAAAAAGCTAATAGCTTTCTTTTTGGTCACATTTGCCAAAAATTCTAGTGCCTGCGAAATATTGGTTTTTTTGCTTTTGGGGGTAAATTCCAGTAATTCACGAATAATTCTAAGCACGTGAGATTTCCCTTTTTTCGGAGGAATATAAAGCTCGACTTGGTCGGTAAAAAGTACCAATCCTATTTTATCGTTGTTTTGCAAAGCCGAAAAAGCCAGTGTGGCGGCAATTTCGGTAACAATTTCGTTTTTAAATTGATTTCCTGTTCCAAAAATTTCAGAGCCACTAATGTCTACAACCAACATAAGGGTAAGTTCCCGTTCTTCTTCAAAAACCTTTACGAAGGGTTGGTTATACCTTGCCGTAACATTCCAGTCAATCGCTCTCACATCGTCTCCGTATTGGTATTGGCGAACTTCACTAAAAGTCATCCCCCTGCCCTTAAAAGCACTATGATATTCACCACCAAAAAGATCGTTACTCAACCTTTTGGTTTTAATTTCAATCTTACGTACTTTCTTTAAAAGTTCTTTGGTATCCACTTTTCTCAGGTTGAAAAATTCAGAATTGAGTTACACCGGAATCGGTTTTTTTTTAAAATTGAATCTTAATTCAACTCTTAAGGCACTTCTATCTGATTGATAATTTTGTTGATGATTTCCTGTGAAGTGATATTTTCGGCTTCGGCTTCATAAGTAATCCCGATACGATGGCGCAGTACATCGTGCACTACGGCTCGTACATCTTCGGGAATCACATAATCTCGGCGTTTAATAAAGGCATAACATTTAGCCGCCAATGCCAGATTGATACTACCTCTCGGCGAAGCTCCGTATTCAATCAACGGTTTGATGTCTTTCAGGTTGTACAACTCCGGATTTCGGGTAGCAAAAATAATGTCTAAAATGTATTTCTCAATTTTTTCGTCCATGTACACCTGCAACACGGCTTTTTGAGCGCGTAAAATCTGTTCGGTAGTAATCACCGGATTTACTGTGGCAAATTCTGATTGCAGGTTTTGTCGGATGATGAGTTGTTCTTCGTTGATTAAGGGATAGTTAATAACCGTCTTTAACATAAAACGGTCCATCTGAGCTTCCGGAAGCGGGTAAGTACCTTCTTGCTCGATGGGGTTCATAGTAGCCATCACCAAAAAGGGCTGATCGAGTTTGTAGGTTTCTTCACCTATGGTAACTTGTTTTTCCTGCATGGCTTCCAGCAAAGCCGATTGTACTTTGGCAGGAGCCCTGTTAATCTCATCGGCTAAGACGAAATTGGCAAAAACCGGTCCTTTTTTAATACTAAAATCGTTGAGTTTTGCATTGTAAATAAGGGTTCCGATAACATCGGCCGGTAGCAAATCAGGTGTAAACTGAATACGGCTAAAACTTCCCTGCATGGCTTTGGCCAATGTGTTTATAGCCAAAGTTTTGGCCAATCCGGGCACTCCTTCGAGCAAAATATGCCCCCGACCCAGAAGTCCGATCATCAGGCGTTCGGTCATGTGTTTCTGCCCGATAATCACTTTGTTCATTTCTAAATTCAGTATGTCAATGAAGGCACTTTCTTGTTGTATTTTTTCGTTTAAAGCACCAATGTCAATTGTGGTATTACTATCCATTTTTTCCCCTTTTTTGTAAATGTGCTGCAAATTGGAAAAACTTAGAGTTTTTCGCTGTTAACAATTGGTTAAAAATTAGTTTTTGGAAAGAGTTTAGGATTTTTTTATCGCCAAAAGTTATAATTTTAAGGATTCTTTTAAAAATTCATTACCCTACCCTATGATTAACAAGCGGCTCTTAATCAAAAATCTACTGGCACACAACGACGAAAGTAGTTTTTATGATAAAAAGCTGAAGTTGGATTTTAGTACCAAAGAAGGAAAAGCCAAATTTCTGAAACACATTAGCGCGCTGAGCAATTCTAACCCGAAAAACAACGCCTATATAGTGGTGGGTGTAAGTGATACACAAAACGAAATTGTGGGCGTGGATTTTTTTGACGACAGCAAAATTCAAAATCTAGCAAACGCCTATCTTGAAAATCCTCCGTTGATTTCCTACGAAAATATTCCTTTTCCTCACCTGCCCGAAGGCAAGGTCGTTGGCTTGGTAACCATTCGCCCTACGGGAAAACTGACCTCACTCCGCCGAAATATATGGAAATATTGGGGCGGAAGTATTTTTTTCAGAGACGGTAGCATTTCTATGCAAAAGCATTTCAAAAGTGAGATAGAGGACGTTAATTCGTCTATAGTAGAACAAATCGAAAATCAATCGGTCAACAACATCCAACACACTCTCGACAGCGTGATGGATTTTGTCGTAAATCGGCATAAGAACATGGAGGCACACTACAAAGTGTTTAAAGAAATATTTGTGGTATGCTGGGCCGGAATTCCTAAACGAAAAAAAGAAAAAACCTACTATTCTCGCGTTGATATTGAATTGGTTAACGAACAAGTGAAGCTGTTTTATTCGGCTTTAGACGAAGTAGAAATTATACACAACGACCATTTTTTTAAAATCATTGAATATGTCCATTTAGGTTTAAACAACGATAAAAAATATTATCCGTTGGAAGAATCTATCATCTTTTTTAATGAAAATGGAGCTTATACCATAGAAAACCAACTTATTTTTGAGCCACCTCGGTACGACAAAAAAATGTTGTTTCATATCTACAACAGTAACAATGCTTTGGTAGAAAAACTGAAAAAGGACTACTCGTTGACAACCAAAGAAAAAGAAGATATTCATAATCTTCCGGCAAGTTTTCTTTTGTGTTATCTGAATGATTTTCCTGATGCAAAAGAGAAATTGGAAGAAGCCAAAGAGTATCTCAAAAATTACAGTGCTGATTTGTACAATTCTTATAAAGAGGCCATGCGTATTTGGCGAAAAGTAAACTACAATCAATGAGAACCTTAGTCATAGGCGATATCCATGGTGGGTTAAAGGCTTTACAACAAGTGCTTCAACGAGCCGAAGTGACACCCGAAGACACCTTGATTTTTTTGGGTGACTACGTTGATGGCTGGAGCGATAGTTATCAGACGGTTTGCTTTTTAATCCAACTCAACCAAACCCATCGCTGTATTTTTTTACGCGGCAACCACGACGATTTGTGTTATGGGTGGTTGAAAAATAATTTGGTTTCTGAAGAATGGCTTGTACACGGAGGAAAATCAACTATTAGGAGTTTTGAAAAAGCCGGTATAGACGGTAAAAAAGCAATATTATTATTTTTTGAAAACCTAAAAAATTACTACATCGATTCTCACAACCGGCTCTTTGTTCACGCCGGGTTTCAAAGTCATCACGGGCCGGAAAAAGAACATTTGACACTTTCGTTTTACTGGGATAGAACACTTTGGGAAACTGCGGTTGCCCTTGATAAAAGTTTGGATAAAAATCATCCTCACTATCCAAAACGTTTGTTGCTTTTCAACGAAATTTTTATCGGACATACTCCCGTGACTCGCATTGGAGAAACCACCCCGACACCCATGGCTAATGTGTGGAACATAGACACCGGAGCTGCATTTAAAGGACCTTTAACGCTTATGGATGTAACCACAAAAACCTTTTGGCAAAGCGATGAAGTATGGACGATGTATCTCGGAGAGAAAGGAAGAAACCCTTGAAGTTATCACGAATGAACCGTTAATAATTCGTATTTGGCACCTCAAAAAGAGGTGCCTTTTTTATATATTTTTACAAAAAATAAAAACAAAAAACTTTATGAAAAACCGGATTTTCTTATTGGCCGTACTGCTTTTGGCGGGTTCCCTTACTGCTCAAGAATTCCCCAAAAACGAGATAAAATACAACATTGCCAACACCTTAGCGATTGCCTCTGTAGAAGTGGGTTACGAGCATTTTATTTCTTACGACGGAAGTATCGAACTGGAGGTTTTTATCAACGACCGTATCAATTACCATTCGGAAGAAGGCAGCAGGCAATTTAATACAAACAGTGTCAAACTGGGCTACAATTACTACTTTGGTACTAATAATCCCGGTTCGGGATTTTATCTGAATCCTTTTGTAAAGTATCGTTTTGGTGATTTCGAAGAAAAAGTAGATATCCTTTCGGAAGAGGGTGAAATACTCGAAGAAGACAAAAAAATAACCACTGATATGAGTGGCTTTATTGTTGGTATCGGTGCAGGCTATAAATGGAACTTCAGCAACTCGTTTGTAGTGGCTCTCTACGGAAATATCGGCAGAAATTTTAGCGATGAAATAAAAGATCGCTTTACGGCGATTGAATTTTACGGCGGACTCGGAATAGGATATCGTTTCTGATTTACGGAAGTATTTTCACCGAGCGAATAATAGCTTCCATCTCAAACTGATAATTTCGCTTATCCACTTGAGGGGCAAATGTAAAACCTTCCATAACCAACAGGCGATTGTTAGCCTCATCCCGTATGATAAAATTCACAAAAGGTCCGGCCATAAAGAAGTTGTACACCTCCCATGTGCCACGGGTTTCATAAGCAAATTTGTTGTCGATGGTTGTTTCAAACAAATGCGGAGAAAAAGCCATCTCAGTAATCATATAACTGTCCTCTCGGGGGCCCGGTATATGGGCTTTACCGATAGAATCTCGTATTTCTATAATATTGGCCACGAGGTCTTCTTTGTGGTCTAATCGGTTTAAAGGAAGTTCGTATACCAAAAGGTTCATATCACCCGAACGGATATCTTTTCGCATCCAAGCAAAATTTTCGGTGGATTTGGCAATGCGATAGGTAGAAGGGAGAGGAAAACTAACTTTCAGGGTTTTTTCAATTTCGGGTATGGGCATTTTCAAAGACGCTACCCGACGTTGTTGCTCTGCCATTTCAGCGTTACCGATTACCTTTTTTATTTCTTCGGAATGTGTTTCTATCAATCGAAGTACGTCCGACAACGTTTTTCCGTAAAGATAGATGCCGGTTTGTGGTTTGGCAAAAATATTTTTCTGTACTTCAAAAAGCTCCTCGCGACCAATTCGAACCTCTAAAAACGTTCGTTGTCTCAACATAAAACCGTCGAAAGCTTCGTAAGGGGTTTGGCTAAGAGTAAAACGGGGTTCGTCTTGCGACATTCCCACTAAAAATTCGGCTAAATTTTTTCTGATTTCTTCACCTATCAAGCTGTTCCACAAATCATTATCAATTACAACAAGCACCTGATTTATCGTCCCGGATGAATCGGGTAAATAATCGGAGGATCTTTTGGCTGCATCCTCACAAGAAAGCAACAAAAAAAAACAACTGATTGTGAAAAACCATTTTGACATCATACAGTGAGATTAAATTACCCTTTAAGAATTTTCAATTGCATTCCCGGGGTTAATTTAGTACCACTAATATCGTTCCATTTTTTAATATTTTCAACAGAAACTCCGGGAAATTTTTGAGCTATAGCCCAAAGCGTATCGCCATTCTTGACTGTGTAAACACTGAAATCCCCCGAAGATGAAGTTTTTTCTTCGGTTTTTACGATGGAAGTGCCCTGGTTTCCGTTAGTATAAATGACCAATCGCTGACCCACGTTCAAGTTGGTGCTTTTCAGGTTATTCCATTTTTTAATATTATTTACAGTAACCCCGTATTTATTAGCTATTTTCCCTAAATAGTCGCCTTTTTTTACTTTATAAGTAATCTGAGTATCCTGATTGACCAAAACAGGTAATTTAGTATCTCCTTTGGTTTTTTCCGCCAGATAGTTGTAAATATGATTTTCGTTACTCACAAAAGCCCCCAAGGCATCTACCGGAAGTCGCAGGGTATAGTTTTTGTTTTCTATATAAGGAATGATATCTAATTTGTATGAGGGATTGAAAAATTTGATTTCCTCAATGGGCAATTCAAACAGTTCGGAAATATCTTTAAAACTTATCGTTTCCTTTACGTGAATGGTATCTGTAGCTAAATAGGGCATGGCTGTTTTAGGCATTTTAAACCCTAACTCCTCGGCAAATTCAAAAATAAACATTGTAGCCAAAAATGCCGGAACGTAACCAGCAGTTTCTTTGGGTAAGTTGTGTCGGATTTTCCAATAGTTAGTCTCTCCGCCACTTCTTCGGATGGCTCGGGAAACATTTCCCGGACCCGAATTATACGCTGCTAATGCCAAATCCCAATCGCCAAAAACATTGTATAAACTCTTTAAATACAAACAGGCGGCCTCGGTTGCACGGAGTGGGTCTGAACGCTCATCTACATACGAACTCACCTCTAGTCCAAACATTTTACCGGTGGGGTACATAAACTGCCATAAGCCGGTAGCACCGACACGCGATCGAGCATTCGGATTTAAAGCCGATTCAACGATAGCCAAATATTTTAGTTCCAACGGAAGGTTGTGTTTGTCTAACTCCTGCTCAAACATCGGAAAGTAGTACGTACTTAGATGCATCAAGCGTTGTAAAGATTTTCTTCTTTTTTGTAAATAAGACTTTACCACCGATTCCAAAGCCGGATGATAGGCCACATCAAAAGGTACTCTTCGATTGAGACTCTCTAATTTTTTATTAAACTCGTTTATAGAAAAATCTTTAAAATCCTCCACCTCCATATCACTTATTTCTAGCGAAGAAACAGAAGCAAACATTTCCTCAAAAAGATCTGAATTATACAATTCCTGACGCCACAAACTATCTATGACGTAGCTGGTTTTATGAACTACAAAAGAATTTTTAATGCTGTCTTTTAACGAAGCTAAAGTGAGTTGGGGTTGGGTAGTAGCAAGGGAGTCTGTTTCCTCAGTTAGCACGATTTCTTCCTGGGAAAATCCGGAAGCTGTCAAAAGAAGAAACAATACTAAAAATGATAACTTCTTCATTATTAGATAAATTGTTAGAATTGGTTTCGCAAAATAATAAAAAAAGTAACACCTCCGGCAATTCCGTCGGTGTAAAAAGATACTTTAACAACTAAAAAAAAAAAAGATTATTGTATCAATTTAATATCGCAGCCACTCCGGGTAAAGTTTTTCCTTCGAGAGCTTCCAGCATGGCACCACCCCCGGTAGAAACATAACTCACCTTGTCTTGAAAGCCAAACTGTTTCACCGCCGCCACCGAATCACCCCCGCCTACCAGCGAAAAAGTACCGTTTTGAGTAGCTTGGGCAATGGCGTTGCCTAACGAAATAGTACCGGCTGCAAAAGGTTTCATTTCAAAAACCCCTACCGGACCGTTCCACAACACGGTGTTTGACAAACCAATCACCTGCGCGAAAATGGCGTTGGTCTTTTCTCCGGTGTCTAATCCCATCCAGCCGTCGGGGATGTTGCTGACGGCACTTTGAGCTGTTTGAGCCGTTTCCGAAAAACTATCAGCAATTACGGCATCTACCGGCAAGTGTACTTGCACTTGTTTTTCTTTGGCTTTCGCCAAAATATTCAAGGCCGTGGTGAGAAACTCTTCTTCTACTAACGAATTTCCAACCTTTCCTCCCAAGGCTTTTATAAAAGTAAACGACATACCTCCACCGATAATCAGGTGATTGATTTTGTCCAATATATTTTCGATAATGGTAATTTTAGAAGAAACTTTAGCTCCGCCGATAATAGCAGTAACAGGTCTTTTACTATCATTCAATACTCTATCAATACTTTTGAGTTCGGCTTCCATAAGTTTTCCGAAGCATTTTTTCCCCTCAAAAAACTTGGCCACCACCGTGGTAGAAGCGTGTGCCCGATGAGCTGCACCAAAAGCATCGTTTACGTATATGTCGCCTAACCGCGATAATTTTTCGGCAAAGTCGGCATCTCCCGAGGTTTCTTCGGCATAGTAACGCACGTTTTCGAGCAATAAAATTTCTCCCGGTTTTAAATCCTGAGCTGCTTTTTCAGCTTTTTCACCCATACAATCGTCCACAAACTTTATTTCTTTACCCAGCACCTCGGAGACTTTGTTGACTATGTTTTTTAAAGAAAATTCGGTTTCCCTGTTTTTGGGTCGTCCAAAGTGTGACATTAATACACAACTCCCTCCCTCATCCAAAATCTTTTGCAGGGTAGGTTTAACCGCTTCAATGCGGGTCGCATCGGTTACTTGCAATTGCTCGTTTAACGGTACGTTAAAGTCCACCCGAACAAGGGCTTTTTTTCCTTTAAAATCAAAGTCATTGATGGTTTTCATAATAAAATATTTGCTGCGCAAATATAGTTTTTTGAGAGGAAATCTCACTCATGAAAAATTAGAAAAGCCAATTGTGTTTTTTAGCCAAAAAACCATTTTGAAACTATACCACAAAAAACCGTTGTAATCCCCTGATTTTACCGGGGGTTTCCTACAAATAAAAACCCCACCTTGAATTAAGTTGGTGTTATGTCCCCACCTGCGCTCGAACCAGGGACGACCTGATTATGAGTCAGGTGCGCTAAGCAGCTAAG
>Ga0079224_100009712_pt1 | contig 13155 bp, 10 predicted proteins | sample Stecom2015_FD_80414 | JGI IMG/M metagenome (GOLD analysis project Ga0079224, IMG submission 80414) | Agricultural soil microbial communities from Utah to study Nitrogen management - Steer compost 2015 | ecosystem: Environmental > Terrestrial > Soil > Agricultural land | place: USA: Utah... | reverse complement strand
TTCACGAACTCGATCCTGTCTACGGTGGCCAGGTCCGGATAGAAGGTCCCGAGCGTGGAGAATCCGTTGATCTTGAACCCGTTGTCGGCGTCGAACGAGAACCCGCGGGCGTTGAGGAAGCCAGAGCCGCCGAAGTAGGCCGTGCCGGTCGTCGCTTCACCGAGGCTGTATACCCCTGCAACGTACTTGTCGACCTGCAGCAGGTCCTCGGGTCTCGCCGAATCGATCAGGTCCGACGTCACCACGGAGATGCTCTGTGGTGTATCGAAAATCGGGAGATTGAACTTCGTTGCGCTGGAGGCGTCGGTCGGGCGGAAGAACTCCTTCTGTCCGGACACGATGATTTCATCGATGGTGCCGTGAAGCGCCTCCTCCTCGTCCGCGGACTGTGCGTGTGCGCTGACGGCGGAGAGCGAGGCGAGCGCAGAGGTAGTGAGCACCCGCGAGCGGCTCAGGCCGATAGGGAGCGCGGGAGGATGATTTGGCGATCGGACGATCATCGGATCCAGCCCCCGGCATGAATTGCCGATTTCGAGGATAGCAAGAACACCCCGGAAACGTTTTTCGAATAGCAGGCGCTTTGCAGAAATACGTGCTGGCAGGGGTGGCAGCGACAAAGTCTCGATTCGCGCAAGAGGCCCGTCGCGCGCCGCTTGCCGCGCGCGTGCAACGAACCCGTGCATTTCATATATTGGCGATCGTGGTTACGGTTGTCGTGAAGCATGATAGACAGCCGGATCGAGCGACGAGCGAGAGCTCGCCTGCAAAGACGGAACGACGAAACACGATGCGTTACTCGGCACTCAACCTCGTGCGCAATGCCTGGTCCGGCAACACGCTCTGGCAGCCGGCGTGGCGCGCGGCCGAGCCGGGAAAAAGCTACGACGTGATCATCGTCGGCGGCGGCGGGCACGGGCTGGCGACGGCGTACTACCTGGCGAAGCGTCACGGCATCACGCGCACGGCCGTGCTCGAGAAGGGCTGGATCGGCGGCGGCAATACCGGTCGCAACACGACGATCGTGCGTTCGGACTACCTGCTCGAGCCGAGCTCGCGGCTGTACGAATTCTCGCTGAAGCTCTGGGAAGGGCTCAGCGACGAGCTGAACTTCAACGTCATGTACAGCCCGCGCGGCACGATACTGCTGGCGCACGACGAGTGGCAGCTCGCTCGCCTCGCGGAGCTCGGCAACGCGATGCTGGTGCGCGGGATCGACGCCGAGCTCCTGTCGCCGGCAGCCATCAGGCGCATGGAGCCCGCGCTCGACACCGGCAACCGCACGCGCTGGCCGATCGCCGGCGGTCTGCTGCAGCAGCGCGGCGGCACGGCGCGCCATGACGCTGTCGCCTGGGCATACGCGCGCGCGGCGAGCGCCCTCGGCGTGGACATCGTCGAGAACTGCGAGGTGACGGGCTTCGAGCTGCGCGGCGGCAGGGTGGTCGCCGTGCACACGACCCGCGGCGACATCGAGGCCGGCAAGGTGGCGGTCGTCGTCGCCGGCCATACGAGCCGGCTCGCGGCGATGGCCGGCATCACGCTGCCGATCGAAACCCATCTCCTGCAGGCCATGGTTTCCGAACCCGTGAAGCCGGTGCTGCGCACGGTGATCCTGGCGATGGCGTTCGACGGCTACGTCAGCCAGACTGACAAGGGCGAGATCGTCATGGGTGCGGAGCTCGACAGTTACCCGAGCTACAGCCAGAGAGGCAACCTGCCGGGCGTCGAGCGCATCGCGCGTTACGCACTCACCCTGTTCCCGGCTTTCGGCCGCCTGCGGATGATGCGCTGCTGGGCGGGCATGAACGACATGACCATGGACGGCTCGCCGATCATCGGCAGGCTGCCGCCCGACAACCTCTACATAAACGGCGGCTGGTGCTACGGCGGGTTCAAGGCCACGCCCGGCTCCGGCTGGCTGTTCGCCGACCTGCTGGCTTCCGGGGAGCCGTGCGAGATCCTGCGCCCCTTTGCCGCGGACCGTTTCGAGCGGGCGGCTTACATCGACGAAGCCGGCACCGGGCCGATGCCGCAGCACCACTGACTTCGGGCGGGAGCATGCACCTCATCCACTGTCCGCATTGCGGACCGCGCGCACAGACGGAATTCCGCTATCGCATCGACGCCGAAGGCGTACCCGTGGAGTGGGAGAACGAATCGCCGGACGAGGCGCACCGGCGCACGTTCTACCGCACGAACGCGATCGGCTTTCACCGCGAGCTCTGGTGGCACGAGGCGGGTTGCAGGAGCTGGCTCGTGATCGAGCGGCACAACCGGAGCCACGCGATCCGGAGCGTCGCCCTCGCCGGCAGCGAGGAGCAAGCATGACGGCACGCCGGCTCGCGGACGGCGGGCTGATCGATCGTACCCGCGTGCTCGAGCTCCGGTTCGACGGTCGCCGCTACAGCGGCTTCGCGGGCGACACGGTCGCGTCCGCGTTGCTCGCGAGCGGCGTCGACGTCGTCGCCCGCAGCTTCAAGTATCACCGGCCGCGCGGGATCTTTTCGATCGGCAGCGAAGAGCCGAATGCCCTGCTGCAGGTCGGCAGCGACGATGAAGCGCGCCCGAACACGCGCGCGACGATGCTGCCGTTGCGCCCGGGCCTCGTGACCCGCAGCCAGAACGCGTGGCCGAATGCCGCCTTCGACCTGCTTGCCGTGAACGGGCTCTTCGGCTCGCTGCTCGGTGCGGGCTTCTACTACAAGACGTTCATGTGGCCGCAAGGCCGGTGGATGTTCTGGGAGCGCTGGATCCGCAAGATGGCGGGCCTCGGCATCGCGCCCTCCGCCTTCGACGAGGCACGCTACGAGCACCGCCATGCCCATTGCGACGTGCTGGTGGTCGGCGCCGGACCGGCCGGTTTGCGCGCGGCGCGTGCAGCAGCGGAAAGCGGTGCCGACGTGTGGCTGGTGGACGAGAGCCTGCGCGCCGGCGGCTGGCTGAACCGGGAGAAGGCGTTCGTCGGCGACGAGATCGGTGCCGCCTGGGCCGCCCGGGAAGCGCAGGCGCTCCGTGACCGGGAGAACGTCACGCTGAAGCTCGGGACGACGGCGTTCGGCTACTACGACCACGACTTCGTCGCGCTGGCCGAGCATGCGGCGAACGATCCCGGCCGCGACCGGACGCTGTGGAAGCTGCGCGCCCGCCAGGTGGTGATCGCCACCGGCGCGATCGAGCGGCCCCAGGTGTTCGCGCACAACGACCTGCCGGGCATCATGCTGGCCGGTGCGGCACGGGGCTACGTGCACGAGTTCGGCGTCCTGCCCGGGTCGCGCGTCGTGGTCGCGACCAACAACGACAGCGGCTGGCGGACCGCGCTGGACCTGCACGATGCCGGCGCCGAAGTCGCCGCCGTCGTCGACAGCCGCGGCGAGGCGGACGAGGCGGTGGCCGGCCCGGCGCGTGAAAGGGGCATCCCGGTGTTGATGGGACACGCCGTCGTCGCCGCTGCCGGGCGCCGCCGCGTGCGGGGGGCGATCGTCTCGGAGCTCGCGGCGGCAGCGGGAAGCCGCCTGCTCGACTGCGACCTGCTCGCGATCTCCGGCGGCTGGTCGCCGGCGGTGCACCTGCATTCGCACTCCGGCGGCACGCTGCGATACGACGAGGCGCTCGCCGCGATGGTGCCGGCGGACGCCGCGCAGTCCACGCTCACCGCAGGGGCGGCGCACGGCAGCTTCGAGCTGCAGCGCTGCCTGACGGACGGCGAGCGCGCCGGAGCCGAGGCAGCGACAAGGGCCGGGTTCGGGGTCGCGAACGGAGCGGCGCTCGTCGGCCGCCTGGCGGGTGACGGCGGCGCCGTCGCCTCCCTGCGGGAGCGCTTCCCGCGCGGGAAGCGCAAGGCGTTCGTCGACCTGCAGAACGACGTGACCGTCGCCGACGTCGAGCAGGCCTGCCGTGAAGGGTATCGCTCCGTCGAGCACCTGAAGCGCTACACCACGCTCGGCATGGGCACGGACCAGGGAAAGACGTCGAACCTGAACGGTCTCGCGATCCTCGCCGGGCGGCGCGGCGAGAGCATACCCGCGGTCGGCATCACGACGTTCCGCCCACCGTACACGCCGGTGTCGCTCGGTGCCGTCGCGGGACCGGACATCCGCGCGCGGCTGTCGCGCGTCCGGCGCACGCCCATCCACGCGCTGCACGTGGAGCTCGGCGCGACCTTCGATCCCAACGGGCTCTGGCTGCGCCCGAAATGCTACCGCAAGGACGGCGAAACGGAGGAGCAGGCCATCACGCGCGAGGCGCTTGCGGTGCGCCGCGCGTGCGGCGTGGTCGATATCTCGACGCTCGGCAAGTTCCTCGTCGAAGGGCCGGACAGCCGGGTCTTCCTCGAGCGCATCTACGCGAACACCGTGGCGACGCTGCGGCCGGGCCGCTCCAGGTACGGCCTCATGCTGCGCGAGGACGGGATGATCTTCGACGACGGGACGATCACCTGCCTCGACGAGCAGCAGTTCTTCCTGACCGCCTCGACCTCGCACGCCGAGCACGTCGAGGAGCACCTGTCGTACCACTACGAAGTGTGCTGGCCCGGGCTCGAGGTCGCCGTGACCTGCATGACCGAGGCGGTCGGTGCCGTGGCGGTGGCGGGGCCGGAGGCGCCCGCGGTGCTGGAGAAAGCCGGTGTCCGCGCCTCGATGCCGCCCGGCAGCCTGCCCGCGCTGTCGGCGAGCCAGGGGGAATGGCAGGGTGTGCCGCTCTGGCTGCTGCGCATCAGTTATTCCGGCGAGTGGGCCTGCGAGATCCATGCACCGGCACGGCGCATCGCGGACCTCTGTCGCGCGATCGTCGACGCCGGCGCGGTGCCCTACGGGCTCGAGGCGATGGACGTGCTGCGCATCGAGGAAGGCTACATCGCGGTCGGCTCCGAGGCGAACGGCCGCACGACGCCGCTCGATCTCGGCCTCGGCAACATGGCGAAGAAGGAGACGAGGTTCATCGGCCGGGAGGGGCTCGTGCGGCTGCGCCGGCACGGGCAAGACCGGCTCGAGCTCGTCGGGCTCACGGCCCGCGACCGGGCGGAGCCGCTGCGGGCGGGCTCGCAGCTCCTCGATGCCGCCGGCCGGCGGGGATTCGGCAGCAGCATCGGGCACGTCACCTCGGCGGCGTACAGCCCGCATCTCGGGCGGTACGTCGCGCTCGCGCTGCTCGCAAACGGCGCTTCCCGGCACGGCGACGTGGTGTACGCGGCCGACCCGTTCCGCGGCCGGACCCGCGATGCCGCGGTCGAGGTCGGCCCTCCGTCCTTCCGCCGCCACGCGAGGTCGAGCGCCGCATGAAGGAAGCACCCGCGAGACGGCTCGTGACCGCCGGCGGTGCGACCGTCGAGATCGACACGCGCTTCGAGATGCTCGAGGTGGCGAGTCTCGGTCCCTCGGAAGAGCCGTTGCGCGCGTGGGCCGCCGCCAGCCTGGGCAGCGACCTGCCGCCGCCGGGCCGCGCCGTCGCCGTGGGCACGTTGACGGTCATGAGGACCGCGCCGCGACGCCTGCTCGTCACCGGCGAGCCCGGCACGCGCAAGCCCGGCGGGCCCGGCGTCACGGTCACGCGCACCGGTGACGGCTTCGTCCGGCTGGCGTGCCGCGGCCCCGGCCTGCGGCAGTGGCTGGCAGCGTACACGTCGCTCGACCTGCGGCCGCGATCCTTCGGCGCCGGCAGCGTCGGCTGGACCGGCTTCCTCGCCGTCCGCGTGCTGCTCCACTGCCTCGACGACGCGAGCTTCGACGTGTACTGCCCGGCGAGCTACGGCGAGGACCTGCTCAGCCAGCTCGCCTGACGGGCCTCGTTCTTCCGCCGCAATACAGGCGGCGCAGCACCTCGATGATCTCGACCGCGTTGCTGGGCGCGACCGAATAGTAGATCGTCTGCGCGTCCCGGCGCGTGCGGACCAGGCCCTCGCGCCGCAGCACCGCGAGCTGCTGCGACAGCGCCGACTGGCTCAGCGGGATCCGCGCGTTCAGCTCCGATACCGACAGCTCACCGGCGGCGAGCGTGCAGAGGATGAGCAGCCGCTTCTCGTTCGACAACGCCTTCAGCAACGCGGCCGCTTCACCGGCACGGCGCTCCAGGCGTGCGAGCTCGCGCCGGGTCAGGCCGGGTATGGCCCGGCGCGAGCCTCCGGACGTACGTACTTGTCCCACTGGTACTTCCCGTTGCAGAGCCTATGCTGACCAAGAAGCGTAAATTATTGCACGCTAAATTAGCAATCGCTAATATACGGTACGGCCTGCCCGTACCGTGAGCTCGGAGGGCATGTGACATGAGTACCGCAACGATGAAAGATGCCGGGGCCAGGCCGTTCTCGGTCGAGCGTGCCGTGGAGGCTTTTGCCGGCTTCATGGTCCTGTTGTCGGTCGCGCTCACCTGGTGGGTGCATCCGGGATTCGCCTGGCTGACGGTGCTGGTCGGCTTCAACCTGTTCCAGCAGGCGTTTACCGGCTTTTGCCCGGCGGCTATGGTGATGCGGCGGCTCGGCCTGCGGTCCGAAGCCGAGCTCGCCGGGCGGTCCTGACGTCACGGCTCCGGAGGTGCCATCATGAGCCACATCGTCGTCCTCGGCGCCGGCATCGCGGGCACGTCGGCCGCATTCGAGCTCCGGCACGCGCTCGGGAAAACGCACCGGATCACGCTGGTGAACCCGGATGCCTCGTTCCGGTTCGTGCCGTCGAACCCGTGGGTGGCGGTCGGATGGCGCGAGGAGTCGGAGGTCACGGCCAAGCTCGGCCAGCAGCTCGCGCGGGCCGGCATCGACTTCGTGGCCGGAACGGCGACGCACCTCGAGCCCGGGCAAAAGGAGCTCACGCTGGGCGACAGCCGCACGCTCGGGTACGACTACCTGGTGCTCGCCACCGGTCCCGAGCTCGCGTTCGACGAGATTCCGGGATTCGGACCGGCGGCCGGGCACACCGTCTCGATCTGCACGCTGGAGCACGCAAAGGAAGCGTGGGAAAAGTACCAGGCCTTCGTGGCGGATCCCGGGCCGATCGTCGTCGGTGCCGTGCAGGGCGCGAGCTGCTTCGGGCCGGCCTACGAGTTCGCGCTGATCCTCGACAAGGACCTGCGCAAGCGCCGCATCCGGAACAAGGTCCCGATCACGTTCGTGACCAGCGAGCCCTACATCGGGCACATGGGCCTGGGCGGTGTCGGCGATTCGAAGGGCTTGCTGGAATCGGAGTTCCGGCAGCGCCACATCCGCTGGATCACGAACGCCAAGGTCGACTCGATCGACGCTGGCCACGTGAACGTGACGGTGCACGACGAGCGCAGCAACGCGGTGGAGTCGCAGAGCGTCGAGCAGCGGTTCGCCATGCTGGTGCCGGCGTTCCGGGGCGTGGCCGCCGTCAGGGACGTCGAGGGCCTGTGCAACCCGCGCGGCTTCGTGCTGATCGACGACTACCAGCGCAGCCCGCGCTATCCCGACATCTACGCGGCCGGCGTCGGCGTCGCGCTGCCGCCGGTCGAAACGACGCCCGTGCCGACCGGCGCCCCGAAGACGGGTTACATGATCGAGTCGATGGTGGCCGCCATCGTCGAGAACCTGAAGGCGGACCTCGAGGGCAGGAAAGGGACGGCGAAAGCCACCTGGAACGCGATCTGCCTCGCCGACATGGGCGATACTGGTATCGCGTTCGTCGCGCTGCCGCAGATGCCGCCGCGCAACGTGACCTGGGCGAAGAAAGGCAAATGGGTGCACCTCGCAAAAATCGCGTTCGAGAAATACTTCCTGCACAAGGTGCGGCACGCCACGTCCGAGACCGTGTACGAGCGCTACGTGCTGAAAGCGCTCGGCATCGAGCGGCTCGAGGCGCAAGGCCGGGCGTGATGGCGGCCGGGCGCGGCGCCGGGCCGGGACGTCACCGCGGCGCCGCGATCCCCGCCAGGGTCATGGCCGTGGCCGCGGCACTGCTCGCCGCCGGCGCCGCGCCGGCCGCGGACCTCCCGTTCCCGACCGCGGAGGCGCGCTACGAGGCGGCGCCGCGGGAACGCGTGTTCGACGGCACGGTCGAGGCGGTGAACCGGGCGACGGTGTCCGCGCAGACCTCGGGGCGCGTCGCCGAGATCCTCTACGACATCAACGACTACGTCGAGTCCGGCGCCGTCATCATGCGCTTCACGGACGCCGAGCAGCAGGCCGCGCTGCGCCGGGCGAAAGCAGCGCTGGAGGAAGCCGAGGCGCGTTTCAGCGAGGCACGGGCTGATTACGAGCGCATCGCGGCCATGTACCGCAACCAGACCGTGTCGCGGGCGCAGTTCGAGCAGGCGCAGGCGAACCGCGACGCCGCGGCGGCACGGCTCGAGGCGGCCCGCTCGGCCGTGGCGGCGGCCGAGGAGCAGCTCGCGTACACCGAGGTGCGGGCGCCCTATGCCGGCATCGTGTCGGCCCGCCACGTCGAGGTCGGCGAGCTCGTCCGGCCCGGCCAGCCCCTGATGAGCGGCCTGTCGCTCGAGTCGCTGCGCGTCAACGTCGATGTCCCGCAGAGCATGTTCGGCCCCATCCGCGAGATCGGGCGCGCATTCGTGTATGCCGGCGAGGAGCGCATCGCGGCCGGGAACCTGACGTTCTCGCCCGTCGCCGATCCCGTGACGAACACCTTCCGGGTCCGGGTGAACCTGAGCGCGGGCAGCGCGGAGCTCTTCCCGGGAATGTTCGTCAAGGTGGGCTTCGTCGTGGGCGAGACGCGGCGCCTGCTCGTGCCCGCGGCAGCCGTCGTCAGGCGCAGCGAGCTGTCCGCCGTGTACGTCGTCGACGACACCCGGGTCATGCTGCGCCAGGTCCGGCTCGGCCGGCGCTACGGGGACGATTTCGAGGTGCTCGCCGGGTTGGAGGCGGGTGAGCGCGTCGCCGTCGACCCGGTGCAGGCCGGCATCTGGCTGAAGGAAGGCGGGACCGCGGGGCGGGAATGAGCGGCGGCGGCGACACGCGGCCGGACGCACCCGGCCGGCTCGGCTTCTCCGGCAGAGTCGCAGCGCGGTTCCAGGACTCGAAGATTACGCCGCTGCTCGCGATCGCGGGCGTGCTGCTCGGCCTCTTCGCCGTGCTCGTCACGCCGCGCGAGGAGGAGCCGCAGATCGACGTCACCTTCGCGAACGTGTTCGTGCCGTTCCCCGGCGCGAGCTCGGCGCAGGTCGAGAACGTCGTCGCGGTGCCGCTCGAGCAGGTGCTCGCGGAGATCGAGGGCGTCGAGCACACGTATTCCATGTCGCGTCCCGGCATGGCGGTGCTGACCGTGCAGTTCGAGGTCGGCGAGCCGCGCACCGAGGCGATCGTCCGCCTGTACAACGCCGTCTATTCCCACCAGGACTACCTGCCGCCGGATCTCGGCGTGCTGCCGCCGCTCGTCAAGCCGATGGGCATCGACGACGTGCCGATCGTCACGCTGACGCTGTGGACGGCGGATCCCGAGCGCGGCGCGCACGACCTCGCGCGCATCGCGCATTCCATCGAGGCCGAGATCAAGCGCGTGCCCGGCACGCGTGACGTCTACACGGTCGGCGCACCGGACCGCGTCGTGCACGTGCAGCTCGATCCGCAGCGCCTCGCGGCCTACGGGCTGTCACTCGACGCGCTGCGCCAGGCGCTGGCCGCCGGCAACGTCGTGACGCATGCCGGCGCGATCGTCGCCGACAACGCCTGGACGCCCGTGACGGCCGGGTCGTTCTTCGGGAGCGCCGACGAAGTGGCGCAGCTCGTCGTCGGCGTGCGCGACGGCAGGGCCGTGTACCTCGACGACGTCGCGGACGTGGTGGCCGGCCCGGACCAGCCCGAGAAGTACGTGTGGTTCGGAACGGGCGCGGCGGCGGAGGCGATCGGCCTCGAGCCGGGAATCGACGCGCCGGCGGTCACGCTCGCGGTGGCGAAGAAACCGGGGACGAATGCCTCGGAGATCGCGGACGCGGTCATCGCCCGGGTCGCCGGGCTGCGTGGCACCTACATACCCGAGGGCGTGGAGGCGACCGTCACCCGCAACTACGGGAAGACGGCGAACGACAAGGCGCAGCAGCTCATCCACAAGCTCGTGTTCGCCACGGCTTCCGTCATCGCGCTGGTCATCGTCGCGCTCGGCTGGCGCGAGGCGGTGATCATCGGGGCCGCCGTGGTGATCACGCTGCTCCTGACGCTGTTCGCGTCCTGGGCATGGGGCTTCACGATCAACCGCGTGTCGCTGTTCGCCCTCATCTTCTCGATCGGCATCCTGGTGGACGACGCGATCGTGGTCGTCGAGAACATCCACCGGCACATGGCGCTCGGCGGCCGGAGCCTGCGCGAGGCCATCCCGCCGGCCGTCGACGAGGTCGGCGGACCGACGATCCTCGCGACATTCACCGTGATCGCGGCGCTCCTGCCGATGGCTTTCGTGAGCGGCCTGATGGGGCCCTACATGAGCCCGATCCCGATCAACGCCAGCACCGGCATGCTGCTGTCGCTCGCGGTCGCGCTCGTGTTCACGCCCTGGGCGAGCCTCAAGCTGTTGCGCCACCACGAGGCGGGCGGAGCGGCGGCCCGGTTGAGCGCGCTGTTTCATCCGGCGCGCATGGAGCGGCTGTCGCGCGCGGCGATCGGCCCCTTCCTCGGAACCGACCGCAACGCCCGGCGGCAGCGGCGGCGGCTGTACGCCGGGGTCGCCGTCGCGATCCTCGCGGCCGTCAGCCTCGTGGGGCTCACCTGGGTCGTCATGAAGATGCTGCCGTTCGACAACAAGTCGGAGTTCCAGGTGGTCGTCGACATGCCGGAGGGCGCGACGGTCGAGCAGACGGCGCGCGTGCTCGCGGAGATGGCGGACTGGCTGCGCACGCGGCCCGAGGTCACCGACTTCCAGGCCTACGCGGGCACCGCGGCGCCCATCAATTTCAACGGGCTCGTCAGGCAATATTACCTGCGCGAGGGCGCGAACGTCGGCGACATCCAGGTGAACCTCGTCGATCGCACCGAACGCGACCTGCAGAGCCACGACATCGCACGCGCCGTGCGCCCGGCGCTGGTCGAGATCGGCGCGCGGCACGGCGCGTCGGTGAAGGTCGTCGAGGTGCCGCCCGGACCGCCCGTGCAGGCGCCGCTCGTGGCCGAGATCTACGGACCGGACGACGCCGGGCGGCGACGCCTGGCAGGCGCCGTTCACGAGCTGTTCCGCGAGACGGCGGACATCGTCGATACCGACACCAGCGTCGAGGCCCCGGCGCCCAGGTTCCTCCTCAAGGTCGACCGGCAGAAGGCCGCCCTGCTCGGCGTCTCGCAGGCGAGCGTCGCGGCGGCTCTCGACACCGCCCTCGACGGCGAGGACGTCGTGTACCTGCACGACGGTCACCAGCGCCACCCGGTCCCGGTAAGGCTGGAATTGCCGGTGGCCGAGAAGGCCGACCTCGACAGCCTGCTCATGCTGCGCGTGGCCGGCAGGGACGGCAACCTCGTGCCGCTCACGGAGATCGTGACGGTCACGCGCTCGCAATGGGAACCTACGATTCACCACAAGGATCTCCTGCCGGTCGTGTACGTGACGGGGGACATGGCGGGCCGGCTCGACAGCCCGCTTTACGGCATGTTCTCGCTCGTCGGCCGGATCGCCGACGGGGCCGCCGGCACCCGGGTGGACCAGTACTTCGTGCGGCAGCCGCCGAACCCGTACGACTACGCGATCAAGTGGGACGGCGAGTGGCAGATCACCTACGAGACGTTTCGGGACATGGGGCTCGCGTACTCGGTCGGGCTGGTCCTGATCTACCTGCTCGTCGTGGGCCAGTTCCGCTCGTACGCGGTGCCGCTGATCATCATGGTGCCGATCCCGCTGACGATCATCGGCGTGCTCCCGGGACACGCGCTGCTCGACAAGGAGTTCACCGCGACGTCCATGATCGGGATGATCGCGCTCGCCGGCATCATCGTGCGCAACTCGATCCTGCTGGTCGACTTCGTGCGGCACGAGACCGCGGCGGGCACACCGCTCGCGGACGCGGTGATCCGGTCCGCGGCCGTGCGTGCCAAGCCGATCGCGCTGACCGCTCTCGCCGCGATGCTGGGCGCGTTCTTCATCCTCGACGACCCGATTTTCAGCGGCCTCGCCGTGTCGCTGATCTTCGGCATATTCGTCTCGACGCTGCTGACCCTGGTCGTCATCCCCGTGCTCTATTACTCGTTCCTGCGGAGGTCGGCGGGCGCCCCCGCCGTGGCCTGAGGCAGCGCGCCCGCCGCTCCGCCCGACCTCTCTTCGAGGCAGGCGAACCGGACCTGCTCGCGAATGATCTCGGCGAGGCGCAGGACGCCGGGACCCGCGGCATCGCGGTCCGAGAACAGGAGGTAGACCTGCACCGTGACCTCGGCGCCGTCGCGGAGCGGCAGCGGCTTGAGCACTCCCTCCGCGAGCTCGGCGCGGATCTTCTCCTCGGGGAACCACGCGAACCCATAGCCGCGGCACGCGGCGCCGATGGAGGTCGCCATGTTCGACACCGTCCAGCGCATCTCCGAGTTGAAGCTGCGGGAGGTCTTGTCCCGCTGCGTGCTCGTGTCGCGCACGACGAGGTGCCGGTGCCGGCGCAGGTCCCGCGCGGTGAGCGTCCTTCCCAGCCGATGCAGCGGATGATCCGGATGGGCGACGGGAACGAACCGGATCGACATCAAGGGCTCGCCTTGAAAGCCGGGCGGAATGTGCGGCGTGAGCGCGAGATCGACGCGGCCTTCCATGAGCGCTTCCTGCCCGCCGGCGATGACGGTTTCATAGAGCTCGATGCGGGTCTGCGGGCTTTCCGTGCCGAACAGGTCCAGGCAGCGCAGGATCAGCCAGGTGGGGAACAGCACTTCGACCGCCAGCGAGATTTCCGCCTCCCATCCGGCCGAGAGCTTGCGCGCCGCCCGCTCGAGGCCGCCGGCCTCGTCGAGCAGCACCCGCGCGCGCCGATAGAGCATTTCGCCCGTGGGGGTGAGCAGCGCCTTGCGGCCGCGGATCTCGAAGGCCTGGACGCCGAGCACCGCCTCGAGCCGCTGGACCGCGTAAGTCACGGAGGACTGGCTCTTGTGGAGCCGCTCGGCCGCCTGCGCGTAGCCGCCGGCCTCCACGACCGCGACCAGGCAGCGCCATTGCTCCAGGGTGACCCGCGGCGGGAGCGTCTCGGCCATTTATCGAGCAGTTCGATGGATTAGCGCCACATTTTGCGCTTTTTTATCGAATG
>Ga0079224_100009711_pt1 | contig 13157 bp, 7 predicted proteins | sample Stecom2015_FD_80414 | JGI IMG/M metagenome (GOLD analysis project Ga0079224, IMG submission 80414) | Agricultural soil microbial communities from Utah to study Nitrogen management - Steer compost 2015 | ecosystem: Environmental > Terrestrial > Soil > Agricultural land | place: USA: Utah... | reverse complement strand
CTGCTGCGCGGTGTCCGGCGCGGAACCGATCACCTCGTACGGCGGCATGTACCCCTTCTCAGCGAGCCCGAAGTACCACGCCAGGGTGTCCTGGATCTCCGGCTCGTCGAACTGGTACTCGGTGGCCCACAGCTCCTCGTCCGTGTGGTGCCAGCCGGTGGAGAACGCGTACTGCGACCACTCCGTCTGCCCCTGATAGCTGCCGGCACCGTTCGAACCGAGGCCGTACTGGACCACGTTCTGCGGGTCGAAGCCCTCCTCGTCCCCGCGCACGCCGTTCGCGTCCACCGTCAGGCGGGCCAGCACGTCCTCGAACGTGCCTCCGTCCTGGGGGTTCCACGTGAGGTTCTGCATGTCGGCCTCGGTCAGGCCGGCCTCGGCAAGCAGGTCCTTGTTGTAGAACAGCGCGACCGTGTCGAAGTCCTTGGGCACGCCGTAGCGTCCGCCGTCCGGCCCGATCCACATGTCCGCGAGTCCCTCGTAGTAGTCGTCCGGGTCGACGTCGTCGGTCGCCTCCAGCGTCTCCAGATCCAGCAGCGCACCCCGGGTCACGTACTCCGGGTACCGCGCGACGTGGTCGGTGAATACGTCCGGACCGGCTCCGGCCACCAGGGCCGCGGTGAGCTTCTGCCAGTAGTCGTCCCACCCGTACTGGCTGATCCGGATCTCGGTGCCGGTCTGTTCCTCGAACGCGTCGGCACACGCCTGGTACGCGGGAAGCTGGTTGGCGTCCCACAGCCAGTAGTCGACGACGTCGGACTCGACCCCTTGCACGGCGCTGCAGCCGGTCACGGCGACCGTGACGCCGGCCAACCCGGCGGCGAGGCGCTTCCTCGAACTCGTCATGACACCCTCACTTGATCCCGGTGAAGCCGATCGAGTTGACGATGCGGCGCGCGAAGACGACGAACAGCAGCAGCATCGGCGTTGCGGCCACGATGGTGGCCGCCATGAGGCCGGCCCAGTCCGGCCCGGTCTGCGGCGACTGGGCGGTGAACGTCCCCAGGGCGACGTTGAGCACACGGGAGGAGTCCGAGTAGGAGACCATCAGCGGCCACAGGTAGTCGTTCCAGGAGTTGATGTAGGTCAGGATCGAGATGGTGGCGATCGGGCCGGTGTTCATCGGCAGGATCACGGTGAAGAAGACCCGAGCCTTGCTCGCGCCGTCGAGTAGGGCCGCCTCCTCGATCTCTGTGGGGACGGTGAGGAAGAACTGCCGCAGGAAAAAGATCGCGAACGGCGTCATGAACAGGTTGGGCAGCATGATCCCGAGCAGGCTGTCCACCAGGCCGAGGTCCTTGATGAGCAGGAAGTTCGGCAACAGGGTGAAGATCACCGGCACCATGAGCGAGAGCAGGAAGATCGAGAACACCAGGTCGCGGCCCTTCCAGCGCAGCCGCGAGAAGGCGTAGGCCGCCATGGCCGAGCAGGTCACCTGGCACACCGTCACCGCGGTGGCCACGATGACCGAGTTGCGCAGGTAGAGCCAGAAGTCCAGCTGCGCGCCCGAGCCGCCCTGGGCGATGGCCTCCTCGGTGGACTGCAGGCCGAAGACCCGCTCGAACCCGCCCCAGCTGAAGCCGACCGGCAACGGTGAGGTGGGGTCGGTGTACAGCGCGCCGTTGGAGGAGAACGCGGTACGGAACATCCACAGGAACGGGAACAGCGTGACGGCGACGATCACCAGCAGCGCCAGCCAGGCGACGACGCGGCCGGGCGTGGGGCGCCGTCGTTGGCGGGCCGGGCCGGGTGGCGTCGCGGTCGGAGCTGGAGCGGACGGGGTGAGGGTGGCAGGCATCGACATGGGGGACCTCAGTTCAGGTCGGTCTGGCCGGCACGGGTGACGCGGTACTGGACCGCGGTGACCACGAGAAGGATGACGAGCATCGCGACGCTCAACGCCGAGGCATAGCCGAAGTCGAACTGGGCGAAGGCGTTCTCGTAGATGTAGAGCTGCAGCACACGGCTCGCGTCGACCGGGCCGCCGTTCGTGGTGACCGAGACGGTGTCGAAGACCTGGAAGGAGCCGATGATCGAGACGATGAGCACCATGCCGAGCATCGGCCGCAGCACCGGCATCGTGATCGACCGGAACATCCGCCACTCCGAGGCGCCGTCAATCCGTGCCGCCTCGTAGAGCACCGGCGGGATGGTCTGCAGGCCCGCGAACAGCAGCAGCGCGGTGTAGCCCATGTGGCGCCAGACGTTGATGAGCGCGATCGTCGGGATCGCCCACTCCTCGGAGGTGAGGAAGGGGATCCGCCCGACGCCGATCCACTCCAGCACCTGGGTACCGATCCCGAGCTGGAAGTCCAGGATCCACAGGAAGAGGATCGCGGCGACAACGTTGGAGACCAGGTAGGGGGCGAGGACGATCGAGCGCCAGAACGTCGACGTCGCCAGGCGCTGCATGAGGACGGCGATGCCGAGCCCGATCACGGTCTGCACCCCGATGTTGATGACGACGTACAGCAGGGTCACCCGCACCGCGTTCCAGAACACGGGGTCGGCGACCATGCGCTCGTAGTTCGCCAGCCCTACGAAGCTCGCTTCGGAGAGGAGGTCCCACTCCTGGAAGCTGAGCCAGACCCCGCGCACCAGCGGCACGAGGTAGAAGGCGATCAGCCCGACGCTCGCCGCGGCGATGAAGACCAGGGCGAGGCGGGTGTCGTCGCGTTTCTTGCGCCGTCGGGTCGGGCCCGGGGGTGCGGCGGCGGGTACGGCGGTCTCCGGCGTCGTTGCCATCGACGTCTCTCCTGTCAGGTGGTGGTCACGTGCAGGACGACTTGCTGCTCGGGGCTCAGGTTGGGCATCTGCAGGCCGACCGTCCCCAGGGCCCGGCCGGTGAGGGTGAGACCGTCGTCCCACCAGGCGGTGGAGGAGCCACGACGGGCGCGGCCGGCGGTGTCGGTCAGGAGCTGGGTGACGCGGTAGCGCCGGTCGGGCTCGAGCCCGGGAAGGCGGACCTGTCCCGGTGTGGTGTGGCGCGAGCTGTGCACGGAGGCGAAGGCATAGATCGCCTCTCGGTGGTCCTTGGCCACCACGCCGTGCAGCCAGAAGGCGTCGTCGGGATGGTCGCCGTGGACCACGGTGCCGGTGTGCAGCAGGTCGCGATGTTCCTGGTGGGCGGCGATCCACTCCCCGAGCCGTGCCAGCTCGTCCTCGGACGCGCCGGTCAGGTCCCACTCGATCCCCATGTGGGAGAAGAACGCGGTGCCCGCCCGGAAGTCGATCGTCGTCGTGCGACCGGTCTGGTGCGAGATCGGGGAGGCGACGTGCGAGCCGATCATCTCGGGCGGCAGCAGCAGCGAGGTGCCGGCTTCGATGCGCTGCCGCTCCAGCGGGTCGGTGACATCCGACGCCCAGATACGCACGCAGCGGTCGAGGATGCCGAGATCGATCCGTCCGCCGCCGCTGCTGCACGACTCGATCTCCAGGCCCGGCTGGGCGGCGATGAGCTCGTCCATCAGCCGGTAGGCCGCGAGCGTCTGCTCGTGGATGCTGGCCTGCCCGGTGGACTGCGTGCCGGCCTCGATGAGGTCGCGGTTGAAGTCCCACTTGAGGTACTCGATGCGGTACGTGCGCAGGATCGCGAGCATCTGGTCACGGACGTGGGCGTAGGCCTCGGGGATCGTCAGGTTGAGCACCTGCTGATGTCGGGCCTCCGGCGGCCACCGGTCCGGGCGGGCGGCGAGGATCCACTCCGGGTGCGCCCGGGCCAGATCGGAGTCGGGGTTGACCATCTCCGGCTCGAACCAGAGACCGAACTCCATGCCGAGGTCGTGGACGTGGTCGATGATCGGGCCCAGCCCGTCCGGCCAGACGTCCGGAGAGACCACCCAGTCCCCCAGGCCCGAGCTGTCGTCGCGGCGGGAGCCGAACCACCCGTCGTCGAGGACATAACGCTCGACGCCGAGCGAGGCGGCGATGTCCGCGAGCCGCTTCAGGGTCGCCAGGTCGTGGTCGAAGTAGACGGCCTCCCAGACGTTGAGCTGGACCGGCCGGGCGGTGCGCGGATGCTGTGCCCGGGCCCGCAGGTAGTCGTGGACACGGGCGGCGGACTCGTCGAGCCCGTCCCCGTGGCTGTAGTAGATCCACGGCCCCTGGTACGTCTCGGACGCGCCCAGCCGGATCTCACCCGCGAGCAGCAGCTCACCGCCGGCCAGCATCCCGACCGCGTGGTTCAGGCGTTCGGCGTAGGTGCGGGCGTTGCCGGACCAACCCACGTGCATCGCGCGCAGCTCGCCGCTGCGCCAGGAGAAGCCGTGCCGCCCGGCGGCCATGACGACGGCGGCGTCGAGTTCCCGGGCACGGCGCGACTCTCGCAGATGGGTGCCGTGGGTGAAGGCGTGGCGCTGCTGGATGCGCTCGTGCCCCCACCAGCCGGTCAGGTCGAGGATCTCGTCGGCCTCGAGCGGGACGGGCAGGTTGAGATCGAGGCTGTGCAGGTCGAAGATCCCAGGGCCGGTGTTGGTCACCGCGGCACGCATCCGCACGAGACCGGAGACGAGCATCTGAACCTCGAGACCGAGCTCGAGGGCGGCGTCGCGGTCGGCCGCGGTGATGGTGAGGGTCTCAGCGACAGCCGCCTCCGTGGACGCGTTCCGCCGGATCCCGGTGACGGTGAACGCCGTGCTGAAGTCCGCCCCGGCCCGGTGCCCGGTCAGGCCCGGGGTGCCCATCCATCCCGCGGACTGCTCGGCGAGGAGCGCCAACGGCACCGGCCTGTCCGGCCCGGCCGCTCGCGGACCCTGCGCGGCGGCCAGGCGCAGGTGTGCGAGGTCTTCGGCTCCGAGCTCACCGAGGTCGGGTCCCCAGTGCAGCACACGGGGCAGCCGGTCACCCTCGCAGTCGAGGACCAGCGAGGTCCCGCCTGCGCGGAGATGATGGGCGGACGACTCCGTCACCTGAGAGACTCCTTCGTCGGGAAACGCACGGCCTTAGTGTTGCGACAACACTATGTTCCCGTCAACACTCGGGTCCGATGGCGGCAAGGCGTCGACGACGTCGTGACCGCCCCGACTGATACGTAACATGCAAAAGAAAGGCTCGTGGTGGAGGACAGGATCTCCCCCTGGATGCCGCTCGAAGGGTCCGGCCAGGCGGTCGCTCTCGAGGTCCTCCTGCACGGTCCGCTCTCCCGTGCCGAGCTGGCCCGGCGGATGGGCCTCTCGCACGCCAGCCTGTCGCGACTGACCAAGCCGCTGGTTGCCTCCGGGCTCCTCGTCGAGGACGCCACGGCGGCCCATCGCGGCGGCATGGGCCGGCCGAAGCAGCCGCTCGACGTGGTCGAGGAGGCCCACCACTTCCTCGGGGTCAAGGTCACCGGCGACCGCGCGTACGGCGTCGTGACCACGATGCGAGCCCGCACGGTCTCCCGCACCGTGGTCGAACTGCCCGACCACACGGTCGACGGAGTCGTTCGCGTCATCGGTGATCTCGCCGAACGGGCACGCGCAGAGGTGCCGGAGCTCGCCGGGATCGGCATCAGCGTCGGTGGCCTCGTGCGCGACGCCGCGGTCGTCGAGCAGGCCACCTTCCTCCAGTGGACGGACGTCCCGCTCGGCGCCCAGGTCAGAGCCGCCACCGGCCTGCCGGTGGTGGTCGAGAACGACGTCACGGCGTTGACCGAGGCGGAACGGTGGTTCGGCGCCGGCCGGCACGCCGAGACCTTCACGGTCCTCACGATCGGCGCCGGTGTGGGCTACGGCCTCGTGGCGCACGGACGCCTGGTGACCAGCAGTGATGCAGGGCTCGGTCTGGTCGGGCACACGATGGTCGCGCCCGGTGGGCCACGGTGCGGAGCCGGGCACTCCGGCTGCGCCGGGGCGGTGCTCAGCTCGGATGCGATCGCCGGTGCCGTCGCCTCCGCCACGGGCCGCTGGACCGGGATCGACCAGGTCCTCGAGCAGGCGGCGTCCGGCGAGGTCGCGTGCGTCCGGGCCGTCACGGATGCGGCCCGCGCGCTGGGGAGGTTGATCGGGACGGCGGCGTCGTTCTCGCACTCGCCGACGGTGGTGCTCGGAGGTGAGACCGTCGCCGTCGCGCAGCTCGCACGCGAGGCGGTCGACGCGGGTATCGCGGACGTACGTCACGACGAGGCGGAGGCGGTCCGGCTGGAGGTCCGCGGCGCCGGGTTCGACGAATGGGCGCGCGCCGCCGCGGTCGTGGCGGTCCAGGCGTTCGTCACGGGCGGGTGAGCCACGCAGAGTCGACGGACCGCACCGGCAGCGGCCGTGCGTCAGACTGTCAGACGTGACGTTGCGCCTGGAGCACCTCACCGTCGAGCACCTGACCGACCCGGTGGGCGTCGACGCTCCGCCACGATTCGGCTGGCACGTGGTCGCCGACGAGCCCGGCGTCGGCCAGCTCGCCCGGCGGATTCTCGTCACCGGTCCCGACGGCTCGGTGTGGGACAGCGGTGAGGTCGCCGACGACCGGTGCAGCGAGATCGACGACGTCGACCCACCGCTCGCGCCGCTGACCCGGTACAGCTGGCGCGTCGAGGTCACGACGACCGCCGGCGCGGTCACCGGCGAGGGGACTTTCGTCACCGGCCTGCTCGGCGCCGACCTCCGCGCCGCGGCGTGGATCGGCGGCCCCGGCGGCTCCGCGGCGCCCCTGCTGCGCACCGAGTTCGACGTGCCGGCCCAGCCCGCCGAAGCGTGGCTCGTGGTGGCCGCGGGCGGCTACGCCCGGGTGGAGATCGACGGCGCACCGGCCGGGCCGCGGCACCTGAGCCCGGCGTTCCGTGACTACGACCACGCCGTGCCGTACACGGTCAGCGACGTCACGGGCGTGCTCGGTCCCGGGCGGCACGCGATCGGTGCCGAGCTCGGCCGCGAGTTCTACGGCATCCGGGGACGCAACACCTGGGAGTGGGAGCGCTCGCCCTGGCACGCCGAGCCCTGTCTGCGGCTCATGCTGCTGCTGCGGTACGGCGACGGCACGGACCAGGCCGTGGTCACGTCGTCGTCCTGGACCGCCGCCGAGGGACCGACCCGATCGGACGACCTGTACGCCGGCGAGGACTACGACGCCCGGGAGGAACGATCCGACTGGTCATCACCGGGCCATGACGACGGCGACTGGTCACCGGTCACCCTCGTCCCGGGGCCCCGGGGCCGCCTGGTGGCGCAACGCCAGCAACCCGTCGCCGTCGTCGACGAGCTCGAGCCGGAGGCGGTGACGCCGCTCGGTCCGGGCCGGTGGGTGCTCAGCTACCCGCGGGTGGTGGCCGGATGGGCGGCGCTGCGCACCCGGGCCGCGACCGGCGAGCAGATCGAGCTGCACTTCGGGGAGAAGCGCCGCCCGGACGGCTCGGTGAACAACGACGACGAGCAGGGCTTCCTCGACGGCCGCTTCCAGACGGACCGGGTCACCGCCGACGGGTCGGACCTGAGGTGGGAACGCCGTTTCGGCTATCACGGGTTCCAGCACGTGGAGGTCCGCGCCCGGGAGCTGCCGGACGTGCGCGCCCGCGTCGCGCACACCGCCGCCGCCCGCACCGGTGGGTTCTCCTGCGCGGAGCCCCTGCTCAACCGCCTGCACGCCATGGCGGTGCGGACCCTGGAGAACAACCTGCACCACCTGCCCACCGACACCCCGATGTACGAGAAGAACGGGTGGACCGGTGACGGGTTGCTCGGTGCCGAGATGATGCTGCTCAATCTCGACGTCCACGAGCTCCTGGCCTCGTGGTGCGAAGACATCGCGGTCTCGCGTCACGGAACCGGCGCCCCGGCGGTCATCGCACCCTGCGGCGGCTGGAGCCTGGACTGGTCGCCCGCGCCGGTCTGGCACGCGGCGTTGCTCCTGGTGCCGTGGGAGATCTACCGCCAGCGCGGGGACCGGCGCGTGCTGGCCTCGATCTGGCCGGACGCCCGCGACTACCTGCGGTTCGAGGTCGCCCGCTCGCCGGAGTGCCTCGCGGACTCGACGCTGACCGACTACCTCAGCCCGGAGACGTCGATCCGGGGCGGGAACGGACCGGAGGACACCCGCATCGCGGCCACGGCGGTCGTGGCCCGGATGTGTCAGGTCGCGGCTCGGATCGCCCGGGTGCTCGAGGAGGACCCGGGCGAGTGGGAGACCGCCGCCGCTCGGTTCCGCGAGGCGTTCGTGCGCCACTTTTACGACGCCGACTCCGCCGTGGTGCGGTCGGCGGTCGACGGCCCGCAGGTCGGCTACCGGCAGACGCCGGCGGTCCTGGCGCTGGCGTTCGACCTGCTGCCCACCTCGGAGCGCCAGCGGGTGGCCGATCGACTGGCGGCCGACGTCCGCGAGCGCGGCGACCACCTCAGTACCGGTGCCCTGGGGACCAAGCACATTCTGCCGGTGCTGACGCGGTTCGGTCACGCCGACGCGGCCTGGGACGTGGCGACGCAGACCACCTTCCCCTCGTGGGGGTTCTGGGCCGAGCAGGGTGCGACGACGATGTGGGAGCACTGGCGTCCGGAGTCCCGTTCGCGGGACCACTACTTCATGGGCACCGTCGAGGACTGGCTCTACTCCGGCGTCGCCGGCCTGGCGCCGCTGCAGCCGGGGTGGCGGCGCGCCCGGGTCGCGCCGGCCGTGACCGATCGGCTCGCGTCCGCGTCCGGGCACGTGACGACGCCGCAGGGCCGGCTGGCCGTGCGGTGGTGGCACGACGACAACCGCGGTGTGGCGGCCGACGTCGAGGTGCCGGTCGGTGTGGTCGCCGAGGTCGGCCTGCCCGGGCTGCGCCGCGAGCTCGGTCCTGGCCGGCATCGCGTGCGGGCCTGAGCGCCGGCGGCGTGAGTGCCTGGGGAGCGAATACCTGCGGGCCCGAGCGGCTGCGGCGTACCGTGAGGCCGCAACGGCGTCGTCCCCGGAGGATCATGGGCCAGCTCGTCCTGCGCGTCATCGCCGTCGTGGCCGCCGTACTCGGGGCGCCGGTGTACGTCCTCGGGATCGGACTGGTCGAGATGGAGATCCAGCGCATCAGGAACCAGGTCGTCGAGGACGCGGTAGCCGCCGGGTCCAGCGAGGCGCAGACCTCGCTTCCCTGGGTCCTGACGCTCCTCATCGTCCTGCTCACCGCGGTCGTCGTGGCCGTCTTCCTCCCGCTGCCCGGCCGGCGCCGCCAGGCGGACTTCCGTCTCCCCCGCTATGCCTTCACGGCCGCGCTCACCGCCACCGTCGCGATCGGCGTGCCGACGGCGGTGCCGACCTTCTGGGATGAGTTACCGGCGTTCCTGCAGCCGGGTCCCGAAGCTCTTCCCAACCCGGCGCTCGTGTGGTGGTACCTCGCTACCGCCGGGAGCAGGGCACCTGTGGCACTACTCGGTGTCATGGTCACCATCTGTCTGTTCGACGTCTACCGTCACCGCGCCGCGGCGCACGAGGCCCCGGCACCTCCGGCCGGCGAGGAGACCACCGGTCCGCCACCCGACAGCGGAGCCGAGGAGTCGCCGGTCGGTCTCGGCGAGGGCGACTCCGACCCGGCGCGTCCCGCACTGCCGGCGCGGCAGCAGCCGGTGGACCTGAGCCTCTACCGTCCGCCACCGCGGGAGGAGTAGCTGCTCGGCGAGCTCCGTGCTCGTGCGGCGGCGCCTACCGCGATGCCGCGTGCTGCTCCTTCCGTCGCCGACCAGGTGGTGACGGCTTCGCTACCGCGTCTCGACGCCGGCGCCGTCCTCGGTCAGGTTCGGCGGCTCGGAGGTGACGGATACCTCCGGAGCCGGCTGTGCGTACCGTTCGACCTCCACGAGTGCGGTCTGGGCCGCCGCGCCCTGACCGAGGCGGGAGGTGCCGGCGTCGCGGGTGAGCACGTTCGGGTTGCCGTGGATCTCGAGCGCGTGCGGCTCGCCGCGTCCGCTCGGTGCCGCAGGTTGGTACCAGGCGCCCGTGGGGAGATGGATGACGCCACGGCGGAGCGCGTCACTGAGTACCGCACCGGCCAGGCAGCTGCCGCGGTCGTTGTAGATCCGGACGACGTCGCCGTCGCGGATGCCGCGTGCGGCGGCGTCGGCGGGGTTGAGGCGGCAGGGCTCGCGGCCGGCGATCTTGGTGTCCCGGCTGGCGGCGGCCATGTCGAGCTGGCTGTGCAACCGGGCGCTGGGCTGGTTGGAGAGCAGGTGGAGGCCGAATCGTTCGGCACTGGCTCCGCCGAGCCATTCGCTCGGCTCCAGCCACGCCGGGTGGCCCGGGCAGTCGTCATAGCCGAAGGCGTCGATGGTCTCGGAGAAGAGCTCGATCCTCCCGGACGGTGTCACGAGCCGGTTCGCCTCCGGGTCGTCGCGGAAGGCGCCGAGCAGCACGTGGCTGCCCGTGGGGACCTCGACCGAGCCGTCGGCCCAGAACCGCTCGAACTCCGGCAGGTGGTAGCCGTGCTCGGCCGCGCTCGCGCGGGTGGTCTCGTACAGGTGCCGGATCCAGTCCATCTCGTCGCGGCCTTGCGTGTACTCGGCCGCGATGCCGAGTCGCTCGGCGAGCCCGGTGAAGATGTCGACGTCGTTGCGCGCCTCGCCGCGGGGTGGCACCGCCTGCTTCATCGCGACGATCCGGCCATCGTGTGAGGCGGCGCCGATGTCGTGGCGTTCCAGCGTCGTCGTGGCGGGGAGCACGATGTCGGCATGCCGGGCCGTGGCCGTCCAGAACGCCTCGTGCACGACGACGGTCTCCGGACGTTGCCAGGCGCGGATCAGCCGGTTGAGGTCCTGGTGGTGATGGAACGGGTTGCCGCCTGCCCAGTAGACGAGCCTGGTGTCCGGGTAGGTGCGGGTCTCGCCGTTGAACTCGTAGTCCGCGCCCGGGCTGACCAGCATGTCGACGATCCGCGCGGCCGGGATCGCCCCGGTGACGGGGTTGGTCCCCACGGGGAGCACGGGCGCCGGGAACGGATAGCGCGCGTTGCCCTTGGTGCCGGTGGCGCCGTACGCGAACCCGAAACCACCGCCGGGCAGGCCGATCTGGCCGAGCAGCGCGGCGAGCGCGATGGCCGCCCAGTACGGCTGCTCGCCGTGGTCGGCGCGCTGCAGGGACCAGGACACCGAGATCATCGTGCGGTGGACAGCCATCTCGCGGGCGAGGGACCGGATGACGGCGGGGTCGACGTCGGCGATGGCACCTGCCCAGGCAGCCGTCTTGGCGACGCCGTCGTCCTCACCGGTCAGGTAGCGGCGGAAGCGGTCCCAGCCGGTGCAGTACCGCTGGAGGAAGTCCTCGTCATAGAGGCCCTCGGCGAACAGGGTGTGCGCGAGACCGAGCATGATCGCCGTGTCGGTGTTCGGCCGGGGCGCGATCCACTCGGCGCCCAGGAACTCCGGGGCGTCGTCGCGCTGTGGCGTGACGGCGACGAACCGTGTGCCGCGGGTCTTGAGGGTCTTCAGCCATCCGCGGGTGCTGTGCCGGCTGAGGCCGCCGGACTCGACCTGGGCGTTCTTGAGCGGGATGCCGCCGAAGAGGACGAACAGCTCAGTGTGCTCGGCAAGGACATCCCAGCTCGTGAGCTCACCCGAGGCGGCGCTGGCGGTACCGAGCACGTGCGGAAGGATCGCAGCCGCGGCTCCGAAGCTGTAGTTGCTGATCTGGTCGGTGAAACCGCCGAAGCAGGTGAGGAACCGGTGCAGCTGCGTCTTGGCGTGGTGGAAGCGCCCCGCGCTGGACCACCCGTAGGACCCGCCGAAGATCGCGGCGTTGCCGTGCTGCTCCCGCACCCGCTGCAGTTCGCCGGCCACGAGGTCCAGGGCGCGCTCCCAGCTCACCTCGACGAACGGCTCACCGCCACGGCGTTCCGGCCGGCGCTCCCCTCCGTCCACAGCCCCGGCGAGCCAGCTCTCCCGTACGGCCGGTCGGCGCACGCGCACGTCCGCCTCGAGTGCGTCGGCCACGCCGCGCAGCACCGGGGTCGGTTCGGGATCGTGCTCGTCCGGGATGAGGCCGACGACGGCGTCGTCGACCACCTGGGCCTCGAAACTGCCCCAGTGTGACGTGTGCGGGACGGTGACCGGGCGCATGACCTCTCTCATCGCTGGGAGTTCGGCGCACCGCAGCCGGTCCGCCACTCGCACGGTACCGCGCGCCTCTGTCAACGTCCCGGGGAGCTACCTGACGACGGAGCCATGCCCCCCGGGGCTGTCATCAGTCGTCCTCGGGCTGCGGCCTGGCAGGATCACGGCATGCCCAGACATGACGCCGACGTCATCGTGGTCGGGACCGGACTCGCGGGTCTGGTGGCCACCGCCGAGCTCGCCGACGCCGGACGGCGCGTGATCCTGCTCGACCAGGAGAACCTCGCGAATCTCGGTGGGCAGGCCTGGTGGTCCTTCGGCGGTCTGTTCCTCGTCGACTCTCCCGAGCAACACCGGCTACGAGTGCGCGACTCGCTGGACCTCGCATGGCAGGACTGGCTCGGCACCGCCGGGTTCGACCGCGAGCGCGAGGACACCTGGCCGCGGCGGTGGGCGCGTGCCTACGTCGAGTTCGCCGCCGAGGAAAAGCGCGCCTGGCTGGACCGGCTCGGAGTCCGGTTCTTCCCGGTGGTCGGGTGGGCCGAGCGCGGTGGCCAGGGCGCGAGCGGGCCCGGCAACTCCGTGCCGCGGTTCCACATCGTCTGGGGCACCGGACCGGCACTGCTCGAGCCGTTCGTGCGGCGGGTGCGCGCCGCCGTGGACCAGGGGCTCGTCCGGCTGGCGATGCGCCACCGCGTCGATCGGCTCCTGGTGACCGACGGCGTCGTCGACGGGGTCGGCGGCTCTGTCCTCACGCCCTCCGACACCCCGCGCGGCGTCGCGTCCTCGCGCGAGGTGACCGGGGACTTCGAGCTGCGCGCCGCTGCCGTCGTCCTCACCTCGGGCGGCATCGGCGGCAACCACGGCCTGGTCCGCGAGTACTGGCCTGACCGACTCGGCCGGCCGCCGGAGGACATGCTCACCGGAGTACCCGCCTACGTTGACGGTTCGGTGCTGACGGCGGTAGAAGCAGCGGGCGCGAGCCTGATCAACCGCGACCGGATGTGGCACTACACCGAGGGCATCGCGAACCATTCCCCCGTGTGGCCGGGCCACGGGATCCGGATCCTGCCGGGGCCGTCGTCGTTGTGGCTCGACGCGGCCGGGCGGCGCCTGCCGGCGCCGAACTACCCCGGCTTCGACACCCTCGGCACGCTCCGCCACCTGCGACGGGCGCAGACG
>Ga0079224_100009710_pt1 | contig 13157 bp, 14 predicted proteins | sample Stecom2015_FD_80414 | JGI IMG/M metagenome (GOLD analysis project Ga0079224, IMG submission 80414) | Agricultural soil microbial communities from Utah to study Nitrogen management - Steer compost 2015 | ecosystem: Environmental > Terrestrial > Soil > Agricultural land | place: USA: Utah... | reverse complement strand
GGAAAAAAGGTGTCAGACACGAATTTGCGGGAAAAAGGTGTCTGACACCAATTTTTATGTCACGGTCAGGATGTCGTAGCCGACGGCGAGGCTGATCAGCGGGTTGCGCCCCGGGCTCGGCCGATACTCCTGCGCGACGAAGCCGTCGTACCCCATGTCCACCATCTCGCGGGCGATGTAGCGGTAGTCGAGCTCGCTCTTGTCGATCTCCGCGCGCGACGGGACGCCCGCGACGTGGACGTGGCAGACGAGGTCGAGGTTGTCGCGCATGGTCCGCACGACGTCCCCGTTCGCGATCTGCACGTGGTAGATGTCGTACACGATCTTGACGTTCGGCGAGCCGGTGCGGCGGCAGACGTCGAAGCCCCAATGGATGTTGTCGAAGACCTGGTCGGTGCGGTTGTCCGCGGCCACCTTCGAGTTCGTGATCTCCATGCAGAGGATCACGCCCTTCTCCTCGGCGTACGGCGCGACGCGGGACAGGATCTCGACCGCGTTGTCCGCCCCTTCCTCGCGCGACATGCCGCGCCGTTCTCCGGGCAGCGCGATCAGGTTCGGGCAGCCGACCTCCGCGCACAGGTCGATGCCTGCGCGCGTCGCCTCCTCGATCCGGTCGTGCAGCTCCCGGCGGATGAGACCGTCCTGGAACGTCGTGCCCGTCCCGGTCATCATCGCCGGCGTCAGCCCGTACTCCTGCAGCACGGGGATCTCGTCCGGCTGCGGCAGGTCCATGCCGGCGAAGCCGAGCGCGGCGAGCACCTCGCACCGTTCCCGGATGTCGAGACGGAGGTCGCCCCAGACCTGCGGCATCACGCTCTGCTTGAGCTTGCCCTGGCGGATGCCGGGCTCGAGCGCGCGGGCAGCCTGCGAGGCCAGCAGCGGCGACGCTCCCAGGATCGCCAACAGCTCCCTTCTGCGAATGGTGCTTCTCTTGATGATGACGTGCATCGGTGATGTTCCCCTTGGTGTACGCCCGGCTCGTCCGCGGTCGAGCGTACAGCAGTCGAGGGGCTCCGGAAAGGCGGAGCCCCGGCAGGCCGCCGCCCCCGGCGCGGCCGCGCACGGTTGCGAACGCCGCGCAACGCGGCTCTAATGACCGCGCTCGGGCTCATCGAGATAACGATAATGAAGATCCGTCTCCGCCTCGCGACCGTCTTGGCTTTCGTCTGCTTCGCGCCTCTGCCCGCCGCCGCGCAGATCGGTGTGCCGGCGCGCCCGCTCCCCGACGGCCCATTCGTGATCGACACGGCGGAGCAGGGCCAGGTCCGCGTGACCGTGATGAAGGGGCTCGAGCTGCCGTGGGATCTCGCGTTCCTGCCGAACGGCGACATGCTCGTGACCGAGCGCCCGAGCCAGCGGCTGCGGCTCGTCCGCGATCCGACGGGGAACCCCGTGCTCGAGCCGCAGCCGATCGCGGGCCTGCCCGCGGGGATCGGCGGCGCCGGCGGCGGCGGGCTGATGTCCGTGGTCGTCCACCCGCGCTTCGACGAGAACGGGTGGGTGTACGTGAGCTACACGAAGGCCGCGGAGCGCGGCAAGCGCGCCGTCGGGCTCGCGCGCGGGCGCCTCGACGGGCTCGCGCTGACCGGCGTGCAGGAGCTCTTCGCGGCCGAGGAGCCGGGCGCAGGCCCGGCGCCGGGGCTGCCGCTCGTCTTCGGCCCGGACGGCTACCTTTACATGGGCGTGGGCGGCGCGAACGACGAGATCGCGCAGCGCGGCGACTCCTATTACGGCAAGGTGCTGCGGTTCCGCGACGACGCCAGCGTCCCGGAGAATCCGTTCGCCGGCGTCAAGGGCTTCAGGCCCGAGATCTATACCGTCGGTCACCGCAACATGGTCGGCATGACGATTCATCCGACGACGGGCGAGGTCTGGCAGAACGAGAACGGTCCGCTCGGCGGCGACGAGGTCAACATCCTGAAGCCGGGCGCCAACTACGGGTGGCCGCTCGTCAGCTACGGCCGCGACTATAGCGGCGCGCCGGTCTCGACGATGCGGACGATGGTCGGCGTCGAGGACCCGGTGCTGTTCTGGAACCCGTCGATCGCGATCTCCGGCATGACGTTCTATACGGGCGACGCGTTCCCGGCGTGGCGGAACAACCTCTTCGTGGGCGGCCTGCAGTTCGGGCGCATCCCGCGCACAGGGCAGATGCACCGCATCGTATTCAACGAGCACTGGCAGGAGATTCGCCGCGAGGCGCTTTTCGTCGAGCTGCGGCAGCGCATCCGCGACGTCGAGCAAGGCCCGGACGGACTGCTTTACGTGCTGACCGACGAGCAGGACGGCGCGCTGCTGCGGCTCGAGCCGGTCGAGTAAGGCGTCGCAGACACGATTCCCAACAGGAGCATGGCGAGATGGACATGAAGGCGATCAATCCGTGGCGCTGGCAAGAGCCGCTCAACTTCTCGCACGGCGTCGAGACGCGCGGGGCGGGGCGCGTCCTCTACGTGGCCGGACAGACGTCCGTGGATCCCGATGGCCGTGCGCTGCATCGCGGAGACATGGCGGGTCAGCTGGCGCGCGCCTTCGACAACCTCGAGACCGTGCTGTCGCAGGCCGGGCTCACGCTCGCGAACGTCGTCCGGCTCAACTACTACGTCACCGACATGGCGGCGTTCGAAGGGGCGCGCGACGTGATCAACGCGCGGCTCGGGAGCCTCGAGGTCAAGCCGTGCGGCTGTCTGCTCGGCGTCACGCGCCTCGCGCACCCGGACCTGCTCGTCGAGATCGAGGCAACCGCCGCCGCGGACGCTTGACGAGACGAGGTGCCGGGCGCCGATCGTTCGAAGGAAGGTGCCGGGCACCGTTTCTCGTGCGCTACGAGATCTTCGGCGAGTTCGCTCAGTTCGTGCGGCTCACGCTGGCCGAGGGCGAGAGCGTCTGGGCGAGCAAGGGCGGCATCATGTCGCACACGGACGGCATCGATTGGCGGCCGCGCCTGCCCGGAGGAATCGCTGCCGCCGCCCGCCGAATCGTCGCCGGGGCAGGGGCGTCCCTGACGCGGATCGAGGCGCGGCAACCCGAGGCCGCGGTGTCGCTCACGAGCCGTGAGCCGGGCCGCATCTTCGTCTGGCAGCTCGATGACGGCGCCGTCGTCACGGCGCGCGGCTCGTTTCTCGCCGGGTGGGGCGACCTCGACATCACCTTCATGGTTGCGCGAAGGGCGGGCGCCGCGCTTTTCGGCGGCGCCGGCGTGTTCCTGCAGCGGATCTCCGGCCGAGGGACCGTCCTCGTGCATGCCTCCGGCCAGCTCGACGACCGCCGCCTCGCCGCAGGCGAGGTGCTGACCGTCGGCACGGGCCACGTGGCCGCGTTCGCGGCCGGCGTCGACTACGACATCCGATACGTCGGCGGCCTGCGCAAGGCGCTCTTCGGCGGCGAGGGCCTGTTCATGACGCGGCTGACGGGTCCCGGCCGCGTGCTGCTCCAGTCCGTCAAACGCAAACGCGAGCTTCGCGTCCAGGCCGGGTGACGCCTCCCGCGGGCCTCGCGCCGCGGATCGGCTGTCGAGACGGCGGCCCGTCGATCGACTACCGGTGCGGTGCCGACGCGGCCTTTCGGCCGGCGGTACCCGAGGCCGTTCCACCCACAAACGAATGGAGGTCGACCATGGCGAGAGCCGGCTGGATCATGACCGCGCTGCTTGTGCTGTTCCTTCTGCCCGCGTCCGTCGCGCCGAAGTTCCTGAACGCGTCCGCCGCCGTCGCTGCGCTCACGGCCCTCGACTGGCCGACCCGATACCTGCTCCTGCTCGGGGTGATCGAGCTGACTGGTCTCGTCCTCTTCGTGATCCCGAGGACGAGCCTCCTCGGCGCGATCCTGATGACCGGGCTGCTCGGCGGCGCGATCGCGAGCCACCTTAGGGCCGGCAGCCCGATGTTCACCCACACGCTCTTCGGCGTGTACCTCGGGCTCTTCATGTGGACCGCACTATGGCTGCGCAGCGAGCCGCTGCGCGCGCTGCTCCCGTGGGAGCGAAGCCCGGCGGCGGAGCGGGCGGAGGGCCTTACGCCCGCTCTCTGAGCACCCCTGCCGCACGCGCCGCGGGCTCGTACGCGGATGTCGCGCGGTGCGTTTTCTGGTTCAATCCTTGCGTCCGCCTGTCGCGCCTCGGGCGCGGCGGCGGTCGGCCGGAATCATGCGCAGCAGGAAAGGGAACGCTAGTCGAGTGCACCGATGAAGATCGTCCGCGAATCCTTTCGTCCGCCTTCGCCGCGGCGCCGTGCCGCGCTCGCGCGGCTCGCCTTGACGAGCGCGTGCGCGGCGCTGCTGCTCGTCGGCGTTGCCGCGAGGCCGGCATTCACGGCCGAGCGGCCGAGGGTCGAGCTCGAGTTCATCCCGGGCACGCCCGCCCACGGCTACGCCGCCCGCATCTACGAGTCGATCTGGAACGAGCACGGCGAGCGGATCATCGCCGCGCTCGAGACGCGCAGCTGCATGCCGTTTCGGGAGGAGCGCGTTGCAGCCGTGGTCGAGGACGCAACGAGCCATTCCGGCGGGCCGAACCACCCGATGCGGCTTCGCGCGAGCTATCCGCACGCGCTCAAGCAATCGACGCTCGTGCACGAGCTCGGCCATCGGCACTTGTGGCAGCTCGTCGAGCGGATGAGCTATCTCGACGGGCACAAGACGCTGTACCTGAGCCTCGATCGGGTGTGGGCGGACGTCTGGGGCGAGGACTTTGCGGAGGCGCAGGTGCGGAGCGAGTCGGCGTGGCTCGCCGAGTACGACTATGCGGCCGCATGGCGCTGGGTCCGCGGCCTCGCGCCGGCGGAGCGGGTGAGGCTGTGGAACCGGCTGCGTTGGATGAACGGCTTCTCGGGCGAGTGCAAGGGGCCGCTCGACGGGCCGGAATCGAGCTGATCCGCCCCGCGCAGCGCCGCGCGTTCAGTCGCCGCTGCGCAGCAGCTCCTCGAAGCGAACGATGTCTTCGTTGCTCTCGATGCACTCGTACTCGCGGATGCGCTCGTTCGGCCGCAGCCGGAAGACGTCATACATGCGCCACGGCTTCTCGAAGACCACGGGGTCGTCGATCTCGACCTCGTACAGGATCGTCTCCGGCGAGTCGCGCGTCCACCGCTCGACGACGCGCATCTGATCGCTGTGGTGGGTGCCCGTGCCCGCGAGCCAGGTGTTCTCGTTGAAGCCGACCACTTCGACGACGAGCGTATCGCCCTCCCATCGGCCGACCGAGTCGCCGAGGTAGGTCAGCACGACGTCGTCCGGATGGCCTCGCCCGTCGGTCGGGATGATGCGGAACGCGTGATGGACTTCGTACAGGATGATCACGCGATCGGGCAGCTGCACGATCTCGAACGGCAGCGGCCGCGTGTTGATGCGCGGCACTCCGCTCAGCAGGCAGCGCGCCATCGGGTCGTCGATGCCCTGGCGGTCGAGATACTGCTGGCGCAGCGCCTCGGCCTCCGGCTTGTAAGGCGGCGGCTCGTTTCGCGGCAGCTCGCGGCCGGCCTCCCGGTCCGCGGCGCGCGCGGCTTGCAGGGCGTCCATGCCTTCGAGCAGGCCGAGCGCGCTCGTCGCGATCCAGATTCCGGAAAGGTCCGGCCGGCCGTCCGCGGTGCGCGGCACGTCGTCGGTGCCGCGGGTTACCGAGACCGATGGCGCGGCGTCCGGCCGGGCACCGTCCGACTGGGCAAGTGACGCCTGCGGCGCGAGCGCCGCGGCGCCGACGAGCGCGAGCGCCGCGCGGACCGCAAGCGTCCGCTCGCCGCCAGGTGCGAAGGCTGCGCGAGGCCGCATGCGCATCGCGGCGCTCAGCGTCCGCCGATCGATGCCGGCGGACCTGCCGTCAGCTCGCGGCCGTCCGACAAGCGGACGGAGCGGACGGATCCGAGGTGCGGCTCTTTGCGCGCCAGCCAGCCGGACACGGTCACCGTGTCGCCCGGCTTCAGCGTCTCGCGGTGCCAGCCTTGACGCACGAGCATGTTGGGCGGGAAGCCTTCGAAACGCCACTCGGCGACGGCGCCGTCCTCACCCTCCACCTCGATCGAGAAGTGGATGTGAGGATTGACCCACTCGACGCTCGTGACGGTGCCGGTCATCGTCACGGGCTTTTCGCTGTCGAAGATCGCGGCGAACGAGTGATGGGCGTTTGCGGCGCCGGCCGAGAGGAGTGCCGTTACGAAAATGAGACACGGCCGGCCCAGTCCCATTGGTCCTCCCCCGAAGAAAATCGTAACGGCAACATGAGTATGTTTCGGGGCGCGAGCGTAGTTCAAGGAATAGTCAGCATAAGCGTCAGCTATTGACGTTGGCGCAACAGCCGGCAGGCGCGGCGGCGGCCGGATCCTCAGCCGTAGTAGCGGTAAAAATAATAGACGCTGAGCGACAGTCCCACGCCGATGACGATCCGCCGCAGCCAGACCGCCGAGAGCGTGTGCGCCGCGCGCGCGCCGAGCACGCCTCCGGCCGCGGCGCCGGCCAGCGCGATGAGCGTGTGCGGCCACGAGACGAGACCGCTGAACGCGAACACGCCCACGGCGACGCTCGTGATGACCGCGCCGAGCAGGTTCTTCAGCGCGTTGTTCGCGGCGAGGTCGGTGACCCCGAGCATCAGCAGCCCGGCCATCAGGATCACGCCGAGCCCGGCGCCGAAGAAGCCGCCGTAGACCGAGAACACGAACAGGCAGCCGTGCTCGATGAGCGCTCTTGCGCCTCGCCCGGCGCTCGCATGTGCCGCGAGCCGGCGGTTCAGCCGCTCGCCTCCGGCGAAGAGCAGCGTCGCGACCAGCAACAGAAACGGAATCAGCCGCGCGAACGCGGCGTCCTCGATGACGACGAGCAGCAGCGCGCCGCATATCCCGCCCGCGAGCGCGGCGGCGACGGCCGCGCCGAGCCCCTTGCGTCGAGCCGCGATCTCCTTGCGGTAGCCGATCGCCGCGAACGCGTGCCCGGGCCACACCGCGATCGCGTTCGACGCGTTCGCGACGACGGGAGGGAGCCCCACGCCGAGAAACGCGGGGAACGTGAAGAACGTGCCGCCGCCGGCGAGCGCGTTACAGAGGCCGGCGAGCAGTCCCGTCGCGGTCAGCAACAGGGCCGCCCGCGGCTCGATCGCGAGGTAGCCCTCCATAGCGCGCGGAAGGATACCTCACGGTCATGACTGCTCGCTCGGCCATTCGGCGACGCCGCATTCGGGACAGCGCATCTCCGCCGCGAAGATCAGCGAGAGGATGCGCTCGTGGTCCGGATCGCTGCCTTCGAACCGGCCCTCGAGCGTTCCGAATGCGTCCGTCACGAGCACCGCGGGCGTGCGCTCGGCGTAACGGCGGGAGGCCGAGCCGTCGGCATCCACCATGACGGGGAACGGCAGCGGCTCGCGGGGCGCCGCGCGCAGGATCGCGATGACCTCCGCGTTCGCCGCCCGATAGTCGGCGTACCGCCTCGCGAATTCTCGCGTCACCGCGGCATCCTCGTCCGCGAACACGAGGACGAGCGGCTGCCGATGCTTGTATGCCCACGTCGAATGCTCGCGTCCCTCGGCATCGGGCAGCGTGAGAACCGGGATCTCCTCGTTGAGCCTGACCATGTCAGCCTCCTTGGCCTACAATGAGTTTACGCCCGCCGCGGCTCGAGGGATGCTCGGGCGCGCAGGGATTCGGATGGCACGTAAGCACCACATCCGCATCAAACGCGTGTACGACGCGCCCGAGAAATCGGACGGAACGCGCGTGCTCATCGACCGCATCTGGCCGCGCGGCGTCAGCAAGGACGAGGCCGCGATCGACGAATGGCTCAAGGACGTCGCGCCGAGCACCGAGCTGCGCAAGTGGTTCGGCCACTCGCCCGAGCGGTGGGACGAGTTCCGGAGGCGATACGAGGCGGAGCTCGCAGAGAACGAAGAGGCGTTCGAGCGGCTCGTCGAGCTGTGCCGGAAGGGCGACGTGACCCTCGTCTACGCGGCGCGGGACGAAGCGCACAACAACGCCGTGGTCCTCAAGGGGCTCATCGAGCGCAGGCTGCGCTGACCGGCGCCCGCGCGCCGGCGGCATACCATCCCCTCGTCCCGGCGCGCGGCCGCGACGGCGTCGGCCGCCGGTGGACATCGCGCGGCGAACGGCACTAATCTCGGGGCGGTCCGGAGCCGGCCCGGCAGCTCGGGGCTGCGTGCCGGCTCCTCAGGGGAGATCGAGGAGCGCCCATGGCCCGTTTTGTTCTGAACGTCGACGGCGAGCGTCGCGAGGTCGAAGCCGACGCGGACATGCCGTTGCTTTACGCGTTACGCAACGATCTCGGCCTCAAGGGCCCGAAGTTCGGCTGCGGTCTCGCTCAGTGCGGCGCGTGCACGGTCATCATCGACGGTGCCGCGACGCGCTCCTGCGTCATCCCGATCTCCGCCCTCGAAGGCGCCGCCATACGCACGCTCGACGGCCTCGGCACGCCCGAGCGGCCGCATCCCGTGCAGGCGGCGTTCATCGCGGAGGAAGCCGCGCAGTGCGGGTACTGCACGAACGGCTGGATCATGACGGCGGTCGCCGGCCTCGAGCGCAACCCGAATCCGACGGAGCGGGAGATCCGCGAGATGCTCGCCGGACTGAAGTGTCGGTGCGGAACGCACATGGCGATCCTGCGCGCGGTCCGGCGTGCGGCCCGGGAGCTTTCGGCGGCGGTTCCCCGCGGCGAAGCGCCGCGCGAGGACGTCGCCGTCGACGAGGAGCGCAGCGCATGAGCCGGCACGATTCGACGATGCGGTCCTCGCCGCCGCGCAGCCGTCTCGACCGGCGCACGTTCCTCAAGGGCGGCGCCGGCCTCCTGTTCACGCTTGGCAGCGCGGGCGGCCTCAGCATCCTTCCGGTGCGTCGGGCCGGGGCGCAGAGCGCGTGGCCGGGGGCGAGGAACATCGACCCCGTCCGGCTCGACACGTGGATCGCCGTCGCGGAGTCCGGCGACGTCACCGCGTTCTTCGGCAAGATGGACATGGGGCAGGGTGTGGATACCGCCATCGCGCAGGTCGTGGCGGAGGAGCTCGACGTCGACGTCGAGCGGGTCGAGGTCGTGATGGGCGACACGCACCTGACGCCGAATCAGGGCGGCGCGAGCGGCTCGAGCGGCTGCCGCCAGGGCGCGATCCCGCTGCGCAACGCCGCCGCGGAGGCGCGCCGCGTGTTCGTCGAGCGCGCGAGCGAGAGGCTCGGCGTGCCGGCCGAGCGGCTCCGGACCCGCGCCGGCAGCGTCTACGTCGCGGACGATCCGCACACGCGCGTCACGTACGGCGAGCTGATCGCGGAAGGCTTCGAGCGCGAGCTCGACTGGAACGGGCAATACGGCAACGGGCTGCTCGTCGAAGGCGAGGCCGGGCGGAAGGCGCCGGCCGAGTACCGGGTCGTCGGGACGTCCGTGCCGCGCAAGGACATCCCCGGCAAGGTGCTCGCGACCACCGAGTTCTGTCATCACGTGACGCTGCCCGGCATGCTGCACGCGCGTGCCGTGCGCCCGCCCGTCGCGAACGCGGTGCCGGTCGCCGTTGACGAGCGCTCGGTCGCGCACATTTCGGGCGTGCGCGTCGTGCACGTCGGCGATTTCGTCGCGGTCGTCGCGGAGCACGAATGGCATGCGATCAGGGCGGCGCGGGAGCTCGCCGTCACGTGGAGCGAGACGGAGCCGCCGTTTCCGGGCATGGAGCGCCTCCACGCGCACATTCGCACGGCGCCCGCCGTCGCGGACAACTCCGCCTGGAACTTCGGCCCGCGCAGGCCCTACGATCCGCAGCCGACCCTCGATGCGATCGCGACGTCGGCGGCCGTGCTCGAGGCCGAGTACGAGCTGCCGTTCCAGTCGCACGCGCGCATGGCGCCTTCGATCGGCGTCGCGGACGTGCGCGACGGCGAGGCACTCGTCTTCTCCGACACGCAGAAGCCGCACAACACGCGGGACGGTATCGCGAAGCTGCTCGGCATGCCGCCCGAGCGCGTGCGCGTGATCTGGAAGCCCGGCCCCGGCTCCTACGGCCGCAGCGACGCGGACGAGGCGGCCTTCGAGGCGGCCGTGCTGTCGCGCGAGGTCGGACGGCCCGTGCGCGTGCAGTGGATGCGCGACGAAGGGCATGCGTGGGATCCGAAGGCGCCGGCTGCGGTGATCACGTGCAAGGCCGGGCTCGATGCGTCCGGCAAGCTGACGGCGTGGTACTTCCGCGCGAAGGGCTTCTCGGGCTGGGACGTGGCGTTCAACGCGTCGGACCCGAAGGACACGCTGGTCGGTCAGCTGCTCGGCTGGCCGAAGGGTGACGCGCACAACTTCGGCGTGCCCGGCGGGTCGTACGCCTTTCCGAATGCGGTGAAATTCTGGGAGACGATCGCACCGCTCCAGGAGCGCGCTTCGCCGTTGCGCTGTGCGCACATGCGTGCGCCGCAGGAGCCGCAGCTTCATTTCGCGCAGGAGTGCTTCATCGACGAGGTCGCGGCGCGGACGGGCGTCGATCCGATCGAGCTGCGCCTGTCGTACCTGACGAACGAGCGCGAGATCGCCGTGCTGCGCGCCGTGCGGGATCTGAGCGGATGGGAGACGCGCCCGTCGCCGCGCGGCGCGGTCGCCACGGGCGAGGTCGCGACCGGACGCGGCGTCGCGATCTACAGCGGCTTCGGCGCGTACGTCGCCACGGTCTGCGAGGTCGAGGTCGACCGGCGCAGCGGACGCATCTGGGCGAAGCGGTTCTTCGTCGCGCACGACTGCGGGCTCGTGATCAACCCGAAGGGGCTCGTCGCGACGATCGAAGGCAACGTCGTGCAGGGCGTGAGCCGCACGTTCGAGGAGGTGCGCTTCGACGAGCGCGCCGTGCGCAGCGTCGACTGGGCGACGTACCCGATCCTCGACGTGATGGACGCGCCGGAGAGCATCGAGGTCGTGACGATCAATCGCCCGGAGCTGCCGCCCGGCGGCGCGGGCGAGCCGGCGCACGTCACGATCCCGGCCGCGATCGGCAACGCCGTGTTCGACGCGACCGGCGTGCGGCTGCGGCGCCTGCCGCTGCGGCTCGGCTGACGCCGCGCTCCGCTTGCGGGCAAGGTAGACTTTCCTCGATAGCCTCGATCCGCCGGCGCGCCGCCGCGTCGGCGGCGAGCCCGGCATTCGACTCGAGGAACGCGGATGAACGTGTGGGGACAAGCGCGCGGCCGCGCGGCCGAGCCGTCGAAGGGCGGCTCGCGCGCGAGCGGGCAGGGCTCGCCAGGGCCGAAGAAGGATCATGCGCCCGGCATGCCGCCGGTCAACACGTGGGCGTGGTTCCTGCTCCTGCTGTTGCTGAATTTCCTGGTGTTCCGCCTGTTCTTCGACGGGTCGGATCCCGCCCTCACGATCCCGTACACCGTCTTCAAGGAGCAGGTCGCGCAAGGCAACGTCGCCGAGATCTACAACCAGGGCCAGCGGATCGAGGGCCGCTTCGTCGAGCCGGTGACGTATCCGCCGCCGCGGCCGGACGGCGAGGCCGCCGACGGCGCGCAGCCCCGGGCCGCCGAGCCTCGCACGGGCACGACGTTCGAGACGACGCTGCCGGCGTTCGTCGATCCCGGTCTCGAGGCGCTGCTGATCGACAACGGCGTCGAGATCACGGCCGAGCCGATCGAGACGGGCACCTCGCCGCTCGGCGTGCTCCTGTTCGGTTTCGGCCCGGCGCTGCTGATCATCGCGTTCTACGTTTGGCTGTTCCGCCGCGCGGCGAGGCAGGGCGGCGGCCTGGGGGGGCTGATGGGCCTGGGGCGCAGCCGGGCGCGGCGCTACGACGCCGAGCGCGACGAGCGGGTGACGTTCGACGACGTGGCCGGCATCGACGAGGTCGAGAACGAGCTCGTCGAGATCGTCGACTTTCTGAAGAACCCGGAGAAGTACACGCGGCTCGGAGGCACGGCGCCGAAGGGCGTGCTGCTGGTCGGCCCGCCGGGGACGGGCAAGACGCTGCTTGCGCGCGCGGTGGCGGGCGAGGCGGGGGTGCCGTTTTTCTCGATGAGCGCGGCGGAGTTCGTCGAGATGATCGTCGGCGTCGGCGCGGCGCGGGTGCGGGACCTGTTCAAGCAGGCGCGCGAGCATGCGCCGGCGATCATCTTCATCGACGAGCTGGACGCGATCGGCCGCGCGCGCAGCGGGGTCGCGTTCGGCGGGGCGGCGGCGGAGCACGAGCAGACGCTGCACCAGATCTTGACGGAGATGGACGGGTTCTCGAGCCGGGAGGGGATCATCGTGCTGGCGGCGACGAACCAGCCGGACATTCTCGATCGGGCGCTGCTGCGGCCAGGGCGCTTTGACCGCCGGCTCGTCGTGAACCTGCCGGACAAGAAGGGCCGCGAGGAGATTCTGAAGATTCACACGCGGCAGTCGCCGCTTGCGGCGGACGTGGATCTGGCGGAGCTTGCGGCGTCGACGCCGGGCTTCTCGGGGGCGGACCTGCGCAATCTTGCGAACGAGGCGGCGCTGCTGGCTGCGCGGCGCGACCGGGACGAGGTGCGGCACGTGGACTTTCTCGATGCGCTCGAGAAGATCGTGCTCGGCCCGGAGCGTCCGCTGCTGCTGACGCGGGAGGACCGGGAGCGGATCGCGTATCACGAGAGCGGGCACGCGATTCTGGGGATCATCGTGCCGGGGGCCGATCCCGTGCATCGGGTGACGATCGTGCCGCGGGGGCACGCGCTTGGCGTGACGTATCAGCGCCCGGACAGCGACCGGTACAACTACCCGGAGTCGTACCTGAAGGCGCGGATCATCGGCATGCTCGGGGGGCGGGCGGCGGAGGAGGTCGTCTACGGGACGAAGACGACGGGCGCGGAGAACGACATCGCGCAGGCGACGGAGCTCGCGCGCGACATGGTCACCCGCTGGGGGATGAGCGAGGAACTCGGGCTCGTGCAGCTCGCGCCGAAGCGCAACCCCTATCTCAGAGGGTCCGACACCTTCGTCGGCGAGAAGCCCTTCAGCGAGGAGACGGCCCGCAGGATCGACGCCGAGGTGCAGCGCATCATCGACGAGAGCCACGCGGAAGCGAAGCGGCTGCTCGTCGCGTACCGCAAGGAGCTCGACGCGCTCGTCGCGGCGCTGCTCGAGCGCGACACGCTCGACGAGGAGGAGATTCTCGAGGTCACGGGGCTGCGGCCGGCGCAGACGGCCGACGAGCGGCGGAGCCAGACGGCCGGCGCGATCTGAGCGGCCCGTGC
>Ga0079224_100009709_pt1 | contig 13157 bp, 6 predicted proteins | sample Stecom2015_FD_80414 | JGI IMG/M metagenome (GOLD analysis project Ga0079224, IMG submission 80414) | Agricultural soil microbial communities from Utah to study Nitrogen management - Steer compost 2015 | ecosystem: Environmental > Terrestrial > Soil > Agricultural land | place: USA: Utah... | reverse complement strand
TGATAATTATATTTCTTACGATTGTATTCTCATTGTTCTTAATAAAAAATGTTCTTGTATTACATTTGTTAATTGTTAAATGCTCAATAAGTACATATGCGTCTTCTGTTTCATCCAGTAAATCCGAATAAAATCTTACACATTCGGCAGCAATGTTTTCAAAGGTACAATTTCTAACAATCAATGTATCAAGGCATTTTGTTACTGCATATTTTTCAGTTTCTGTCATTCTGATTGCTTCATAACCGGTATTTTTGAATGTACAATTTTCTATAAGTACTGTACCGGCAACAACATCTTTTAAGAAGTAAACTCCATGCCCTTGTCCAAATCCTCCTTCATAAAAATTTCTGAAATCACAATTTTTTATGGTGAGATTAAGACCATTTTTTGCGGGTGCACCTGTTACAAAATTAGGACCTACACGGATACCATATTTTCGTCCGTTGGTTGATTGCGGATGTCCGCCATCGAGAATAACTCCATCAAGAGTCAGATCATCCGAAACACGGAATAATTCAAGAATATTTTTTGTACCCGGATCACTGCTGTTGATGAGAATTGGTTTTTCTTCAAGTCCCGGTTTAGCCATTATAACAACTGGCTTGCTGATCTGGTATGTAAAAGTATCTGTTTCAGCATAAACACCGCCGCTAACACTTAAGAAAATAGTATCAACGCCCGCTGAAGCTGCAAAGGTAAGGGCTGATCTCAAACCTTGTTCAGGTGTTACCTCAATACTGGTTTGAGAATAGATCTTACCAACAACTAAAAAAAGAAAAAGCGGAGTAAGTAACCATCTGGTAAATCTAGCCATATTAACCTCCCGGTTTTATTATAATGAATAAGTAAATCCAAATAATATATTGCTGTAATTTTCTGTTACATAATTTGTATTGCTGAAATAGGAATCATAATAAGTAAGTTTTCTAATTTCATATGCTGCATCAATTCTGCCGAAGAATAAATTAAGGCTCAACCCAAAAGTATAGCTTACTGCTTCGGGTCCTCTGTCTCTTTCGGCAGCACCATCAGGAACGAAAACCTGCGGTATATTTTTATAACCTGCCTGAAATGCAATAAAATCATATGGGGAATATTCAATTCCGAGGCGGATGGAGTTTCTATCAACCCATTTTAATGCTGATGCATTTGCTGATGTAAGATTAAATTCAGCTTTGCTGAACTTTGCAGTTTCATAATCAAAAGCCAGCATGAAATTATCAACAGGTTTGAAGTTAATTCCAAAGTTTAAAACAAGCGGATAGTTTAATTCATCCGTTCCTGCTGAATTAGTTGTGGAATTTGAGATTGAATCGCGATATGTTCTCGTATAACTCCATTCACGTTTTAAAGTGTATGGAAGCTGAACATTCACTCCTAATGTAAATTTATTTAACGTGGCAATTGCACCAACACTGTATGATAATGCTGATAAATCTGATGTTCCGTTTACTTCTTCATAAACATCCTGATAATAAAATCTGAAACGGTTTTCATCAACAAGATCAAATGAACCAACTCTCACAAGGTTTTGATAATCATCAGTGCTTCCCCACTGATAATTTATTGCTGCTCCAAGCTGAAATGTTTCATTGATTGTATAGGCAAGTGCTGCATCTATTGAATTGATTTTTCCTGTGCGTTCTCTCGTAAATCTTGACCAGTTAACAACCATGGTATCAATACCGTTTACGCGGGAAAGATCGCCATATCTTCTATCACCGGGATGAGGATTTAAGTAAGTATCATTCCTGTCATAATCAACAATATTGTATCTTTCATTATAGGAAACGGCGGCAACAAATTTATTTTTTCCAATCTGGAATGGGTAAGCAGCAGCAATATTATTTAATGCAAAATTATTTTGATTTTTCACCCAGTCTGCCGCTTCTTCACTGAAAGGATCGAGTCCTAGTTTTGGTGAATTAACTTCGTAAATAAATGAAGTATCTTTAGCAAGTTCATGATCAAATTTTCCGTTATCTTCCGGTTTAGGTATGTACAAGCCTTCGAGATAAAACGGAAGTGTAACAAAATATCTGTTTGGTCTGTAATCCTGATTTTCTCTCCAATCTTTGCTATAAGAATTTCCTGAAACAGAAACAGTAATTGAATTTAATCGGGCTAATCCTGCAGGATTATAAAAGATGGCGGAGAGATCGCCCGGAACAGCAGTGAAGGCATTGCCCAATGCGGTTGCTCTTACACCAAGTTCATTTTTATCGGCCAATCCCTGGAAAGAAAGATCATCACCTCTATGCTGTGCTTCTGAAGTAACAGGTAAAAGCAAAAGCATGATTGAAAATAAAACTGATTTTACTTTTAGTATTTTTTGTATGAATTCCATTAATGTGAACTCCTGAAAATCCTAATTAAATTGAAATCCCAGTGTAACTCTGTGAACAGAATTTAGATATTGGCCGTAATCATTGAATGCATAATCGAGACGGTAATTCTGAAACAAAAGTCCAACACCTGCGCTTAATCCTTCCTGATCACCATTGAACTTATAACCACCGCGCAAGAAAATCATATTATCATAACTATACTCCAAACCAACAACATGCTGTTGATCAAAATCCCGCGGCTGAACCATATCATAAGAAATTACAAGATCATGCCCGTTAACCTGTGCAAGCAGCGGATCACCGGGTGAAAATAAATGTCCTGAAATACCTATCGTAAATGTTTGAGGAAGCGGATAACTTTTATCAATAAACTGAACTTTTGGACCGAAGTGAAGAAGAGATGCTGCAAGAACAATTGAACGGAAACCTGTTTTAAAAACTAATCCGCCATCAAAAACAAGTTCACCTGTTTTTTCATAAACAAGATCTTCATACACATATTTAGCAGTTAACCCAAAAGCAAATTTATCTGTTAAGAATCTTGCAAAGGAAATACCGAATGATCCTGCTCCGGGTTTTATTACTTCACCAGTTAAGCCAGGATTATAATTTTCACCAACAAAACCAAGACTTGAAACACGTGTTACTTCTATTTCACCAACATCAGTAAATAATCCGTGAAACCCTATTGTGCCAATTCCTTCAAAATTGTAAGCAGCAGAAAAAGAATAATGTTTTACATCCAGAAGCCAATCAAGGTAGCTGACTGAAGCATCAATAAACTCAACGCTGGCTAAACCGGCAGGATTAATAAACACAGCTTCCGAGTTATCAACAAGTGCGGTTAAAGATCCGCCCATTGCTGAAGCTCTTGAACTCATAGATATTTTTAAGAACTGAAAAGAAGTTGTTCCAACTTTTTCAAACGGGAATGAAGCTGAATTTGAAAAAACTAGAAGCAAAAATACTATTAAGATTATTTTGGATTTTTTCATCTTCACTCTCCTTACTTAATCACAACAAATTTTCCGGTTGTCTGTTCACCTTCCGGAGTAGTTACAACATAGAAGTAAATTCCGGAGGCAATTTCCTGTCCATTCTTGGTAACCTGCAGCCATTCAGCAGAATAAAGTGGATCATCGTGTTCTATTGTTTCAACAAGATTGCCGGAGTATGAGAAAATTCTGATTGTACATTTTTCAGGCAATCCATAAAATCCAATTTTATCAGCTACTTCACCTTCTCCGGTAAATCCGGATTTAGATATGAAAGGATTCGGCACCGCATAAACCTTTGTCAATTTTTCAACCGAGCCAATATTTTTTTGAAGACGGGTAATATTTGTTTTGCCGCTTTCATTTCCATGTTCATCTACAGAAGTAACAGCATAATATTTTGTTTCACCAATTTTGAATCCCTCATCATCATCAAACCATTCATAAATGCCTTCGGAATTAACATCACCTTTATTGATTGATTTAAGAAGTGTCCAAGGACCCATTGCAACATTTGCGCGGTATATGTTAAACTTTGCCAACTGTCCTGTTAACCGTGGGTGAGTAAAATCTTCAACTGCTCTAATCCATGCCAATCTTACAGAACCATCGGCAGTATTTTCAACTTCTATTGCTGGAGCGGGAACAGGAACCGGAATTTTATAACTGCCTTTGCTGGGGTTATCTTCGGGCCAAATAGGAACTACAGGCTCTTTACCCAAATAAGCAGTGAAAGCTTTATGTGCAACCTGCGTAACATTCTTAACATCTGAATTGACATAATCGGGATAACCAAATTCTTCAAGATAATTTTCAGTCATTACTTCACCATCAACCACAACTCTTCTGTTCCAGCCAGGAGTAAAATCCCATTGCTGCTGAACCTGTCCGCCTTCAATTCTTTTGCCTGTTTCAGCACCATAGCCAACTACCTCTGCAAGTGCATAATGAAGTTTATCACCGATGTTAAGTGTGTAAGGACCAAACACGATGTGTTTCTGTCCGGCATCATTGCTTTGCCTGTAATTGTAAGCAGCTCTTCCGTACCATCTTGGATCATTACGCGGAACTTCAGGCCATGTTGTACTGCCTTCGCTGTAAACGCCGCTCCATCTGCTATCCGGGTTAATAGATTGATCCATCATCTTAACAGAATTTGTATTTCCTGTACTAACTTTATTAGACCATGGTTGTTTAATATGATTGTTTTCATCGAGTTCATAATACACGCCCTGGCGTTGTCTTAAGACCTTTACCGCTTCTGATTCATTTAAATCAGGATTATTTGGGTCAACAACAGCAAGATGATTCAAATCATAATAAAGCATGCAGTACCCAGGAGCCTGTGCAGCTAATAACCCGCCGCCGTTTTCGCCTGTTTGAGCAAATCGTCTGAACAATTCTTTATTCGGTTCAGGTTTTCCTGCAAGATTAGGATCAAGATTTGTTTGAACATCCATATTAAATGCGAGCCAATAATCAGCATCCCAAAAAGTTCTTTGATCACCGCGATAAATTCCAGCTTCATATTTCCATTCCTGGTAATGTCTTTGGTAGCCAAGCATTGAAGGAGCAAATCCATATATGAATAAAATCATTGCATCAACAAGAGTTGAATCTCTTTCAATTGTTGCCGGATTGCCGTCCGTATCTCCGGTATATTCAAAAGTATATTCATAGATGATCATATCATCATAATCAGGATAACTCCATGAGCGTGAAGTTCTGGTTACAGTAATACCAACGGGAGTAGCCCACGATGAAGTGATTATTTCTTCAGCTTCATCAGGGTTATAATCTGGATTTAATGTACCATCAGGAAGAACAGGATAGTTTTCAATCTCTTCCATAAATAACGGAAAGCTCCAGCGGCCGAACACAACTTCAGGCTGGCTTGCACCAACACCACCGCTAAGTGCATAAAGCCGGTTTTCTTTACCTGGTTTACCTTTTATGTTTGCTGCAATATATACGCCGCCGCCCAGCATATTATGATGCCCGCTGTATTCAATTCCATCAATAACAGTTCTTGATCTCGGAGGCCATTCAAATAGAGGAACATTTGTTTTATTCCCGGCGTCTCCGGTCATCCAGCTTCGTGCTATATCACCAGTATTGAATACTGTATTGTGCAGCATTCCGCGGTCATGAATCCGGTACTCACGAATTTGGGATTGAGTTAATCCAAACGGAATAAGTAAACTCAATACAATTATTTTAATCTTTAAATTCTTCATTAAGACCTCAATAAAATTTAAAATCTGAAAATCATACCGAGGCGAAAATGTCTCGGCTGATTATTCAACAGATAAACTTCCTGGCTTGTAGCGTAAGGTGCATATTCTTTGTATGTTAAAACGTCTGCTCTGTCTTTTTCCCATCTTACAGTATTCTCATCACTGTTAAACATTCTTGAATAATGATATATCTCCTGGTTCAGCAGATTAAAACCTTCCAGGTAAAAAACGACAGCATCACGCCCAAATGGAATTTTCTTTTCAAGGCGTACTCTTAAATCACGTTCTGTTGGTGTGCGTTTGTTGTATCTTAAACCCTGCCCAGTTTCATCCCATGTGTACGGGCGGCCGGTAAATAAACGGAAAGTAACACTGATTGAGATATCTGCAAGCGGATGGAAATCTCCAATGGTGAAACCGAATTGTTTATCAGTTATATATCTTAAATTAAAAACTGCCTTATGTGTTCTGTCATAATCAAGAAAAACGTCTTCTGCATCAGGAATTTCAATTGCTTCCTGCCCTTCCGGGGGATTTTCAAAATAAGTTACAGGCGCATTAAATTCATTACTGCTTTTACCTGTTGCTGCTTCATAATTGTATCTTATAAATCCTCTTAAAGCTCCATCATTTTTTTCAACGCTTATATGAAAGCCTTTTATATCTGCATAATCGCGGTTAGTATAGGTTCTGTAAACCGTCTGCTGCTGATCATAAAAATATGCAGTCTCAACAAGATTGGTAACATCTTTATAATATGCACTGATGTCCAGTTTTATTCCTAATGGGAAAGCATTAACAAGTCCGATATCATAAGCTTTCGTGTTCTCAGGTTTTAATCGCGGATTACCAAGAATTTCAATATCATTAAATGCAGTTATTTGGCTGAAGAATACCTGATCAAAGGAAGGGCGCTGCGTAAATGTTCCATAATTAAGATGGAAAACGGAAAACTCAGTAACAGGAAATGAAATTCCTATTCTTGGCTGAAGTTTAGCATATAGCTTTGTTTTTTCTTTAGCTGCAAGATTACGATCATAATACTGTCCCCTTTCAAGGTAAGGAAGGTTTTCATCGTAATAAGGATTTCTTAACGGAGAAAACAAATCGCTGAAATATTCAGCATTGAAATCATAGAAATCCAAACGCAAACCAACATTTGCTATGAATCCTTCAAACTCCATTTTATCCTGCAGATAAAGCGCTCCTTCAAACGGATAATAATTGAAATTAATTGCTCTGTATCCGCCGGCATCAACAACATTTAATTCACGATCAACATCTACATTGTAATATGAGAATTGAAGACCGCCTTTAATCAGATTATACTTATTGAATTGTGTTAAAATACTTGCGTGGATATCGTATGTAGTTGTTTCTTCATCACCCCTGTCATCATTTGCTCTGCCAACCCTATGTGCAGATGGTCCGGTATAATCTACCCAGTTTGTTCTGTTATTGTAATCCTGAATAAATTCTCCATCATCAAGCAGTTCGATCCTTTCATTCAATTCTGTTTGAAGCAGATTAAGCTTTAGGTCTAAAATTGTTGATTGATTAAATACATGCTGCCAATCAAAGCCATATTGTTTTGTATTCTGAATTTCTCTTGAAACACTGAGTGTACGATCAAACATCCAGCGGAGCCAGTTGCTATTTAAAATATTTTCATACTGATAATCATAAATAAAACGGAATTTGAATTTATCAAATTCGGTAGGCTGATATGTAAGATTGGACATCACCTGGCGTTCAACATTCTGGTTCGGAGTTGGTACAATTGGGTATTCAAGATTCTGCCGTGCTGCAACAAATATTTTAAAATCTTTTGCGATTGGTCCTCCGGTAGTAAAATCAAAACGGTAATCAAAATTATTGTTGTATTCTAACCCAACATCTCTTATTGATTGAAGCCAGGCTACTTGCCCCAGCCGTGCAATTTCAAGTGAATCTTTAAGTGTTAAAGGATTTGGAGGCCAGACGTTTCTTGGCGGGAGATATGTACTTCCGAAACCAAAACCGGCATCAAATAATGCTCTGCCGGGCTGGGTTGGATTTTCTTCAAGCCACGCTTTTACATCCTGAAGTGTATTATAAAAATCAAGATTGCTTGGTGAGTAAACACTTCCCGCCCAGCTTTTATAATAAGGAGGAGTTGTTGAAGCTTCAAGCCTTGTTTCCCATTTATCTCCGCCTTCTTTAGCTACCATATTTACAATACCTGATTGAGCATTTCCATATTCAGCGCTAAAACCGCTTGTATAAACTTCAACCTGCTGCAATCCGGTCACAATCGGTCTGAATGCTCTTTCATTATTAAGCGGATTAACGATTGTTGCTCCACCTATTAAGTAAAGAGATTCACCAACTCTTCCTCCTCTAAAATGATCATCAACCACATCAGCCTGAAGTTCAAGTATATCTGCAATATCAGAAACACCGGCAAGTGTTTGAACATCATTTATATTGTAAACCTGTTTTGTTGCGGTAAGATCTTTTTCAACTGTTTGCGGAGTGTGAGCAACAACTACTACTTCATCTGTTTGAAAGGCTTCCGGTGTTAATTGAAAATCAACTCTTGTAGTTTTATCAACATCCACCTGAACCTGAACGGTAATTTGTTCTTTATAGCCGATATAACTTGCACGAATACTGTAGAGTCCGGGAGGAATGTTAAGAATAAAATACTCACCTTCCACATCCGTTGAAGCACCAAGTAAGTTCTCGGCGCTTTGTTCTGCACCATCTATCCATTTACCGGTAATTACAATGTTTGCTCCGATTAACGCTTCACCAGTAGAAGCATCGGTAATTTTTCCGGCAATCTTTCCTGTTTCACCAGCGTATAAAGATGCTGGAAAGAAAATCAATAGAGATAAAATGAGAAGCAGATTTTCTATCTTCTTTTTTATCTTAACTTTATAATTATATCTCTTTGGTGATAACCAGGATTGGAAGAGGTGCGGTGATTGTGAACTGAATTTTAATTTGGGCTGATAGTTTAATTGTGTTTTCATAGATCAGCTTAGTTTAATTTTTAAAATGAGTAAGATGTCATACAACTTTTTTATTTAAAATTTTTTAGTCTTCTTCGTCTTCTTCAGTTTTTAACATCTGTTGCGTATGCTCAAGTGCTATCTCAAGATGTTTTTTCATCGTTTGAAATGCTTTTTCAGGATCCGAATTCTTTATTGCCTCTACAATTTTTGAATGCCACTCAACAGCCGATTGAAATGCATTTGGTACTGTTGATAATATCCTTTGTTTAATTTTAGGCATCAGCTTGTGAATTGGCTGTAGAATGAGCGGCATAATATGATTCTTTGAAGCTGCAGCAACATGAAGGTGAAATTGCAGATCAAGATTTGCATGTTCCTTTTCGTGTCCCTGGTTTCTTATCATCTCATCAATATCATTCATCAGAATCTGGATATCTTCTTCATCTCTGTGCATTGCAGCGTATTCTGCTATTGAAGGTTCAATTATCAGTCTTGCTTTAATAACATCAAGTACATCATTTCCTTTAAATTGGAGATAAGTCATCATCGGGTGTGTAACTGTTTCGGAGGAAAAGCCGTTAACAAAAATTCCGCGGCCTTTTTCTATTGAGATTATTCCCCTTGCACTTAACATTTGAAGTGCTTCACGCACTGCTGTTCTGCTAACGCCAAATTGTGCACACAACTCTAATTCTGATGGCAGACGTGAACCGGAATGTATTTTTTTTGAGGCTATCGCAGCTTCAATTTCTGCAGCAACCTTCCGGCTTAATGATTCCTTATTTCCAATTGGTGAAAAGATTTTAATCTCTCCTTTAACATGTTTGTAATATGTATGATGTAATATATATTCTTAAAAATTTATTGTCAATAAAAATATTTGGCAGCACTTAATAATTCTATTATTAAAAAATGAAGGGAAGTATGGATAAAACTTTTTTTATGAAATTTTTTCAGCAGCAATAATCAATATTTTAAATGATTAAAAAAAATGATTTCTTAATCTCAGCAAGAAATTCTACTCATTAGCAGTTTGCACTTTATTTTCTTCGGAAGGAAATATAATAATGAATTCTGTTCCTTCACTATTATTCATTTGAATAGAACCTTCAATCTGGTTAACGAGTGTATTAACAAGCTGAAGCCCGAGTGAAGATGTGTTCTTAAAATTTATTGAGGATGGGAAACCCACACCATTATCACTAATTATCATTTTGTGAGAAGCATTATCATTTTTCTTAAGTAAAAAACGAACCCTGCCTTTCCTTCCGGCAGGAAATGCATATTTAACTGCATTGGAAATTAATTCATTAATAATTAATCCAATCGAAATTGCAGCATCAATACTTACTTCAAATTCATCAATGTCTACATCAACCTTAATCTTATCCATATCAAGAATATAGGAGCTGACAACATTTTTAATTATTTCTTTTATATATCCGGGAAGATCAATGTACGATATCTCTTTAGATTGATATAATTTTTCATGAAGCAGCGCCATTATTCTTATCCGGTTCTGGCTTTCTTTTACAATATTCAATACTGATTGGTCTTCAATTGAACCGGATTGAAGATTAAGCAGGCTGTAAATTATTTGCATATTATTTTTTACACGATGGTGAACTTCTTTAAGCAGTGTTTCTTTTTCTTTTAATGAATCAGCAATTTTTTTCTCCACCTGTTTTCTTTGTGTAATATCCTGAGCAATCCCGGTAATACCTGTAAATACTCCATTTTCAATTAAGGGATTAACAAGAAAACTTACCCAGCCTTCTTTATCATTGCCGTTTGTATATCGGAATTCAAGGTAGGATGATTTTTCTTCCACTAAAGTTTTTTTAATAAAATGCTCATGAACTTTTTGTCTGTCTTCTTTATGAACAAATTTCAGATAAAACTTTCCTAATATTTTGTCCATCGGAAGATTGAGCAGGTTTGATGCTGCTTCATTAGCATAAGTAAAAATTCCATGCAGATTTGTTGTGAATAAAACGGCATTTGTACCTTCAACAAGTGTTCTGTATTTCTCTTCTGATTTTCTCAAAATCTCTTCACTTAATTTTCTCTGAGTTATATCAGATCTGATAGCAACATATTGATAAGGTTTATTGTTTTCATCAAGGAACGGAACTATTGTTGTCTCAACCCAATAAATGCTGCCATCTTTAGCGCGGTTTCTAAGTTCCCCTTTCCAGATATTCCCTGAAGCAATTGTCCGCCACAGATTTCTGATAAACTCTTTTGAATGATAACCGGAATTTACAATCCGGTGATCCTGTCCAACCAATTCATTGTATGAGTACTTTGAAATCTTTAAGAAATTATTATTGGCATATTTTATAATTCCTTTTTGATCGGTGATTGCAACAATGCTGGAAACATCAAGAGCATACCTGTAATCGGAGAGTTCTTTTAATATTGATTCAAGCTCTCGTTCAGTTTTCTTTCTGTCAGTAATATCAGAAATTGAACAAAGCCATGATATAGTGTTGTTTGATTCATCTTTTATTGGTGAAACTGAAATATGAACATCAATTAAATTCCCTTTCCCGGTTTTAAATTTTAAATCAAAGCCTTCGGGCGGCGCCTCTCCCCTTAACATCTGCTGCAGCGCTGAATTAATTTTTTCAGCTTCTTCTTCAGGCCAATAACTGTATGGAGGATATTTATTGATTAGATCCTTTTCATCCATTGAAATAATTCTACAAAAAGCCGGATTTACATAGGTTATTTTTCCTTGCAGATCAACAATAGCAATTCCTTCGGGAATTGAATCTTCTATTCCTCTTCTCAGTTTGTATTCTGTTTCAAACTTTTGTTCGGCTTGTTTTCTCTCAGTAATATTTTCATGTATCAATACAAGTTCACGTATTGATCCGTTTATATTTTTAACAGGATAAATATAAGCCTGAAGCCAGAGTTCATTGTCCTTGTATTTTCCTTGTGAAGGATAATATTTTATGGGAGGTAAAAATGATGCTTCACCAGTTAATACTTTCTTAATTAAATCAAGTGTTCCTGTTTCGGCAAGCTGCTGATCATGCAAGATATTGTAATCTTTAAGATCATCCATAGATGCACCAAATAACTTTTCCCATGCATTATTAACCTGAAGAGTTGTTCCATCGGGAGATATTATCTGCGTACTCAATGGTGATTGTTCAAATAGAAGTCTGAAGCGCATCTCGGAAATTTTTAACATCTCCGCTGCATTGCGTTCGTCAGTTATATCATGAAAAATATTTATCGCTAATCTTACATCACCATCTTCATCAAAAACGGGCGTTGAATTAATCTTAGCCCATCGTTCTTCACCTGTTTCTAAAATTTTAAATCGTACAACTGTTGAAGCGTTTGGAATTCCCTTTAATGCAAGTCTGCCCGGCAGCCTTTCAAGCGGAAAGGGAAAACCATTTTCATCCATGATATGAAATTTACTCAGCAGTTCTGTGCCCGATGCATTCCGAAACTCCATGGCAGTTGCATAACCGCATAGCTGCGCTGCCGCATCATTTGCATAAACCAATCTGCCGGAAGAATTTTGAACAGTAATGCCATCTGAAACATTTCGTAAAATTACATTCAACTCTTCACGTGATCTCCGAATCTCCTCTTCTGCTTTAACTCTTGAAGTGATGTTTCTTATAATTGTCAGAACATATTCTTCGCTTTCAGCACCGGAATTATCAGCCGTAAATTGGCTTGAGATTGATTCAACAAATATCGGCTCACCATTTTTTTTATGATGAACATTCAGACTTTTCCATTTGCCATTGGATTTTAAGGTGCTCTCAATAATTTTTCTTTCTTTAGGATCAGGCAGAGAAACACGAAAAACTTCTGCCGAAGTTTTGCCTATAACTTCACCAGCGGTGTAGCCGTATATTTCTTCAGCTTCATTATTCCAAAATATTATTTTATCATCCGGTGAAGATAACATTACTGCTTCGCTTATCTGAGAAAAAATCCGCATTCTGTTTTTTACTTCATCTTCAATCCCGGTTGATGGTGAAACGGCGGCAATAATAACCTTTTTATTTTTCTGGATTAGTTCCGAATAAACAGCATTTACTTTCACTGAGCTTTTATTTTTTGAAAGATGAGTTTGCTTAACTTCCTTATCTAACACATCAAACGCAGATTCTCCTGTTATATCTTTTATATTTAATGAAAGAAATTGTTTTTCTGTGTAGCCATAAAATTCAAGTGCAGCGGAATTAACTGCAATGAACGAACCTGTTTTAGGATCAGCTATCCACACAGCCTGCTTTGAATTTTGAAATAACATAAAAATTTAAACTTGTAATTGAGAATCAGTTAGTTAAGAATCTCATGAGGAATAAATTTTAAATTGATTCTGAATCAATAACGTAAGTGTAAGTTAGCTAATTTTTTGAAAATGATTTTTGATTTGAGAGAGATGTGATTTATATCAACGAATGTTCAGTGAAGAAATTTCTTAAAGCCTGAAGAAAAATAATGATTGCCTGCGCTATCAATTATAAAGCATTCTGTATCGTTCAATCCTTCAATTAATTTAATTCCCTCTTCCGGACCTAAAACAAAAACAGC
>Ga0079224_100009707_pt1 | contig 13159 bp, 12 predicted proteins | sample Stecom2015_FD_80414 | JGI IMG/M metagenome (GOLD analysis project Ga0079224, IMG submission 80414) | Agricultural soil microbial communities from Utah to study Nitrogen management - Steer compost 2015 | ecosystem: Environmental > Terrestrial > Soil > Agricultural land | place: USA: Utah... | reverse complement strand
GATCGACCACTGCTTCACGGCGATGGGGCTGCACCGGATGGAGGTCGCGATCCGGCCGGAGAACTCCGCCAGCCTGCGGGTGGTGGAGAAGCTCGGCATCCCCGAGGTCGGGTACGCCCCGCGCTACCTGCACATCGACGGCGACTGGCGCGACCACCGGTTGTACGCGATCACCGCCGAGGAGTGCCCGGAGGGCCTGGTGGCCCGGTTGCGGTCCCGGGATTGACCCACGAGTCACACCAGTCCCATAACTCTCTTGCGACACACCGAGCCGGTTGCCGCCACGGCCGACGGTTGACTCCTATGGTCGCGACGTGGACCTGTCCGGAATCATCTTCGTCGCGCTGGCGGTGGCCTGGGCCGTCTACCTGATTCCCCAGGCGCTCAAGCGGCACGACGAGGCGGCGCGCTCGCGTTCCGTCGACCGCTTCTCCACGACGATGCGGGTCCTCGCCCCCGCGCGACCGGCGCGCGACCACCGGGTCGCGCCGTCGCAGGCGCAGTTGCGGGCCCAGGTCCGCACCCGGATCCCGAGCCGCGCGGCCGCCCGGGCCGCCGCCCGGCGCCGTCGTCGGGTGCTCTTCGTCCTGCTGGCGCTCACCGCCCTCACCGCCGCCACCATCGGTGTCCTCCGGCTGACCATGGGCACCGGCCCATGGTGGAGCGTGGCGATCCCCGGTGGTCTGGTCGTGACGTGGCTGGTGATCTGCCGCCTGCAGGTCCGCCGCCTCGAGCGCGTGCGCAATCCGCGCTACGACGCGGTCGTCGTCTCCCCCGACGAGGAGGAGACCGTCCAGCTCGACGCCGAGGCGCTGCGCGCCGCGGTCGCCGCGCCGACGCCGCCCGTGGCCGGGTCGGCCGGCCCGGTCGAGCAGTCCGGGCAGTCCGAGCAGTCCGGGGAGTCCGGGGAGGCCGGATCCTCGTTGTGGGACCCGCTCCCGGTCACCCTGCCGACCTACGTCACCAAGCCCCGCGCCCAGCGCACGGTGCGCACCATCGACCTCTCCCAGCCCGGTGTGCAGAGCTCGGGGCGCAGCGCCGAGGACTCGCGTCTGGTCGCCGAGGCCGACGAGGCGGCCAAGGTCGACGCCGCGGCCGCCGACCAGGTCGAGCGGCGTGCGGCCGGCGGCTGACCCGATTCGAAACCGACCCCGCGTGGTGGTACCTTTCTTCCCGCGCCGTACGGCGCGATGGGGCATTGGCGCAGTTGGTAGCGCGCTTCGTTCGCATCGAAGAGGTCAGGAGTTCGAATCTCCTATGCTCCACCACTGAAGCCCTCCGGGTCCGTCCCGGGGGGTTTCGTCGTTCCCGTGTCCGCGATGCGGTCCTGAGGGTGCGCAGTTGCGCAGGGGAGCTCGGGTGGCATTAGGGTAGGCGTACCTAACTTCGCGAACGGAGCCTTTCCCATGCGCAAGCGTCTTCCCCTGGCCGCGGCGGTCGCCGCCCTCTCCCTGGTGCTCGCCGGATGCGGCAGCGACTCCTCGAGCACCGACGGCGCCGACGGCGACGGGGGCTCGGATGCCTTCCCGGTCACCCTCGCGCACGCCTTCGGCGAGACCACCATCGAGGCCGAGCCCGAGCGGGTCGCCACCGTCGCCTGGGCCAACCACGAGGTGCCGCTGGCCCTCGGGGTCGTGCCGGTCGGCATGTCGAAGGCGACCTGGGGTGACGACGACGGCGACGGCGTGCTGCCGTGGGTCGAGGACGCGTTGACCGAGCTCGACGCCGAGACCCCGGTGCTGTTCGACGAGACCGACGGGATCGACTTCGAGGCCGTGGCCGACACCCGGCCCGACGTGATCCTGGCGGCGTACTCCGGCTTGACCCGTGAGGAGTACGACACCCTGTCGAAGATCGCGCCCGTGGTGGCCTACCCCGACATCGCCTGGGGCACCGACTGGCGCACGATGGTCGAGCTCAACAGCGCCGCCCTCGGTCTGGCCGAGGACGGCAGGGCGCTGATCGAGGAGATCGACGCCGAGATCGCCTCCGCCGTCGAGGCGCGCCCCGCGCTCGAGGGCACGACCGCGCTGTTCACCTCCATCGACCCCACCGACCTGAGCCAGATCGGCTTCTACACCACGATGGACCCACGCGCCGCCTTCTTCGACGAGCTCGGCATGGAGCACGCCACGGCCGTCGCCGAGGGCTCCGCCGACACCGACCAGTTCTGGCTGACCCGCAGCGCGGAGGAGGCCGATGCCTTCGCCGACCTCGACCTGTTGGTGACCTACGGCGACGGCACGATCGTCGACCAGCTCCGGTCAGACAAGCTGATGGCGCAGATCCCGGCGGTCGCGAACGGGGCGATCGCGGTGCTCCCCAACGACACCCCGCTGGCCGCGGCGTCGAACCCCTCGCCGCTGGGCATCAAGTGGGGGCTGGGCGACTACCTCGACCTGTTGGCCGACGCGGCCGCGAAGGCCGAGGGCTGACGGGCAACCACTCATGAGCGCCGTTCTGGAGCGTGAGCTCGTCGCACCGGAGGCCGCCCCCGAGCGGCGTCCGGTGTCGACGCGTCTGCTCTGGCTCGGCGCGTGCACCGCGGTGGTCATCGCGCTCGTGCTCGCCTCGGTCGCGTTCGGGACACGCGCGGTCAGCTGGCACGAGCTCGTCACGGCCTTCACCGGGACCGAGGAGGGGGTCGCGCAGGCAGCGGTGCAGGCCCGGGTGCCGCGGACGGTGCTGGCGGTGCTCATCGGCGCCGCGCTGGCCGTCTCGGGGGCGGTCATGCAGGGCGTGACCCGCAACCCGCTGGCCGATCCCGGCATCCTCGGGGTCAACATGGGCGCCTCCCTCGCGGTGGTCACCGGCATCGCGTTCTTCGGGCTCACCGACCCGACCGGCTACGTCTGGGTCGCGATGCTCGGGGCCGCTTCGGCTGCGACCTTCGTCTATGCGGTGGGCTCGCTGGGCCGCGGGGGCGCGACACCGCTCAAGCTCGCCCTCGCCGGCGCGGCCACCGCCGCGGCCCTGACCTCGCTCGTGAGTGCGATCCTGCTCCCGCGCATCGCGGTGATGGACACCTTCCGCTTCTGGCAGATCGGCGGCGTCGGGGGTGCGACGTACGACCGGATCGGGCACGTGCTGCCCTTCCTCGCGGTCGGGTTCGCCCTCAGCCTGCTGGCCGCGCGCTGGCTCAACGCGCTGGCGCTCGGCGACGACCTCGCCGTCGGGCTGGGGGAGCGGGTCGGTCTCGTGCGCGCGATCGCCGCCCTGGGCGCGGTGGTGTTGTGCGGGGCGGCGACCGCCGCCGCCGGCCCGATCGCGTTCGTCGGGCTGGTCGTGCCGCACCTGTGCCGGCTGCTCGTCGGCGTCGACCACCGCTGGTTGCTGCCGTTCTCGGCGTTGGTCGGGGCGGGCCTGCTGGTCGCCTCCGACATCGCCGGGCGCCTGGTGGCGCGCCCCGAGGAGGTCGACGTCGGCATCATCACCGCGCTGATCGGGGCGCCGTTCTTCATCTACGTCGTCCGGCGCAGCAAGGTGCGCGAGCTGTGAGCGCGGTCCCCGTTCCCCAGGTGGCCGCCCGGGTCGCCCAGGTCGCCGCCGGGCGCCGGGGTCGGGCCCGGCGCAGGCGGAGCGTCACCGGCGTCCTGCTGCTCGTGGTCGTCGCCCTCTTCGCCACCAGCCTCATGGTCGGCCAGACCTTCTACGGGCCAGGCGAGGTGTGGCGGGTGCTGATCGGCGAGCCGGTTCCCGGGGCGTCGTTCACCGTCGGCGAGCTCCGGCTGCCGCGGGCGACCCTGGGGTTGCTGACCGGCCTGGCCTTCGGGCTGGGCGGCGTGACGTTCCAGACGCTGCTGCGCAACCCGCTGGCCAGCCCCGACGTGATCGGGATCAGCTCCGGTGCCAGCGCCGCGGCCGTCGTGGCGATCGTGGTGTTCGGCCTGCGCGACGGCGCGGTGTCCCTGGTCGCGGTCGCCGTCGCGCTCGCGACCGCCGCGGTGATCTACGGCCTGTCCTATCGGCACGGCGTCGCCGGGACGCGGCTGATCCTCATCGGCATCGGGATCGCGGCGATGCTCAACAGCGTCGTCTCCTACGTCATCGTCCGGGCCGCGCAGTGGGACCTGCCGATGGCGATGCAGTGGCTCAACGGCAGCCTCAACAACGCCACCTGGTCCGACGTCGTGCCGTTGCTCGCGGCCCTCGTGCTGGCGGGCGGCGTCCTGCTGCTCCTGGGCCGCGCACTCGACACGCTGCGGCTCGGCGACGACACCGCATCGGCCCTCGGCATCGCCGTCGAGCGCAGCCGGTTGCTGCTGATCGGGACCGCGGTCGTGCTGATCGCGTTCGGCACCGCGGCGACCGGGCCGATCGCGTTCGTCGCCTTCCTCGCCGGGCCGATCGCCGCCCGGGTCGTGGGTCCCGGCGGCTCGCTGCAGGTGCCGGCCGCGCTGATGGGCGCGACCCTCGTCCTGGCCGCCGACCTCGTGGGGCAGTTCCTCTTCGACACGCGCTACCCCGCCGGTGTGATCACCGGCGTGCTCGGGGCGCCGTACCTCATCTACCTGTTGATCCGCACCAACCGTGCAGGAGGGTCGCTATGACCACCGACCACCAGCTCAGCGCGCAGGGACTCGGTCTCGGGTACGGCGACCGCACCGTGGTCACCGACCTCGACCTGGTCGTCCCGCCCGGCCGGGTGACCGCGATCGTCGGCGCCAACGCCTGCGGCAAGTCGACGCTGTTGCGCTCCATGGCCCGACTGCTGTCGCCGAGGGAGGGCCGGGTCGTGCTCGACGGCGAGGACCTGCACCGGCTGCCGACCAAGCAGGTCGCGCGCACCCTCGGCCTCCTCCCGCAGGCACCGGTCGCCCCGGAGGGGATCGCCGTCGGGGATCTCGTCGGTCGCGGGCGCCAGCCGCACCAGCGGATGTTCGCCCGCTGGAGCGCCGAGGACGACACCGCGGTCGCCGCGGCGCTCGAGGCGACCGGCACCACCGAGCTCGCCGACCGCTGCGTCGACGAGCTCTCCGGCGGCCAGCGGCAGCGGGTGTGGATCGCGATGGCGCTCGCCCAGCAGACCGACCTGCTGCTGCTCGACGAGCCGACCACTTATCTCGACGTCGCCCACCAGGTCGAGGTGCTCGACCTGCTGCTCGACCTCAACGCCGCGCACGGCACCACGATCGTGATGGTGCTGCACGACCTCAACCTCGCCGCGCGGTACGCCGACCACCTCATCGCGATGGCCGACGGCCGGGTCTCCGCCGCCGGCGACCCGGGGGAGGTGCTGACCGCGGAGACGGTGCGCGCGGTCTTCGGCCTGGAGTGCCACGTGCTGCCCGACCCCACCTCGGGGCGTCCGATGATCCTCCCCCTCGGGCGGCATCGGGCCTCCGCCCCGGTCCCGGTGGGAGTCGCCTGAACCGGATCGGGCGACCGTCTGCCACCATGCACCGGTGCGCGCGGTGGTGTGGGTCCTGCTGGCCGCTGCGTGCTTCGGCACCACCGGCACCGCGCAGGCCCTCGGCCCCGACGTGGACGCGACCGCGCTCGGCGCGGCTCGGATCGCGCTGGGCGGGTGCACCCTCGGCGTGGTCGCCTTGGTCACGGCGCGCGGGCGAACGGTGCGTCCGGACCGCCGCGCGGTCGTCCTGCTGCTGCTCGGTGGCGCCGGCGTGCTCGCCTACCAGCCGGCGTTCTTCGCCGGCACCGGGGCCAACGGCGTCGCCGTCGGCACCGTCGTCGCGCTCGGATCGGCGCCGGTCCTCACCGGTGTCCTCGCCTGGGTGCTGAGTCGCCGGCGCCCCGCGGCCCGGTGGTGGGTCGCGACCGGGTGCGCCCTGGTCGGCGTCCTGGTCCTCGGACTCGCCGACGGAGCGGACGGGGCGCTCTCGGCGCCGGGGCTGCTGGCCTCCGTCGGGGCCGGCGCGGCCTACGCCGTCTACACCCTGGCGAGCAAGGGCCTGCTCGAGCGTGGGTGGTCCCCGGTCACGGCGATGGGCGCCACCTTCGGCATCGCCGGGATCGGCGGCGTCGCCGTGCTGGCCGGCGCCGATCGCGACGGGCTGGCCTCCGGGGGCGGTCTGCTCACCGTCGGGTGGCTCGGGCTCGTGACGGTCACGGTGGCCTACCTCTTCTTCGGTGCGGGCCTCGCGCTGCTCCCGGCGGCGACCGTGGCGACCCTGACGCTGGCCGAGCCGGTCACGGCCACGCTGCTGGGCGTCCTCGTGCTCGGCGAGCGGCTGTCGGCGCAGGCGCTGCTCGGGGTGACCGTCCTCGCCGTCGGGATCATCGTGCTGGTCGCCGGCTCCCGCCGCGGTCGCGACGCTAGGGTGCCGGCGTGAGCACCGCAGCGCCGTGGCACCCCGACATCCTCGACGGCTACGAGAGCCGGACCCTCCACCTCGGCATCGATCCCGACGGCGAGGGCGAGGTCGAGGCGACCCTGGTCCGCCGACCGGTACGTCCGGGGGAGGAGGTGAGCGGCGCCGTCCTCTACGTGCACGGCTTCTGTGACTACTTCTTCCAGCGGGAGTTCGCCGACTTCTTCGCCGAGCGGGGCTATGCGTTCTATGCACTCGACCTGCGCAAGTGTGGGCGGTCCCGGCGGCGTGGTCAGACCGCGCACTACGTCACCGACCTCGCGCTCTACGACGACGAGCTCGACCGGGCGTTGGAGATCGTCGCCGCCGAGACCGGGCAGCGGGTGCTGCTCTCGGCCCACTCGACCGGTGGACTGATCCTCGCGCTCTGGTCGCACCGGCGCCACCAGCAGCTCGCCGCGGAGGGGAGCAGCTGGGAGGAGCGGGTCAGCGGCCTGGTGCTCAACTCGCCGTGGTTCGACCTGCAGGGGCCGGCGTTCCTGCGCACCGTCGGCACCCAGGCGATCCGGGCGATGGCGAGGGCCAAGCCGCTCGACCAGCTCAAGCTGCCGCCCGGCGGCGCGTACGGCGCCAGCCTGCACGTGAGCGCCAACGGCGAGTGGGACTACGACCTGCGGTTCAAGCCGCTGGACAGCTTCCCGGTCACCTACGGCTGGATCAACGCGGTGCGCCGCGGCCACGCCCGGCTGCACCGGGGCCTCGACGTGGGGGTGCCCTCGCTGGTGCTGCGCTCGAGCGCGACGAAGTTCGCGCGGGCGTACTCCCCGGCGATCGACGAGGTCGACGCGGTCCTCGACGTCGAGCACATCGCCCGCTGGTCGGGCTGCCTCGGGGACGCCGTCACGGCGCTGCCGGTCCCCGGCGCCCGGCACGACGTGTTCCTGTCCAAGCAGCCGGCGCGCGAGGCGGCCTACGCCGCGGTCCACCGGTGGCTCGAGCAGTGGGTACGCCCGGGGGAGGCGCGGGCGGAGCTGCGTGCCGCCGCCCGCCGCGCCTGACTAGCCGCCCGACCCGCCGGGACGCACCTCGAGGGCGACCTCGAACTCGAGCAGCTGCGCGCCGCTGGCGACCGGCTTCTGCTCCCCGCCGTGGGCCGCGCGGGCGTCGCCGTCGCGCCACGCGACGAACGACTCCTCGTCGGCCCAGTGGGTCACGACGAAGTAGCGGTCCTCACCGGCGGTGGGACGCAGCAGCTGGAAGCCGAGGAAGCCGGGCGTGCCGTCCATCGACCCGGCCCGCGCGGCGAACCGCTTCTCGAGCTCGGGGCCGGCCTGGGGCGGCACGGAGATGGCGTTGATCTTGACCACGGACATGGCCCGACCCTAGTCGCGGCTCAGATCCACTGGCTGAACCAGATCCGCTGCAGCCACTGGGCGGTGGTGAGCAGGCCGTCGGTGTAGACCGGCCAGAACCACGCGAAGTTGAGCGCCACGAGGACCACGAAGGTGCCGGCCGCGACCGCGCCGGTGCGGCGGCGCCGGGGCGAGGCGTCGGGCGGGCCGAGCACGCGGCCGAGCAGCAGCGTCGCGGCCAGGACGGTGAACGGCAGGAACGCGGTGGCGTAGAAGAGGAAGATCGGCCGGTCGTCGTAGCGGAACCACGGCAGCCAGCTCGACGCCACGCCCACCACCGCGACGCCGTAGCGCCAGTCGCGGCGGCCGAGCCAGGCGATCACGGCGTACGCCAGTGCCACGACCCCGCCCCACCACAGCAGCGGTGTGCCGAGCAGGATGATCTGGCGCAGGCAGTCACTGCCCTCGACCGCCGTGCAGCCCTGCTCCCCCGGAGGGATGTCGAGCTGGGCGTCGACGCCGACCGGACGGTTGAGCAGCAGCCAGCCCCGCGGGTCGGACTGATAGGTGTGCTCGGAGTCGTTGAGGAACTTCGTGTGGAAGGTGAAGACGTCGCGGTGGTAGTACGCCAGCGACCGCAGCGACTGAGTGGCCTCGCCGATCACCGACCCGGGCTCCTCCTCGGTGTAGTCGCCCCACGCGGCGCCGTACTGGGTGTCGGAGAGGTGCTGCTCGTAGGCCTCCGCGTGCACCAGCCACCCCGTCCAGGTCGCCACGTAGACCACGAACGCCACCCCGACCAGCGACACGAACGCGGGGAGCCCGTCGACGATCGCCGAGCGCAGCACCGCGTACCGCACCCCGATCTCGCGCCGCAGGCCGGCGTCCCAGGCCCAGGCCAGCAGCCCGAACGCGGCCAGCGGGAAGAGCGCGGTCCACTTGCACCCCACGGCGAGGCCGAACAGCACGCCGGCGGCGACCCGCCAGGGGCGCACCAGCAGCGGCCGGACCGGCCCCCACCCGTGCTCGACGAGTCGGTCGAGGGGGACCAGCCGCGCCATCCGGCTGCGCGCCCGATCGCGGTCGACGACCAGGCAGCTCACACCGGCGAGCAGGAACAGCGCCAGGAAGATGTCGAGCAGCGCGAGACGCGACATCACGAAGTGCAGGCCGTCGACCATCAGCAGCACCCCGGCGGTGAGGCCGAGCAGCGTGGAGCCCGTGAGCCGGCGGGTCAGCCGGATCAGCACCAGGACCAGCAGCGCGCCCGCGACCGCGCTGGCCACGCGCCACCCGAAGGGCGTGACGCCGAAGACCTCCTGCCCGAGACCGATCAGCCACTTGCCGACCTCGGGATGGACGGTCATCGACGGCGTCTCCCGGAAGACGTCGAGGTCGCCGGCGAGGATCCGTTCGTTGGCGCCGTCGACGAACTCCCGGACGTAGCCGTGCTCCCACAGCGACCAGCCGTCCTTGGCGTAGTAGGTCTCGTCGAAGAGGAACTCGCGCGGGTAGCCCAGGCGCCACAGCCGCATCGCGAGCGCGAGCAGGGCCACCCCGATCGCCGAGGGCCAGCCGGACCCCACGAGCGCCGCGCGGCGGAGGCCGGTCCACGCCCGCCTCGCCCGCCCCGGCTGCCGTGGGGCGGGCGCCGAGGTCGACACGGTCGTGGTCACGGGCCTCAGCGTAGGCAACCGGGAGCCCGTCGCGGCGTGGATGCCACACTGGCGCAGTGCTCGTCCTCGCCGCCACCCCGATCGGCCACGTCGGTGACGCGCCGCCGCGCCTGGCGCAGGAGTTGGCGACCGCCGACGTGATCGCTGCCGAGGACACGCGCCGGCTCAAGCGGTTGCTGTCCGACCTCCAGATCACCCCGTCCGGGCGGGTGGTGTCGTACTTCGAGGGCAACGAGGTGGCACGGACCCCGCAGCTGGCCGACGCGCTGGCGGCGGGGGAGCGGGTCGTGCTGGTCACCGACGCGGGCATGCCCAGCGTGTCGGATCCGGGCTACCGCCTGGTCACCGCCGCCCTCGCCCGCGGCGTCGGGGTCACCGCCGTGCCGGGTCCCTCCGCGGTGCTCACCGCGCTCGCCGTCTCGGGGCTGCCGGTCGACCGGTTCTGCTTCGAGGGCTTCCTGCCGCGCAAGGCGGGCGAGCGGTCGCGGAGGCTCGCCGCGCTCGCCGAGGAGCCGCGCACGATGGTCTTCTTCGAGGCGCCGCACCGCACCGGCACCGCTCTGGCCGCGATGGCCGAGGTCTTCGGCGGCGAACGGCCCGCCGCGGTCTGTCGCGAGCTGACCAAGACCCATGAGGAGGTACGGCGCGGTCCGCTGGCCGAGCTCGTCTCCTGGGCCGAGGACGGGGTGCGGGGCGAGGTGACCGTGGTGGTCGCCGGCGCCACCTCGAGCGACGGGGTCGTCGACCCCGAGACGCTTCGCTCCGAGGTCGAGGAGCTCGAGGCCACCGGCGTACGCCGCAAGGACGCCACCGCCGCGGTGGCGCAGCGGCACGGACTGCCCAAGCGCGAGGTGTATGAGCTGATGCATCGATGAGCCGCCCGCCCGCCCCCGAGCCCCTGCCGGTGCCGGTGGTCGACAACCACTGCCACCTCGACATCGCCGCCGGCTTCGACGGCGGCCTCCCCGTCGAGCAGGCGCTCGCCGAGGCGGCCGCGGTCGGGGTGCCGCGGATCGTCCAGATCGGCTGCGACCTGCCCGGCGCGCGCTTCGCCGTGGAGGCCGCCCGCACCCATCGCGGGATCGTCGCGGGCGTCGCCCTGCACCCCAACGAGGCGCCGGTGCTCGCTGCCCGCGGCGAGCTGGAGGCGGCGTACGCGGAGATCGAGCGGCTCGCTGCCGATCCGGTCGTGCGCGCGGTCGGCGAGACCGGACTCGACTACTTCCGCACCGGGGAGGAGGGTCGGGCGGCGCAGCACGAGTCGTTCCGCTGGCACATCGACCTGGCCAAGCGGCTGGACCGGACCCTGGTCATCCACGACCGCGACAGTCACGACGACATCGTGCGGGTGATCGACGAGGTCGGCGCCCCCGAGCGCTGGGTGATGCACTGCTTCAGCGGGGACGCCGACTTCGCCCGGGCGTGCCTCGACCGGGGCGCGCACCTGTCGTTCGCGGGCACGGTGACGTTCAAGAACGCCGTGCCGGTTCAGGAGGCACTGCGGATCGCCCCGCGCGACCGGGTGCTGGTCGAGACCGACGCGCCGTTCCTGACCCCCGTGCCGTGGCGGGGCCGGGTCAACGCCTCCTACCTGATCCCGACCACCGTGCGGGCGATGGCGCAGATGCGGCGGGACGATCTGGCCGCGTTGTGCGCCGCGATCGCGGAGAACACCGACCGAGCGTTCGGCGGCACCTGGGATCCGTGGGACCCCAGTGGCCGTTGAGGCTGGTGGGGCGGGTGAGGTGACCTGCGTCACGCGGCGTAACCCATGTCTCCCCCGGATCGGCGCGTTCGGCTTTGACCGGCGTGACCACACCGTTATCGTCGGGCAGGTTGTCGGCCGGGAGTGGGGAAGCTTTCGGCCGGTGCCCGAGCCGATCACGGTGTCCTCCCACCGCCGATCCGCACGCGCCCTGAGGGGTGCCGGTCACCGGTCTCCCGCGGCCCGGGGAGTTCTACGTTCGGAGAATCGTGCGAGTTGACATCGCCGACCTCAGCACCCGTCTGACCAAGAGCCGCAAGGTTCTCGTGGCCCTGGCCGTCGCCGTGGCGGTCGCCCTCGTGGGCACCACGGTCGGGTACTCAGCCATGACCAAGACCGTCACCCTGTCCCTGGACGGCGAAGCCGTCGAGGTGCGCACCCTGGGCGGCACCGTCGAACAGATCCTCGAGGACGAGGGCGTCGAGATCGGGCCGCGCGACGTCGTGGCCCCCGCGCCGACGTCCGAGGTCAACGACGGATCCCAGATCTCCGTGCGCTTCGCCCGCAAGCTCGACGTCACCGTCGACGGTGACGAGCGCACCTACTGGACCACCGCCACCGACGTCACCTCGGCGCTCGAGCAGGTCGGACTCCGGCACCAGAACGCCGCCCTGTCGGTGAGCCGCAGCGCTCCCGTCGGCCGCGACGGGCTCGCCCTCGACCTCACGACCCCCCGCACGGTGAAGATCAAGGTCGGCGCTCAGGCGCTGAAGAAGCACAACCTGCCGGTCCTCACCGTCCGCGACCTGCTCGACGAGCTCGACATCGAGCTCGGCGAGCACGACGTCGTGAAGCCCGGCCTCGACCGGGAGCTCAGCCAGGGCGACAAGGTCGTGATCACCCGCGTCAAGATCCGCACCCAGGAGGTCGCGGGCGAGACCATCGGGCACGACACCGTCGAGCGCAACGACAAGTCGATGCTCCGCGGCGAGACCGAGGTCGTCCGGGAGGGCCGCGACGGCCTGCGCGACGTCACCTACCGCCTGGTGTTCCACAACGGCAAGCTGCAGACGCGGCGCGTCGTCGAGAGCACCGTCCGCCGCGAGCCGGTCGACAAGATCGTGAAGGTCGGCACCAAGGCGCCGCCCGCCCCCGCCTCGCCCCCGGCCAACTACGCCGGCGGCAGCTCGGTGTGGGACCGGCTCGCCCAGTGCGAGTCCGGCGGCAACTGGGCGATCAACACCGGCAACGGCTACTACGGTGGGCTCCAGTTCAGCCTGAGCACCTGGCGCGCGTACGGCGGCCCCGGCTACCCGCACCAGCAGAGCCGCGAGACGCAGATCGCGATCGCGACCAAGCTCCGTGACGCCAACGGTGGCAGCTACGGCTCCTGGCCGTCCTGCGCGAGCAAGCTGGGTCTGCCCCGCTGACCGAGCGCACACCGCCACCCGCCTCCGCCGGGCCGAGACTCCTCGGCCCGGCGGATGTGCGTTCGCTGGCGGCCGAGCTCGACCTGCGTCCCACCAAGCAGCGCGGGCAGAACTTCGTCATCGACCCCAACACCGTGCGCCGGATCGTGCGCGATGCCGACCTGCACCGCGACGACGTCGTACTCGAGGTCGGGCCCGGACTGGGGTCGCTGACGCTGGCGTTGCTGGAGGTGGTCGAGCGGGTCGTGGCGATCGAGGTCGACCCCGTGCTGGCCGCCCGGTTGCCCGCGACGGTGGCGACATACGCACCGGACCAGGCGGCCGGGTTCCGGGTGCTCGAGGCCGACGCGCTCGCGGTCACCGAGATCCCCGACCCGCAACCGACGGCGCTGGTGGCCAACCTGCCCTACAACGTCTCGGTCCCGGTGCTGCTGCACCTGATGGAGCTGCTCCCCACCGTCGAGCGCGGCCTGGTGATGGTCCAGGCCGAGGTCGCCGACCGGCTGGTCGCGGGCCCCGGCTCGCGGACGTACGGCGTCCCGTCGGTCAAGGCAGCGTGGTACGCCGACCTGCGGCGCGCCGGCGCCGTGGGACGCAACGTGTTCTGGCCCGCCCCCAACGTCGACTCCGGACTCGTCGCCTGGACCCGGCGCGAGCCGCCGGAGACGACCGCCACCCGGGAGCAGGTGTTCGCCGTCGTCGACGCGGCGTTCGCCCAGCGCCG
>Ga0079224_100009706_pt1 | contig 13159 bp, 7 predicted proteins | sample Stecom2015_FD_80414 | JGI IMG/M metagenome (GOLD analysis project Ga0079224, IMG submission 80414) | Agricultural soil microbial communities from Utah to study Nitrogen management - Steer compost 2015 | ecosystem: Environmental > Terrestrial > Soil > Agricultural land | place: USA: Utah... | reverse complement strand
CGCTTTCGGGTGCCGTCGAGCGCGTGCTCGACGGCAAGCGTCCCGATCCGCCCGCCAACGCATCGCCCGCTTTGCTTCGGGTGTACGAGGCGCTTCGCCTCGTGCACGCGACCCACGCCGAGCTCCACGCGAACGTGGGCGAGACGTCGGGTCGCCTCGAAGAGGCGTTGCGCGACGCGGGGAGCGCGCTCCGGCAGCTCAGCGAGGGCATCGCCACGCAGGTCGGCGCTGCCGAGGAGACCGCGCGCTTCATCAAGGAGATGACCTCGTCGCACCGCGAGATCGCGACGCACGTCGAGATGCTCGCAGGCAGCGCCGAGGAGTCGAGCTCTTCCGTGCTCGAGATGAACGCGACCACGGAGGAGGTCACCGAGAACATCGGTGAGCTCGCCTCGAGCGTCCGCGAGACGGTCGCGTCGATCGAGGAGATGGCGTACTCGATCAAAGAGGTCGCCAAGAACGTCGATGCGCTCTCGCTCACCGCCGAGGAGACGAGCTCGAGCATGAACGAGATGGACGTCTCCATCGACCAGGTGCAGTCGAACGCCAACGAGACGGCGCGGCTCTCCGAGGAGGTGGCTCAGGACGCCGAGCGCGGCGCCGAGGCCATCCTCAAGACGATCGGCGAAATCTATCGCATCAAGGAGAGCAGCCAGGAGGCGATGGCCGTCATCTCGAACCTCGGCTCGCGCATCGACGCCATCGGGCAGATCCTCAACGTGATCGACGACGTCGCCGAGCAGACGAACCTGCTCGCGCTCAACGCCGCGATCATCGCCGCGCAAGCGGGCGAGCACGGCAAGGGGTTCGCGGTCGTCGCGGACGAAATCAAGGATCTCGCCGAGCGCGCGGGCGCGAGCACGAAGGAAATCGCCGATCTCATCAAGACGATCCAGGCGGAGAGCAAGAACGCCATCCAGGCGGTCGAGCGCGGCGCGATGACGGTCGATCGCGGCGTCGAGGTGTCGAACGAGGCCGAGCGCGCCCTGAAGAAGATCCTCGAGAGCTCGCAGAAGAGCACGAACATGGTGCGCGCGATCGCGCGCGCCACGGTCGAGCAGGCGAAGGGCAGCAAGCAGGTGACGGACGCCATCGGGCGCATCGCCGCCACCGTGCAGCAGATCGCGGCGGCCACCGCTCAGCAGGCGCGCGGCTCCGAGCTCATCATGAAGAGCGGCGAGAAGATGCGCACCATCGCTCAGCAGGTGGAGCGCTCGGCGCAGGAGCAGTCGCGCGGCAGCAAGCAAATCAAGAGCTCGATGGAGAGCATCAACGCGATGGTCGGGCAATTGAACGCCGCGCATCGCGCGTTGAACCGCGGCTCGGAGCGGGCGCTCGCGGCCTCGACGCAAATCGAGGAAGCCGCGCGCCGCCAAGAAGCAGCGCTCCGCGATCTCAGCGGCCACGTGACGCGCCTGCGCCGCGATCGCAGCCAGGGGCAGCAGCGCGAGGCCGCCCTGCAAGAGTAGCGCGACTGCCACGCGCGCCGCGATCGGAGCGGCGCTCCCCGAACGGCAAGAGGCCCGGCACTTCGGTACCGGGCCTCTTCTCATTTCGGCTCTCGTTGTTGAGGGACCCCTCACACGAACGGGCGCGCTGTTCGGCGAGGGGCGTCGCTCGGTGACCCATATCGACAGGGTCTCGGCTCTGCAGCCCGCGGTCTTCTCGGTGAGCTACCCGTGGTCTTCGCAGTGAGTTAGTAGTGCGAAGTGATCGCGCCGAGACCGCGACATCGCCTCTCTGTGGCTTACCTGCTGATACTCGAGACGAAACAAAGAATCGGTGCGTGAGCGCGTCGTCGAAAACCGAGCTGGGTGGGCGGGCAAATTCGGGTTTCAGGGCTTGGGCGTGATTGACCCTGAGGCGGGCGTTGGATATTTCGAAAGGTCCCCCAATCGTGGGTGGAAAGAGGAGGCTCGATGACGGAATCGAATGAGCAGGGCGGTGGAGTGACGGGCGCGGCGGCGATGAAGCGGCGGATCATCAATCCGTGGACGTGGCAGGATCAGTTCGGGTTCGTTCAGGCGAACGAGCTGTTCCATGCGCGGCGGATGCTGATTTGTTCGGGGCAGACGTCGAACGACGCCAACGGGACGCCGCTGCATCCCGGTGACATGGCGGCGCAGATCCAGACGGCGTTCGACAACCTGGAGACCGTGCTTCACGCGGCGGACTTCGCGCTGAAGGACGTGATGCGGCTCACGTACTACACGACGAACGTCGACCTGCTCCTCCAACACTACGGGACGGTGGTGAGCCGGCTGCAGGCGGGGGGCGCGCGCCCCGCGAGCACTCTGATCGGGGTCACGCGGCTCGCGTTTCCGGAGTGGCTGATCGAAATCGAAGCGACGGCGTTCAAGTGATCGAGCGGTAGCGACGGCTCGAGGCGGGCCGGCGCGGTTCGGCGCGCCGGCCTCGCTTTCTGCGCTCGCAATTCGGGGGGCGGAGGGGAGGAAGTAGCAGCGCCGCCCACCCGGAAAGCCCGACGCGTGCTTCGCGCCGTGTGCCAGGCTGTGCCAAGGCCGGTCATCCGATGCCGCCGGTTTTTCGGGATTCGCGGCGGCTCGATCGCGGCACGGTGCATGCTCGGGGGGTGGTTTTGGTACACAGGATGAAGCCATGATCCGCCGGTTCGGAGCGCTGCTCGGGCTCGTGGCGCTCGGGTGTTCGGGACGGACGGCAGAGCCTTCCGAGGTGGCGCTCTGGATCAACGAGGTGGTGTCCGACAACGAGGGGGTGTGGCTCGACGAGCACGGCGAGGCGGACGACTACGTCGAGCTCTTCAATGCGGGGGACGCGCCGGTAGGGCTCGGGGACTTCGTGATCGTGGATTCGTCGGGCATCCACGCGCTGCCCGCCGTCGAGGTACCGCCGCGAGGGTTCGTGCTCTTGTGGGCGGACGACAGCCCGGAGCAGGGGGCGCTGCACCTGCCGTTCAAGATCGACAACGACGGCGAACGGCTCTCGCTCGAGCGCTCGAACGGAGCCCTCGTCGATAGCGTGGACGTGCCGGCGCTCGAGGAGCACCACGCGTTCAGCCGACTCCCGGACGGGACGGGGCCGTTCGCCGTGTGCGGGTGGGCGACCCCGGGGCGGAGCAACGGCGCGGAGTGCGGGCCGCCTCCGGTGGTGGACACGAGCAACGACGAGTCGTTCTTGCCGTACACGTGGCCTGAGCGGTGGCCGGAGCCGTCGAGCCCGCTCGTGATCACGGAGCTCGCGCTCCGGCCGGCGGCGTTCATCGAGGTCCTGAACGGCGGCGATGAAGCGGTGCAGCTCGGCGACTACTCGCTTCGCGTCGCTCCCCACGTGGTGGGGCACCCCTGGCCGGACGCGGCGAGCGGCGTCGCGGTCGCCTGGCCCGAGGAAACGGAGCTCGAGCCGGGAGAGCGCGTGGTGCTCGAGGTGACGGAGGAGGACGTCAGCACCATCGCGGAAGGGCCGGACTTCGAGGGCGTCGTGACGGTGTTTCACGCGGACACGGGTGAAGCCGTCGATCGCCTCGACTTCGCGCACTTTCCCGAAAACGCGGCGCTCGCCCGCGTTCCCGAGCTCGGCGGAACGCCGCGCTACTGCATCGCGGGCACTCCCGGCGCCGAGAACGACGCCTGCGAGCCGCTCCCCGCGCGAGCCGTCGGCGATCACGTGCGCGGCTTGCGCACGCCGGGCGACCTCGCCGCGCTCGGCGCGGGGGAGGCGACGCTCGGGATGACCGCGGCGAAGTTCCTGGTGGACATGACCTCGGGCGACGTGGTCACGCTCCTCGACGGCAGCGATTGGGACCTCCACTACACGTACATCCGCGAGCGCATCGACGGGCTCCCGGCACTCGATCGCTGTGAGCCCGCTCAGCGGGAGGAGTTCAACCTCGGGTGGTGGGAGTTCAGCGAGCGGGAGTACTTCCGCGTCGAAGGACGCCGCTATCTGCTCGGCACGCTGGTGCACCACGCGGGCGCGGATCTGTATACCGTCGAGTTCAGCCCGGGGGACGTGCTCTCGGGCGAGCAGATGAAGCACGCCTTCTTCACGGTGATGCGGCACGTTCCGGAGCCGGAGCGCTGGGTGATCCGTCCGCAACCGGAGCAGGTCGAGCGGGCGCGCGCGATCGACGGCGAGGCGCCGATCGTGAGCTCGGACGCGCCGTTCCGCGGGCTTTCCTTTCAGCTCCTCACGCCCGGCGTTGCTTTCGGCACGCTGCGCTTCGTGCCCGCGGCCGCGCTGAAGAGCACGGCGCTCGGCCCGCGCGACATCGTGGTCACCGATCAGGTGCCGAACGACATTCCGCTCGTCGCCGGGCTCATCACGGAGGCGTTCCAGACGCCGCTCTCTCACGTGAACATCCTGAGCCGCGGGCGCGGCACGCCGAACCTCGCGCTCGCGAACGCGCGCGCCGACGAGCGCCTCGCGCCGTACCTCGAAACGCTCGTGCGCTTCGAGGTGACGGGCTCGGCGTTCACCATCGAGGAGGCGGACCCGGAGGAGGCGCTCGAGTTCTGGCAGAGCCGGTTGCCGTCGGGGCCGCCGCTCGCTCCGCGGCTCGATACGACGGTGCGCGGCGTGCAGCCGCTGCCCGAGCGCTCCATCGACGACATTCCTTCGATCGGTGGCAAGGCCGCGCAGTTCGCGGAGCTTTACCGCGTGCCGCTCTGCGCGGGCGCCAGCGTGCCGCCCTCGGCCTTCGCCGTGCCCGTCGTGCACTCGATCGAGCACTTCGCCGCGAGCGGCGCGGCCGAGCGGTTCGCGGAGCTCCGCGCGGATGCGAGCTTCGAGGCCGATCCGCTCGTGCGCGGCGCCGGGCTCGCCGAAATTCGGGAGCTCATCGAGGCGCATCCCGTCCAGCCGGACTTGCTCGCCGAGGTGACCCAGGCGATCGCCGAGCGCTTTCCGGGCATTCGCGTCCGCTTTCGGAGCAGCAGCAACGTCGAGGACCTGGGGGGCTTCAACGGCGCGGGCCTCTACGACTCGACCGGGGTGGATCCCGACGAGCTCGACGGCGGCATCGAGGACGCCCTTCGAGAGATCTGGGCGAGCCTCTGGAATTTGCGCGCCTACGACGAGCGCGCCTACTACCACATCGACCAAACCGCCCTCGGCATGGCCGTGCTCGTGCATCCGGCCTATCCCTCCGAGCGCGCCAATGGCGTCGCGATCAGCCGCAACATCTTCGCCCCGAGCGAAGGGCACAAGTACTACATCAACGCTCAGGTCGGCGAGGCGCTCGTCACCAATCCCGCGCCCGGTGTCACGAGCGATCAAATCGTCTACCAGCCGGGCCGCCCGAGCGACCTCGTCTATCAGAGCCGAAGCAGCTTGAGCGGCGGTGAGCCCGTTCTTACCGCCGCCGAAGTCGCCGACGTCGCGTGCAGCCTCCGCTCCATCCACGACCACTACCGCGCGCTGCTCGATCCCGACGGCGAGAACACCTGGTTTGCGATGGACATCGAGTTCAAGCTGCTCGGCGCCTCCCGGCAGCTCCTCATCAAGCAAGCCCGCCCCTACTCCTTCGGCACCGAGCCACCGAGCGACTGGTGTGACTTCTGAGCCCGTCGGGGCCGCCGTTCGCCTTCGGGGAGCCGTGTGTCGGTTGGCGGTCCCAAACACGGCGATTGCCGCGATACCGGGGCGGGTCACCCGCCCTTTTGGCGGCAAGTGGCGCCGAAAAGACGGGTCACCCGCCCTCGTTTGCCGCCATTGGTGCTCGGATCGCGGCAATACCGCCGCCATTGGCGCTCGATTGGCGGCAAGTGAGCGAGTCACCCGCCGCCCATGACGGCAATTGCCGCGTTTCCGGGCGGGTCAGCCGCGATCAACGCGGCAAGCTGTCGCCTGAAATCGCGATCGGTGAAATCGCGATTGGTGAGTCACGGGCGCCACGATCGGAAAAACCACGCGATCGGGAACACCGCGATCGCCGAGACCGCAGCGCCGGGCGCGGGCGCCCCGTGGTAGGGGTCGCGGTGCGTGCGGGCCGCTTCGGTGCGCTCGAGGCACATGCAAGAGGAGGAACGCGATGACCGTGAAGTCGATCACTCCGTATCTCATGTTCGATGGCACGGCCGAGCAGGCCATCGAGCTTTATCAGAAGGCGCTCGGCGCGAAGGTCGACGGCGACATCATGCGCTTCGAAGACGCGCCCGGGGAGGGCGGAAGATCGCAGCCGAGTGATGCCCGGCGCGTGCTGCACGCGCAGCTCCGCATCGGCAACGCCGTGCTCATGCTGAGCGACGGCTCGTCGGCACACCCGCCGCCGAAGGCGAGCAACACGCACGTGTCCCTGGAGTTCGACGACGTGGACGAGATGGCGAAGAGCTTCGACCTGCTCGCCGCGGGGGGAGGAAAGGTGACGATGGCGCTCCACGACGCGTTCTGGGGCGCGCGCTTCGGGATGCTGACGGACGCGTTCGGCATCCACTGGATGTTCAACTGCGAGCTGAAGAAGGGGTGAGCGCACCCCGGCGTTCGGCGGGAGCGCGGACCGATTCACTCACTCGGTCCGCACTCCCCGGCGCCGGGGGTCGAGGCGCGGAGGACGTACTCGCCGACGTCGATGTCGAACGGGACGGTCACGGAGCTGTCGAAGCGGCCCTCGCGATCGGTCGGCACGGAGCCGATGAGCACGGCGCCTTCCGGCGTCTGCAGGGCGATGTCGACGCGCGCCTGGGGACAGGGAACGGAGGCGCTGGTGACGCGACCGGCGACGCGGAGGGGCGTCCCGCGGCGCACGTCGGCGTTGGCGACGCGGAGCTCGACCCGGGAGGCTCTGCCAGTGAAAGCGGGCGCCGTGGACGCGGTGGAGACTTCTGGCGGGGGCGGGGGCGCGCTCGCCTCGCCGTCGGGCACCGAGCCCGGAGCGTTCGGATCGCCGGGGCCCGAGGGGCCGCTGCCGCTCCCGGGCGCGTTGCCGCCATTCGGGCCGCTGCCGAGACCGCTCGCCGCGTCGGTGCCGCTGTGCGCGCCTTCGGGCCAGGGGAAGGGATCGGGCGGCGCGCTGTGCGGCGGGGCGCCACGCTGGGTGTCGATGTCGTAGCGATCGGCGGCGCCGCCGAGGTCGATACGGCGGAAGAGCCGCCCATCGCCGACCTCGACCCAGGCGTGGGCCTCGTTGCGCACGAACCGCGCGGGGATGCCGAGGCCCAACGCGGTGAGCACGAAGCCATAGGCGCGGTGACGGCACACCCCCTTCTTCGAGAGCACGAGCTCGCGATAGAGCGCGGGGCCGCCCTCGGCGGCAGGCAAGTCGCTCGAGGGCGAGAACGAGCGGAAGTGCGCGACGAGCACCGCGAGCGCGCGCGCGGGCGGCAGCTCGCGGGAGAGGCCGAGTCGCTCCAGCACCTCGTCGACGACGGCGCGCGCCTCGGACGGCAGCTCGGGCACGAACGGCGCGAGCGCCTCGTAAGAGACGTTCGGGAACTCGGCGCCGAACGCGGCCCGGGGTGCCGCGAGCTCGAGGATCAAGCGCACGCGGCGGCGCTCTTTCCCGACGACGAACAGGTTCTCGGCGCCGTCGCGGACGACCTCGAGCGGGACCTCCGGCTCCGTGCGGAGCGCGAGCACGCGCGTGCCGGCCGCGACGCTCGGGATGCGCACCGGTGTGCCCGCGGCGAGATCCACGAACAGGTCGCCAAAGAAGTGGTCGTCGCCGGATCTCAGCGTGCCACCGACGCGAACCGGGCGCGTGCCCTTGTCGCGGACGACGAGCTCGAGCTCTGGATCCACGGCGTCGAAGGCGTAGAGGCGCTTGAACGGAGCGACCGACGGCGTGAACGGATCGTCGTAGTCGACGCTCGCGGGCTGGGTCGTGTCGCGATCGATCCGATACGTCGCGTCGATGCTGTCCGGCGTGGAGCTCCCGCCGTACGCCACCTGGCGCGCCGGGTTCTGCCCGGCGAACCCGGGTGCGCTGATGACCCCGCTCGGGGTGCGCACGGCGGCCGGCATTCGGCCGTCCGGCGTGGTCGCGCCGAGCTCGAGATCCTCGTCGGGGCGCGGCTCGATGAACTCGTGGAGCACCGGCGCTTGCGCGCCGATGCTCGGCGCGAGCCCCAGGAGGACGGCGCCCACGAGCAGGACCGAGCCGACCCGGCGAAAGCGCATGGCGGGGAGTGTGGCATTTGCCGCCCGCGCCCGCTCGAGGAAGCATCCTCGCGGCCTCGACGGGGCCGTTCCGACGCCGTGAAGGGCGGATACCGTCCGGCGGGAAGGCTCGAGACAAATCGCATTCGTGGCCCGAAGTAATGGGCTACCCTGACGCGCGCCGATGTCAGAGAACGCGGACGATCTCCTCGCCAAAGTACCGGCCGCCGTGCGCGAGAGGCTCGAGCGCACCGGCTTCGACGCCGAGCGCTTCCGCGCGCTGTCGGCGCGGCTCCGCTCGGGGGCTCCGGAGGACAACGTGGTGCGGGGCCGGGTCACGCCGCCCGAGCCCGGAGACATCGCCGAGCTGCCGGAAGCGGGCTCGCGCGAGCACGCCGAGCTCGAGGCGCTCGGCCGGGCGGAGCTGGAGGCGGGCCGCGTCGCGCTCGTGGTGCTCGCCGGGGGCATGGCGACGCGCATGGGCGGCGTCGTCAAGGCGCTCGTCGAGGTGTTGCCGGGCCGCACCTTCCTCGATCTTCGCCTGCGCGAGATGGAGACGCTCGAGGCGCGCTACGGAAAGCGCCCTCCGCTCTGGATCATGACGAGCGCCGCGACGGACGCCGGCATCGTGCAGGCGCTCGGTCCGCGGCGCGACGGCGAGCGCATCGCGACGTTCCTCCAGTTCTTGTCGCTGCGGCTCACTCCGGAGGGTGACGTGTTCTACGACGAGGCGGGGCTCCCGAGCGAGCACGCCTCGGGGCACGGCGATTTGCCGGAGGCACTCCAGCGCAGCGGGCTCATCGGGCGCTTCGTCGAGCGCGGCGGGCGCGTCGTGATGGTGACGAACCTCGACAACCTCGGCGGCACGCTCGATCCGGTGATCATCGGATTTCACCGCGCGCACGGCCTCCCGGTCACCTGCGAGGTCGTGGACAAGGTGGGCTCGGATCGCGGCGGGATCCCGGTGCGCGTGGACGGCGCTCCCTGCGTGCTCGAGGAGTTCCGGATCCCGAAGGACTTCGATCCGAGCACCGTGCGGGTGTTCAACACGAACGTGTTCCACTTCGACGCCAAGGCGCTCGCGGAGCTCTCGATTCCGTGGACGTTCTTCCGGGTGACGAAGCAGGTCGAAGGGAAACCCGTGGTGCAGTTCGAGCGGCTCGTGAACGAGGTCACGAGCCACCTGCCGACGCGTTACCTGCACGTGCCGCGCACGGGGGCCGCGTCACGATTCCTTCCAGTGAAAGACACCGACGAGCTCGACGCACGCCGAGCCGAGAACGAGCTCGTCGCCCGCTCGCGAGGCATGCTTTGAACCGTCGTTGGTGGCGCGGCCTGTGTTGGGCCGCCGGGCTCTTTTCGGCGAGCATCGTCTCGCCCACCGTTCTCGCGCAGACGCCCGTCGCGCGTCCGACCCAGCTCCCCGCGTTCGGGCGCAGCGTCGTGGGGACCGACGACGCGACGGCGATCGTGCTGAACCCGGCGAACCTCGCGTTCTTGCCGGCGAGCGAGCTCCGCTGGTCGAGCGTGTACCTCGACGAGCAAGCGCGCGTGCCGTACCAAGGGCACGCGTTCGGCCTCGCGCTGCCGATCCCGTTCTTGTCGATGGGGGCCGGCGTGCGCGTCGACATCCTCGATCCGCCCGAGGCGCTCGCCTCGAGCGTTTCGCGCTTTCGCTCCGACTATTGGTGGCTGACCACGGCGCTCGCCTTCCGCGCGGGACAGTCCGCCGCGTTCGGCCTCTCGTACGCGCACGCCTACTCCGACGGAATCCGCGTCGACGGCACGGACGCGTTTTCGTTCGCCCTCACCACGCGCCCGTCGAACTACTTCGGCATGTCCGCGGCCGTGCACGCGCTCGGCGGCCCGAGCTCGAACGGCGGGAATCGGCTCGGCCCGACCTACGATCTGGGCGTCGCCGTGCGCCCCGCCGGCACGCGCGTCGTCGAGGTCGGGCTCGAGGGCAAGTACGTCGCGGAGGACGGCGGCTATTGGATCCCGCGTGCGACCGTCGGCGTCGACATCCCGGGGCTCGGCCGGCTGCGCGGCGAGGCCTCGGTGAGCGATCCGGTCGAAGAGGCGCGAGAGCGCGCGTACGTGGCCGCCGTGACGATGAGCTTCAACCTGAACGGCACGAGCGGCTCGTTCGAGCTCGGCGCGGGGCCCGTCTTCGGGACGGGGCTCGGGCGAGCGACGGCCTCCCACGTCTACGAGAACCTCGCGCTCGAGGTCGCGTTCAAGGGCTATCGTGAGCCGCTCGGCGCGAAACCCGCGGCACATGCGCTGCGCCTGCGCCTCGAAGAGACGCCCGGCACGCGCGAGCACGTGGCGCTCCTCCGGCGGCTCTGGTCCATCGCGGAGGACGAGCCGTCCGTCGCCGCCGTGGTGTTCGAGCTCCGCGCGTCCCCGGCAGGGTCGCTCGCGCGCGCGCAGGAGATCCGCGACGCGATCCTCCACTTGCGCAACCGCGGCAAGCGCGTGCTCTGCCACCTCGAGAGCGGGGACGGCTCGGGGCTCTACGTGTGCGCCGCCGCGCACCGCATCCTCGTCTCGCCCGGAGGGGGCCTGCGCTTCGCGGGGCTGCGCGCGCGGTACTTCTACTACCGCACGCTGCTCGAGAAGCTCGGCATCCGCGCGGAGTTCGTGCGGAGCGGCCCGCACAAGAGCGCGCCCGAGGCCTTCACGCGCGACGGGGCGAGCGACGTCGCCCGCGAGGACAAGATCGATCTGCTCCAGCAGTACGAGCGGCTCTTCACGGGGGCCGTCGCGAGCGGGCGGCGCATCGAGCCCGCGGTGCTGCGCAAGCGGATCGCCGAGGGGCCGTTCTTGGCGGACGAGGCGAAGGCCGCGGGCCTCGTGGACGGCCTCGCGTACGACGACGAGATCGAGCGCGCCGTGTCGGACCTGCTGGGCAGCAACGTCCGGCTGATCGACGACGACCGCGCGCGCTTCGCGCCGCAGCACTTCGGGCAGACGCGGGGCATCGCGCTCGTCTACGTGGACGGCGACATCGTCGATGGCCGAAGCTCGGTGATTCCCTTCCTCGGGATGCGCCTCGTCGGGTCGTACACGATCGCCGAGTCGCTCAAGAAGGCGCGCGAGAACCCCGCGATCGGCGCCGTCGTTCTGCGCGTGGAATCGGGCGGTGGCTCGGCGCTCGCCGCCGACGTGCTGTTCCGCGAGGTCGAGCTCACGGCGCGGGTCAAGCCCGTGATCGTCAGCATGGGCGGCTCCGCGGCGAGCGCGGCGTACTATCTCGCGGCGCCGGCGACGCGCATCTTCGCCAACCCGCTCACCATCACCGGGAGCATCGGCGTGTTCGTGGGCAAGGCCGACGTGGCGGAGCTCCTCCGGCGCATCGGCGTCACCATCGAAGCGTACAAGACCACGCCGCGCGCCGACGCCGACGCGCTCTATCGCCCGTTCACGCCCGACGAGCGGGCGGAGCTCGAGCGCAAGGTCGAGAAGCTCTACCGCCAGTTCCTCTCGCGTGTCGCGAGCGGGCGCTCGCAGGCTCTCGGCAAAGCCATGACGGTGGAGGAGGTCGACAAGGTCGGTCAGGGGCAGGTGTTCACCGGGGAGCAAGCGCTCGGGCATCGGCTCATCGACGAGCTCGGCGGCCTCCGCCAGGCGCTCGCCGCCGCGCGCGAGCTCGCCGGGCTCCCGGCGCACGCCCCCGTCACCGAGCTGCCGCCCGTGCAAACGACGCTGCTCGGACGCTTGCTCGGCATCGAGGGCTTGCGGGCGGAGCTCCCGCCGGGACTCCCGGGAGAGCTCGCCGACATCGCGCGCGCGCTCGCGCCGTTCGCCGTGCACGATCCCGACGAGCCGCTCGCCCGCATCGAAATCGTGAGCGTGGAGCCGTGACGGCCCCGCCTCCCGACGAACGTCTGCTCGCCTTGGAGGGCGCTCGGTTCGCGCTGCCGGACGGCACGCAGCTTCCACCGATGTCGGTCGGCGCGAGCGGCCGGCTCGCCGTGCTCGTCGGCGCGTTCGGCTTTCTGTTTCGCGCGCTCATCGGCGCGGTGCGCCTCCTCGGTGGCTCGGCGACGGTGCTCGGGACGCCGATCGATCGCGCGGTCGGAGCCGGCGTGGCGGGCCTCGCGCTCGCGGAGCCGCCGTTGCCCCCGGGGTTCACGCTCGAGCGCTACCTCCGCGAGAGCGCGGAGCTCCTCGGCATGGGAACCCGCGCCGCGCGGCGCGCCGCGGGCGACTTGCTCGCGCGCTACGAGCTCGATCGGGCCGCCGCGCGCCGCCTCGAGTCGCTCGCGCCGGTCGAGCGCCGGGTGCTCGCGCTCGTGCACGCGACGCTCTCCGAGCCGTCGGTGTTGTTCTGCGAGACGCCACTCGCGCGCCTCGACGACGCGAGCGGCGCGTACGTGGAGAGCGTGCTCGCGCGCGCCACCGAGGGGCGGCGGGCAGTGATCTCCGTCGCCGACCCGGGCGGCCGCGAGCGCGCGCTGCTCGATCGCGCCGACGTCGCGCTCGTGCTCGATCGCCATCACGCCATCGCTCGCTACACGCCCGGGGCGCTGCCACTGGGCGGCTCGCGCGTGCTCGCGACGGTGACCCGCCGCGGCCCCGAGTTTCGGGAGGCGCTGCGAGCGCGCGGCCTCGAGCCGCAGCCCTTGGCGCCCGTCCCGGCGCTCCAGGGCCTCTTCGGCGGCCAGGCGGAGAACCCGGAGCGCGTCGCGCTCGAGCTGCCTGCCCAGGACGCCACCCGGGCCGTCTTCGCGGCCGCGGCGGACGCCGACGCCCCCTTGGTCGAGCTCGTTCGGCTGCCGTGAGCGCGGCGGCACGCGCCCGCGGCCTGGGCTCCCGGCCTTGCCCAATGCTCGGGGTGGAAGGAAAGTAGCGCCGAATGTCCGCCCGCTCGGCGCTCGCCCAGGCACGTCGCATCATCGTCAAGATCGGCTCTCGCGCGCTCGCGAGCGATCCGGAGCTCCTCCCGCGCCTCGCCCGCGAAATCGCGGCGCTCGCGCGCGATCGACGGGGCGTGGTCATCGTCTCGAGCGGCGCGATCGCGCTCGGCTGCGCGCGCCTCGGCTATCGCGCGAAGCCGAAGGAGATGGGCAAGCTGCAAGCG
>Ga0079224_100009705_pt1 | contig 13160 bp, 6 predicted proteins | sample Stecom2015_FD_80414 | JGI IMG/M metagenome (GOLD analysis project Ga0079224, IMG submission 80414) | Agricultural soil microbial communities from Utah to study Nitrogen management - Steer compost 2015 | ecosystem: Environmental > Terrestrial > Soil > Agricultural land | place: USA: Utah... | reverse complement strand
CACTTTATTTTAAAAACTTAGAACAAGCCGTTAAAAATGGTGAGGTCTTGATAGAAGACATAGATGCTGCAGTCATGAGGGTCTTAGAACTTAAACGTGATGCAGGCTTATTTGAAGATCCTTTTAAAGGTGCATCAATTGAAAGAGAAAAAGCTTTAGTTTTCTCTGAACCCTTCAAAAAAGAGGCTTTAAAAGTTGCTCATGAGTCAATTGTTTTACTTAAAAATGATCATCAATTCTTCCCGATTGAAAAAGGTAAAATCGCTTTAATAGGTCGTTATGCGAATAATCATGAAATGATTGGTCCATGGAGTTGGCATGGGGATAAACATCGAACAAAAACAGTTTATGAAGTATTAAAAGATAAATTAAATATCCACTATTTAAGTGATGGAAAGGATATTGATTATAAAAAGGTGAATGCCTGTGATTATGTGATCGTGCTTGCTGGTGAATTAAGAAGTCAGTCAGGCGAAGCCCATTCTAGAAGTATGATTAACTTACCTGACAACCAGGAAGAAATGATTCTAAACCTCAAACAAAATACCTCAAAGAAAATGGGTTTAATTTTATTTAATGGTCGTCCACTTGATTTAACTAGAATTGAAAATGTATTTGATGGTATCTTAGAAGCTTTCTTCCCAGGTTCAATGGCGGCAGAAAGTATTAGAGATATTATCATTGGTAAAGTAAATCCATCTGGAAAACTTACAATGAGTTTCCCAAGAAGTGTTGGACAAATACCTGTTTATTATAATTACTTATCAACCGGTCGTCCGCTATCAAAACCAGACATGTATAAATCATTCTATTTGGATTTAGATTCAACCCCGCTATACCCATTTGGTTATGGTCTATCTTATAGTAACTTTAAATACAGTAATTTAAGATTATCGAAAGACAAACTCTTAAATAAAGAAAGGTTAAAAGTATTTATTGATGTAACCAATGAATCAAAAATACCAGGCAAAGAAATCATTCAGCTATATATTAAAGATCATTTTGCTGAAGTATCAAGGCCGGTACTTGAATTAAAGAATTTCAAAAAGATTCAATTCAAGGCTTTTGAAACTAAAACAATCGAATTCATTTTAGATAAGAAAGATTTAACTTATATCGGAAGTAACTTAAAACAAAAGGTTGATAAAGGATTATTCAGCGTCTTTGTGGGACCAAGTTCTGATAAGTTACTAGAAGCACAATTTGAATTAATTTAGGAGGAATCCACATGAAGATTCTATCGAATATTAAAAGAGATATCATCAAAGTTGAAGAACTTCAATTCGAAATTTTAGAAAGTGGCGATATCTTTAGAATCGGCTATAAAGACCAACAAATCAATTTATTACGTGGTAACTATATTGATGGTCAAGCCGCAAACATTTATATCCGTTACGAGAAAAATGGTAATCAATATGTAAAGCCACTTTTAGGTTTGAAGGCTAAAAGTAGTTTTAAAGTCATTGAGAATCAAATTATCTACCAAGGTATGATAGAAAACACCAAGTACCAAGTTACTTTAACGATTGAAAAAGATAGATGGTATTATGATGTTTTATTTGATGGGTCAAACGACTTTACATCATATGAGTTATTCTATGGACAAGATGTTGGTCTTGCAAGTATTTGGAGTGTACTATCATCAGAATCATATACTGCACAATATACTGACCATAAAGCATACCAAGATGAAAATGGATTTGTTATTCAATCACGTCAAAACCAAGGGGTTCCTCAATTCTTACAATTAGGTAGTTTAAATAAAACGATTGGCTATGCAACCGATGGTTTCCAAATCTTTCAAACCAAATTTAAAGTTTCTAATGAATTAGAAGGTTTAAAACAAAATTTACCTAACGTTAATTATCAATATGAGTTCCCATACTTAACCCTTCAATCTGAAAAAATAACTTCAGAAAAGGTTTCGTATTTCACTTTCTATGGTTATTATGAACCGGTAAGAGAAGCTATTTTAAGAGAAAAACTAAATATTATCCATAACCATGAAGTATGTTTAAACTTCATGGACAGTTTAGGTTTTAAAAACTTTAATCCACTATCAATTGAATTACTTGAAACATATGATTTTGATCAAAAAGAATTAAAGAAATTATATAAGAACAAGCGACATGTTGAGCTAGATGATAAGAAGCATATATTATCGTTTTTTACAGATGATCATGTCCATGTGGCTACTAAATTAAAGGAAACTTTACTTGAAAGACCACATGGTCACTTACTTATTTCAGGTGATATCTTAAGTGGTACTGAAAGAGTGTTTGCAACAACTAACTGGATGTTTGGGGTTTTCCAATCTCACATTGTCCTGGGCAATACCAATATTCAAAAGTTAAATAACGATTTAAGAAACCCGCTTAATTATCGAAGAATTAGTGGATTGAGAATATATCTTAAAGATCAAAACAAATTAAAACTCTTAGCTGTACCATCACTTTATGAAATGGGTGTAAATTATGCTAAGTGGGTTTACAAACTAAAAGATGATACCTTAACAGTTAGATCATTTGTTAAAAAAGATGCATTTGGTACAAGACTTGAAGTCAAGTCTGAAAAAGGATTGAAGTATGATTTTGTTTTAACAAACCAATTAACATTAGGTGACAATGAATACATTCGAGATATTGAAGGAATAGTAGAAGGAAACAAAGTATTATTTAAAGCAGATAATAATGACTTTGTGAAATCTAAATATCCAGAATTAAAATATCGATATCAATCACATGAAGATGTCACCATTGGTGATGAAAGTTTAATCTTTGATCAATCATACCAACAAGGTTTACTTGTTATGTCTTACAAAGACAAAAACGCCTTCACATTAGATTTAACTGCTAGCTTTGATGATTTAAAAGATATTGACTTTAACTTTGAAGAAGACCATAAAGCATATATCAAGTTTATTCATTCATTAACTGGGTTAGAACTTAAACAAAAGAAAAACCAAGATGATTTAGATAAACTAACGGATACTGTCTTCTGGTATACCCATAATGCATTAGTTCATTTTGCAAGTCCACATGGACTAGAACAATCCAATGGTGCTGCTTGGGGAACAAGAGACGTCCTACAAGGACCAGTAGAATTATTCTTTGTTGCACAAAGATTTGACTTAATCAAAATGATTCTACTCAAAGTATTTTCAAGACAATTTATTGAAAACAATGATTTCCCTCAATGGTTCATGTATGACAAATACTATAATATACAAGCACATGAATCACATGGTGATATCATCGTTTGGCCACTTAAAGCACTAGGGGATTACATCTACCAAACTGGTGACCTAGATATCTTAAAAGAAAAAGTACCATTCATGAGTATGCATAAAGGTGAGTGGGTAGAACATGAATCAACCCTTGCATTACATGTCAACAAAACACTGAACGCAATCCAAAACTCATTTATAGAAGGCACCTCATTACCAGCTTATGGTGGTGGTGATTGGGATGATACATTACAACCTGCAAACAAGAAATTAACAGACCATATGGTTTCTGGATGGACTCCAGTACTTTTATTCCAAGCATTAGATACATTATCTAAAGTCTTAGATGGTTCACCACTTGGCAGACGTTGTGGTGACTTAAAAGAACGCATTAAGAAAGATTACGAAAAGATTATGATCAAGGATAATGTTCCAGCAGGATTTGTAGTCTTTGAAAAAGAAAAGAATGAAGTTGAATACTTACTCCATCCTGAAGATAAAAATACAGGATTAAAATATAGACTCTTACCACTAACAAGAAGTATCATTTCAGGATTGGTTGATCCTGAACAAGCAGAAGGTCATGTAGAAATTATTGATAATCATCTTAAACATCCAGATGGTGTTAGATTAATGAATACTGCGGTAACCTACCGAGGTGGTGAAAAGACTTACTTCCAAAGAGCAGAAACAGCCGCTAACTTCGGTCGTGAAATTGGTATTTTATATGTGCACGCACATATTAGATACATTGAAGCGATGGCTAAACTTGGTTCACCTTATAAAGCATATCAAGGTCTATTTGAAGTTTCACCAATTGAAATTAGAAAGACTGTTAAAAATGCAAGAATCCGTCAAGCGAACATGTATTTCTCAAGTAGTGATGCCGCTTTTAATACAAGATATGAAGCTAAAGAACAATTTGAAAAAGTTAGAAATGGCTCAATTGATGTCAAAGGTGGTTGGAGATTATATTCATCAGGACCAGGTATTTATATTAACCAATTTGTTTCAAACATTTTAGGTATTCGTTTTAAAGAGGGTAGTTTAATTCTTGACCCGGTGTTACCTGATTTCTTAAAGGGATTAAAAGTAACATTCCATTACAATGATAAGAAGTTAACAATCAATTATGGAGACACTTTAATTGATAAAGTCAGAGTTGTTTTAAACAAAAAAGATATCTCACACGCAGTCTTAAGACTAGATGATAACAGATACCGAAAAGGTGGTATGTTGATCTCTAAACAATTACTTGAAAAAGAAAATTCAGACATCGAAATCTCCTTGGTATAGGGCGCCTAAATAGCCCTTCCCAAGGGGTAAATATCTTGAAAAATGTAAGCGTATACATTATAATGTATATAGATAAAAATAAACGCTACAAGATGTTATTAATCAGTTTAAAAAAAGTTTTTAGCAAAATAGGTACTAAGTATATTCGAAACGTTTCAAATTAAAGGAGGATTCATTTATGAAAAAACTTTATGTAAGTATTATCGCTCTTTTATCAGTATTCATCCTTGCATCATGTCAAGAGCAAGACACTCGTCCTGTACTGACATATGCGGCATGGAATTTAGGTACTGTTGAAGACAACAACATTGAACGTCGCTTGATTCAAGCGTATCAAGATGCACATCCAGAAATCAGAATTGAAATTATTGCAAGACCAACAACTGTCAACGAAGATGGTTCTGAAACTGATGTGTCATGGGTAGAATTCTTTGGTGCACGTGCAGCCATTGGTAAACTACCAGATGTATTCCAAGTTGCTGATGTTACTAACTGGATTATTCAAGGTTGGTTAGAAGATGTGAGTGATTTGGCAGAAGAAGACCCTGATTTAGCACTTGTTCCAGATGATATTGTAAATAGTGCTCGATTTGGTGATTATCTATTTGCTTTACCTCAAGCCATGTTCTATTATGGTTTCTTTATCGATAGAACAGTTTATCAAGAAATTAATCAATACCGTGATGTAACATATGGAATGACATTCACAGAATTAATGCAAGCTGCTCAAAAGAACTACCGTCTTGATTTAGAAGTTGGTGGTACAGGGATTGCTGGTATTGACGGTGTTTCAGCATTTATTGAATGGCTACCAGCTCAATATGATGCTTCATTAGACTGGTTTACATTTAATTCTGAAACTGGTTATCATTTAAATTCAACTGCATTCCAAAATGCAGTCAATGAACAAAAGAAATACTATACACCAGATGCTGCAACAAATTATCGTTATGTATTAAATGCATTACCTGATGAAGATAGACTTGTACAATATGGAACAACAGATCCATGGAGTCAAGGTAAGCAATCGATTAAATGGGCTCCATCATATAACCTTCGTGACTGGATTGGTGCAACCAATAATCCAGCATCTCCACTTTATCAACACGATATCGACTTTATTGATACACCACGTGTTGGTGACAACCACAGAATTCCAGTTATTATGGACTATATTGCTGTAGGTCGTGGCACTCAAATGAGAGAAGAAGCGTATGATTTTGCAAGATATATGGGTTATGGTGTTGAAGGATACAAGAAGAGATTAGAAATTGCTGAAGAAAATCCTTCAGTTGGTGCAATTAACTTCGCTCCAATCGCACAAGACCAAGAATTAATTGATGCATATTTCGCACTTTATCCTAATATGACTGAATATCGTAAGATTGTTGAAGAACATGATTCATTCATTTCAGAATCACTATGGAAAACAACTCCAGGATATTGGTTAAGCCGCGCAAACGGTGCATATGATGAAACTCAAGGTATCGGTGAGGTCATCAACAAAGTTATTCAAGGTGAATTACAATTAGCCGACGTTATCAATGGACTTCAAACAGCTGCTAATAATCACTGGATAACTTCTAAACAAGAACTCGATGCTGCATTAGAAAAGTTTGCACAAGAAAACAGTTAACTAGGATTATCCTATGAAAAAGTTACTGATCTTAGCACTTACAACTTGCTTGGTCATTTTCTTAACACCGCCTGCAAAGGCTGGTGTTTTTGACCGTGAGTTTGCAGTAAGTCTAGATACATTAATTACAAATAACTACCAAGATGTTTTAGATCTTTGGTATCAAGAAGGTATACAAGATAACATTGAGTTTAGCGATGTTATTTTGCCAAATACATTCAATTTAGATGAGGGGTCATTAATAAATGATCCTTCCTATCTAGAATTTTTAGATCAAAATGATTTACCAGTTGAATCAAATGGTGATGTATTTATATTCAAAAAGTTAAGTGCAAACGAGAAGGTCACTTTTAATGTCACAGTAAATCAAACAGGTCTATACAAAATTGGATTAGATTATTATTCAGAAACAACCTCAATTCATGAAATTGAACTCGCATTAAAGGTAAATGGTAGTTATCCATTTTATGAAGCAAGTCAATTAACATTAAAAACATTCTTTGAGACAACCAATGAATTTAATCAAGATCGTTATGGCAATGACATTATGCCTAATGCCACTCAAAAACGTATGTGGTATCATGACGATTTTAAAGATGCTTCAAGACTTTATCCTGAAGGGTTACTCTTTAAACTAGATGAAGGCGTTAATCAAATTGAAATTGAGACCGTAAATGGTTATTTTCTGATTGGCCAAATTTATGTTGAAAACCAAAAAGAATTGATTAGTTATGATACATATATTGGAAATATGGTAGATCAAAAGCATAATCACTATATTGAAATTGAAGCTGAAAATGTATCGTTAAAGAATAATGTATCGATTCGTTATGGTACGGATAGAAATCCAACCAATACCCCATTTGGCTTAATTGAAGCCAGACTTAATGTTCTTGATGGGGCAACTTTTGATAACTCAGGTTTAACAGTTTATTATGATATTGAAGTCCCTCAAACAGGACTTTACTACATTACATTTAAAGCAGTCCAAAATAAACAAAATACACGTGTTTTTAGAACGTTAACTATCGATGGTAAGATTCCATTTGAAGAAGCTAAAACAATTTCTTTTGATTCAGGTAGTTGGCAAAACTATACAGTAGGAGACCATGAAAGAAATTATGGCTTCTTGTTAGAAGCAGGTACACATAGAATTGGTCTTACAGTAAATAGTGCACCTTACCGTAAGATTTATCAAGATATTACGAAAGTTATGCGTGGTGTTAATGATTTAGCACTAGACATTAAAAAACTTACAGGTAATCAAATTGATGAAAATAGAGATTGGGAAATCACAGATTATTTACCTAATCTAGCTACTGACTTAAATCAATTTGCTGAAATTATTGAATCTGATTATAACCTATATGTTGAAATCACAGAAAATGCGAAAGATTCTGATATTTCAGCAGGACTAAAGATGGCTTATGGTTGGTTATACGAACTTGCAGCAGCTCCAAATAGTGTACCAAAAAATATTAATCGATTAATTGGTACCACTGCATCTGTGATGCAACGACTTGGTATCATCTTACCTTTAGTAATCGACTCACCACTGACAATTGATAAGTTTTATGTTCATGGTAGTGAAGCTTGGATTAAACCAGCTAACCCTGGTTTCTTTGAAGGTATCTGGTATGAAATTCAAAGATTCTTTGCAAGTTTTTTCTCTGACCAATTTGGCATTATTAAAGAACCAAATGAACTGAATATTTGGGTAAATAGAAGTAGACAATATGTTAACTTGATGCAACAAATGGCGGATAACGGATTTACTCAAGATACTGGTATAAAAGTTAACATTTCATTAATGCCTAATGAAGATAAGTTAATTTTAGCAACCGCATCTGGTACACAGCCAGATTTAGCAATGGGAGTTGCTGGATGGCGTCCTTATGACTTTGCTATCCGTAATTCATTAGTTGATTTATCAACCTTAGATGGTTTTGATGAATTAACAACGCATATGATGCCTGGTGCATTTATGCAACTAATCTATCAAGATGGGGTTTATGGTATTCCAGAAACTCAAAATTTTAATGTTTTATTCTATCGACGTGATATTTTAAATAATTTAAATTTAGATGTTCCAGACACTTGGGATGATGTTTTAGACATGTTACCAGAACTTCAACGATATGGTATGAACTTCTATTCAATGTTATCCTCAACATCAGCCTTTAAATCATTTGGTGCGACGATGCCATTTATCATGCAACATGGTGGAAAGATTTATACTCAAGATGCACTACGTGCAACGCTTGACTCAGAAGAAGTGATTTCAGCAATGACTTTAATGAGTGATTTATTTACTGTTTATGCACTGCCACTTGAAGTTGGTTCTTTCTATAACCAATTTAGATACGGTAATATTCCAGTTGGGATTGGTGACTTTGGTATGTATATCCAATTACTCTTTGCCGCTCCTGAAATTGCAGGTCTTTGGGATATAGCACCGCTTCCTGGTATTGAATTAAATGGTGTAGTAAATCGTAGTTATGATGGTGCATCCACTTCATCTATGATCTTTAAAAACTCAAGCAAACAATTAGAAGCATGGGAATTCTTGAAGTGGTGGATGTCTACTGAAACACAAACACTTTATGCTGAAAACTTAATGACAGCATTTGGTGCTGAATATACGTGGAATACAGCAAATGTGGATGCTTTTATGCAAATGAGTATAAATGCTAGTCATAAGAGTGTCTTCCTAGAACAATGGCAATGGGTATTAGATACAGCAAAAACACCTGCATCTTATATGTTAGAGCGTGAGATTTCTAACGCTTGGAACCGTATAGTTTATGATGGTGTAAATGTGAGAGTAGCAATGGAAGATGCACAGGTTGTTGTTAATAAAGAAATCTTCCGTAAGATGGTAGAGTTTGAATTTATTAATACCCAAGGTGAGGTATTAAAACCATATCTATTACCTACCAAAGAAAATCTAGATGAGTGGGTGATTGGACATGACTGAGATTAATCAAAAGAAAAGAAAACTGTCAAAATCAACTTGGGCTGAAATAACAGGTTCAACCTTTATTCTTCCTTATGCACTTGCCTTCTTAATCTTTATTACTGTCCCAGTATTTATGGGAATGTTATTATCAACGACATATTTTAATTTACTAGAGGCACCAAGATTTGTTGGTTTAAGTAATTACATCAACTTATTTACAGCTGATGATGTCTTTATGCAAAAGGTAATTCCAAATACTGTACAGTTTGCATTAATTGTAGGGCCAGTAGGATACATGCTAGGATTCTTTCTAGCATGGATGCTTGCACAAATACCACATCGATATCGTACAGTTTTAGCACTTGTTATTTATTCACCTTCTATGACAGCTGGGGTTGCAATGAGTGTAATGTGGAGAATCATTTTCTCTGGTGATGAAGCAGGTTATTTAAATGCAATATTACTCCAATTAAATGTGATTGATGCACCTATACAATGGCTTACTAACGCCAATTACCTAATGCCTGTCATGATTATTGTTACATTATGGAGTTCGATGGGTATTGGTTTCTTAGCTATGCTTGCTGGGGTATTAAATATTAATCAAGAATTATATGAAGCAGCATATATTGATGGTATGAGTAATAAACTACAAGAAATATTCTTTATTACTATCCCATCAATGAAACCACAGATGTTATTTGGTGCTGTCATGAGTTTAGTTGCAACCTTTAATGCAGGGTCGATTGGGGTTTCATTATCAGGTCAAAATCCAACTCCACAAAATGCTGGACAATTGATTGTTACCCACATTGATGACTATGGATTTATACGATATGACATGGGTTATGCAGCTGCAATCTCAGTAATCCTCTTAATTATGGTTTTACTTTTTAATTATGCAGCACATAAACTCTTTGGGGAGCGTGATTAATATGGCAAGCTTCCAAGGAACAAGAATTAATCCAAAACATTTACATAAATCACAAATTAAATTCTTTTTAATCCTAGTGCCACTAGCAATCTTTATGGCATTACCGATTGTCTATATTGTTTCAACTGCATTTAAACCGATTAATGAATTATTTGCATGGCCACCACAATTCTTTGTTGTTGAACCAACCTTAAAGAACTTTACTGATCTATTCAATGTCACATCAACAACTGGTGTACCAATGACTAGATATTTATTCAATTCGATTGTTATTTCAGTATTAGTTGTTATAACAAGTATCTTTGTTTCATCACTGGCAGGTTATGCATTATCTAAAGTTCAATTTAAACTTAAAAAACCTTTATTATTCTTAAATAATATTGCGATTATCTTCGTTGGGTCATCGGTTGTTATTCCAAGATATTTAGTCATTCAATCATTAGGTTTAGTTGATAATTTCTTAGTCCATATTATTCCAGGATTAGCAATTCCTGTTGGATTATTCTTAATTAAACAATTTATTGACCAAATTCCAAACGAGTTAATTGAAGCAGCTAAGATTGATGGTGCAAATGAGTTCCAAGTATATATGAATATCATTCTACCTTTAATCAAACCTGCGATTGCAACAATCGCAATCGTATCCTTCCAAGGTGTTTGGAATAACGTTGAAACATCAACACTTTATATTCAAGATGAAAGATACAAAACTTTTGCCTTCTACATGTCAACCTTAACAACAACCGCCAATACGGTTGCTGGTCAAGGGATGGCGGCAGCAGCAGCACTCATTATGTTTGTACCAAATCTCATCATCTTCATCATTCTTCAAAAGAATGTGATGGATACGATGGCACATTCTGGTATGAAGTAGGAGGGTCCTATGAAAAAATTAGCGACTATCCTAATTGCCATATTGGGGGTAATTCTAACTTTATCAATCGTTCCAAGATCAAATGCTTGGACAACGACAGGTGCTCCTTATGATACATATACAATTGGTCCTAAAGGAGACTTCGTTTTAACCCAAACTGCATATGAACCAGCAGGTCTTTTAAGTATGAATGTCACTTTAAATCAACCAAGAGATATCTTCATTAAAGATGATGTGATTTATATTGCAGACACAGGTAATAAGAGAATTTTAAGTGTGACCTTAGATGGTCAAACAGAAGTACTCATCACTGGTTTAGTTGAACCAACGGGTGTACATGTTGATGATGATCATAAATTGTATATTGCAGATAAAGGTGCCAATGCAATTTATGTTTATGATGAAAACTTAAATTTAACTTTAACAATTGACAGACCAGATGAACCAATCTTTGGTATCAACTCACCATTTGTTCCAATTAAAGTAGCAACCGGTCCACGTGGCATTATCTATGCCACTGGTGAAGGTTCAGTCTCTGGTGTGATGTCGTTTAACTATATGGGTGAGTTTTTAGGGTATCTTGCAACCAACCCAACCAATAAAACATTTTTTAGAGAAATCCTCGAATTCTTTGACCAAAACTTAGCACCAATTACACCATTATCACCTGAGAATATTGCAGTTGATAAGAAGGGATCAATTTATACCACCTCACATACTGAAACTGCACCGATGAAAAAGTTTAATATTGCATCTCAAATTGTTCTTGCTCCATATCAATTTGATTTTCCAGTCGCGGTCCATATTAATGACTTTGGCAATATTTATACAATAACTGCAGAAGGTGTGATTAGTGAATTTGATGCTGCAGGTAACTTGCTCTTTATCTTTGGTGGTAAATCAAGTAATACCCAGGTCTTAGGTTTATTCAGTAACGCACAAGATATTGTTGTTGATTCAAACTACAATATCTATGGTTTAGATCAAGGTAGTAATTCAATTCAAATACTTGCAAGAAGTGAGTTTACTGCACTAGTTCATGATGGGTTACAATCGCTTAATAACGGTATTTATGATGTAGAAGAGTGGGAGAATATTTTACGTATGAACTCAGTCTTTGCACTTGCAAACTCAATTATTGCACGTACATATTACCGCACAGGTGAATATGGAAAAGCACTAGATTACTATCGTATTGCAAGTGATAAATCAGGTTATTCAGATGCTTTCTGGCAAGTAAGAAATCAGTTCCTACAAGCCTATCTAGGTATTATTCTTTCTGTTGGATTAGCTTTATTTGTCCTACATTTTGTTTTAAAGTATGTCGATCAAAAGTATTCGATATATGACCCAATTAGAAAATTTGATCAAAATGTAAATAAACTAAAAATATTAAGAGAACTTCGTTTTGGTATGAAGGTCTTTAGGCATCCAATGGATACTTTCCATGAAATCAAACATGAAGGAAAAGCATCTAACTTATCAGCAATCATTCTTTATTTAACGTTCATTATTTTAAACATCATTGCTGTCTATACAACTGGATTCATGTTTAATGATAACAATCTAGATAACTACAATGTCTTATCTAGTTTCCTAGGTTTAGGATTATTCTTAATCTTATTCGTGTTTGCTAATTATCTAATCTCTAGTTTAGCATCTGGAGAAGGATGGTTTAAGGATGTCTTTATTGGTACGGCATACAGTTTAATGCCTTATATCATTATGACAATTCCAATTATTCTATTATCTAATTCACTCACATTAAATGAAATATTTATTTATCAATCAGTGATGTTCTTAAGAGATGCTTGGACCATTATCTTAATATTGTTAATGGTACTTGAAATCCATAATTACTCAGTTAAAGGATTAATTAAGAATATGTTGCTTACAATTTTCACGATGGCAATTATGGTAGCAATATTAGTGCTTATTTACTTACTGGTTGTTCAAATGTGGGACTATATTACAAGTGTTATAAAGGAGGTGTGGGATCGTGTCTTTAACTAAAAAAATGTTCTTATTCGTGTTATCTTTCTTATCTTTAGTTTTAATCACATTCTTGACATCTTACGCGTTAGAACCAAAGAATGTACACGATTTTGTGCAATCTCAAAGTATTGCACCAATTCCATCAGCTCTACTTTCAAATCGATATACTCAAGTAGATGATTTAAGGGTAATTGAAACAAACCCATATGCATCTTTAGATGGTTATGAACTGCTTGGAAT
>Ga0079224_100009704_pt1 | contig 13160 bp, 8 predicted proteins | sample Stecom2015_FD_80414 | JGI IMG/M metagenome (GOLD analysis project Ga0079224, IMG submission 80414) | Agricultural soil microbial communities from Utah to study Nitrogen management - Steer compost 2015 | ecosystem: Environmental > Terrestrial > Soil > Agricultural land | place: USA: Utah... | reverse complement strand
TAGCACGCCATTATACAGCCCCCCGCCCTGCTGTTCCACTTTCCTAGGATGTAATGTCCATCACCGGATAAAATAGCCCATTCAGGCGAAGTCTCGAAGACGATGTCAGGACCACATTTAGTTGTACGTGTCCAAATGGGCTATTCAAAAGGATGCGATGTATAAAGATTCCTCGTCAGTTCCTTCCTTGGAATGACAAGGGTAAAGTATGGTACTTACACTAAACCTTGTCATCCCGAACGTCAGTGAGGGATCTTCACGAAGTGCTGCCTTTCTGGTTGGCTCCAATGGTGATAGAAAAAATGCTCCCTGGACTTGAGCGACTTAGGGGTAGAATGGATGCTTTATCCACTGCCTTGAAGGCAAGCCTTATGCTCACATGGATCCGGACTCGGGGGCCGGGATGACTGTTTTTCGAGGGGTTCGAGTACTAACAGGCACTACAAATAATTAACCTTAACCCCATAATAACACGTCATTTCCGCGAAGGCGGAAATCCAGGAAAGAAATGTAAACAGGTACCTGAATAGAATAGAACCTACCCCTCAGTCGCTCCGCGACGGCTACCCGTCAAGCAGGACAGCATTTGCTGTCCCCAATACTTCGCGTCTTCGCGTGAGCCCGTTTCGTAGTAAGTCGGATCTGCGAAGCAGGCGAACGTCACGGCATCCACGAGGGCGGGTCGCTGGCGGGGAACGTCATCTCGATGGCGGCATCGATCGCTTCCTCCCGTTCGAGTATCGAGATCTCTTCCTCTATCGGACGTTCCGGCTCCTTCCGCTCCTCCCTCTCTTTTCCAAGCACCCGGAAAAGCTTGTTTCTCCATTTCTCCCCTGTATGCTCAGCCTTCATGATCCCTCTCCACAAAATGTACGTGTACGACTTGCAACGCTTAGCCAAACCGTCCGTATGCTTGAACGCTCCGGACCTGCAAGAGGTCCGGAGCGCCCTTGCGTCTACCACGCTGGCCTTGTAATATGAGAGATGATCGTCCGCTCGATTGAAGATTCGGACGTTTCTCCTTTCCGGCAAATCAACCGTCTCCGCCCATGAACCTGAAGCGTCTGATACCCATCCTGTTGCTCCTTGCGGCCCCTTCGGCCACGAACGCACAGGAAGCCGACATCGACATCCCCTTCGAGAAGTTTACGCTCGATAACGGCCTGACCGTCATCGTTCACGAGGACCACAAGGCGCCTATCGTCGCCGTTAACGTCTGGTACCATGTCGGGTCCAAAAATGAACCGCCAGGGAAAACAGGCTTCGCCCACCTCTTCGAACACCTGATGTTCAACGGTTCGGAGCACTTCAACGACGACTACTTCCAGATGCTCGAACGCATCGGCGCGACCGACCTCAACGGCACCACAAACGCCGACCGTACCAACTACTTCCAGACGGTTCCGGTCGGCGCACTCGACGTCGCGCTCTGGATGGAGTCGGACCGAATGGGCTACATGCTCGGGGCCATCACGCAGGAGAAGCTCGACGAGCAGCGCGGCGTCGTGCAAAATGAAAAGCGAGAGGGTGAAAACCAGCCGTACGGCCGGGTTTATACGCTCATTCGCGAGGCGACCTATCCCGCCGGCCATCCGTATGCCCACACGACCATCGGCTCGATGGAAGACCTCGACGCCGCCACTCTCGAAGACGTGCACGAATGGTTCAAGACTTACTACGGCCCGAACAACGCCGTGCTCGCAATTGCCGGAGACATCGACGTTGAAACCGCACGGGCAAAAGTCGAACAGTACTTCGGAGAGATCCCACCCGGACCTCCAATCGCCAAACACGACGTGTGGATCGCGAAACGCACCGGCGAACAGCGCCAGATCCTCGAAGACCGAGTGTCTCAGGCGCGGCTGTACATGGTTTGGAACATCCCGCCTACCCTTTCGACCGAGTTCCATTACCTCGAAATGGTTGGGGGTGTGCTTTCGAGCGGCAAGACGTCCCGACTCTACAAGCGCCTCGTGTACGACGACCAGATCGCGACCGACGTCAGCGCCTATGCCGCAAACGGTGAGATAGGGGGACAGTTTAACATCGTCGCAACCGCCCGCCCGGGGCAGGAACTGGGTCCCATCGAACAGGCCATCCGTGAAGAGCTCGATCGCTTCCTCGCCGAAGGCCCGACGCAGGAAGAGCTGGAACGCATCAAGATCCAGACCAGGGCCTCGTTCATCCGCGGCATCGAACGCGTTGGCGGATTTGGGGGAAAATCCGACATCCTCGCCCAGAGCGAAGTCTACGGCCGGAGCCCGGACGCCTACAAGAAGCGGCTGCACGACATCGCTAATGCGACCACCGCCGACCTGCAACGCGAGGCGCAGGAATGGCTCTCCGACGGCGTCTACGTGCTCGAGGTCCGTCCTTTCACCGAAGGAAAAGCACTTGCACAGGGAGCGGACCGTACAAAGGCCCCCGAACCCGCCCCTCAGCCCGAGAGCAGGTTCCCCACGTTCGAACGCGCAACGCTTTCCAACGGGATGAAAGTGCTGCTCGCTTCGCGCGACGCGGTCCCCGTGGTCAACTTCACCCTGGTGGTCGACGCAGGCTATGCGGCCGACCAGTTCGCGGCGCCGGGTTTGACGTCGCTCGCGATGAACATGCTCGACGAAGGCACCACCTCGCGTACGTCCCTCGAAATCAGCGACGAGGCGAGGCGGCTTGGCGCCAACATTTCCACCGGTTCAAATCTCGATTTTTCCAACGTCTCACTGTCCGCGATAAAGGACCAGCTCGAACCGTCGCTCGACCTTTTTGCCGACATCATCCTGAATCCGTCGTTTCCCGAGGCCGACTTCAACCGGCTCAAGCAGGAGCAGATCGCACGAATCCAGCAGGAAAGGGTGACCCCGATTCAGATGGCGCTGCGCGTCTTCCCGCGTCTGCTCTACGGTGAAGGGCACGCCTATGCCCTGCCCCTGACGGGGTCCGGCACGGAAGCCGACGTCCAGGCCATTTCCCGCGATGACCTTGTCGCGTTCCACCGGACGTGGTTCAGGCCAAACAATGCGATGATGGTAGTCGTCGGCGACATCACAATGGACGAGCTGAAGCCCCTGCTCGAGACGCGCTTCGGAAGCTGGAAGCAGGGAGACGTCCCGAAAAAGAACCTCGCGACGGTCGAGCACCGTCCTCAGGCCGTATACCTGATCGACCGTCCGGGCTCGCCACAGTCGGTCATCTTCGCGGGCCACGTCGCACCGCCGCCCGCCGACCCGGACGAGGCGGCGCTGCTCACGATGAACGAGATTCTCGGCGGGGCCTTCACCTCGCGCATCAACATGAACCTGCGCGAAGACAAGCACTGGTCCTACGGCGCCTCGAGCTTTTTCTATTACGCACGCGCCCAGCGCCCATTCATCGCATACACGTCGGTGCAGAGTGACAAGACGAAGGAATCGATGATCGAGATCGCGAAAGAGCTGCGCGAGATCCGCCGCGAACGACCCGTGACGCAAAAAGAGCTCGACCAGGCCAAACGCGGGATGACGCTCTCTCTCCCCGGTCGATGGGAAACGAACAGCTCGGTCATGAGCAGCTTGATCGAAATGGCCTTCTACGGCCTGCCGGACGACTACTACGACACCTACGGCCAGCGCATCAACGCCCTCGACATCGAGGACATCACCGCCGCCGCCAACCGGGTCATCCATCCCGACAACGTCGTGTGGGTTGTTGTAGGCGACCGCGCCTCGATCGAACAAGGCATCCGAGAGCTCGGCTTCGGCGACGTACACCTGATCGACACCGAAGGCAAACCCTTACAATCTGCTGGGATGTAAAATCGTCTCACGCGAAGGCTGTGTAAGAATAATCCGCTGTTGGCCGCAGATTAGCGCAGATGATTTTTGGAGGAGTGGCCGGTACCGTGAGGCCTATTGCCAGCTCAACTGGTTGTCATCCCGAGGCGCGTAGCAACGAGGGATCTTTTTTGAAATGAGGCTTTCGAAGTGGTACGACGGGTGCGAAAAGCACGTGTGCAACGTCTGAGTCAATCAGAACCGTATCACTTCGGGAAGATTCCTCCTCGCACGACTCGTCGGAATGACAATGGTGGGTAGGCATAAGATATATTTCAAAGGCGGGACGGGTTCTCCTACGACGCACTTAATAAACACGCCATCTCCGCGAAGGCGGAGATCAATGCAGGTCTGATTCAAGGCAGAATCGTGTAGGTCTGTGGAGACCATGCATGGATTCCGCCTCGGCGGCCGGGATGACGGTTATTATGGTTTTTGAGTTGAAGTAAACGTCCTGCCTTCGGTTAACCCCCCAAAGAACCACGTCCCACAGCGTCATTTGCGGACTGTAGTTCAGCCATCTTCTCGCTTTTTCGCGTGCAATTAACCATCATTATACCCCGCCTCACGCCAGCCCCGTCTGTTTTTTTCGCGTGCGGGCGTACATCTTGTTTGCCTTCATTATTAGCGTGATGGCGATCCATATCAAAATGACAATGACCGGGTAGACGAGCAGGAATGGCAGGAAGATCAAAATCCCGGCGAGAGCAACTAAGGCGACGGCGGTTGCCAGCATGATGCGGGCTTCGACGGGCTCGAGTGTCCGGCGGTTGGTCACCGCAGCCCCGAGGACGTTGCTGATGCGGAGTGCGCCTGCCGCAACCGGCGCAGCGCTGCCCCTCCTGCCCGGTGTATGCGCACGACGCGGGCGGACGCCGCCCGGCGTTCGCAGCCGCCGCCGTTGATCCAGTACGATCTCGGTCGCGTTCGTCAGGTCATTCAGATACATCTCCTCCATTTCGTGCGCGAAGGCCTCGTCTTCGATTACGGCGTCGAGCTCCGCGTTTCCAAGCCAGCTTGCGATGTTGAGGTTGGTCGATCCCACGCGCGCCCAGCGGCCGTCGGCGACCATCGTCTTGGCGTGAAGCATCGGTCCGTTCCACTCGAACACCCGTACACCGGCTTCGAGAAGGGTGCGGTATCCCGCCCGGGAAAGGGGCTGGAGCAGCGGAAGGTCGGTCGCGTGAGGCACAAGCAGGCGCACGTCTACACCGTCACGAGCCGCCATTCGAAGGGCCTGGACGTAGACCGTCGTCCCGGCGAAGTAGGCGTCCGTCAGCCATAGCCGTTCGCGTGCAAGCGAGGCGACCATCTGATCGAGCCGGAATACGCCGGCCGTCGCGGGTACGCTGGCGATAATGCGTAAGTGCTTGTCGCCGGCAGGTTGAGGCGGGTCGAGCGCGTTGAGCTCTTCTTCCGGAATGGGATCGCCCGTCAGCTCCCACATCTGGGCGAAGGCCTGCTCGATCTGCGTGACGGCCGGTCCACGCACCTCTACGCCTGTGTCGCGCCAGGGCGCCGTCGAACCATCCGGCGCCCCCGCCCATTCGTTTCCCACGCAGAGGCCGGTGATGAACCCCACGGCGCCGTCCACCGACAGCATCTTGCGATGGTCGCGCGAGAGCCAGCCGAACGGCGAATCGAACCGCGGGGGATTGTAACAGCGTACCTCCACCCCGCCCTTGCGCAGCTCTTCCCAGAACGCCCGGGAGGCCTTGCCGCTGCCGCCCAGCCAGTCGTAGATCAGCCGAACGATCACCCCCTCCTGCGCCTTCAGGATGAACGCCTCGGCAAACATCCGACCCGTCTCATCGTCCCGGATGATGTAGTTCTCGAAGTAGACGTGGTGCCGCGCATTCTCGATGGCGTCGAGCCACGCCGGGTAGTTCTCCCGCGCGTCGACGAGCAACCGTACCGCATTTCCGGCGATCAGCGGCGCGTCCGCCGCACGGGAAAAGGCCTGGTTCGCGAGCGAACGCACGGACGAGAGCGAGCTGTACGGCGTGTGCACCCGCCGCGGCATGCGCTCCACCGTCTCGCCAATGTGGTCCCTGTTCGTCACGTCCGTTCGATTCGATGTATCGCTCACCCGGCAATCCTCATCTTAAGGTTTTCACATTCCGTTATCGGTTGATTGAACCTCAAGGTGAGCGGACGTGATCCTACAAGAAACGTCACGTTTTCACGCCTACCGGGGGTGCATCGTCGCGGACGAAGTCCGGTCTGCGCGGCTTCCGAATCTCGGTGCGCGAATCTCCGGTGATGAGCCGGGCATCGCGTGCGTCGAGCAGCCAGCTCCAGAACCAGCTCAATAGCACCTGGATTCGATTACGGAAGCCGATCAGGAAGAGAATGTGGACGCCACCCCAGATCAGCCACGCAAGGAACCCTCCCAACTTGAAGCGTCCGATGTGCGCGACGGCTTTCGCCTTCCCGATCACGGCCATCGAGCCTTTGTCGCGGTAGACGAACGGCTTTCGCTTGGTGGGCGTCGAACGACCGGTGGTCTCGGCGAAGATGACCTTCCCGGCGTACCGACCCATCTGAATGGCGCCCTGTGCGACGCCGGGCACCGGCTTACCCGTATCGGCCGACTTCGCCGCGGCGAGGTCGCCGACGACGAACACCTCCGGATGGCCGGGTATCGTCAGGTCCGGCCCCACGATCACGCGCCCCGCTCTGTCCAGCGGGACGCCGAGCGTCTTGCCGAGCGAGTTCGCCCGCACCCCTGCCGCCCAGAAAACGTTTCGGATCGGGTAAAACGTCTCGCCGACGTACACTCCGTCCGGCGTGACGTTCGTCACGATCGAGTTCAGGTGGACCTCCACCCCCATCCGCTCGAGGTCCTTCTTCGCGCGTTCGCGCAGCTCCGGCGGGAAAGGCGGCAATACACGGTCGCTCCCTTCGAAAAGGATGACGCGGGTCGTGCGGGTGTCGATGTGTTTGTAGTCTTTCGGCAGCGTCTGGGCGGCAATCTCTTTGATCGCACCGGCGAGCTCCACGCCCGTCGGTCCAGCTCCGACGATGCCGAACGTGAGGGCGCTACGTCGGGCTTCCTCGCTTCCCTCCTGCTCGGCCGATTCGAAGGCCAGCAGGATGCGCCGCCGAAGCCCGGTGGCATCCTCGACGGTCTTGAGTCCCGGTGCGATGGGCGCCCACTCCTCGTGCCCGAAGTAGGCGTGTGTGGCGCCGGCAGCCAGAATCAGGTAATCGTACTGGAGGTGGCCGCCTTCAAAGTGAACGAGCCGATTCGCGACGTCGATTCCGTTCACCTTCGCAAGCACGACCTCACAGTTCGCCTGCCCCCGCAGCACCGTCCGGATCGGCGCGCTGATGTCGGCAGGAGACAGCGAGGCCGACGCTACCTGGTACAAAAGAGGCTGAAAAACGTGGTGGTTTCGCCGGTCGAAGAGCGTTACCTCGACGGGCGCTTTTGCCAGCGCCTTCGCCGCTTCGAGTCCCGCAAATCCACCGCCAACTATAAAAACCCTGGGAAGGGATCGTTCGCTCATAACACCTCCACGTGCTTACGCAGTCGTCATTCACGGACGTCTGCCACGAGCAAGGAGGGTCGAACGTTCCCGTTAAATGGCGTCCCCTATCGATCAATACAAAAACGTGTAGCTCAGCTTGACCTGGAAGACGTTCGCCGGGTAGATGTCGAAGGTATCGCCTATATGACGCGAGAGTGGCCGATCGTACAGCGAACGGGTCCACGGACCGATGGGATTCAGGCGGTCGTCACCGTGGCGCCCGTGCGTCCACACGACGAACAGGATCGACCCCGGCAGGTACTCCCACCGGAGGACGGCGTTCACCTGCAGCGCGTTGATGGTGAACTCGTTCCGCTTCGGATAGCCGTCGAACGGAATGAGCGTATCCCGGTCGATGAGCAGCTGGAACTCATCGTATCTCCCCCGGGCGACGAAAAGCTGCGAGTACAGCTGGAACGACAGATTCGGCGTCAACGTCACGTCGCTGCGCAGCGTGAAGTCCATCTGACGCGTGTCACGCTTGCCGAAGACGGGCCTGCGTATGCCGGGGGAACCACTCGACTGTAGGTATCGATCGAGTGCATTCGGGTCTGTAAGCTTCACCGGCAAGGGATCACCACCAGTTTCAATCACCCACCCATCTGCCTGACGGGCAAACAAATCGTTCGACGACCATGCCAACAAGTCGTTGATCCATTCATAATCGAAGATACCCGAGAGCGTGAGCCGAGAACCAACGTTCCAGTCGCCCCGCAGTCCGGCCGAAATGCCGTGCCCACCGCCTTCCTGGAAACCACCCCCTATTTCGGGCTCTATCTGCCAGGATTTCCGGCTATCCGTTTCGAGCTCCGCTTCAAACGTGACTTCCAACGGCCGAGCCCATGGACCGAGGCCTCGCGTCTCGTAGAGGTCGTATCCGCCGAACGGATTCACAATCTCTATGTCGAATCCGATCTCCTGGAACCCCCTAAGGGTCGCCCGGCCGTTGATGCTCGTCGAAAAGCCCTGATTCAGGCGTTCACGATAGGAAAAGCTCTGGCTCGAGAAAGCCCCGACGTTAGCGCGAAGGAAGGGCCCAAAAGGCTGCCCGCCGTTGACGTTGTATTCGAGGTTATTGAGCAGCATGATGAAGTTGGCTGCGTCGAGCTGGCCGACGTCGTTCGGGTTGAACCGATGCCCGAAGACGTCCACCCCGAGGAAGCCCGAAAGCGTGCCCTGCCGTTTGACGACCCAGAACTTGCCTGCCGTTCCGGTAATCGCGTCGGAAAAGAGCTCCGAACCCCGTGAAGTGAAGGCGATAAAGCCCTCGAATCCGTAACGGTCACCCGCCGTTCGGATGTCCCAGTCGACGCCGCCCGACATGCTCCGGTGCAGGTTGTCGTAGTACGTAAGAGCTGCGCCGGCCGACGACGTGCCAAACTGCTGGCTCACCCGCCCGACACCGTACCGGCTGTCGTCGGCAAAGTCGTGACCCGTCGAGGCTGCGAGCACCCCGAACGAAAAGCCTTTCGACGTGCGCCCCGAGAGCTTCGCCGCGCCGAGGATCGGTGCGTCCGCCCCGATGCGGCGAGTGTACAGCAGGTTGCCCGTTCCGACGCTGAAGTTGTAGATCTGGCTGCCCTCGATGAAGAACGGCCGCCGCTCCTCGTAGAACGTCTCGAAGGCCGTCAGGTTGAGCACCGCCGGGTCCGCTTCGATCTGCCCAAAGTCCGGGTTGATCGTTGCGTCGAGTGTGATGCCGGGACCGAGGCCGACCTTGAGGTCGCCGCCAATGTCCGCGACATATTCGGATTGTCCCGTGCCCGATCCCGGAAACGTCTCCTGGTGGTGAACGGCCGTCATCGTATAGGGGCGGATCTGCACGTTCCGCCGGGGCTCGATCCCGCGAAGCTCCCGAAGCCTGCCGAATCGCGCGACCAGGTTCGAGCGGTCGTTAACTGGCACGAGCGGCCACTCGTCGACCTCGCCGAGCCGAGGCGTCCGCCGGGTGAAGTGGATACCCCACGTCGCATTGTCAGAACGGCTAAAACGCAGCATGCTGTAGGGAATACGCATCTCCACGTTCCAACCTTCCTCTGTCACACGCACGGCTGACGTCCAGATTGCATCCCACGACGTGTCGTACCCGTCGCCGGGACCTTCGCCCATATTCCAGTCCTCGGGGCCGCTACGCATGGCGTCGAGCTGCACCCCGGCGGCATTGACGCCGAAGAGGTACGCCGTCCGCTGATCAAAGTAAGCGTCGATCGCGACGAGGAACCAGTCCGCCCGGTTCAGCTCGTCCCGCCTGCCAAGCTTGCGTTCGATGAGCGCTGGCTCGTCGTCGAACATCCTTGCCCCGATGAAGACGTGGTCCGATCCGTAGAGCACGCGGACTTCGGTCTCATTCCGCGCCGGTTCGCCCTCGACGGGCTGGAGCTGGCGGAAGCCCGAAGCCGGAGTTGCATTGAACCAGTCTGGCTCGTCCAGCAGACCGTCGACGTCGATTGAAGACGAAACGGGAAAAGCCTGTATGGCCGGTTCGGTCTGTGCACGCACAGTCAACGGCAACGCGACAAAAGCGACTATCAGTAAAAAAGAGCGCATGTCGATCCCCGGTCGCCCGGAGCATGTGATGAGGAATGGATGGTTAAATCACGCACATCACCCACTCACCGAAGAACGACAGGAAGCTTATTCCTCAATCGCCGACACAATCAACCCCATTTTTTCGGTATAAGCCCTTCTATCGGCATCCAAACCGTCTCGAATGGTAGAATAGGAAAGGCTCAGGAGAGTATCTTCGCCCCTGAAACGAATGTGGCGATTGGTGAAACGAAGATCACCTTCGTGCAACGAACGGCCGTCTCCCGTCAGGTTGACTGGCCATTTTATGGCCATAAATGAAGTATTTATAAAATGCAACGCGGCTTTATAAAAAGTGTGTAAAAATGCTTGAAAATCGGCGTTTCCGGCCGTTACTTCATGATATCACTACCCAGTATCCCTTATCGGAGAATTGCCATGAAACACCTTCTGGCTGTTCTTCTTCTACTGGGCCTGACGCTGCCGGCGATGGCTCAGACTGGGAAGGTAAGAGGGACAGTGACGGACTGTGACTCGAACGAACCGATTGCTGGAGTGGTCGTCGCGGTCCAGGACTCCACGCTCAATCTGAAGGCAACAACGGACGCGAAGGGACAGTTCGTCCTCTCAGACCTTCCCGCCGGCGAGTACGTTCTCCTTGGTACGCACGAACAGTATGATGAGATAGAAATCAAGGGGGTGCGGGTCGTCGCCGGTGCCGTGTCGCGAATGGACTTCCTGATGCAGAAGAAACGTCCGTAGCGGCCGGCCCACTGAAGAGTCGTCTTAGTTGAGAGGGGCGATGATTCAGGTCGCCCCTCCCATAGATGCGGTTAAGCACCGCTGGGATACCATTCCCTTCTCTGCCGAACCCGACCCTCCTCTTCTACGTCGGGTCACGAGATGGACACTAGCTCAATTTCGCCTTCCCGACGCGTGACGTCCACCCCAACGCTCTTTGCATAACGTTGCAGCACCAGATCGATGGACGCATCGCCCACTCTCAGGTTTTCGAGCCTGACCTCTTCGAGAAACGGCGGCAGTGAGGGGCTTTGGAGCGTCAACCGGTGCTGCGGCGCGTTCACGTGCAGCCCCATACACGCCTGAAGCAGGCAGAATACTACCGCCGTGGCCCAGGCTTGCGGCGAACAGGCAACCGGGTAAGGCGTCGGCCCTTCGTCCTTCCGCCGGGTAAAGCCGCAATAAAGCTCGGGGAGCCGTTGCTGGGGATCGAACAGGCTCGCATCAAAAAAGGCCTTCAGGAGCCCGTGAACGTTTGCCTTATATCCGTATCGCCCGAAGCCCATGCCGATGAGCGCGTTGTCGTGCGGCCACACTGACCCGTTGTGATACGACATCGGATTGTACCGCCGCTCCTTCGACGAAAGCGTTCGAATGCCCCAGCCGGAGAACATGTCGGACGAGCACAGACTCTCGGCCATGCGCACCGCATGGTCCTCACGTGCGATGCCGGTGAAAAGCGCATGCCCGGCGTTCGACGAGCGGACCTGGCATATCCGCTTCTTGCCGTCGAGCGCGATGGCGTACGTGTCGAGCTCTTCGCACCAGAAGGCCTTTTGGAAACGCTCCTTCAGCCGGGTGGCTTGTTGCGCGTACACCTCGGCACGTTTGGTTTCGCCCAGCATCCGGGCCAGGGACGCGGCCTGCATTTTCGCAGCGTAGACGTATCCCTGCACCTCGCACAGCGCGATCGGCCCCTCGGCGAGACGTCCGTCGGAGTGAAAGATTGAGTCCTCCGAGTCCTTCCAGCCTTGCTGCGTAAGGCCGCCTTCGTGCGCCCGGTATTCAACGAAGCCGTCGTCGTCCACGTCGCCGTACGTGTCGATCCATTCGAGGGCGCGCTCGACGTTCGGCCAGATGCGCTCGATGAACGGCCTGTCGCCGGTGTACTCGTAATACATACCCGCGAGCCAGACGAAGAGCGGCGTGGCGTCGACCGTCCCGTAGTACCTTCCAAATGGGATCTCACGCAGCGCCGCCATTTCGCCGTCACGAGCCTCGTGCAGAATTTTCCCGGGCTCGGCCGCCCGGTCGGCGTCGAACCCGTCTGCTTGCGTCTGCGCGAGATAACCAAGCACTCCCCGGGCGATCCGTGGATTGATCCACAGCGTCATCAGCGCCGTGAGCAGCCCGTCACGCCCGAAAAACGTGCTGTACCACGGGATGCCAGCATACGGGTAATAGCCGTCCGGCACCTCAGTCAGCAGGAGGTTCAGGTCCTCGAATGATCGTTCGAGCCAGGCGTTGAACTGCTCGTTGGACGTCGTCACCCGGCAGGTATCGACCTTTAGCGCCTGCGCTTCGAGCTGGCGTAGCTTGAGCACCTCTCCGTAAAGCGGCAGCACACCCCGCTCTTTTTCGGTGCAGGCAATCGTTATGTACAGGTCCCGCTGCTCGTGAGGAGTCAACACGAGCTCATACTCGACGACCTGGTTCGTGATGGCCGTGGGCTCCGGAGAAAAGATGAGGGCCGTTTTACGGTTCACTCCGTCGAGGCCGCGATAGGCCAGCGTAACCACGTCCCCGCCGACCTCGACCGGCAGGTGGTCGCCGTGCCGCTCCCTCGGCGTCCCCCGCACCTCGAAGATGTCGGCGTAATCCGACTCAAAGGCAAACGCGAGGGTCAATCGGACCGGTTCAGCCCCAAAGTTCCGAATACGAAGGTGCTCGAAACAGCAGCCGTCCCGCAGCACCTTCGCCCGGAACAGGTGGACCGTGCCGTGATCGACGAACCGCCCGTCGAGGTCGGTCAGGTCCGGATTCGAGAGGTTGACCGTCAGGAGTGTGTTGTCCCGGCGAACGGACGACCCGAGCAGCACCGGCTGCCGGTCGGCTATGAACAGCTCCATCCGCGAAAGGTACCGCGTGCCATGGTTGTACAGTCCCTGCTCGCCGTTGCCCTCGTGACGGATGTCGCCGCGGGTGTCGAACACGCCGAAGAGGTCGCCGTGCTTGAGCACGTGTGTTCGAACTTCCACCCGCGACGATGACGTCAGGATTTTGTACTGCCCTGGTAATTGGGGTAGCTCTTTTTCCGCAGTCATATCCATCCTCGTTTTCCTTCACGAACTCCTGTCGGCCGCACTTGTCATCCCGAAGCAGTAAACGCTGTCGTGCCTCGGGAGTCTTCGTCGAGCTTCTTGTGTCCGGCAGGCTTTGCGAAATGGCCGACGGGCTTTGCGGCAGATGACGGCTTGCCGTCGTGCCAGACCGGCGCCTGCAACGGCGTCCAGCCCCTCATGACCGCATGGACGCGCGTCTTGCGACGCTC
>Ga0079224_100009703_pt1 | contig 13160 bp, 12 predicted proteins | sample Stecom2015_FD_80414 | JGI IMG/M metagenome (GOLD analysis project Ga0079224, IMG submission 80414) | Agricultural soil microbial communities from Utah to study Nitrogen management - Steer compost 2015 | ecosystem: Environmental > Terrestrial > Soil > Agricultural land | place: USA: Utah... | reverse complement strand
TGGACAATACTATTGGACATGCTACTGAACCTCTCCTATACGGATAAGAATATTGCCCGCAAGGTCGATGGGGCCGTGGGAAAGCCCTTTTCATTGAAAGAACGCATCGCCTTGGGTGGCATTGGCTCCCCAAAGTTCCAAATCGCCACGGCCAGTATTGAAATCCACAACCTGCTCCTTTTGGACCAAAACACCAATAGCTGCAATATCGAGATCAGACCCCGTGGCATCATCGTACGCTTCCGATCCCTTTTGGAAACTTTCGGCCTGGTCATCCCCTATTACAAGTTGAACCTCCAAAAGGGAGGGGCCTCCATCCATTCCATACATATGGACCAATACTTTATCAAGGTTCACAGTGATACCAAGGCCGGGCAAAAATTCCTCAAAAAAATAATGGATCGACGAAGAGATCAAAGACCACCCACCCTGGATGGGATTTAGGATCATAATAGTGCCAATGTTGGACCTTTTCCCAGAATCCCTTTGGGATTGCCACCTAATCTGGTGCTCAAATAGTGAAACAAATATCACTTCCATTCGTCCCATTGGAAAAGCAACCTTTGCCCCTAAATTGGTGTCTAAAGTATGAAAGCCGTTGTATCCATGTCCTTGAAAACATTTTTTATCTGCTGCTCCCTTTTTATTTTTTCGCTCCAAATCCTAATGGGACAGACCTTGAGTTCCCAATTGTTGGATGCCGGGACCAAAATGGGAATTCCATATGCCACGATACAATACGGGGAGCATCAAGGGGTCATCAGCAATGGGGAGGGTGTCTTTGGCATTGTGCTGGAAGAAGGTGCCCCAATGCCCGATTCCATCCATATCTCTTCCATAGGATATGAATCCCTGAGCATCGCCCTGGGCCAAATCGGGAACAGCCTGCTGCTTCGTCCCAAGGCCATCGATCTGGAAGGGGTCTACCTCTTTGACAGGGAACTCACGGTCGGAGACATCATCGACAAGATGAAGGAACGTATTCCACAAAATATCAATGGGGATCCCATCAAACAACGGGTTTTCATCAGAAACTCCCACAAGACCCATATTGATAGATTGGATCTTGGTTTTGAGAAATCCACCATTGCGGAACTCGACAGGGAACTCATAGACAGCATTGCCAATTCAGTGCCCCGGGAAGCCGCACATTTTACCGAAAGCCTTATGAATCTATACAAATATGGAAGTGAGTACAAATTGGACATGATCCGGGCGGCGGAACTCTATGACAAGGATCGGGTCGCTTCCCTTGAAGATCTCTCAAAGCGGATGGAGGGGATATTCAAAAGGAACATCAAAAGGGATTCCTACCTGAAGGTCAAGTCCGGAATCTTCAGCCAAAAAATGGAAGTGGATTCCATAGTGTGGGCCGTGGAGGACCAACAGGACAATAATGGGGCCGGGGCCGAAGAAAAGCCGAAGTTCCTGGAATCCCAGCGCCTGGCCCTTGGCGGCCTTCTCAAAGAGCTCTATTACTCCAAGGACAGCAAATTCGACCTGATCCAAAAAACAAATCGATATGAATTCAAGTTGGTGGGGCATACCGAAATCGATGGGGTCGGGACCTATGTCATCGACTTTTTCCCCAAGGGGAAGCGGGCCGATTTCAAGGGTCGGCTCCATATCAATATGGAAGATTTTGCACTGGTCCGGTTGGATTTCTCCAACGTCCGGCCCCTTCGCAATTTTAGGCTGTTGGGCATCACCTATAGGGAACAAATGTATCGGGGAAGCGTCCGTTTTGTCCAACTTTCCAACGGCCGCTATGACTTGAGGTTCATGGAATTTGACCGGGGCAGCCATTTGGAGGTGAAACGTCCCCTTAAGGTAGTGGAGAAGAACAAGCATGTCAAGGGGAGGCGCAAACAGAACGAACTCAGCCTAAATCTGGATTTCGAGCTGGACCCTGCTGAATCCCTGGAATTTGTGGTATTCGGCCAAGAATTGATCGAGCCAACGGAATTCACTTCCCAAAAGGAGGATAAAAATGTCAAGGCCACCTATATGCCCGTTTATGATCCCGGGTTTTGGAGGGGCCACAGCATTATGGAACCCAACCGGGCCTTAAGGGAGTTCAGGGCGGAGGATTGACAAGGAAGCTTCCGGCTCAGGCCCTGGGAAGGAACACTTCGGCCATCATGCAACGGGCACTGCCCCCTCCACAGGTCTCAATGGTGTCCAAGGGACTGTGTAGGATCGGGCAGTATTTTTCAATGGATCGGATCTGTTTTGGGTCAAGGCTGTTGTAGGCTGCGCTGCTCATCACCATATAGGCCTGCCCATCCCCTCCGAGCACTTGGAGCATATTTCCGGCAAATTGGTACATCTGTGCCTCACTGATCTCGATGATCTCCCTCCCATCGCCCTTGATCTGTTCCAAGACGTTCTTGCGTTCCTTTTTGTCGTCAATGCTGTCCAAACAAATGATCACAAAATCCTCGGCCATGGCCATCATCACATTGGTATGGTAAATGGGAAGTCTTTTTCCCTCCACACTCTGGTACGCGGTGAACAGCACCGGGGCACAGTCAAAATCCTCGCAGTATTCTATGAAAAGATCCTCATCCGCCCGTTGGGACAGGGCACAATAAGCCTTTTGGTTGATTCGATCCATTAGGATACTGCCCGTACCCTCCAGATACACCCCCTCCTGTTCAGCGGAGGTATAATCCATGATATGCTCAATCACAAAGCCCTGTTCCTCAAGGAGATTCAAGATATCCTCCCGGCGTTCCTTCCTACGGTTCTCGGCAAACATGGGGTAAAGGCATACGGTCCCGTTTCCATGGAAGGACACCCAGTTGTTCGGAAAAATGGAGTCCGGGGTATCGGCCTCCAGGGAGTCATCCACGACGATCACCCGGATTCCGTGTTCTTGCAATAGCTTCACAAAACGATCGAACTCCTGCTGGGCCCTTTGGTTGATCTGCGCATTCTTGATATCAATATCCTCCTGAAAGAAATTATTCACGGCGGTCTGTTCGTTCATCCTAAACCCAACGGGACGTACCATTAGAATGGTATCGGTAATCTGCTTTTTCTCAAGTATGGAGTTCATGTTCAATATAGGTTTAATGGGAAAATCACCCTCGATCATACTCTTTCTCCCGAATCAAGGGCATGGTACTGCAGCGCAACAGGCCTTCCTGTTTGGAAATTTCCCCATAGGGGATTTCCTCTACGGTCAGCCCCTGATCCCGAAGCCATTGGTTCAATCGGACAAAATTCCTCTCTGATACCACAACCTCGGGGGAAATTGAAAACACATTGCTGAACATCATGTACATTTCTTCCCGATCGATTTCAAATATATGGTCCCTGCCAAAATAATCCACCAAATAGCGGTATTCCTCTTCCACCAAAAATCCATTGCGGTGCAATATTGCATTATCCCGTCCCACCGGTTGGAAACAACAGTCCAAATGGAGCGCATTGGCCCTGGGATCGGTGTTTGATTTTCTAAGCTCAAAGGATTTTACCGTCTTGTGCGGGAAAAGGTCCCTGATGTATTCCACTGCTTCCCGGTTGGTCCTTGCCGTTATATAACTGGCGTAATCGCTTCCGGTATACGTACCGATGAAGATATGGTCCCCACAGGGCATGACATCCCCCCCTTCGATATGAACCTCATCAGGGGGCCTGATCAATTTATTGGGGTCTATTTGGTCCAACACCGCTTGGATGGCCCTGAACTCATCTTCCCTATCGGGAAGGATGTTGGCGTGGAAAATCTTGTCCTCGATCACAAAGGCGATGTCCCGCGTAAAAATCTGGTTGCAGTCCGTCAGGACCTCCGGTCGATAAACCTGCACCCCGTATTTTTGGAGCACCTTGGCAAAGGCCTCCATTTCCCGGACCATATCGGCTTCCTTGGGATAGGTTCCGGCCAAAATATGTTCCAGGGATTTTGGATCATAGGCGTCCTGGGGGAGCGGTGTCGGTCCACTGCTCACCGCCGTTCCCAAAATAACAGACCTCAAGGTACTGGTCTCATCTTCTATATTCAATCGCATCATGGCTGAATTGGATGGATGTTTTACAAAAACCCCAAAAATCCTGGGGCAAATCTACTCTTTTACTGGATATTTCCGTACCTGAACCAAGGAAAAAAGTAAGGCTCATAATGCTTTTATCCAAGTTGAAAATGGAAAGCTTTCAATATTCAACTCAATGAGGCTTAAGATGTTAAATCTTCCTGAAAAGGGTAGATTTTCATTCGACAAATGTTGGAATTACATTTTATAGCCTCTACATTTGCAAAGAGTTTTTTCTTACACATGAAGAAGGTCCTATTTTTATTCTCCCTCTTTGCAATCAGTTTTGCCGTACTGGGGGGCATTGGCAAGCTTGGAACGGAGTTGGCCGACGAGCCGATTTCCGGGGATGGGAGGCCTACAGCCTATATTGCAAAGTATAGGGATTGTATCGACCTGGACGATTTTCCGAAGAACCCGGTCCTGGAAATAACCGTCACTGACCTAACTTCCCACGACTCCTCGGAGCTTGGGTCGGAAATCAAAAAATACCGTAAAGGTTTGGAGGAGGCCGTCAAAAACCTGAACCATATAGAGGCACACCACCATATTCACCGGGAATTCCAAGGCTCCCTGAGCAAACTCGGTCAGGTAGGACTCAGCCAACAACAGAGGATTTACTACCTTGAAACCATGCGTCTTTGTTTCGAAAGTGACAAGGCCCTGAATCTCCAAAAGGTCGGTAACCTGTAGAAAAAAAGGGGGAAGATTTCTCTTGCACCCCAATATCAATTCCCAAATCTTACCTCTTTTCCACGGGGACAAAAGGTCTTAGGACCTTCCCCACATATATCTGACGGGGCCTTCCAATGGGCTCCTTCATCAATCGCATTTCCCTCCATTGGGCAATCCAGCCCGGAAGTCTTCCCAAGGCGAACATCACGGTGAACATCTCTGTGGGGAGCCCGAGGGCCCTGTAGATGATCCCTGAGTAAAAGTCCACATTGGGATACAGTTTGCGCTCCACAAAATAGGGATCGACCAGAGCTTCCTTTTCCAATTTTTTGGCAATCTCCAATATGGGGTCTTCGATTCCCATATTGTTCAAGACCTCATCGGCGGCTTTTTTAATGATCTTGGCCCTGGGGTCAAAGCTTTTGTATACCCTATGACCAAAGCCCATAAGCCTAAAGGGATCGTTTCTGTCCCTGGCCTTGGCCATATATTTGTCCGTATCGCCCCCATCTGCATCAATGGCCTCCAACATTTCCAGAACGGCCTGGTTGGCACCACCGTGGAGGGGACCCCAAAGGGCCGAAATGCCGGCCGAGAGGGAGGCAAAGAGTCCGGCATGGGAAGAGCCCACTATTCGTACCGTGGAAGTGGAACAATTTTGTTCATGGTCCCCGTGCAAAATCAATAATTTGTCAAGTGCCTCAATGGCGATGGGGTCCTTTTTGTATTCCTGATTGGGCCTTTTGAACATCATTTTATGGATGTTCTCGACATAACCCAAGGAGTCGTCACCATAGTCCAAGGGCAACCCTTTCTTCTTTCTGAGTGTCCAGGCCACAAGGACCGGAAACTTTGCCAGAATTCGTACTATGGAGTCGTACATGGCCTTCTCGGAAGAAACATCGACGGAAGTGGGGTTAAAGGCAACCAGGGCAGAAGTCAGGGAAGATATCACGCCCATGGGGTGCGCGGACTTGGGAAAACCGTCCAGGATTTTCTTCATTTCCTCATCCACCTGGGATTCCTCCTTGATATCACTGTGGAATTTTTCCAATTGTGCGGCATTGGGAAGTTCCCCAAAAATCAAAAGATAGGCAACTTCCAAAAAGTCGGCCTTCTCGGCCAATTCCTCTATGGCATACCCACGGTACCTGAGGATTCCCTTTTCACCGTCGAGGAAGGTTATGGCACTCTCACAGGATCCCGTATTCTTATATCCGGGGTCCATGGTCACCAGTCCCGTCGTTGCCCTCAATTCGTTTATATCGATGGCAATTTCATCCTCAGTACCTTTGATTACGGGGAATTCATACCGCTTCCCCCCATATTCCAGTATCGCTTTTTCCGACATTATTCAATTAATTGGGTTAATATAAATGGAATGGGGAATTTACGAAAAAGCCGCGCCATTAACAATTAACAGTGGGATTTTGTGGCCTTGCCAAACATTGATCGACATTGCTTGCAAATCCCTATTTTAAATTGTAAAGTTGTGAATAATAATCATCCACGGATTTCTTCCAGGTAAAGCGCATTTTTTTTGCATTGGCCTGGATTTTCTTCCAAGTGGGCTTGTCGTTTTCAAAGACATCCAAGGCCATATCAAAGGTCTCCAACATATTCTTTATTTTCCCGTCATAACTCTCCCCGTCAAAACTAAAACCGGTCACCATATGCTCCACCGTATCCTTCAGTCCTCCGGTATGATGTACCAGGCAGGGATTCCCGTTGCGCATGGCCAACATTTGGCTTATGCCACAGGGCTCGAAAAGGCTGGGCATAAAATAGAGGTCGGATTCCAAATAAAGGGAGTCTATCAATTTCTCGGATTGGCCATTGGTGAAAATAAAGTTTTTGTGTTCATAGCTCAATTTCCTGAACAACTCCTCATACTGCGGAGCCCCGGTTCCCAGGAGCATAAAGATCCCTTCCACTTTCTCCAGGCGCTTGAGCATTTGAACAAAGGCTTCGGGGGACCGCATAAAAAAGTAGAATTTTTGTTCGGTCAAGCGGGCCACACTGGAAACTATGAAATTCGGGCGGTTCTCCACATAGGCCATGATCTTCTCCCCGGTATGTGCCAAAAAATCGGCCTTGTATTTCTTGGATTCCTCCTGAAGCCACATGAACAATGCCTTAACCGTATTGCGATAGATATTGCCCTTTTTCTCCCGGTTGATGTTCTTGTAGTTGCAGCCGTTGAGTATCCCAAAAAGCCTTCCCTGGTCCTGGGCCTGTTGGAGATCCAATTCCAGGCCCTCCCCTCCAATGAATTCCGGTGGGGAACTGGGAAGCAGCACATCCTCTTTGTAGGATGGGGACACCGTATGTACGGCATCCGCGAATCGAATGCCCACGGCCATAAGGTTGACACAATCCCTATACCTGTAATCCATAAGACTCTTTTGGTCGAAGGGTACATTGGGAAACCAGTTTGCCAAGGAGGAGTAATTGTTTTCGAAGGGCCTGATTCCCTGTATGGCCAGGTTGTGTATGCTATATACAAACCGAATTCTTTTCAATTGGGAATATTCGGGATTGAATTTTCTTAAAAAGAGCAATGTACTGGAATGCCAATCGTGCAAATGGACCACATCAAGGGTTCCAAAGGCACCTTTTTTGATGGCCTCGGCCACCGCCGTACAAAAAATGAAATACTTTATCGCATCGGTATAAAAAGGCTCTTCTGGGTCGTTGTGGTAGATATGTGCGATGTCACCGGCCTGTATTTCGGGGTGATGGATCACGTAGTGGCTTATGTTTTCGAAGTCCTTCTTGGGTTTTACCTCATAGAGTTCGGCCGTATAACCCATTCCCCTAAGATTGAAATTTAGGTTGGTCTTGGGCAGCCCACCTTGGTGCAGCCGTGAATAGGACGGTACGATCACATGGACCTTGTCCCCGCGTTCGGATATCTGTCTTGGGACATCCCGGACCACATCGCCCATCCCTCCGGCCTTGCAATTTGCCAGGGCGTCATTCTCTGCTGCTACAAATAAAAAGTTGTTCATTCGGGATAAAGGTTAAGGGATGATAAGTTGTATATCAATTTAACCAAAGTTTGTTACAGCCGCAAACAAAAAAGCCCTTCCATAAGTGAAAAGGCCCTTTTTGTATAAATCGGTTGTCCCTATTTGAGCTTGAAGGCTTTTTCCTGAGGGTAATAGGCCACATTGCCGAGTTCTTCCTCGATTCTGAGCAATTGGTTGTACTTGGCCATCCGGTCGCTTCTCGAGGCGGAACCCGTCTTGATCTGTCCGGTGTTCAGGGCCACCGCCAAATCGGCAATGGTATTGTCCTCGGTTTCCCCGGAACGGTGTGACATTACGGAAGTGTATCCCGCATTCTTGGCCATGTTCACGGCCGCAATGGTCTCGCTCAAGGTCCCGATCTGGTTCACCTTGATCAAAATGGAATTGGCAATTCCATTGGCGATGCCCTTGGAAAGCCGCTCCACATTGGTGACAAAGAGATCGTCCCCGACCAATTGGACCCGATCCCCGATTTTTTCGGTCAGCAATTTCCAACCTTCCCAATCGTTCTCATCCATTCCATCCTCAATGGAAATGATCGGATATTTCGCACAGAGTTCGGCCAAATACTCGGCCTGTTCCGCAGAGCTTCTTATCTTCCCCTTGTCCCCTTCAAATTTGGTGTAATCGTATTTCCCATCCACATAAAACTCGGCAGAGGCACAGTCCAGGGCGATCATGACCTCGTCCCCCAACTTGTAACCGGCTTTTTCAACAGCCTTGGCGATGGTATCCAGGGCATCCTCGGTGCCGCCTTCCAGGGTAGGTGCAAATCCTCCCTCATCGCCCACGGCCGTACTGAGGCCACGATCGTGCAAAACCTTTTTGAGGTTGTGGAAGATTTCGGTTCCCATTTGCATGGCATGGCTGAAGTCCCGTGCCTTGATGGGCATGACCATGAACTCTTGGAATGCGATGGGGGCATCGGAATGGGATCCCCCATTGATGATGTTCATCATGGGTACCGGAAGGGTGTTGGCACTTACCCCGCCCACATATCGGTACAGGGGCATTCCCAATTCATTGGCCGCCGCCTTGGCCACGGCCAGGGAGACCCCCAGTATTGCATTGGCCCCCAATTTGGATTTGTTCGGGCTGCCATCCAGATCGATCATGGTCCGGTCAATTTGGTTTTGCTCGAATACCGAGCTTCCCACCAACTTGTCGGCAATGATGGTATTGACATTTTCAACTGCCTTGGTCACGGCCTTTCCCATGAAGGCGGACCCTCCATCCCGAAGTTCCACGGCCTCATGTTCCCCTGTCGAGGCACCGGAGGGTACTGCGGCCCTTCCCAAAATCCCATTTTCCGTGAGCACATCCACCTCTACTGTGGGGTTGCCCCTTGAATCCAAAATCTGCCTTGCATGGATGCTGATGATAATACTCATTTTAACGCGCTTTTAAATGTTGTGGTCTAAAGGGCTAAGATACGAAAGGGTGGCCTTCCAATCCTATGATTTGATTCGGAATGTCCCCTTGAATTCCGAAAAAATGAACTATATCGATTTAGTTTTTGTTCGCCTTGACCATATCAAAGAACTGATCGAAAAGATAGTGGGCATCATGGGGTCCCGGACTGGCCTCAGGGTGGTATTGCACCGAAAAGATGTCCCTGTCCTTCATGCGTAATCCTGCCACCGTGCCGTCGTTCAGATGGGTATGGGTGATCTCGAATTCCGGATGGGCCTCAGCCTCTTCCTTATTGACCGCAAACCCATGATTTTGGGAGGTGATCTCCCCCTTTCCCGTCATCACATTGAGGATGGGATGGTTGATGCCCCTGTGCCCGTTGTGCATCTTATAGGTGGAAACCCCATTGGCAAGGGCCAGGACCTGATGGCCCAAACAGATGCCGAACATGGGTTTACCGGATTTTATGATTTGCTTGGTGACTTCGATGGCATTGGTCAAGGGTTGGGGATCCCCAGGGCCATTGGAGATAAAGAACCCATCCGGTTTCCAGGCCTCCATCTCCGAATAGGGAGCGTTGTAGGGGAAAACCTTGATGTAGGCGCCCCGTTGGGCCATATTTCTGAGAATGTTTCTTTTGATCCCTATGTCCAGGGCGGAAATCCTGATTTCTGCATGTTCATCCCCAAAATAATAGGGCTCCTTTGTGGAAACTTTGGAAGCCAGTTCCAGACCATCCATGCTGGGCAGTTGTTTCAATTCCTCTTTGAGCTCATCGATTTGATCGACCCGGGTGGTTATCAGGGCATTCATGGCCCCGTGGTCCCGGATATGGCCCACCAGGGCCCGGGTATCCACATCCGAAATGGCAAAGAGGTCGTTCTTGTCCATAAACTCCAATAGGGACATCTGGGCCTTTGGCCTGGAATAGTGATAACTGAAATTCTTACAGATAAGGCCTGCAATCTTGACCTTGTCGGACTCCACTTCATCTTCCCGGGTTCCGTAATTCCCGATATGGGCATTGGTGGCCACCATCAATTGACCGAAGTACGAGGGATCCGTAAAGATTTCCTGATAACCGGTCATTCCGGTATTGAAACAGACCTCTCCCATGGCAGTGCCCTCTTTGTCCCCGACGGCCTTTCCGTGGAAAATGGTGCCATCGGCCAACAAAATCAATGCGTCTTTCTTTTTTTGATACTTCATGCTGCTTCTTTATTTCCCAACTGCAAAAAAACATAAAAAAAGGATAAGCTTCCACTTATCCTTTTTTTTATTGTTATCAAACTCGAATCCATGTTTTCTATTCTTCGGAATCGTCGGTTTTGGTGTCGGCGGCCACAGGGACCACATCACCTTTCTTTCCACCCCCTCTTCTACTTCTTCGAGTGGATTTCTTGGCAGGTTTGCCCGCGTTGTACAATTCATTGAAGTCGACCAATTCGATCATGGCCATGTCCGCATTGTCACCAAGGCGGTTGCCCAATTTGATGATCCGGGTATAACCCCCGGGCCTATTGCCCACCTTTTCGGCCACAGTCCCAAAAAGTTCGGTCACCGCATCCTTGTTCCTAAGGTTGCTGAACACCACCCTTCTGTTGTGTGTGCCTTTTTCAGAGGTCTGGTTGTTTTCCGTTTTTGATTTGGTGATCAAAGGTTCCACGAACAGCTTAAGGGCCTTGGCCTTGGCAACCGTGGTGTTTATCCTTTTATGCTCTATAAGGGAACAGGCCATATTGGCCAACATGGCCTTTCTGTGGGCCGAGGTCCTTCCCAAGTGATTGAATTTCTTTCCGTGTCTCATTGTTATGGTTTATCATCTTGCTGCCAGATCCCGACTTGGAGGGCCAGGAGAGCAAAATATGATTAATTAATCCTTATCCAGTTTGTATTTGCCCAAATCCATTCCAAATTGGAGGCCTTTGTTGATCACCAATTCTTCGAGTTCGGTCAATGATTTTTTTCCGAAGTTCCTGAACTTCATCAAATCGTTCTTGTTGTAGGAAACCAAGTCTCCCAAGGAATCCACCTCGGCGGCCTTTAGGCAGTTCAATGCCCTTACGGAAAGGTCCAAATCAACCAACTTGGTCTTCAAGAGTTGACGCATGTGCAACGACTCCTCATCGTAGGTCTCGGTTTGGGCGATCTCATCGGCCTCCAAGGTTATGCGCTCGTCCGAGAACAACATGAAGTGGTGAATCAAGACTTTTGCCGCTTCGGTCAAGGCTTCCTTCGGATGTATGGAACCATCGGTGATGATTTCAAAGATCAATTTTTCGTAATCGGTCTTTTGCTCTACCCTGAAGTTTTCAATGCTGTATTTTACGTTCTTGACCGGGGTGAACACAGAATCCACCGCAATGCTTCCCAAAGGAGCATTGGATTTCTTGTTCTCCTCGGCAGGTACATAGCCACGGCCTTTTTCAATGACAATTTCCAGATTGATGCTCACCTTGGGATCCATATTACAGATCACCAAATCCGGGTTGAGTACCTGATATCCCGAAATGAACTTTTGGAAGTCCCCTGCGGTCAATTGTTCCTTTCCGCTGACGGAAATGGAAACGGTTTCGCTCTCGACATCCTCAATCTGCCTTTTGAACCTCAATTGTTTCAGGTTAAGGATGATTTCAGTGACATCCTCAACAACCCCGGGAACCACTGAAAATTCATGTTCAACTCCGTCTATACGCACAGAAGTGATCGCAAAACCTTCCAAAGAGGAAAGCAAGACCCTTCTCAGCGCATTCCCAACAGTCAATCCATAGCCAGGTTCCAAAGGGCGGAATTCAAATTTCCCTTCGAAATCTGTTGAATCTATCATTATAACTTTATCGGGCTTCTGAAAATTAAGTAATGCCATAATCGGAATAATGTGAATTTATTTAGAGTATAATTCGACGATCAGTTGCTCCTTGATGTTTTCTGGAATCTGGATTCGTTCAGGAACACTGACAAAGGTCCCTTCCTTCTTTTCGGAATTCCAACTGATCCATTCGTAGACGGAACTATTGGATGCCAATGAATCCTGAATGGATTCAATGGATTTGGACTTTTCCCTTACTCCGACAACATCGCCGGCCTTCAATTTGTAGGAGGGGATATTGACCACCTCCCCGTTCACGGTTATGTGACGGTGGGATACCAATTGGCGTGCTCCGCTTCTCGAGGGTGATATGCCCATTCTGTACACCACGTTGTCCAAACGGGATTCACACAATTGCAGAAGCACCTCCCCGGTGACCCCTTCCTTTCTCTTGGCCTCGGTAAAGAGGTTGCGGAACTGTCGTTCCAAGATACCATAGGTATACTTGGCCTTTTGCTTCTCCGTCAACTGGATTGCATATTCCGATTTTTTGCCGCGGCGTCTGTTGTTACCGTGTTGGCCCGGAGGGTAATTCTTCTTTTCGAAGGATTTGTCCTCCCCGAAAATCGTCTCTCCAAACTTTCGGGCGATCTTTGTTTTTGGTCCTGTGTATCTTGCCATCTTCTTTAAATTAAAAAGCGCGATTATGAATTAAGGCTTATCCTTCGATAATCGATATTGCGCCTTTGGTGAAGACCCTTTTTGGGCCGTGTTATTGAACTTGATTAAACTCTTCTTCTCTTGGGAGGTCTACAACCGTTGTGCGGAAGTGGGGTGACATCGATGATCTCGGTCACCTCGATCCCCGAATTGTGCAGGGTACGAATGGCGGATTCCCGACCATTCCCCGGTCCTTTGACATAGACCTTTACTTTCCTCAATCCAGCCTCGTGGGCCACCTTTGAACAATCCTCTGCGGCCACCTGGGCAGCATAGGGCGTGTTTTTCTTTGACCCCCGGAATCCCATTTTTCCGGCAGAGGACCAAGAGATCACATCTCCTTTTTTGTTGGTAAGGGATATAATGATATTGTTGAAAGAAGCAACAACATGCGCCTCTCCGGTGGACTCCACCACTACTTTGCGCTTTTTCGCTGTTTTGGTACTTGCCTTTGCCATTGTGCCTACGTATTAT
>Ga0079224_100009702_pt1 | contig 13161 bp, 11 predicted proteins | sample Stecom2015_FD_80414 | JGI IMG/M metagenome (GOLD analysis project Ga0079224, IMG submission 80414) | Agricultural soil microbial communities from Utah to study Nitrogen management - Steer compost 2015 | ecosystem: Environmental > Terrestrial > Soil > Agricultural land | place: USA: Utah... | reverse complement strand
GCGCCGGAGGGGTGGGGCGTCTCCGTCACACCTTCTCCGAGAGGTCCTCGCCGACGATCCCGGAGGGCCGGAACAGCAGGATCAGGATCATCGCCAGGAACGCGAACGTGTCCTTGTACTCGGTGATGCCGGTGAAGGAGCCGACGCGCGGGAAGAGCGCCGTCAGGAAGTTCTCGAGGAAGCCCAGGAGCAGCCCGCCGATCACGGCGCCGGGCAGGCTGCCGATGCCGCCGATCACGGCGGCGGCGAACGCCTTGATGCCGGGCAGCACGCCGAATATCGCCGGCTGGTTGATGCTGCCGAAGCTCATGCCCCACATCACCGCGGCCGCGGCGGCGAGGATCGAGCCGAGGAGGAAGGTGGACGAGATGACCCTGTCGACGTCGACGCCCATCATGCGCGCGGTCTCGGCGTCCTGCGACGTGGCGCGCATGGCGCGGCCCAGCCGCGTGCGGGTCACCAGCGACGTGAGGACGAGCACGAGGACCAGGGTGACGATGGGCACCAGCACGACCATCCAGGTAGTGAACACGGTCTCGCCCGCCACCTGGAACGTGAGCTGGCCGGTGAAGAACGAAGGCGGCCGGAAGGGCGTCTGACGGTTCGAGAACGCCAGGAGGCCGAAGTTCTGCAGGAAGAACGACACCGCTATGGCGGTGATGAGCATCGAGTTGCGCGGCGCGCCGCGCAACGGCTTGTAGGCCACGCGGTCGATGGTCATGCCGAGCACGCCGGTGACGAACATGCTCGCCACCATGGCGCCGATCCACCCCAGCCGCACCGAGGCCAGCGCCACCGCCACGGCCACGAAGCCGACGGCCGCGGCGGCGAGCACCACGGGCCGGCCGAGCACGCGGAAGAAGCCGAGGAAGCGCAGGAACCCGTACGCGACCACGGCGGCCACCACCAGGGCGACGGGCCACGGGTACGGGGTGGCGCTGAACAGGAAGAACGCGGTGAACGCACCCACCATGAACACCTCGCCGTGGGCGAAGTTGATCAGGCGGATGATGCCGTAGACCATCGTGTAGCCGAGCGCGATGAGGGCGTAGAGGCTGCCTAACTGCAGCGACCTGACCGCTGCGCCCACGAAGAACGCCGCGTTGAAGTTCTGGTTCACGCCGTGCAGGTAGAACATGCGCCACAAGGCCAGCGCCAGGACGCCGAGGGGCACGGCCCAGGGCAGCACGCGGCGCGCCAGGCCGACCCCTCCGCTCGAGGGGCCGCGCGGCGTCGCGGCATGGGCTGGCGTGGTCAAGCTGCTACCCCGTCTCTAGCTTTTGCCGTATGCGGTACGCGCACAAGATAACAGGCAGCGGCGAGGACCGCGCCGGGCCCTCGCCGCTGAGGTACTTCGGTCCGTCCCGGCGCCGCGGCGCCGGGGGAGCCTCACTCGAGCTGGATGCCGCGCAGGACCGCCTTCTGCCAGGTGCCGTCGGCGGCCACCTCGTAGGCGTAGAGGCCCATCACGCGGTTGGCCGGCGTGCCGTCGGTGCCCACGAAGGTGATCTCGCCCGAGACCCCGGGGAAGCCCTCGAGGTTCGCCAGCGCGTCCCGCACCGCGGCCGGGTCGTCGGAGCCGGCCGCCTCGATCGCCGCCACGACGACCTTGTAGGCGTCGGCGCCGGCCAGCGTGAAGCCGGTGAAGCCGCCGTCGGGGTACTCGGCGCGGTAGACCTCGCCGAAGGCGTTCGCGCGCTCGGCCGCCTCGCCCGACAGCACCTCGGGCTCGCCGAAGCTCGTGAACGTGTAGCCGTCGAACGCCTGGCCGCCGCCCTCGGGGCACTGCGAGTCGTCGGAGGCGTCACCGCCGAGGATCGGCACGTCGAAGCCCTGCTGCCTGAGCTGCGGGATCAGCGACGCGGCCTCGGCGCAGAAGCCCGAGTAGTAGATCATCGTCGGGGCGAAGGAACGCAGGTCGTTGATCTGCGCCGAGAAGTCGACGGTGTTGGCCGTGAAGTCGAGGACGATCGTCTCGCCGCCCATCTCCTCCAGGGCGTCCTGGAAGAAGCCGGTCAGGCCCACCGAGTAGTCGTCGTCCTGCTGCCTGAAGATGGCGACGCGCTCGCCGTGGCCCTCGTTCCAGGCCCATTGGGCGGCCACGCGACCCTGGAACTGGTCGGTGTAGGGGATGCGGAAGATGTAGTCGCCGATCTGGGTGGTGGCGGGGTTCGTGGAGCCCGTGGACACCATGACGATGCCGGCGTCCTGGAAGACGTTCGCGGCGGGGATGGAGTGCGACGAGGCGTAGGTGCCCAGGACCGCGACCGCGCCCTCGTCCACGAAGCGGTTCGCGCAGGCTACCGAGCCCTCGGGCGTGCTGGCGTTGTCGCACACCGAGAGCTGGATCGGACGGCCCAGGACCTCGCCCTGCTGCATGTGCGCGACCCTGATGCCGTTGAGCGTGTCGTTGCCCGTGACCGTCATGCGGCCGGACAGCTCGAGGTTCACCCCGATGACGATGGGGTCCTGCGCCATCGCGGCGGTCAGCAGAGCCAAGACCAGAACGAACAGAGGCCTTCTCATCCCGTTCCTCCCAACGTGATCTCGCTGGTCCTTATGCCCCCTGGACCGCGGCTGGTCCGCGTCCCTCGGGGGCGACAACTTGCGTCGTGGCCGACAGCGCGATGATAGGCGCGGCCCTCGGGGCTGTCAACGAAGCCCTGCGCCGCGGCCGGGTCCGCCTCACATCTGCCGCCGCTATCCTCACGGGCGTCGAAGCCGCCGGAACGGCGTCGCGATCGGAGGGACCCATGCGGAGAGAAGCCACCCGCGCGCTCGTCGCGCTGTCGCTCGCGGCGACGCTCGCCGCCTGCACCCCACCGCCCACCGGGCCCGCCATGTCAGCCGCCGAGGCGGCCGAGCGCATCGGCGCGCTCGGCATGCGCGCCGGCGCGGTCCTCGCCGACCCGTCGGTACGGGGCTTCGGGGCGGGCCTGGAGGGCCTCGCCCCCGCCAGCCTGCCGGAGGGAGAGGGGTCCGACCTGCCGCGCGGCGTCTACGAGCTGGACGAGGCGAGCGGCGACTGGGTGCAGGTCGCCGACTCCGACGACCTGGACCTGAACTGGACCGAGGACGGCGAGGCGGCGCGGCTGCTGATCGACTGGGACGCCGCGTCTCCTACCGTCAGGCGCACCCTCGCGGACGGCGAGGAGGTCGAGCTGCCCACGGGCGCGAACGCCAGCCTGGCGGTCGCGGGCGAGGTCGTGGCCGACGTGGACCAGACCGCCGCCTGGCCGATCAACCGCTGCGGCACGCTCACCGAGCCCGGCGACGTCGCGGTCGACGGGGTGGTCAGGCACGGTCAGGCGCAGCTGACCCTCGACAGGGTGAGCCTGAGCGTGGACGCCGGCGAGACGGCGGCCACCGCCAGCACGTCCGGCCGCCTGGGCCTCGGGGCGCCCGCCGGCGGCGCGTGGGCGAGCTGGGACGTGCGCCTCGACCTGGACGTCACGCGCGACGAGGCGACGTGCCGGATCACCGACGGCGCGGTCGTCTCCGGCCGCTTGCGCCTCGACGCGGGCGTGGTCGGCGACGGCGGCGAGGGCAGCTTCGGCGTCGCCACCGACTTCGCGCCGGTGGTCGACCCCGCCACCCAGGAGGTGGAGGGCCTCGAGCTCACGAACGGCCGGCTCACGCTCGGCGCCACCCTGGCCGCGACCTGGGACGGCGTGCTCGACGACGCCAACGGCAACGGCGTGCCCGGCGAGAACCTCGTCCTGACCTTCGAGGACGGCTCGATGAGCCTCGAGGAGTTCATCCTGGAGCGGCTCCCCTTCCTGGCTCTCGGCTCGCGGGTGGCGGCGGCGCTGCGCTGAGGCTTCCGGCCGCTGGCCGCGGGGTCCCCGCGACCCACCGGCGTGGACGCTCTCGGGCTCCGGCGGGGCCGCAAGCCCCCCGCGCGGCCGCGCCGGCTACTCGTCCCGCGGGTCGAGGGCGTCGCGCAGGCCGTCGCCGAAGAGGTTGAAGGCCAGCACCGTGAGGAAGATCGAGAGCCCGGGGAACACCGCCATCCACGGCGCCTGGACGAGGAAGTTCTTCGCGGTGTTCAGCATGCCGCCCCAGGAGGGCGTCGGCGGCTGCACCCCCAAGCCCAGGAACGACAGCGCCGACTCGGCGATCACGGCCTGGGCGATCGTGAGCGTGGCCTGCACCAGCAGCGGCGCGAAGCTGTTCGGGAACACGTGCCGGGCGATCACCCGCGCGTCGGACGCCCCCAACGCCCGCGCCGCCTGCACGTAGTCCTCGGCGCCCACGGCCAGCACCTGGGCGCGCGTGAGCCGCACGAACGTGGGCGTGGTGGCGATCCCGATGGCGATCATCGCGTTCGTGAGGCTGGGGCCGAGGGCGGCGGCGAGCGCGATCGCCAGGATCAGGAACGGGAACGAGAGCACGGCGTCGGTGAGGCGCATGATCAGCTCGTCCAGCGCCCCGCGGTAGTAGCCGGAGAGCAGCCCCAGGGGCACGCCCACCCCCACGGCGATGGCCACCGAGATCACACCGGCCACCAGGCTGGCGCGGGCGCCGTAGAGGGTGCGGGAGAGGACGTCGCGCCCGATCTCGTCCGTGCCGAAGGGGTGCTCGGCCGACGGCGGCTGTCTCACGGCGAGGAAGTCGGGCCGCGCGGGGTCGAACGGCGCCAGCCACGGCGCCAGCGCCGCGACGGCCACGAACACCGCCACCACGAGCGCGCCGATCACCGCCGGCGGGCGCCGCAGCAGGCGCCTGAGCGGGCGCCCGAGCGGGCCGCGCGCCGGGGCCTCGCCGGCGCCGGAGCCCGTGGCGGGGAGCGCGCCGACCGTCACCTCGCGCCGATCCGCGGGTCCAGGACGGCGTACGCGACGTCCACGAGCAGGTTGATGAGGATGTAGCCGGTGGCGGTGATGAGCACCACGCCCTGCACCACGGCGTAGTCGCGGTTGAACACGGCGTCCACCACCAGCTTGCCGAAGCCGGGGATCGTGAAGACCTGCTCCGTGAGCACGGCGCCCGAGAGCAGCGCCCCGAGCTGCAGGCCGAGGATCGTGACGACGGGGATCAGCGCGTTGCGCGCCGCGTGGCGGACGACCACGACGGCGCCGCGGAGGCCCTTCGCCCTGGCGGTGCGCACGAAGTCCTGCCGCAGCACGCCCAGCATCGACGAGCGCAGCTGCCGCATCAGCACCGCCGCCAGGCCGGTGCCGAGCACGAACGCCGGCATGATCATGCGCTTCAGGTTCTCCCAGACGCCCTCGGAGAGCGGCACGTACCCCGAGGCCGGCAGCCAGCCCAGCCTCACCGAGACGAGGAGGATCAGCATGATGCCGAGCCAGAAGTTCGGCACCGAGATACCGGTGAGCGCCAGTGCCGTGCCGCCGTAGTCGACGGCGGTGCCGCGCTTCACGGCGGCCAGGACGCCCACCGGCAGCGCGATGGCCACGGCGACCAGCATCGAGAGCACGGCCAGCTCGACCGTCACGGGCAGCTTCGCGGCGATGAGGTCGAGCACCCGCTCGTTCGTGCGCAGCGACCGGCCCAGGTCGCCGCGCGCCAGCTGGCCCAGCCAGGCGACGTACTGCACGGGGATGGGGTCGTCGAGCCTGTAGCGCTGCCTGATGAAGGCGATGACCTCGGGGTCCCGCTGCTCGCCCGCGAGGATCAGCGCCGGGTCGCCGGGCAGCGAGCGCTGGATGGCGAAGACCATCAGCGTGACGATGAACAGCGTCGGTATCGCCGTCAGCGCTCGCCGGCCGACGAAGGGCAGCACCGCTCGCTCCCTAACCCTCCCCGCTACCGCTGCGCGAGGTTCACCCCCTGCAGCCTGATGAGGCCGTCCGGGTACGCCTGGAAGCCCTCGATGTCGGCCCTGTGCGGGAAGAACAGGACCGTGTGATAGAGGTAGATGATGTGCCTGTCGGGCAGGTAGCGCTCCAGCGCCTGCCGGTAGAGCTCGTACCTGGCCTCGTTCGTCGGCGCCGCGCGCGCCTCGTCCAGCAGCCTGTCCACCTCGGGGTCGCAGTAGCCCGACTCGTTCAGGTCGCCCTCGCAGGTGTGGAACTGGTGGATGTTGCCGTCGGGGTCGATGCGGCCCGACCAGCCCACCGGGAACGCGTCGTACTGCCCCTGCTCCTGCAGGTCCAGGGCGGTGGCGAACTCGGTGGCGCGCAGCGTGATGTCGAAGCCCACCTCGCCGGCCAGCGCTTGGATCACCTCGCCCACGCGGATGGCCTCGGGGTTGTTGGCCACCATCAGCTCGAACGACACCCTGTCGACGCCCGCCTCGTCCAGCAGCGCCCGGGCGCGCTCCACGTCGCGCTGGGGTACCGCGACCTCGTCCACGTACCAGGGGCTCGACGGCGGCACCGGCTGGTTGCCGACCACGAACTCGCCGCCGAACACGACGTCGTTGATCGTGTTCCTGTCGATGGCCAGCTCGAACGCCTCGCGCACCCGCACGTCGGCCGCCAGCGGATGGTCGCGCGGCTCGGGGTTCGCGACGTTGATGGTGATGCCCTGGTAGCCCAGGCTCGGCACGCTGGGGATCACCAGGTTCGGGTCGGCGCGCATGATGCCCAGGTCGGTGGGTGCCGGGCGCTCGATCATGTCCAGGTCGCCCGACTGCAGGTTCGCCAAGCGGACGCTGGTGTCGGGTATGGGCAGGAAGACGACCCTGTCGATGGCGACCTGGTCGGCCGCGTAGTAGTCCTCGAACCTCTCGAGGACGATGCGGTCCTGCGCCACGCGCTCGACGAAGCGGAACGGGCCGGCGCAGACGGGCGCGTTGCCGAAGGCCTCGCCGGCGGCCTCGGCGGCCGTGGGCGACACGATCATGCCGGCGCGGTCGGCCAGCTGCGCGATGAGCGGCGCGAACGGCGTGGAGAGGTGCAGCTCCACGGTGTCCTCGTCGACGACCGTCACCGCATCGAGCTGCGCGAGCTCGCTGGCGCGGTTCGAGCCGGGCAGGTTCTTGGCCCTGTCGAGGCTGTACCTCACGGCCTCGGCGTCCATGGGTGTGCCGTCGTGGAACACCACGTCGTTCCGGAGGTCGATGGTGATGGTCAGCCCGTCGTCCGAGACCGTGTAGCCCGTGGCCAGCTGCGGGACTATGGCCGCCGACGTGTCGATGTCGAACAGCTTGTCGCACAGGCTGGCGAACACGATGCGCCCGACGTAGGTGCGCGCCAGCGCCGGGTCGAGGACGTCGGGGTCCTCGGCCAGGCCGATGCGCAGCGTCGTCTGAGCTAGGCCGAAGGTGAGCACGGCCGCCGTGACGACGGCCAGGAGACGCCTGAGACTCGCGACCATGGTGCCCCTCCCAGCGTGGGCCGCCGCGGGCGACGTCGCCCCCAACGGCCTCCGTTTGCCCTTCGCGTGAAGGTTAGTACGCAACGCCACGCACGGTCAACGTTGTGAGGCCCTGACACTGCGCGATGCGTGGCGCTGCGCGGCGCGATATGCGTATCCTGGCGCCGGCGGAGGCTGGAGCTCAGCTCACGACGTCCGGTCATGGGGGAGGAGCCCGTGCGCATAGACGACCTCGACAAGCGGATCATCGTGGCGTTGGAGGAGGACGGCCGACGGCCCTACCGCGACATCGCGCGCGAGCTGGGGACCTCCGAGGCCACCGTGAGGGCGCGGGTGAACCGCCTCTCCGAGTCCGGGCTGATCCGCATAACGGCGGTGGGCGACCCGCTCTCCCTGGGCGTCAGCACGGCCGCGATCACGCTCATCAGGACGCGGCCCGGCACGGTGCACGCCGTCGCCGAGACGCTCGCCCAGCTGCCGAACGTCCGCTTCGTGGGCGTGTCGCTGGGCTCGGCCGACGTCGTGATCCAGACGCTGCACCGCGACATCCGCGCCCTGCACGACTTCGTCGCCGTCGAGCTGCCGCGCCTGGCGCCCGACATCGTCGGCACCGAGACCCTGCAGCTGGCCGACGTGCTGAAGAGCTCGTGGGAGTGGCGGGCCTGGTTCGCCGAGGCCGACGCCGGCAGCGGCGAGCCGGCCGCCGCCGAGAGGAGCCGGAGCCGGTGAGCGACCGCAGCGACTACCTACCCTCGTGGGACCTCCCCTACCCCTCGTCACGTCAGCCCGTGATGGCCGGCGACGTGGTCGCCACCTCGCAGCCGCTGGCGGCGCAGGCCGGCCTGGAGATGCTCCGCCGCGGCGGCAACGCCGTCGACGCGGCCATCGCCACGGCGGCGGCCCTGACCGTGGTGGAGCCCACGGGCAACGGCCTCGGCTCCGACGCCTTCGCGATCGTCTGGGACGGCCAGCGCCTCCACGGCCTGAACTCCTCGGGCCGCTCGCCACGGGGCCTCGACCCGGCGCGGTACCAGGGGCTCGAGGAGGTGCCTCGCGTCGGCTGGGACCCCGTCACGGTGCCCGGCGCGGTGGCCGGCTGGGCGGCGCTGTCCGAGCGCTTCGGCCGCCTGCCCTTCGCGACGCTCCTGGAGCCTGCGGTCCGCTACGCGGAGGAGGGCCACCCCGTGGCGCCTCTCATCGCCAGGCAGTGGGCGCGCGCGGGCGAGGTCCTGGGTGTCCGAGAGGACTTCGCGGCGGCCTTCCTCCCCGGCGGCCGCGCCCCGGCCCCCGGCGAGACGTGGCGGTCGCCGGGCCACGCCCGCTCGCTGAGGCTCATCGCCGAGTCGAAGGGCGAGGCCCTCTACCGCGGCGAGCTGGCCGACGCCGTCGTGGCCCACGCCCACGCCGAGGGCGGGGCCCTGGACCACGAGGACCTGGCGGCCCACGCGCCCGACTGGGTCGACACGCTCGGCGCCGGCTTGGGCGGGTTCGAGCTGCGCGAGCTCCCGCCGAACGGCCAAGGGATCGCCGCGCTGCAGGCGCTCGCGTTGGCCCGGCTGGCGGGCGTCGAGGACCTCGAGGTCGACTCGGCCGCGTGGGTTCATGTCCAGGTGGAGGCCATGAAGCTCGCCTTCGCCGACGCCCACGCGCACGTGGCCGACCCCGCGCGCATGCGGCTAGACCCGCGCGACCTGCTCGACGAGGGCTACCTGTCCGAGCGCGCGCGGCTCATAGGTCCGCGCGCCGGCGACCCGGCCCACGGCGAGCCGCGCCCCGGCGGGACCGTCTACCTCTGCACCGCCGACTCCGGCGGCATGATGGTGTCGTTCATCCAGTCGAACTACAGGGGCTTCGGCTCCGGCGTGGTCGTGCCGGGCTACGGCGTAGCCCTCAACAACCGCGGCAACTGCTTCTCCACCGCGAAGGGCCACCCGAACGCGGTCCACCCGGGGGTGAGGCCGTACAACACGATCATCCCCGGGATGCTCACGAGCGGCGGCCGGGCCGTGGCGGCCCTGGGCGTGATGGGCGGACCCATGCAGCCGCAGGGCCACCTGCAGGTGACGCTGCGCATGGTCGTGCACGGGCAGAACCCGCAGGCGGCCAGCGACGCCCCGCGCTGGCAGGTGCTGGGCGGGCGCAGGCTGCTGCTCGAGCCGGGGTTCCCGGCGGCGGTGGCACAGGAGCTCGCCGACCGCGGCCACGACGTGCGCGTGGCCGAGCCTCACGAGGTGGGGCTCTTCGGCGGCGCCCAAGTGATCGCGCGCCTGCCCGGTGGCGGCTACGTGGCCGGCAGCGACCACCGCAAGGACGGCCAGGCCGTCGGGTCCTGAAGGGAGCCCTCGCTCCGGGTGTGACGACGTAACGGCCGCGTGACGCCTCCAGCGCGCTCATGGGGCGAAGGAGGTCGGACATGTACCTAGTCGTGGGTGCCACCGGGACCTTAGGGGGGAGCGTCGCCAAGAGGCTGCTGGAGTCGGGCGACAGGGTACGCGTGCTGGTGCGGGAGCCGTCGCCGGCCCGTGCCGCCGGCCCCCACACCGACCCCGAGGAGCTGAGGCGTGCCGGCGCCGAGGTGGTGCGCGGCGACCTCAAGGACCGCGACAGCCTGCGGGAGGCGCTCGACGGCGTGCGCGTGGTGGTGAGCACGGCCTCCGGCACGAAGCGCGCCCCTCCCGACACGACGGCGACGGTAGACGCCGAGGGCACGGCCAACCTGGCCGCCGCCGCGGCGCGCGCGGGCGTGCGGAAGGTCGTGCACGTCTCGGCGGCGGGCGCCAGCGGCGACGCCCCACCCGGCCTGTTCCAGGACAAGTGGCGCGGCGAGGAGGCGGTGCGGGCCAGCGGCGTCCCCTACGTCATCCTGCGTCCGGCGCGCTACATGGGTGACTGGATCGGGTTCCTGCTCGGCACTCAGCTCGCGAGCGGAGGCGGGGTCGTCGAGCTCGTCGGCGACGGGTCGAAGCCCGCCTCGTTCGTCGAGGAGGACGACGTCGCCGCGGTCACGGCCCAGCTCGCCCGCGACCCGCGCTCGGGACCCGCGGAGATCCTCGAGCTGGCCACGGAGCGCGCCACCTACCCGGAGCTCGTGGAGCGCATCGGGAGGGTCCTCGGGGCGCCACTGTCCGTCCGCTACCTGCCCGTCGGCGCTGACGTGACCACCGCGCCACCCGAGCTGGCGCCGGTGCTCACCCGCCTGCTGACGATCCACGCCCTGGTGCCGCCCTACGACGTCGAGGACAGGTCCGTCGCCGACCGCTACGGGGTGACCCTCGGCGGCATCGACGACTTCCTGCGCCGGGCGCTGTCGCCTCAGCCGGCCTAGGGCGGCGCGCAACAGCGGTGGGTCGCGCCCCGCGGCCCACCGCAGTGCACGGAACGTACACGCGACCTCTACGGCTTCTACGCGGACGGGTCCGATGCTCCGGCCGTGGCAGCGGACCGCTGCCGGAAAGGACCCATCATGAGGAAGTCACACGTCGCATCGTTCTTGGCTCTGGCCCTCGCCGCCGGGAGCCTGGCCGCCGCGGCGCCGACGATCACGCTCGACGACTCGGGCGTCGACTACGTCGGCGGCCGGTGGTCGGTCAGCGAGCAGGACACCGGCTACGTGGCGGTGGAGAGGGGCGAGGGCGGCCTCGTGCTGGTGCTGAGCCAGGAGCAGCTGGGCGGCGGCCTGCCCGCGATCGAGCTGCTGGTGCGCGACCGGGGCAGCGACCGCCGCGGCGAGCTCCGCGTGGCCGACAGCGACGACATCGAGGGCGTCGAGCTGGAGGGCTCGGGCACCGCGTACACGGCGTTCACCGTCAACCACCCCGACGTCTCGATGCGCGACGCCGTGGCGGCCTGGACCGCGGCCCTGGAGGACCTGGGCTTCGCGGTAGCCGCGCACGACTACGGCCGCGCCACGACCGTCTCCACCTTCAGCGGCCCCGACGGCGACCTGCGGGTCGTCTTCCACGCCACCTCCGACGGCGTCAGGGTGCACGTGGCGCAGGGGGCCTGAACGTCCTGAGCCTGAGGGCGTTGGCCACGACGAACACGCTCGACAGACCCATGGCCGCCGCGGCGAGCATCGGTGACAGCAGCACGCCTGCCACCGGGTAGAGCGCCCCGGCGGCCACCGGTATCAGGACCGTGTTGTAGGCGAACGCCCAGAACAGGTTCTGCCCGATGTTCCGCAGGACCGCCCGCGACAGCGCCAAAGCGTTGGCCACGCCGCGCACGTCCTCGGACATGAGCACGACGTCGGCGGCCTCGATGGCCACGTCGGTGCCGGTGCCGAGAGCGACGCCGACGTCGGCGGCGGCCAGCGCCGGCGCGTCGTTGATGCCGTCGCCCACGAAGGCGACCTTGGCGCCGCCGGCCTGGAGCTCGGCCACCACGGCCGCCTTGTCGCCCGGCAGGACCTCGGCGCGCACGTCGGCCACCCCCAGGCGCCGCGCCACGGCCCGCGCGGTGCGCTCGTCGTCGCCGGTGACCATGGCGGTCCGCACGCCCAGCGCTCCCAGAGCCGCCAGCGCCGCGGCGGATGAGGCCTTCACGGGGTCGGAGACGGCCAGCACCGCCACGGCGCGGGGCCCGGCGGCGTCGTGGACGGCCAGGTAGACCGGCGTCTTCCCGTCCTCCGCGAAGGCGCCCGCCACCTCGCGCAGGGCGCCGACCTCGGCGCCCGCCTCGGCGAGGAACCGGCCCGAGCCCACCAGCACGGCGCGCCCGCCCACGACGGCCCTGACGCCGCGGCCGCTGACGGCCTCGAAGCCCTCGGCCTCGGGGACGGCGACGCCCTCGTGGCGCGCGGCGTCCACGACCGCGCGCCCCAACGGGTGCTCGCTACGCGCCTCGACGGCGGCGGCCAGCGCCAAAGCGTCCGCGCGCGTCTCGGCGGCGCCCTCGGCGAGGACCAGGTCGGTGAGGCGCGGCCGTCCCTCGGTGAGCGTGCCGGTCTTGTCGAACGCCACCACCCTGGCGCCACCCAGCGTCTGCAGAGCGGTACCGTCGCGGAACAGCACGCCCAGCTCGGCGGCCTTGCCGGTGCCCACCATGATGGACACGGGCGTGGCCAGGCCCATGGCGCAGGGGCAGGCGATGATCAGCACGGCCACGGCGTTCACCACGGCCAGGCCGAGCGAGGGCCGCGGCCCGAAGGCCAGCCAGGCGAGGAACGTGACCGCGGCGATCCCCAGCACGACGGGGACGAACACGGCCACGACCTTGTCCAGCTGGGCCTGGATGGGCAGCTTCGCCCCCTGGGCGGCCTGCACCAGCGCGATCACCTGCGAGAGGAACGTCTCGCTGCCCACCTTCGTGGCCTGGAAGCGGAAGCTGGCGTTGCCGTTCACGGTGCCGCCCACGACCTCGTCGCCGGCGCGCTTCAACACGGGCGTCGGCTCGCCGGTGACCATGGCCTCGTCGACGTACGACTGACCGTCGACGACCACTCCGTCGACGGGCAGTCGCTCCCCGGGGCGCACGACCACCAGGTCGCCACGCCTCACGCTCGACACCGGCACCTCCACCTCGGCGCCGTCCCTGACCACCCGGGCGGTCTTGGGCCTCAGCTCCACCAGCGCCCGGATGGCGTCGCCGGTGCGGCCGCGCGCCCGGCCCCCGAGGAAGCGGCCCAGCAGCCCACCGTGTGTAACTCGATCCTGTTCTTCCCGGACCTGCCGCAGATCGTCCTGCCGGGCATGGAAGAGGAGACCGCCCCGGACGCCGTACAAGAGAGCGCGCCAAGCGGCGCAGACATCCCCCTGCCCATCGAACCACAACCAGGTATCGACGGCTCCAACGTCATTACGCCCACTGTCGAAGAAGCGGCCCCAGTCCCCGAGCCCTATCCCGCGCCCTGATTCTTCTCAATCGTAGCCGCCTCAT
>Ga0079224_100009701_pt1 | contig 13162 bp, 10 predicted proteins | sample Stecom2015_FD_80414 | JGI IMG/M metagenome (GOLD analysis project Ga0079224, IMG submission 80414) | Agricultural soil microbial communities from Utah to study Nitrogen management - Steer compost 2015 | ecosystem: Environmental > Terrestrial > Soil > Agricultural land | place: USA: Utah... | reverse complement strand
CTCGCGGAACTCATCCTCACCAATAACCGCTACATCGAGAAAATCCGGTTCGTCAGCTCCGGCACCGAAGCCGTCATGTCAGCCATCAGGCTGGCCAGGGGGTATACGGGCCGCGATAAAATCATCAAATTCGAAGGGTGCTACCACGGCCATTCCGACTCCTTATTGGTCAAGGCCGGTTCGGGACTGGTAACTTTCGGCGAAACCTCTTCCGCCGGTGTACCCAAAACATTTGCAGACGAAACCATCGTCATACCGCTAAGTGACCGCAGAGCGGTGGAAACGGCATTCGCCCAATTCGGGGGGCAAATCGCGGGGGTCATCATAGAGGGGGTGCCGGCAAATAACGGACTGCTTATCCAAGATCGCGAGTATATCCACTTCCTCCGCGAAATAACGCACCAGCACCAGGCGTTGCTTATTTTTGATGAAGTCATCACCGGGTTCCGTCTTGGGTTTGAAGGGGCGGCCGCCCATTACGACGTATATCCTGACATCATCACCTATGGCAAAATCATCGGCGGTGGCATGCCTGTGGGTGCCTACGGTGCTTCTGCCGAATTGATGGGCCACATATCGCCGGAGGGCGCCGTCTACCAAGCGGGTACGCTATCAGGCAACCCTGTTGCCATGGCTGCCGGCATCGCGCAGCTGACTGCACTCCGAAGCAGCAATTTCTACAAAAACCTGCACACGAAGACAACTGAATTCGTTGAGGCGGTACAGCGCTACGCTACAGCCAAGAACTACCGGTTCAAGGTTTTCCAGATTGGTTCGATTTTCTGGTTCGCTTTCACCGACAAAGATACGATCACCACGGCAGCCGATATCGACCACGGCAGCATGGAATACTACAAAGCATTCCATCGCGAATTACTCAACCGTGGCGTATACCTCGGGCCTTCCGGTTATGAAGTGGGCTTCGTCTCTGCTGCGCATACGAAAGTCGAATTGGAGAAGACCAAACGAGCCATTTTCGAAAGTCTAGACGAAGTCTTCCGTACTATGGGCGCCCACAAATCATAAGGCGAAATACTGCTTGGCATTGTAATAGCAGATATCCTGTATCACCTTACCTGTCCACCCGATATCATCGGGCAGCAAGCCGTTGTTGATGTCTTCGGCGAACAGGTTGCAGAGTAGGCGCCGGAAATATTCATGCCTCGAGTACGACAGGAAGCTGCGTGAGTCGGTCAACATACCTACGAAGCAACTAATCAGGCCAATATTCGACAGGGTATTCAGCTGCTGGGTCATGCCATCGAGTTGGTCGAGGAACCACCACCCCGAGCCGAATTGCATCTTGCCCTTGGTCCCTGCCGCCTGAAAATTGCCCATCATCGCTGCAAACACAGCGTTGTCCGCCGGATTGAGGTTATACACCACCGTTTTGGCCAAGCGCCCTTCCTCTTCCAACGTATTGAAAAAATGCTGCATGGACTGCGCCTGCTGGAAATCACCGATGGAGTCGTAACCGGTATCGGCACCAAGCTCCCGCAATTTCCGGCTATTGGTATTCCGGAGTGGGCCGAGGTGGAACTGCTGCACCCACCCTTTGTCGTGATACAGTTTGCACAATTCGGAAAGCACCAGAAAGGTAAACGCCTCCTCGTGTTCAGCCGCAAGGCTGTCATCGCCTGCAAGCACCCGTTTAAACACGTCGTCCAATGAAACGCTGACCGTCACCTGCCGAGGCAAGTTGTTGAGGCCGTGGTCGGCAATACGGCAGCCTTGGCTATCGAAATAATACAGCCGATTCCACAAAGCATCCAACAGGGTATCCAAATCCACGATGGCCACGCCGCTGCTCGCCTGTAATTCATCGATGTAACGCCGATAGTCGTCGCCCTTACTCAACTGGAACACTTTATCGGGCCGGAAGGTCGGCAACACCTTGGTTCCGAAACCCGACCCAGCGATTGTTTGGTGATGGCGAAGATCATCTACCGGATCGTCGGTCGTGCCCACCATATCCACGCCGAAGCGTGTGAGCAGGCCGCGCGGTGAAAACGCCGGCGTTTGCAACCGCGCCGATGCCATATCGAAAATCCGATCCGCATTGTTCGGCCCTAGTAGTTCGGTGATTCCGAATGGATTCTTGAGTTCCATATGCGTCCAGTGGTACAGTGGATTGCGTAGCGTGTACGGAACTGCTTCGGCCCACTTCCGGAATTTCTCCCGGTCGGTGGCATCGCCGGTGATATACCGTTCGTCCGTTCCCAGCACCCGCAGCGCACGCCATTTATAATGGTCGCCAGCCAACCAGATCCGTGTGAGGTTTTCGAACTGCTCATCAGACGCGATGGCGTCGGGCGGAAGGTGCGAATGGTAATCGACAATCGGCAGCGCTTCCGCATAGTCGTGGTAAAGTTTCACAGCGCGCTCCGACTGCAAAAGAAAATCATCGTCGAGAAAATAAGCCATGTCAATTGGGTTATTAGATTACCGTCCCATGATGCCTAGTTCCAGCCCGCGGAGCTCAGCCAGCCCCCGCAAGCGTCCGATTGCCGAATAGCCTGGCGCCGTGGTTTTGTCCATATCGTCCAACATCTGATGCCCGTGATCGGGCCGGAACGGTATAGCTTCACCGCGTCGTTGGTTTTCCTCCACCAATGCCTTCATCACCGCATACATGTCCACGTCGCCGTCCAAGTGGTCTGCCTCGTAAAAGCTACCCTGGCTGTCTTTCTTTACGTTGCGAAGGTGCGCGAAATACACCCGCGACTTCACGGCGTCGAAGATATCTGGGAGGTCATTGCCCTTACCGGCCCCAAGCGACCCGGTACAAAAGCATATCCCGTTGAAAGGCCGATCGAGCGAACGGATAATGTACAGCAGGTCTTCTTTGTTGCTCGCGATACGTGGCAACCCGAGGATCGGATATGGCGGGTCGTCGGGATGGATGGTCATCCGGATACCTTCTTCCTCACAGACCTCGGCGATGTTCGACAAAAACCAAATCAGGTTTTCGCGCAAGCCGTCGAAGCCGATGGACGCATACTCCCGGATGCTGTCCCGCAATTCGTCCAACTCGATGCTGCGTTCGCCCGGTATCCCCATCAGTACGTTGCTGCTGAGCAGCTCGATAGCCTGTGGCGAATAGGTTCCGTACCGTCTTTTTGCTTCGGCCTTCACGTCATCCGGATAGTCATGCTCCGCCCCTTCCCTTTTCAGTACAAACAGGTCGAATACGGCCAAATCATTCCAGTCGAAGTACAGCGCTTTTGAGCCGTCTTTCATCTCCAGGTCGAGCTGGGTGCGCGTCCAGTCCAATACGGGCATGAAATTATAGCAGACTGTCTTTATTCCCGCCGCGGCGAGGTTCCGTAGGCTCTGCCTGTAGTTATCGAGGTACCGATCCGCATCGGCCCGCCGGGTTTTGATGGCTTCATGCACCGGCACGCTTTCCACCACGCTCCAGGTCAGCCCCGCAGCCTCTATAACCGCCTTGCGCTCACGTATATCTTCCAGCGGCCATACGTCGCCATGGGGAATATGGTGCAGGGCCGTTACAATGCCGGTTGCACCTGCTTGCTTGATGTCCTGTAATGAAACGGTATCGGCCGGACCGTACCACCGCCACGTCTGTTCGAGTTTTTTTTCCATCGTTGATTTTTGCTGTTTGCTTTTTTGCATTTTACTGTTCGTGTTTAGCTTTTCCTTGCTTACACGCGCAGATACTACAATCTCACCACTCTGAAGCTCACACCCCACTCCAGGCGTTGAACCCGCCATCCACTAATATCGTTTCGCCCGAAACAAAGCCAGATGCGTCGCTCAGCAGGAAAATCAATGTTCCCGTGAGCTCGGCCGGATTGCCCAAACGGCCGAATGCCGTGTTGTTGACAAACCGCTGCGCCCGGTCGGTATACGACCCGTTGGGGTTGGTGAGCAACGTACGGTTCTGTTCCGTGAGGAATACGCCGGGAGCAATCCCATTTACCCGCACTTTATCACCATAGCGTTGTGCCAGCTCCACAGCCATCCACTTGGTGTACCCTTCAATCGCGCACTTCGCCATGTTATAGCCCATCACCCGGGTGATGGCCTGCTGGGCGGCCAACGACGAAATATTCACGATAGAGCCCTTCCCCTTCTCGGCGATTACCCTACCAAAAACGTGTGTGGGGATGACGGTGCCGAAGAGATTAAGCTCGACGGCTTTCTGTGTGTCGGCAATCTTAGCATCGAATAGGTCCTGATCCGGGCCGATTGTTGCACCGGGAATATTCCCGCCCGCAGCGTTTACCAACCCATCTATCGTGCCCCAAGCGTCCAGAATCTGGTCTTTAGCCCGGTGTACGGCCTGTTCATCCAGCACGTCGGTAATTACAGCGATGGCATCGCCGCCTTTATCTTTAATCGCACCAACCCGTGCATCCGCACGTTCCTTGTTGCGGCCCAATACGGCTACTTTGGCCCCGGCCGCCGCGGTCGCCAGCGCGAATGACTCGCCCAACACCCCCGTTGCTCCCGTAATCACAATCACTTTGCCAGCTAAAGAAAACTGTTGTATTCCATCCATAGTTTCTAGAAAAAGGTCTAATGTGTATATATAATCCCCCAATATTAGGCAAAAATGGATTTAATAAGCATATAATTTCATATAAATATTCACGAAAACGTTATAGGTGTGAAAAACAAAAGGACAAAAGGCTAACTGCCGCAGTTACAAAAATTTAACAAAATTATTTTAAGATGTCGTTTTAAAGCGATACTTTTGCATCCCCAACATTGAAAGGGCTTACGTGTTGAAAAATAATTAATTACAAAAATTATAGATATGACTAAGGCAGAAATTATAGCAGAAATCGCAAACAAAACCGGATTGGAGAAAGTTGATGTTCAAGAAACGGTTGAGGCATTCTTCAAAGTTGTCAAAAACGCGATGATTGGGGGAGAGAATGTCTATGTGCGGGGTTTCGGTAGTTTTGTCGTAAAGAAAAGAGCAGAAAAAACGGCCCGTAATATTTCAAAAAATACCGCAATCATCATCCCTGCGCATTACGTACCGACTTTCAAACCGGCCAAAACCTTCGTGGAAAAGGTCAAAGCCGGCAATAAATAATTTTTGCAATTAAGCGGCGGGTAACACGCGTAAACACATGGAGCAACGGACCAAACAGGTAGTCGCCATCACATCAGTGATCGTTTTGATGGGATTCTTATTGGCACAACCCATCAAAGGTCTGGTCAACGAAGAGAAGGCTGCCTCAGGTACCGCAACTACCGGACCGCAAGTTACACTTGAATCCGTATCGCTAAAAGCCAAAGAAGGGCTTAACCCCAGCATTATCCAGCAAATTTCTGAAATCGAGGCTGATCTACGAGATGCGGACGGCGACGAGAAACGTACGCTCCTGCAGCAACTTGCTACCAAATGGGATGACGTGAACGAGGCTGCTCCATTGGGGTTCATCTACGAGGAGCTCGCTAAGCTCGATGGGCAGTTTGATTATTGGCTGAAAGCAGGAGATGCCTACCGCACAGCATATACCAACCTGCAAGATACGTTGACCGTAGGTGCCCTCAACGACTACGCCATCAACGCATACCAGAAAGCACTTGCACTGGACTCGACCAGTTTGGATGCCAAGGTCGGCTTGGGCAGTGCCTACGTCACAGGTTCCGCAAACCCGATGGCGGGCATCACCCTGCTTCGGGAAGTCGTCAGCGAAGATCCTTCCCACGTGGGCGCAAACAAAAGCCTGGGATTATTCTCGATGCAGTCACGCCAGTTTGACCTCGCCATCGATCGGTTCAGTACGGTTGTGTCCCAGCAACCGGATGCCGAGTCATATTTTTATCTGGCAACAAGTTATGAAAACATTGGGCTGAATCGCGAAGCCATTGCTGCTTTTGAAAAAAGCAGGGATTTGGCAGCCGATCCGACCCTAACCCAATTTATCAATCGAAAAATTGATGAGTTGAGTAAATAATCATTTTAATTTATTCATTTAAAAAATTTTAAGCAATGCCAAGCGGAAAGAAAAGAAAAAGACACAAGATGGCTACCCACAAACGTAAAAAACGTTTAAGGAAAAACAGGCACAAGAAAAAATAACCTTGCCTGACAAGATCCTGCTTCCGGGCGTAGGGTATAAAAATGAGCGCATGTAGCGCACTGACGCACATGAAACAAAACTCTGCCCTGGACCATGTTTCCGGAAGGTTAACGGGGTCTGGATTAAACGTATTTTTTGTTCATTCAAAGCAGGTCATCCGTTCGTAAATGATGATGACCAACGCGGCTGCCGTGTTGATAATGAGGACCTGCTTTGTAAAAGGAATAGCTGTTGGTAAAGGAGTTAATTATCGATTCGGCTCCCGAAAGGGGGGTTACTATCGCTTTACTTCAAGACAAACAGCTTGTAGAGCTCAATAAGGAACAGGCGAACAACAACTATGCTGTAGGAGACATTTACCTGGGTAGGATCAAGAAAATCATGCCCGGCTTAAATGCCGCCTTCGTGGATGTTGGCTATTCAAAAGACGCATTCCTTCATTACCTCGACCTGGGCCCCCAGGTCCAGTCGCTCATCAAGCTCACCAAGTTAGTAAAGAAAGGCAGTTACAAAGAGAAACTGCTGGATAGTTTAAGATTAGAAAAGGACATCAACAAAGCTGGCAAGATATCCGAGGTACTCACCCGGAACATGCTGCTGCCGGTACAGATAGCCAAAGAGCCCATTTCTACGAAGGGCCCCCGGCTAAGTTCGGATTTGTCCATCGCGGGAAGGTACGTCGTACTCGTCCCGTTTTCAAGCGCAGTTTCCATTTCCAAACGGATCAAGGGCAACACCGAGCGCAATCGACTGAAAAAAATCGTGGAGAGCATAAAACCCGCGAATTTCGGTGTGATCATACGCACGGTTTCCGAAGGGAAGGGGGTTGCCGAACTACAAAAGGATTTGCTAGATCTCATTTCGAAATGGGAAGTGCTTACCAGCCGTCTACGGACGGCCGAACCATCGCAAAAGGTGCTCGGGGAAATGGACCGCACCTCGACCATCCTACGCGATATCCTCACCGACGAGTTTTCGCACATTTACGTCAACGAACAGGCCATCTACGAGGAAACCCGTTCCTATGTGCAGGAGATTTCGCCCGACCTGGAGAAAATCGTTAAGCTGTATAAGCACCGGGAACCTATTTTTGAGCACTTCGGTGTGGAGCGGCAAATCAAAGCGGCCTTCGGCAAAACCGTCAACCTGCATGGCGGTGCTTATTTGGTAATCGAGCATACGGAAGCGCTCCATGTCATCGACGTGAATAGCGGTAACCGCACAGCCAATAAGGAAAACCAAGAGGAAAACGCCCTGCAGGTGAATATGGAGGCGGCTAAAGAAATTGCCCGCCAGCTCCGCCTACGCGATATGGGCGGCATTGTGGTCATCGATTTCATCGACATGCATAAACCGGCCAACCGCAAGGAGCTGCACAGCTACCTTAAGCAATGCATGGCCGCAGACCGCGCACGCCACACCATCCTGCCGCCGAGTAAATTCGGGTTGGTACAAATCACCCGGCAGCGGGTGCGCCCCGAAATGAGCATCGTTACCAACGAAAAATGCCCGGCCTGCGATGGCACCGGGGAGATTCGCTCCAGTATCGTCTTGATGGACGATATCGAAAACAACCTGAGCTTTATCTTACAGGAACAGAACGAAAAGGACATCACCCTCTGTGTGCACCCGTACATCTATACATATCTCAAATCGGGTTTCATATCACGGCGGATGAAGTGGTACTTCAAGTTCGGCCGCTGGATTAAGGTAAAACCGGTAGCGTCGTACTTCCTCACCGAGTTCCATTTCTTCAATGGCAAGGAAGTAGAGATTAAATTATAGCGGATATGGCCACCACCTCGGTGGCCATTTCATTTAGCGGCATATCGGGCAACCAATGTATTTTCAACCCATCCTTTTCCATCTTCCGGAAATACGTCATCTGCCTCTTGGCAAACCGATGGATTTCGGTGTTGAGTCGGGCAAAAAATGTTTCATCGTCCAATTCGCCCATGAGGTAACGGGTCGCGTACTTATACTCCAATCCGTAATACACCAACCGCTCGGGGGGTACGCCCGCCTGCAGCAACTGCCGCACCTCGTCGACAAGCCCTTGTTCAAGCCGTCTCAGGAGCCGTTCGGTGATGCGCTGGCGGCGTGTTTCCACCGGCGGATTGATGCCGAAAATGACGGCATGAACAGCAGGGTGTCTGGATGAGGGAAGCGGATGGTGTTCGCACCATCCACTGATTTCCAATGCCCGAATAAGCCGCTTCTTAGTACTGGTATCCGCTTGGAAACCGGGAGGTACGGGCATCCGCTTCAGCCGGTTACGGAGCTCGTCAGTTTCCAATGTTTCAAGTTCTTGCCGAAGGGCTAGGTTCACCGGCACCACACTGTAATCGAACGGCTGCAGCACGGATTGGATGTACAATCCCGTACCGCCACAAAGGATAGGCCGTTTTCCTAGCCGCCTGATGCGGCTTAGGGCTTCGTGGAAATCGCTGTGGTATTGGCTTACGTGATAGGTGTCTCCCGCATCGCGGATATCGATTAGGAAGTGAGGGATATCCCCATATTCACCGAGGTCCTTCCCCGTGCCAAGGTCCATACCCCGGTACACTTGCCGGGAATCAGCACTGATGATCGCTCCATCCATTCGCCTAGCCACCTCCACCGCCAACCGGGTCTTTCCGGAAGCGGTGGGGCCAAGAATCACGATGAGGTCGGGCGTGGCTGTCACACCACGAATTTGGTCCATTTCTCTAACGAACCGCTACTTGCGACCACGTTATCGATGAATGCCATCCCGCGCACACCTTCATCGACCTGCGGGAAATCAAGCATCTCGGCAGTGGGTGTCTCGCCGTTGAGTTTAGCCGATACGGTGAGCGCAAAATTGCGGTAAATATTGCCGAATGCCTCCAACAGCCCTTCGGGATGCCCCGAAGGCACACGCGTATTGTGAACAGCAAAGCTGCTCAGCGTATAAGGGGCTGCATAAGCGTTGCCCGTGCGGATGTATTGCCGCGGCTGGTCCAGCATCTTCACCACCAGATTGTTCGGATCTTCCTGCGCCCAATCGATGCCACCCTTTTCGCCGTAAACGCGGAGACGCAGGGCATTTTCCTCACCGGCAGAAACTTGGGAAGCGATAAGCACACCCCGCGCACCGTTGTTGAACCGTAACAGTACGTTGCCGTCGTCATCGAGCATACGCCCCTCAACCAATGTCGACAAATCGGCGCAAAGCTCGGTGATCTCCAACCCCGTGACATATTCGGCCAAGTGCGCTGCGTGGGTGCCGATGTCGCCCATCGAACCGCTCTTTCCAGACTTTTTCGGATCAGTACGCCAAGCCGCCTGGGCATTCCCTTCGCGCTCCGACAGCCGGCTCAACCAGCCCTGCGGATATTCCACCACCACTTTGCGGATTTTCCCCAACGCACCATCTTTGATCATTGCGCGGGCCTGTTTCACCATCGGATAACCACTGTAAGTATGGGTAAGGCACAGTACCTTGCCCGTACGTTCAACAATCTCCTTAAGTGCTTTGGCTTCCTCCAACGTAAAGGTCATCGGCTTCTCGACAACCACGTTAAACCCGCTTTCCAAGGCTAATTTAGCCGGTTCGAAATGAACGAAATTCGGTGTCACGATGGTCACGAAATCCATCCGTTCGCCCTCTGGGAGCTGGCGCTCCTTCTCGATCATCTCCTGGAAGGTAAGGTATACCCGGTCTTCGGGAATAAAAAGTGCTTTTCCAGACTCGCGCGCGATATCGGGGTTGATGCTAAATGCACCACAAACCAGTTCCACCAAGCCGTCCATGTTTGCCGCGATACGGTGCACGGCACCGATGAAAGCATCTTTTCCACCTCCTACCATGCCCATGCGAAGTTTTCTGTTCATCTGTTTTTTTTCGTTAAAAAGTTCAATAGCTTAGTTAAAATCCGTCGAATATACTAAAAATATACTAGCTTGATACTCCCGCTGTTGCAGACGGGCACATAACCGGCCGCCCTCCGATCGTCGGCCGACATCGCACGGATTTCCGGGGGCAAGGTGCGCTCATAATATCTTTGCATCGTACGCGGATCTACCCAGAATAGCTGCGGTCCAATCTCGCCGACCACCGTAAACCCCAACTTGCGGTAGCTCGCGCCATCCGACCAATCTTTGTCGGCATATGTCATAATATCCCCCGGGTTGAAATCACGCCTGAAGGCATCAAGCAATTTACTGAATCCGCCTACCACATGCACGCCCTGCTTATGGCAAAAACGAAGCAGTTCGTATGAGCGGTAGTCTGCTGGTCTATCGGCCATACGCCTGCCGCCACTGCATACGGCCACGGCCACCAGCTCGCCATCATGGAAAAGCCCATACCGGTATTTCCCCGGCAAGGCAACCTGCAGATGATGCTCCTGCAGGAAGGACAACGCAACGCGCTTTTCTATCCGCGCGGCTACCGTATTCCTCGCGTGGATGCGTTGCGCCTGCCCTGCCAGTGCAGCAATGCGGTTGAGCAGTAAGTCCGAACGCTTAACCCAAAGGTCTTCGTCGATATGGATGCACCGGCCATCGCCGTCAACAGGCATACGCCGAGCTGCCCCGCAACGGTAATAAACAACCCGTATCCCGCCGTCTTCCGGATATAGCAAGCATGCTTTTTCCGCTAGGGCTTTTAAATTAAAAAAAAGCTTCAGCCTTTCTTGCAAAGCCGAGAAAAACGTGTAGAAAGTGCTATTCACTTGAAACATCAGCCGCAGGTTAATGAATTGCAAAGTTTATAAAAAACACAAGAGGTATCTATTTTTTGCGCAAATTACCGATATTCGTTCACTATGAAGGGAATTATTTCATTACTGTGCACGTCTTTTGCTTGCTTGTTTACCGTTACAGCAATAAACGCACAGCCCACAACCAATGTGCGGACCAACCAAACCGTTTTATTGAACAATCAAATAAATATCATTCCTCTTCGCAACCTTGCTGACCGGCATATAGCGCTCATTACCAAGCTTCCCGATACACTGACAGCCGCGTTTGGCGACCAGCTGGGCCGATATGCATCCATCGACCGGTTTGCTATACCATCTCAACCGGACAGCTACGCCCGCCTCGATGAAAACATCAAATTTTACAACACCCTCATCGTCGCGTTAAGCACGGAGGAGCTCACCGACGGGCGCCTCATCCGATTTATGACCACCCAAGCCGTAGGCAAGGAGTTAATCCTTGCGGTTTTTGGCGCTGGCACCCACCTAAGCACGCTCGACTTCTACCATTTCCCGATTCTATGGTCGCCTGATAAAACCAGGGCGTCGGCAATGGATGCCGCGATGTCCGTATTCGGAGGCATTGCCTGTACCGGCAAGTTACCCCGGTCGTTCTCTCCACGGTACACCATCGGGGCGGGCTATACCACCGCGAAGACCCGGCTGGGTTATACGGATGCGTCCGCGCTGGGCATCGACCGCGAAAAGCTGGAAACCGACATCGACCACATCATGGACGAAGCCATCCGCGAACGTGCCATCCCGGGCGGTGTGGTAATGGCCGTAAAAAACGGGCAGGTCATCTTTGAGAAGTCGTATGGACACCACACCTACGAACTGTTGCAGCCGGTAAAATTATCGGACATTTTCGATATGGCCTCCATAACAAAAATCACCGCTACTACGCCAACGATCATGCGCCTTACCGAACGGGGTATCGTCGACCTCGACAGCACCATGGGGCATTACCTGCTGCAGGCCCAGCACACCAATAAAAACGGCACAGTACTACGTGACGTCATGCTCCACGAGGCAGGCTTCATCCCTTACATCCCCTTCTACCGCGACCTCAAGCCCGGTGACCTCAGCCCGGACTCGTCGGCCGCCTATGCCGTAAAAGTTGCCGATGGCTGCTACATCCGCACAGGATACTACGAGAAAGTCATGTGGCCCATCATGCTTGGATCCAAGCTCAATCCAACGGGAAAGTACGTCTATAGCGACATCAGCATGTATGTGATGAAGGAGGTGGCCGAGCACCAAACGGGCATCCCCATACAGGATTACATCCAGCAGGAGTTTTACCGCCCATTGGGCATGCAAACAGCCGGGTACCTGCCTCGCAGTCGTTTCCCGAAACAACGGATTGTACCCACCGAAGACGACAAAACCTTCCGGAAGACCCTGCTACAGGGTTATGTGCACGACCAGGGGGCAGCCATGGCGGGAGGCATCGCTGGCCACGCCGGTCTTTTCGCTACGGCAAACGACCTGGCCATCTACGGCCAATTGCTGCTCAACCGCGGTGAATACGGCGGCGACCGGTATTTCAAACCGGAAACGGTCGATCGGTTTACCTCCAAACAGTCCGCAACCAGCCGACGCGGCTTAGGGTTCGACCGGGCCGACCCAGATACCAGCAAGGCCTACCCTTCCAAGCTGGCCTCGCCAGCCACGTTCGGCCACACCGGTTACACGGGTACCTGCATCTGGATAGACCCCGAAGAACAATTGATTTATATCTTTCTTTCCAACCGTGTACACCCCGCGGTAAGCACAAAGTTGTACGAGTTGAACGTGCGGAGCCGGATACAGGATACCCTCTACGAAGCTATCCGCGCCCAATAAGTCTGTTATGTATAAAACGCTGCCGGCCGTGCTGATGGCACTTCAAACGATATAACGATGGCTAAGACCAGAACATCCTACTTTTGCCAAAATTGTGGCTACGAATCGGCCAAGTGGCTCGGTAAATGCCCCTCCTGCAATGAATGGAACACGTTCGTGGAGGAGGTGGTGGCGCGCTCAAGCGCCCGGGCACCCGACTGGCAAACCGTCCCGGGAACAAAAAAAACGTCAAGAAAAGCCGCTGTGATCCACGAAATCGCGCCCGTGGCCGAAAGTAGGCGGGTGACACCCGACCGCGAGCTGAACCGCGTGCTTGGCGGTGGAATCGTCCGCGGGTCGCTGGTGCTTATCGGCGGGGAGCCCGGCATCGGCAAATCCACCCTTATGCTGCAGCTCGCACTTACCATGAAGGCTAAAACCTTATATGTCTCGGGCGAAGAGAGTGAGCAGCAGCTTAAGATGCGGGCCGAACGGATTGCCCAGGCTTCGCAGGCCAACTGCTACATCCTTACCGAAACTGCTACG
>Ga0079224_100009699_pt1 | contig 13163 bp, 15 predicted proteins | sample Stecom2015_FD_80414 | JGI IMG/M metagenome (GOLD analysis project Ga0079224, IMG submission 80414) | Agricultural soil microbial communities from Utah to study Nitrogen management - Steer compost 2015 | ecosystem: Environmental > Terrestrial > Soil > Agricultural land | place: USA: Utah... | reverse complement strand
TGGTATTCTACATCAAATGTCAACCCCCGCGTATCCACTTTATGATGGATTAGGGCATCAAAAATAAAGGTATCGTTCGGACAGGGGGAAAATCCTAATGATAGATTTGAGATGTGAGATGTGAGATGTGAGATGTGAGCCATGTGAATGATTGTTCGACTTATTTTTGCTTAAATACTTATTTTTTGTGTGTAGAGAAATGCCAACATCGCCAAAAAGGTAATCAGCATCACGCCCTTAGCCACATTGTCCATCTGGGGTTTCCTACGGTATAAGAACCTCACCGCAATGAGGTTGACTGCAGCCGCAACAATATATGGCACGCCTTCTTTGCCAGCAGGCAAGAGATCGGTTAAAGAGGTATATCTACTCAACACAAAAGCCAACAGCGGAAAGATAAGGCCAAGTAACAGCCCTAACCAGATGTTATTCTTCATGCTTCCTGTCACTATCAAAGCTCCACGAGTTCAGTTCCGTAATGGCATGATGCGCCGTCATATCGAATTGTGTCGGTACAATGGACACAAATCCGTTTGCCAGCGCAGCGGCATCCGTATCCTCCCCTCTATCCAATAGCTTGAACTGTCCAGTCATCCAAAAGTATTCACGATTATAAGGATCCATCCGTTCATCAAACTCTTCAAACCACTTGGCGGTAGCCTGGCGACAAATCTTAATGCCTTTTATCTCCTTACTGCTATGCGGGAAATTCACATTTAACAAAACACCCTTCTGCAAGCCGTTTTCCAGAACCTGTTGGGCAATGCTGATCAAGTATGGGCGGCAATGGGAAAAATCGGCATGGTGTGAAAAATCATCCAAAGAAAAACCGATAGAGGGAATATCCTCGATTGCACCTTCTACCGCTGCTGACATCGTTCCAGAATATAGCACATTGATGGAATAGTTCAAGCCGTGGTTAATCCCCGACACACATAAGTCGGGCTTTGTCCCTTTAAAAATCTTATTGACTGCAAGTTTTACACAATCGACAGGGGTACCAGAACATTTATACATTTCCACGCCCTCATAAAGGTCGATTCTATCCAGGCGTAATGGTCTGCCAATGGTAATTGCATGGCCCATACCGGATTGTGGACTGTCGGGTGCAACGACCACAACCCGACCTATTTTCTGCATTTCCTCCAAAAGCACCTTAATTCCAGGAGCGGTAATGCCATCGTCGTTGACGACTAAAATCGTTGGTTTTTTATTTGCCATAATGCGAATGTAGGAAAAATTAAACAGCTATTTAAATGCAAAAGTCGGGAATAATAGATTCCAAAACCATAGAGTAAACTAATGAAAAAAGCGCGGAGACTTTATTGTCTCCGCGCTTCCATAAACTAAACTTAATGAAAAAACTAACCTAACCCTTTCAACCAGTCAATTACTTCTTCACGTGTTTTGCCAAGCTTCTGTTGGATTTTACCCAATAACTCCTCGTCTTGGCCTTCTTCGTATTTCAAATCATCATCGGTCCAATCTGCATATTGTTGCTTAATTTTCCCTTTTAACTCATTCCATTTTCCTTTTAAATCTAAGCTGTCCATATTTTTCCTTTTTAATTGTTTCTTTAATAACAATGCGGAAAGGAAATTGTTTCTAGTGGATAAAAAAATTGTGTGCCCTTATTTTCACAACCCAATATAATTTCTTGCCCTTCTTCTCAACATTGAAACACTGTCCTTTTCTATAAGAGCTTTTACAATTCTTTCATCTAAAGGAATAGACACTATAAAATCATTATTTTTACCCACGCCAACAGTTTTCCCTGATAAAAGAATAGTATCATAACATAAGATCATGTTTTCTTTATCCGAAACACCGTCAATCTCCTCCTGAGAAATCTTTCCAAGAAGTTTATACTCAATATCTTTAGCCATTACAGTTCCTAAGGTTGTGTTTGCCTCTAAAATCTGTCCTTCTTTAAAGTTCTGTAGAAGTATCAGGTTACCTTCAACTTGAGAAACTACATATTTCTTCTCATTTGACTCTAAGTTCAACACACGAAGTATGGTATCACCTTGGAAAATGTTATCTCCATCTTTTTTGTATATATACTCAAGTCTACCAAAATAAGGAGTCTGAATTTTTGAAACCTTAGGATATAATTTAATATACGATGATCTTTCTTTAGTCATGGAAAGAAAAATACTGAATAATATACCTCCAAATACGATAATAAAGGTTGTTGTTATCAGCATTGATTTTTAAAGCCAAGCGGGAATTCTACTTAGAATCTCATCTGTTTCTTCAGAAAAGTTATTTGTATTAATTGTAGGCATATACTTTCGTTTCTAATGTTAGTTGATTTCTAACAAGGTTATAATAATAAGATTGTCTTTGGAGTAATTCTTCATGGCTACCCACTTCTTTTATTTCTCCTTCGTCCATTACAACAATTTGGTCTGCATATTGAATAGTACTCAACCTATGTGCTACTATAACAACAGTACGCCCATTAAAAAAGTGATCTAAATTGTCGACAATTTCTCTTTCGTTTTTACTGTCCAACGCACTTGTTGCCTCATCAAAAAACAAAACTTCGGGATTCTTATAGATCGCACGAGCAATCAATAGCCGTTGTTTTTGACCTGTACTTAAACCCATACCTTCTGCACCAATTTTCGTGTTAAGTCCAAGCGGGAGACCTTCTATAAAGCTCGAAATATTTGCAGTTCTTACGGCATCCATCAAGCGTGTCCTACTCACATTCTCTGCCCCGATTGTAATATTACGCTCGATGGTATCGGAAAAAATATAACCCTCTTGTAATACAGCCCCACATAAAGCTCTCCATGAACTGTCCTTCAAGTTTGCCAGTGCTATTTTGTTTATCCAAACAGTACCGGAAGTTGGTTTATAAAACCCTAACAGTAGCTTTACCAACGTTGTCTTGCCACTTCCACTTGCCCCAACAATAGCGGTTACTTTATTTTTGGGGATAGAAAAAGAAATATCTTTGAGCACTGTTTTGTCCTGTGGCCCGCTAAACGCAAAATTCACTTTCTCAAACCGTATTTCGACACCTTCCTCCTTATTGTACACTTCCTCTATTTTGTTAACTATGTTCTCTTCCTCTTTGTTGTGAATCTCGGCGATTCTTTCCAAGCTCATTTTTGCATCCTGTACAGCTTGGACAAAACTGACCAATTGGCTTATCGGCCCGTTTAATTGTCCGATAATATAACTGATGGAGAGTAAAACCCCCACTGTGATTTCGCCACTAATGACCAGCTTTGCGGCGATAACTGTTATAATGATGTTCTTTATCTCATTGATAAAAGAAGAACCGATACTTTGGTATTGATCCAGTGTTAATCCTTTGATATTGTTCTTGAACAATTTGACCTGATTCTTTTCCCATTGCCACCTTTTCTCCTTTTCGGCATTGTTCAGTTTTATTTCCTGCATCCCATTGATCAGTTCGATCGTTTTGCTCTGGTGGGCACTTGACAGATTGAACTTTTTATAATCAATTCGCTTTCGTTCTTTGATGAAAAAGTATATCCAAGCAAAATTGAGCATGCTCGTAAACAGGAAGATAAAGAAAATCGTCGTGTTGTAATAGCCCAAGACTATTCCGAACAGGAAAAGATTGAACAGGGACAGGAGTGTTCCGATCGAATTTGAGGTAACGACCTGTTCTATACGCTTATGATCACTTAATCGCTGCAGGATGTCTCCGTTCATCTTCACGTCAAAAAAAGCAAGCGGGAGATTCATTAGCTTGATAAAGAAGCCGGACACCATCGCAATGTTTATTCTTGAACTGATATGGACAATCAACCAACTCCGCACGACATCTATACTCGTCCTTCCGACAAACAGAAACAACTGTGCGAACAGGATTAAATAGACAATGTCAAGTTGTTTGAACTTTACACCTTTGTCAATAAGGTTCTGTGTCAAAAAAGGAAATGCCAACTGTATCAGTCCGGCAATGACCAACGATAGTACGATGTGTAAAGTGTATTTTTTGTACTTCGCAAAAAACGGCACCAGATACCTCACCCCGTCAAATATAGGTTTCTCGTCATCCTCCTGTGTGAAGAATGAGGGAGTAGTCTCCAGCATCAAAACCACACCGTTGCCAGTCTCATCGGCCCAACCTCTGATAAAATCTTTTATACTGTATTTTAGCAAACCTGCCGCTGGATCAGAAACATAGACATTGTGTTTACTTATTTTATAAATGACTATAAAATGGTTTTGATCCCAATGGGCAATACAGGGCATTTCAACTTCATCCTTCAACGAAGCAAAGTTGACTTTTGCCCCGAAAGTACTATAGCCCAAAGTTTCTGCTGCTCTGGATAGTTTGAGGAAGTTTGTTCCTTCCTTACCCGTACTGGTCAATGTTCTTAATGTATCAAGGTTAAAAAACTTACCATAATATTTGCTGATTATTCGTAGGCAAGTAGCCCCACAGTCCATATAATCCAACTGTTTGTAATGAGGGAACTGTTTAAATTTACCGGCTCTCATAGTATTTTGCTGATTAGTTTTAACGTGTGTTTACGCTCCTTGCTGCCTGTTTCTACATCTTTAAAAAGAAACTCATCGATTTCTGCTTCCCTTTTCCAATGATAGAGTTTTTCCTGTAAGGCATCCGCCGTTCCCGCAAGAACACCGGATAAAGTGTGGTATTTACTGTTGTATTCTTGCAGGTATTTTTTCTCCGCTTTTCTCTGTGTATCACGAATGATTCCCGCAAAAGCCAACATCACACGGGGAAGTCTCCCATGTTTATGAAAAAACGCCTCCTTGAACGATAGGATCTCATCTTTCCAGCTCGCAACATCTACCGTTGAATGAAAAGTTGAAAAACAGACATCACTCCCTGTACGCAATGCCAATTCTAGTCTTCCGCATGATGATGTAAGTACCCATCTGTTAGGCTGGGTGAAATTGAGCGGTAAAATAAACTCATCTTTTATTTGTTGCATCAATAGCTGTATCGTCTTTATAACATTGTCTTCATAGAGCTTGTCCCGTGCAACATCCGAGACATCTTGCCTGTTTAACAGTAATTGCTGAATATTGGGTGCAGGATTACCATTTGCAAAGCCTAAATCAATACGATCCGGAAAGACAATAGCAAGCTGCTTAAAATAATCGTACACCAGATACGGGGAATGAAATGCACTCAAAATCCCTCCCGCACCTATCTGGATCCGACTGGTCTGTGTACACAATATCGATAGCATCATCATGGGATTGGACCAGAGCAGGCTTTTGGGGTGGTGCTCCGATAGCCAAAACCGTGAAAAACCTAATTTTTCTGCGCGTTGTGCATAAGAGACAACACCTTCCACTACATCATTAATATGGCCGATGTTTGTCAAATCTCCAAAATCCAATACCCCAATTTTCATCCGTGAATAGATTATTATAATAAGCCTTAATTCGCACGACTTTGATCCGAACCCAAAGATTTACTCTTAGCATTCGATCCTTTAACCGTTGATTTCCCGATTTTGTATGTCAAGGATAGCATATACATCGCCCCCCGTCCCCTACTCCTTCCATTATAAAAAACATTATTTTGAGTGGTAGAGGCGTGCCATCTATAAAGGCTGCCGACATCCAGAGCTTGTGCTTTTACTGCAAACTTATTCTCAAAGAACGATTTTGAGGCTGACACATTAAATGCATACACCGGATCGATTTTATAGATACCATAAGCAGATGCATACTGATAAGTCGTAACCAATTCTATAAAATAGCTTTTGGGCAACTTGAATGTCGAGCTCGTGTTGGCCATCAGACCCGGACCGCTCTTGTTGAAATCGTCCTTTTGGACTGAAAGTTGGAGCAGCTGCACCTGAAAGCGTGTCGTCCACCATTTTGTAAAATCCACCGGTACATACGCTCCCAATACGAACATGGACGTTCGACCGTAATTTTCATAGCGAGAAACAAGGGTTTCCGTTTCGGGATCTTGAACATAATACTGTTGGTTATCTCCTCTAATCTGCTCATAACCAGCTGTAAAAACATACTTCCGCTTAAACATATACTGCAATGACCCTTCATAATTATAAGCGGGGTTCAAATAAGGATTTCCCTCCGAGGCACTATATATATCACTATAATAGCGAAAAGGATTGAGCGTACGGAACGACGGTCTGTCTATGCTCTTATCAAAGGACACCGTAAACATGTGGTTGTTATTTAAAGCATAATCTACACTTATACTTGGGAATAGGTCAAAATAGTTCCTTGGGCTATTGAGTCCCATACTGAGCGAATTACCCTCTGTTTTGGTGTACTCCCCCCGAATCCCGACTTGTGCCTCTACCTTATCTCCTAGTTCCGTGCTAACGGTCATATATCCTGCATATACATTTTCATGGTAGTTGAACCTGTCTTCTTGGTATTCAGGCATCTGGCTGCCCGCACCATTCTCCGTTCGGAATATACTCTCGTTATTGGTGCTAATATTGGTCACACGTCCGCCAATCTCTATTCCGAACCTCTCCAACCAAAGGTCTTCATAATCCACGTTGGCTGAAAACAGGTTATTATCAAGAGAAAGGTCATTCAAGGTATTGCGATAAAGATTATCGCCCAATCGCGTTTCGTAATGGTTATTCCCACCCGAATTGCTACCGGAATAATCAGCGTTGACCAATAACTTTTTGTTTTCACCAAGTGCTGCCGTATAATTCACGCTGTATAAATCTCTATAAAAACTATTGTCTGTTAGATTAATATCCCTAAAGTTTTTCAAATCTAAACCTATATCTTGCCGATTCGATGAACTGCGCGAGATGTTGTCACGCCCTGTCTGATTTCGGGAATAAGCAATACCCAAAGTGTGTTTGGTATTGAGAAAATAATCTAATGACACTTTTCCAAACAGTCCGTCATTCTTGCTTAAGCTATTAAACCGCTGATCCAACCGATAATCGTTGGTTTCTTGAATCAGGCTACCTGTTGTTGGTGACTTATCATAATTACCACCAATAGAAGCCGTCAGAGCAAGGTGCTTATTCCTGTAGTTAAAAAAGCCGCTGCTTTTAGTCTCGGGTTGTTTTCCATATCCGGAACTATTCGTCAAAGAAGCATTCCATCCGTGGCTTTTGTCCTTCTTGGTAATTATGTTGATAACGGCGCCTGCATCATATTTAGCCGAAGGGTTATTAATCAATTCTATCTTCTCGATGGTCCCTGCCTGTAAATTATTAAGGTACTGATAAAGCTGCGCCCCGTCAAGATAAGTCTTGCGCCCATCCGTTAGGACAAGCACTTTCTTTCCGTTTAATGTCACACTCTCTGTCTGCGGGTTCGTAAATACGCCCGGAGCTTTTCCCAATATGTCGATAACAGAACTGGTCTGTACTAAAGGTGTATTTTCCACATTGTAGGTAAGCTTTCCAAGGCGTGATTCAATCAAGGGCTTTTTAGCCGTCACGACAACTTCATCAATGGTATTTTTATCCGCCTTTTTCAAAATCAAGTCAATAGGGTTTTCAGACAACGTTGTCTCCAGGGGATGCACTAAGGATTCAAACCCTACAACAGAAACTACCAAAATGTCACCAACCTGTGGATTAGTCGCGATTCGGTATGCCCCGTTTTCATCTGATATAGCATAATCTCTGGTGGCCTTAGTACTATCTATTAAATTTACTGTCGCATAAGGTATGGTCGTCTTGTCTGCTGTCCTAACCTTACCTTGAATTTGGGCCATGACGTCCTGAAAAGGGAGTAAACAAACCATAGTTATTATTAAGCCGATTATTTTCATAATATATAAATATTTAGTTTAAAAATATTTTCTTCCAATTTTGGGATTCGCTATTGAATAGAAGACCAATAGATAACGCTCCATTTAGCAGATCCAGACTTTCTTCAAAAAACAATTGCTGATTTTCTTTTCTATCTCTTTCTTTTTCAACAGCAATTAGAATTTTATCTGCCCATCTTTCTTTCTGCAAAGAAAAAACAGCCTTGCCTGTAAGTTTATGAAGTGATTCATATTGACTGGCAAACCCTGCATATCCATGACAGAAGTAGGCATCGATGTTTTCATTAAAATCGACGGTACACAGATGCTGCTCTGCTGTTTGCATAGCAAGATCCTCGTATTCCTTATTTCCAACCAGTTGGGATGCTCGGTACAGGAATATCGCGACGGATAGATCTCCATAGCACCAAGCTAAAGGTATGCTGTTAAAAATTTTATAATCCTTTTCTTCAATCATGAACACTGGAAATAAGGTGTTTCCCTCTCCGTGGTCATCCTTTTTAAAATTCCGGACATATAGATTTGCCAATCCTTCAATCTGTTCTGTTAGACATGTGTTTAAGAAAGGATATTTTTCAATCACATCCAAAAAAATCAGACCAATAGCCACATTCCCATGCGCCAAACCGAAATTTATGGCCTTGTGTTCCGCCACTTTTTGCTCATCCCCGCTAAATGTGGGTATGCTCTCCCTATTATAGTTGTTGTTCGAGTAATAGATCGCATTTCCTGTCTTTAGTGCCATAGTTGTTAGTTGTTTTAGCAGCTGTTCGAGAATTCGCTGGTTTCGCATTGAAACAGATTAACTGACAAAGTAATGAAGATAACCGTAAAGACCATATAAGAAATCTTTATTATCTATTTGATAATCGCGTGGTACAATGTGCTCAACAATATAATTTTCGATAGGAGCAATAAAACTCTCAATATCATCTTCGATATATCCCGTTTCTTTTAAATAGTTGAGCAGGTATAACACGCCACATATACCATTTGCATAAGGATATTCAGAAATAGTCTTTGTGGAAATCTGTTCAATCAAGTCCTCCAACAAAGTGTAGCCCTTATCCTTTAATTCAGGATTGTTAGAGCTGAAGCAATAGTAGATAATACCGCTCAGTCCACCCAATAGCGCTATGTTCTTGGTGTCGAATGCTTCTTTCTGTAAAATATAGCGGTCTAATTGTGATATAAAATCGTTGATTCTTTGCATGATTCAAGTGTTAGGTACCGATAGGATAATGTGATGTCGATCCATGTCTTGACATCCAAGGCCCTATCTGTTGATGACAGTTCTGTTAGTGATCGTTCCAAGGCCGTCCGCCAGCGGTCTTCTTCCTTTTTGAAAGTCTCATCGCCCGTGACTTCATGCAGTTGCCTGAACCCACAGATAATCCCCAAAATGCCGACGTACACCCCAAAATGTTCGGACTCGACCTTCGCTAAGGCAGAGATCAGCAATAGGTGTTGATTAATAAGTTCCCCGATCGCGATGAACTGGTCGCAATTGTTGCAAAAGCCCTCCTTCAGGAGCAGGATCGATTTTCGCATATCACCCTCTTCCCAATACAGTGCCTCGACGGCGGATGATATTTCTTTTAGGAAGAAAGAATGCCTGTTTTTTCCAAAGTCGATATCCTTCATAGACGAAACCACAATCTTTAGATAAGATGATATCAGTTTACTGATTTCCGCGCTGTGCACAGGGAACTCTTCCCTAAGGTCCATTAATAGCTCGATAATGTCACAGATAATGACGGTAGCATTTCGTTCAAAAAGATAATCCTCGTTCTCCAGATAGCTTCGCAGTGAATGGAGCAATACATCGAGGCTGTAGCCATCTATACCGCCTTGCAACAGAGACAGTATCTTCGCAGGCTTGACACAACCCACTGTGCCAAAATTGGTTTCAAGCTTCCCTCTAAAAAGCCGCTTAATATCCTCCACATCGCTCTCATGGAGTATACTTTTTAAATGTCTCCTATCCAAGATGCGCAGTGCGTCCAGCACATAGACTATCTTCGAATAAGATACATCTTCCCTCCCAACCAAGCTCGGCACACAGTTTTCACCGGATAACATATTCACTACCATAGATAACAACGGTTCATCTGAAGGGTAGCGCTGCTTCACCAAGGTAGACTGCTGCCGTATGTAGTGATATAATTGTTTCATATTAGTTGAAAATTTTAATCAAGTATTCCTTGTATTTCACGGCGGCACTGTACAGGTCCTTTCTCGCAAGCCCCAGCTTGTTGCATAGGTTTGTCTTATGGTTGTTGACGGTCGTCGTGCTAATATATAATCGATCGGCCACTTGTGTAGACGTGCACCCCTCGCCGATCAATTGAAAGATTTCCTTTTCGCGGGGAGACAGCTGATTCACGGCATTGACAATTCCCGTAAGATCATCCACTTGATGAAAGAACTTAACCTGGCTGGAAATATAACCCCTTGCATTTGTCACTTCGGACAAACAATGCAATAATTCACCTGCACCAATATCGTGAAACAGGATGCCTTTACACACATCTCCTTGTGTAGAAAGTATATATTTAAGCCGAGCGATATTGTTGTCTATCAAGATAACTCGAGATTGACGACTTATTTGCTTTATTTTATTTAGAATATCATGAGTAGTAACATCTTTCAACCGGGAGAACAGCACCACTAAAGCCGTCTTATTGGCCTCAACAAAGTTTAGCAGCTCTTTCTCATAGAAAAAGAGATTGATCCCGCTCTGATGGCCAGCTTCGAGCTGTCGGCAGAGCGCTTCTCCGATTAGCAAGGAATCGGAGGCTATACATATTTTTGAGTTTGTTGTCATATTACCATCCTGTCATAGAAGAAATTGTGGTTGGAACTGTACTTATATTAATAATAGGTGTACTCAGTAATATTATGTTTTTCTTCTTGAATTTTAGTGTTTTCATAACTTAAGTATCTATTTTAATTTTTATTTGAACTTACTTTTAAAAAAACTGTAGAAGGTAGTTTTGTCGCTCCTCCTTTTACTGTTTTCATTCTCTTATCGGACAGAGGCTCGAAGAATAATTCCTTTTTTTTGTTTTTTAATTTCATAACTATTTTATTTTTGTTTGACCAAATATTTGATTAATATCGCTTACTATAAAAAATAATACACCAACGATGCATCTCGCTGGATGAAATAGCAAATTCAGATGACAAAAATTAAAACGATATTTATCCATATTGGGGTGTGGACATTGTATTGGTCGCTTGAAGTAGGTCTCCTTATAGTTGGTATTAGAGGTGAAGTGTCCCTAGTAGAGCCAATAGTAAATTTACTGTATAGTACAGCGTATTTTTATATTGCTCTGTACTTCGTTTTTCCAAGAGACCCTTCCAATATTAATTACTATAAACTATCCATTCGTTTAGCTATTGTGGTGGTAGTAGCATTCATTATAAAATTGGGGTACACGTATTTTCTGAGTGGTTTGGGTCTCAATACACTATATCCTTTATCTAACCCTACCTTTTTCATAGGGACAAGTATCCACAGATTTATTCTTTTTACAACTTTTGCCGGTTTTATCTGGTTTTTTACCACCCAAATGAAAATGCAGAAATACGTGATGGAACAGGAAGTTGAACAGCAAAAACTGAAAAATGACCTCTTGAAAGCTGAATATGATACGTTAAAAGCCCAAATTAATCCCCATTTTCTATTTAATACATTAAGCTTTATTTATTCTAAAGCAGTCATCAGTTCGGATGAGTTGGTCAGTAACACTATTCTCCTATTATCGGATGTACTCCGATATTCCTTGCAACAAACAAGAGAAGGTGACAAAGTAAAATTGAACGATGAGATACAATATATACGCAAGCTGTATGAGATCAATAGGCTTAGGTTTGCTGACAAGTGCTATATCGACATACAGTCATGGGGAGAGGAGCACCATCAGAAGATTCCACCGCTTATCCTCCTGACGCTATTTGAAAACGCGATGAAACACGGGGATTTTCAAGATCCGGAACATCCTATCCGTATCGAAATACGCCAATATGCGGGCAAGTTGGAGATTGGCGTGCAGAACAAGAAGCAGGCCAAACCCGATCCCAATAGGCAGGACGGTTTTAAGATAGGAAATAAATATATAGTACAAGTGCTCGAAAACTTTCATAAGGACAGCTATGATTTGGAGATAGACAATCAAGAGCATATATTTGCGGAGAAAATAACCATACATACCCATGATTAAATGTGTAATCATTGATGATGAACAACATGCCATTGATCTGATTCGGAGTTTTTGCGATAAAATACCTTACCTACATGTGATAGGGGAATTTAATGAACCTCTCCAGGCCGTTCCTTTCATAGATAAAAACGAGGTGGATTTGGTGTTTTTGGATATCAATATGCAGACCATTTCCGGTATGGACTTTCTAAAACTCTACCAAATCAGCAACGTTATCTTAGTAACGGCCTATCCGGAATACGCCTTGGATTCGTACGAATATGGCGTGATCGATTACCTCTTGAAGCCCATCGCCTTTGACCGCTTTGTATCCGCGGTTCAAAAGGTGCTGAACAATAAACGGAAATCGATAGCAGACATTAACACGGGAGAAGCGTCCAACGATAAAGCCCATTTTTATATAAAAACAGATCGGGATAAGACCATCAAACTGAATGTAGCTGAAGTGAAGTATATCGAGGGCTTGAAAAATTATATTTGCATCCATACGGTCAAAGACAAGATCATCACATTACTAAATATGAAAAGTATGCAGGATAACCTTCCTGCGGACCGATTTATCCGTGTGCAAAAGTCCTATATCATCAATCTGGATTATTTTGATTCGATAGAGGGGAATATGATCCGGTTGGTAGATACGGACGAGGCCATCCCCTTGGGAAATACCTACAAGATCGATTTCTTGGAAGTGCTCAACAAAAATACCATTAGGTAGCGGTTAAGAAAGTTTCTAAAGCGCAAATAGGCGACCTAAATTCAATCCGGCATCACTAGTTAAGTTATTTAACAAAGTTTTGGCACCCAGATCTCGCTCAAAGACCCACTCTGTTAATTTTCGCTGCTGTACGAGTGTCGAAAATACTTCCGTTTGCTTGTTTTTTTTGCAGACAAATCCCTTCTTCAGAAAATTAACAAAAAATTTAAGGTTCACAGCGAAGAAATACATAATTATATGCAGTTAGATGTTCAATCCGAAGTTATTTTAAAGAATAGGTCTATATCAACAAAAGACTGTATCCAAAATATTCTATATTTATATAAAACAGAGAATATCAATAAAGATCTTCATGTACTAATTACTGATTTCACCCATATGCTCATTAACAGATTATTACATTTTAATCCAAGGTTTCACGAAATGGTTATTTACGAGATTCTATTTAAATATTATAAGT
>Ga0079224_100009698_pt1 | contig 13164 bp, 9 predicted proteins | sample Stecom2015_FD_80414 | JGI IMG/M metagenome (GOLD analysis project Ga0079224, IMG submission 80414) | Agricultural soil microbial communities from Utah to study Nitrogen management - Steer compost 2015 | ecosystem: Environmental > Terrestrial > Soil > Agricultural land | place: USA: Utah... | reverse complement strand
GTCAGCGCTCGATGGCCAGCGCCACGCCCTGGCCGCCGCCGATGCACAGGGTGGCCAGGCCCTTGCGTGCCTCGCGGCGGCGCATCTCGTGCAGCAGGCTGACCAGGATGCGGCAGCCCGAGGCGCCAATCGGATGGCCCAGGGCGATGGCGCCGCCATTGACGTTGACCTTCTCCCAGTCCCAGCCCAGCTCCTGGCCGACGGACAGCGCCTGGGCGGCGAAGGCCTCGTTGGCTTCGATCAGGTCCAGCTCGGCCAGGCTCCAGCCGGCCTTGGCCAGGGTCTTGCGGGTGGCGTCCACCGGGCCGATGCCCATGATCGCCGGGTCGACGCCGGCGCTGGCGTAGCCGGCGATGCGGCCCAGCACCGGCAGGCCGAGCTCCTGCGCCTTGCCGGCGCTCATCAGCAGCACGGCGGCGGCGCCGTCGTTGAGGGTCGAGGCGTTGCCGGCGGTGACGCTGCCGTCCTTCTTGAAGGCCGGCTTGAGTCGCGCCAGCGACTCGGTGCTGGTGCCGGCGCGCGGCTGCTCGTCAGTGGCGAAGGCCACGGCATCGCCCTTGCGCTGGGGAATCAGGATCGGCGTGATCTCGTCGGCGAAACGCCCCGCCTCGAGGGCGGCGGCCGCCTTGCGCTGCGATTCGGCGGCGAAGGCGTCCTGGGTCTCGCGGCTCAGGCCGTACTTTTCCACCAGGTTCTCGGCGGTGATGCCCATGTGGTAGTCGTTGAAGGCATCCCACAGGCCGTCGAGGATCATGCTGTCCTGCAACTGGGCATGGCCCATGCGCAGGCCGGTGCGGGCCTTGGGCAGCACGTAGGGGGCCTGGCTCATGTTCTCCATGCCGCCGGCGATCACCACCTGGGCGTCGCCGCAGCGGATGGCCTGGGCGGCCAGTTGCACGGCCTTGAGGCCCGAGCCGCAGACCTTGTTGATGGTCAGGGCCGAGACGCTGTGGGGCAGGCCGGCGCGCAGCGCCGCCTGGCGGGCGCTGTTCTGCCCGGCGCCGGCGCTCAGCACATGGCCCAGGATCACCTCGTCCACGGCCTCGGCGGCCAACCCGGTCTGTTCGAGCAGGCGGGCAATCACCGCGCCGCCCAGCTCGACCGCGGGAACATTGCTCAGGGTGCCCTGGAAGCCGCCAATGGCGGTTCGAGTGGCAGCGACAACCACGACTTCTTGCATGACGCTTTCCTTGTTCTGATGGCGGCCGGCATGGTGGCACGTTGGCGCCGTCACGAAAAGGGCGGCGCCGGCCGGGTTGCCGGCGCTAGCCGCCGGGCGGCAGCCCCATGCGCCGGCGCGCGCGGTGGATGGAGCCGTTGCGCACCGCCCAGCGCAACAGCGGCGCGCTGCGCCGCACGGCGCCCCGGATCAGCTGGCGCCGGGGCGCGGCCAGGTGCAAGTCGAGCAACTGGCTGGCCCAGTCCGGGAGCAGTTCGATGCCGGCCTGCAGCATCAGGCCGCCGAAAGGCCGCGTCAGGGTGCTGGGGGCCGGGGCGTCGAGCAGCGCCTCCAGCACCTCGCGGCAGCGCCAGTCGCAGGCCAGCTCCGCCTGCATGGCGTGGAAATACTCGGCGATCTGCCGGCGCGAGCGGGGAATGTCCTCGGCGCCCAGCAGCTCGCCGACCAGGGCGATCTCGGCGTAGTAGCGGTCCTGCTCGGCGCCGCTCAGGCGCGGGTTGCGATAGCGCAGGTGCGATTGCAGGAAACTGTAAACCTCGGCCACATGCACCCAGGTGAGCAGGTGCGGGTCGTTGGCCGCATAGGGCCGGCCGTCCGGCGCGACGCCGCGCACCCGCTCGTGGATGCCGCGCACCCGCGCGATCAGGCGTTCGGCGTCGGCGCGGCTGGCAAAGGTGGTGCCGGCGATGAACTGGCCGGTGCGGCGCAGGCGGCCGAGCATGTCCTGGCGGAAGTTGGAGTGCTCCCAGACACCGGCCAGGGCCAGTGGGTGGAGCATCTGGATCATCAGCGCCGAGATGCCGCCGATCAGCATGGAGGTGAAGTCGCCATGCACCCGCCAGCAGACGGAGTCCGGGCCGAACAGCCCGGGGTCGCCCTTGGGGTTCTCCATGTCCATGCCGCCGAGGGTCAGGCCGCTCAGGCTCAGGACATGCCGTTCGATGCGCTGGCGCAGGAATTCCATCGCGATCGCCTCAGGCCGGTGGAGACCGGGAGGCCTCCGGAGTGCCGGCGCGGCCGCCGGCGACGCACACCCTCAGCCGCGGTGGCGGCTGCGGAAGAAGTCGATCAGGCCGCGCGTCGAGCCGTCCTCGTCGCTGGCCGGACGCTGGCCGGTCAGGCTGTCGTACACGTTGCGCCCCAGTTCCTTGCCCAGCTCCACGCCCCACTGGTCGAACGCGTTGATGCCCCAGATGGCGCTTTGCACGAACACCTTGTGCTCGTAGAGCGCCACCAGGGCGCCCAGGCGCCGCGGGTCGATGTGTTCGATCACCAGGGTGTTGCTGGGCCGGTTGCCGGGAATCACCTTGTGCGGCGCCAGGCGCTGCACCTCGCTTTCGGAGATGCCCTTGGCGCGCAGCTCCGCCTCGGCTTCGGCGCGGGTCTTGCCCAGCATCAGCGCCTGGCTCTGCGACAGGCAGTTGGCATACAGCCACTGGTGGTGGTCGCCCAGCGGGTTGTAGCTGACCACCGGGACGATGAAGTCGGCGGGAATGAGCTGGGTGCCCTGGTGCAGCAACTGGTGATAGGCGTGCTGGCCGTTGCAGCCCACGCCGCCCCAGACCACCGCGCCGGTGTCGCAGGGCGCCGGGCGGCCGTCCTGCAGCACGCTCTTGCCGTTGGATTCCATGTCCAGCTGCTGCAGGTGCTTCACGAAGTTGCGCAGGTAATGGTCGTAGGGCAGGAAGGCATGGCTGCGCGCGCCCCAGAAGTTCTGGTACCAGACGCCGAGCATGGCCAGCAGCACCGGCATGTTGCGCTCGAAGGGCGCCTCGCGCAGGTGCTGGTCCATGCGGTAGGCGCCGGTCAACAGCTCCTTGAAGTTGGCCATGCCGATGGCCAGGGCGGTGGGCAGGCCGATGGCCGACCACAGCGAATAGCGCCCGCCGACCCAGTCCCACATGGGGAAGATGTTCTCCTCGCGGATGCCGAACTCGATGGCCGCCTGGCGGTTGCTGGTGACGGCGATGAAGTGCCGGTACAGCTTGTCCTCGCAGCCGCCGCTGGCCAGGTACCAGTCGCGGGCGGCCAGGGCGTTCTTCAGGGTTTCCAGGGTGCCGAACGACTTGCTGGAGACGATGAACAGGGTGGTTTCGGCGTTCAGCCGGGCGGTGAGTTCGCGAAATTCGCTGCCGTCGATATTGGCCAGGTAATGACAGCGCACGCCGCGCTGGCGGAACGGCAGCAGCGCCTCGGAAACCAGTTCCGGGCCCAGGTAGGAGCCGCCGATGCCGATGTTCACCACATCGGTGATGCTCTTTTCGCTGTAGCCGCGCCACAGGCTGCTGTGAATGCGCCCGACCAGGTCGGTCATCTGGCCCAACACCCGGTGCACCTCGGGCATCACGTCCCGGCCGTTGACCAGGACCTGCTCGCCCACTGGGCGGCGCAGCGCGGTGTGCAGCGCCGGACGCCCCTCGGAGGCGTTCACCGGCTTGCCGTCCAGCAGCGCCTCGATGGCCGGTTGCAGGCCCGCCTCGCGGGCCAGGCGCATCAGCAGTTCGATGGTCTGTGGCGTGATGAGGTTCTTCGAGTAGTCGAGGAACAGGCCGCAGCTGTCCATGGAGAAGCTGGCGAAACGCCCGGGATCCTCGGCGAACGCCTGGCGCAGGCTGAAGTCCTGCATGGCCTGGCGGTGTTCGCTCAGCTGTTGCCAGGCGGGCAGGCGGGTCACGTCGTGTGGGGTCTGGTAATACGGCAGCATGTCGTCCGGTTCCTGGGGCGATGCCGCTGCGGCTGTGGCGCGGCGGGGTAGGGTGCTGCGCGAGGGGCGCGCTACAGTCCTTGGAGCGAAAAACCGGGCGGGGTTTCCCCCGCCCGACCGGTGGCGGCCGTCAGGCCAGCTGCACCGGGATGGCGTTGCTGGTGTGGCTCAGGGAGCCGTCGGCGGCGTGGTACAGCACGCGCGGCGTGTGTTCGTCCAGCTCGGCCTCGCTGTAGTGGGCGTAGGCGCAGATGATCAGCCGGTGGCCGACCTCGGCCTTGTGGGCGGCGGCGCCGTTGACCGAGATGATGCGCGAGCCGGCTTCGCCGCGAATGGCGTAGGTGGTGAAGCGCTCGCCGTTGTCGACGTTGTAGATCTGGATCTGCTCGTATTCGCGGATGCCGGACATGTCCAGCCAGTCGCCGTCGATGGCGCAGGAACCTTCGTAGTCGAGCACCGCGTGGGTGACGATGGCGCGGTGCAGTTTGGCCTTGAGCATGATGGCATGCATGGCGGGGTAATCCTCCAGGGATGCGAGCGGCGGCCGAGTGTGCCTCAAGGCCCGGGGGTGGGCAAGCCGCCGCGCGGGTTAGAGCGTCACGCTCAGGTTGTCGATCAGGCGGGTGCCGCCCAGGTGCGCGGCCACCAGCAGGACGAGCTGGCGATCCTGCGTCGTGGCCGGGCGCAGGCTGAGCGCCTCGCGGATTTCCAGGTAGTCCGGGCGGAAGCCGGCGTCCCGCTGGGCGCGCTGGGCCTCGGCGACCAGCGCGGCGTGGTCGGTCTCGCCGGCGCGCAGGCGCTCGGCCAGCTGTTGCAGGCTGCGGTACAGCGCCGGCGCCACGGCGCGCTGCTCGGCGCTCAGATAGCCGTTGCGCGAGGACAGCGCCAGGCCGTCCTCGGCGCGCACGATGGGCGCGCCTTGGATCTCGATGGGCAGGTTGAGGTCGCGCGCCATGGTGCGGATCACCGCCAGTTGCTGATAGTCCTTTTCGCCGAACACGGCGAGGTCCGGCTGGACCATGTTGAACAGCTTGCACACCACCGTGGCCACGCCCTCGAAGTGGCCGGGCCGGCTGGCGCCGCACAGGCCCTCGGACACGCCGGGCACGAGCACGCGGGTCTGACCGTCCATGCCGTTGGGGTACATCTCCGCCACGGTCGGGGTGAACAGCAGGTCGCAGCCGGCCGCGCGCAGCTTGTCCTGATCCTCGGCGAGGGTGCGCGGGTAGGTGTCCAGGTCCTCGTTGGCGCCGAACTGCAGCGGATTGACGAAGATGCTGGCGACCACGAAGTCGGCGCCGCGACGGGCCTGCTCGATCAGCGAGATGTGCCCGGCATGCAGGTTGCCCATGGTGGGCACCAGGGCGATGCGCTGGCCGGCCCGGCGGGCCTGGCCGATCAGCTCACGGAGCTGTTGGACGGTACTGACGGTATTCATGCGGAAAATTCATGCTCGGGAGCGGGGAAGGTGACGGCCTTGACCGCCTGGACATAGGCGCTGAGGGCGGCCTGGATGCTCGGCTGGCCCTCCATGAAATTCTTCACGAACTTGGGCGTGCGGCCGGTGAGCGACAGGCCGAGCATGTCGTGCATGACCAGCACCTGGCCATCGGTGCCCGGGCCGGCGCCGATGCCGATCACCGGAATCGACACCGCCTGGGTGACCTCGGCGGCCAGGGCGCTGGGCACGCATTCGAGCAGCAGCATGGCGGCGCCGGCCTGCTCCAGGGCGATGGCGTCGGCGCGCAGCTGGCGGGCCTGGGCCTCGCTGCGGCCCTGCACCTTGTAGCCGCCGATGACGTTGACCGTCTGCGGCGTCAGCCCCAGGTGCGCGCACACCGGGATGCCGCGGTCGGCCAGCTGGCGGATGGACTCGGCCAGCCAGCCGGCGCCTTCCACCTTGACCATGTGCGCGCCGGCGCGCATCAGCTCGGCGCTGTTGAGCAGGGTCTGTTCCAGGGAGGCGTTGGCCATGAACGGCAGGTCGGCGAGGATCAGCGCCTCGCTGTTGCCGCGCTTCACGCAGGCGGTGTGGTAGGCCATGTCGGCGACCGAAACCGGCAGCGTGCTGTCATGGCCCTGCAGCACCATGCCGAGGGAGTCGCCGATCAGCAGGATGTCGACGCCCGCCGCGTTCGCCGCGGCGGCGAAGGTGGCGTCGTAGCAGGTCAGCATCGTGATCTTCTCGCCGTTCTGCTTGCGGTTTTGCAGCGTGGTCAGCGTGATGGGCATGGTGAATCCTCTTCCGCGGAGCGACAGGCTCCGGTGTCAGCGCGGCATTCGCCGGCTGGGTGACTGCTCTGAAAGTGGGAGCGCATGCCCCGTGCTTTCGCTGGGCCCGGACGGTGCGTGACGCACTGGCGGCCTTGGGGCGCTTATAGTCCAGATGGGTCCGGGGGAAGTCAATTGCGAATGTTACCGGGGGTTACGACCGCGCCGGCTCCGCCAGCCGTTCCAGGCCCGCATGGGGGCAGGCCTGCAGCAGGGCGTCCAGGGCGCGGCCATCGGGCAGGCGCAGGTCCGGGGCGATCTCGGCCAGCGGGTAAAGCACGAAGGCCCGGGCGTGCATGTGGTAGTGCGGAAGGGTCAGCCGCTCGCTGCTCAATTGCAGGTCGCCGAACAGGACGATGTCCAGGTCCAGGGTGCGTGGTCCCCAGCGCTCGGCCTTGCGCACGCGCCCCTGTTCCCGCTCGATGGCCTGCAACGCGTCGAGCAGCGCCAGCGGGGCCAGGTCGGTGTCCAGCGCCGCCACGGCGTTGACGAAGCGGGGCTGGTCCGCCGGGCCGAGTGGCTCGCTGATATAGAAGGAGGACACCGCCGCCAGCCGGCTGCCGGGCAACGCGGCCAGGGCGCGCAGCGCGGCGCGCAATTGCTCGACGGGCGTCTCCAGGTTGCTGCCCAGGGCGATATAGGCGCGCGGCATGGCGTCAGGCGTCGCCGGCGCCCGGCTGCTGGGCGGGACGGCGCTTGCGCGGGCTGCGGCGGCGCTTGCGCGGCGCGGCGCCCGACTCGTCCTTGCTGAGGTCGCGGATCATCGCGCGGCGGGTGGCGTCGTCCACTTCCTGGTAGCGGGTCCACCAGTCGCCCAGTCCGCCGGTTTCCTCGCCGGCGATTTCGCGCAGCAGCAGGAAGTCGTAGCCGGCGCGGAAGCGCGGGCTTTCCAGCAGCGTGTCGGCGCGCTTGCCCTGGCGGCGTGGCAGGCGTTCCTGCATGTCCCAGATCTCGCGGATGGGCAGGGTGAAGCGCTTGGGCACGGCGATGCGTCGGCACTGCTCGGCGATCAGCTCGTGGGCTGCTTCCTGCAGGGCCGGAATGGGCGGCAGGCCGCGTTCCTGCTGTTCCACCACGCGCGCCGGCAGCGCCGGCCAGAGCAGCGCGGCGAACAGGAAGGCCGGGGTGACCGGCTTGCCGATGCGAATGCGCTCGTCGGTGTTGATCAGCGCCTGGCGGATCAGCTTGCCGGTGTATTCGGGGTTGTCCTCGAGGGCCTGGGCGGTGGCCGGGAACAGCGGGGCGAACAGGTCGTAGTGCAGCAGCAGCTCGAAGGTGCGTTCGGCGTGGCCGCCGAGGAACAGCTTGAGCACTTCTTCGAACAGCCGGGCGGCGGGAATGTCGCGCAGCAGCGGCGCCAGCTCGCGGATCGGCGCGGCGCTGTGCTTTTCGATCTCGAAGCCCAGCTTGGCGGCGAAGCGCACCGCGCGCAGCATGCGCACCGGGTCTTCCAGGTAGCGCTGGCGCGGGTCGCCGATCAGGCGCACCAGGCGGTTGCGGATATCCGGCACGCCGCGCGCGTAGTCGAGGATGCGCTCGGTGACCGGGTCGTAGTACAGCGCGTTGATGGTGAAGTCGCGGCGCTGGGCGTCGTCCTCCAGCGTGCCGTAGACGTTGTCGCGCAGGATGCGGCCGCTTTCGTGGCGGGCGGCCTTGTTGCTGTCCTCGTCCTCCTCGTCCGCCCCATGGCCGGCGCGGAAGGTGGCGACTTCGATGATCTCGCGGCCGAAGTGCACGTGCACCAGGCGAAAGCGCCGACCAATGATGCGCGCGTTGCGGAACTCGGCGCGCACCTGTTCGGGCGTGGCGCTGGTGGCCACGTCGAAATCCTTGGGCGGCAGGTCGAGCAGCAGGTCGCGCACGCAGCCGCCGACGGCGTAGGCCTGGTAGCCGGCCTTCTGCAGGCGCTCGACCACCAGCACGGCGTTGCGGCTGATGCTGGCGCGGGTCACAGAGTGCTGGCGACTGCCCAGCACCTGCGGGGTGCTGCGGGGGTGCGCGGCGCGGCGCGAGGGGAAACGGAATGACTTGAACAGCTTCTTCAGCATGGGCGCTACGGTATCGGAGGGATAAGTCGGCAGGCGCACAGGGCGGGAACGGTATCGATCATTGTGGCCGCAAATGGCTTGCCGGGCATGCGATGGCGGTGAATTCTAACATCGAGGCGGGAAAAGCGGGAATTGCGCTTTCGCACAAGGGAAAAGGGGAGCCGAAGCTCCCCTTGAAGTGCGTAATTGCTGTTGTTGTTATTGTTCCGGCTGTTGGTGTTGTTATTGCCGAAGCGTGGTCGGGCCAGCGGCCTTTCCACGCGCTCCCAGGCTCGGGAGCCAATAGCGAACGGATTACTTTGGTGGCTGACGTGGTCCTGATCGTGATCGGGCCATGCGCTTCGCTGCATCACAGGCAGTCTTGTTGTTCGCATGTGCCTGGGGGTCTCCCCGAGGGCCGGTCCACTCCAAAATGATCGGTTTGCTGCGTCTCCGCCTTTTTATCGTTGTTATGCGAGAGCCGTTGCGTGTTGTTCTTGTTATGAGGTTTCTTGGTTTTTATTGTTGTTGTGCCTGATTCAAGGCAGAAGTCGTGCCAGTTTAAATAATTCCTTTAATTTCAATAAGTTACGCTGAGCGCTTGGCAGGCGCTGGTGGGCTGGTCGGTGCGGAACGTTACCGTCGGAAGCCGCGGGCGTTACCGTCGGCGCGATGCGGTAACACTTGGAACGCTCAGGAGCCGCTGCCCACCCCCGTGCGGCGGCGTGGAATGCCCAGGCGCTGGCGGCGCTCCCACAGGCACTTGCGGCTGATGCCCAGCTTGCGCGCCAGCTCGGTTTCGGTCATGTGCTCCTGATGTTCGAGGACGAAGTGCTGGAAGTAGTCCTCCAGCGACAGGTTCTCGGTGGGCTCGTTGCGCGACTGCGGCGCGGCGGGCGACGGCTCGGCCGCGCTCTCCTCGAGGTCCAGGCTGTCCAGTTCCAGGTCGATGCCCAGCAGCTCGGCGGGGATCTTCTCGCTTTCGCACAGGATCACCGCCCGTTCGATGGCGTTCTCCAGTTCCCGCACGTTGCCCGGCCAGCTGTAGTGACGGATGACCTTCAGCGCCTCGTCGTCGAAGTGCATGGGCGCGCGACCCTGGCGCGCGCACTGGCGGGCCAGCAGGGTCTCGGCCAGCTCGATGACGTCGTTGCCGCGCTCGCGCAGCGGCGGCAGCTTCAGGGCGATGACGTTCAGGCGGTAATAGAGGTCTTCGCGAAACTGGCCCTGCTTGGCCAGGCTCTTCAGGTCGCGGTGGGTGGCGGCGATCAGGCGCACGTCAACCTTCTGCGACTGCACCGAGCCGACGCGACGGATCTCGCCCTCCTGCAGCACGCGCAGCAGGCGCGCCTGGGCGTCCAGCGGCAGTTCGCCGATCTCGTCGAGGAACAGGGTGCCGCCGTCGGCGGCCTCCACCAGGCCGGTGCGGCTGGCGCTGGCGCCGGTGAAGGCGCCCTTTTCATGGCCGAACAGTTCGGATTCGATCAGGGTCTCGGGGATGGCCGCGCAGTTCACCGAGATCAGCGGCGCCCGCGCGCGCAGCGACAGGTTGTGCAGCGCGCGGGCGACCAGCTCCTTGCCGGTGCCCGATTCGCCTTGGATCAGCACGGTGGAGTCGGTGGGCGCCACCTTGCGGATCTTGCCGAACAGGTCCTGCATGGGCGGGCAGGAGCCGATGATGCCCAGCTCGTTGTGGCTGCTCGGCCTGGCCTCGGGCGCGGGCGCGTCGGCCGCGCGCGGGGCGGGGCGCTCGCTGAGGATGCGCGCCACCGCCTGCAGCATGTCGTCGTGATCGAACGGCTTGGCGATGTAGTCCACCGCGCCGAGTTTCATGGAATCCACCGCCGAGCGCAGGCTGGCGTAGCTGGTCATGATCAGCACCGGCGCGCCTTCGGCCAGGCGGATCAGTTCGGTGCCCGGGGCGCCGGGCAGGCGCAGGTCGCTGATGATCAGGTCGAAGCCGGAAATGCTGAAGCGTTCCTGGGCCTCCTGCACGGAACCGGCCTCGCTCACCTCGTACTGGTTGCGCTCGAGCAGACGGCGCAGGGCGGAGCGGATGATGGTTTCGTCTTCGACGATGAGAATGTGGGGCATGGAGCGGGGTTCTCCTCGACGGCTCAGAACGGGTCGTTGGTGGGCGTGACGTGGCGCGGCAGGGTCACGCGGATGCGGGTGCCGCGCTGGCGTTGCGGATCGGCCGGACTGTCGATGGCGATGTGGCCATAATGCTCTTCCACGATGGAATAGACCAGCGCGAGCCCCAGGCCGGTGCCCTTGCCGGGGTCCTTGGTGGTGAAGAACGGCTCGAACAGGCGGTCCATGGCGCTGCGGGGAATGCCGCTGCCCTCGTCCTCCACCACCAGCACCACGCTGTGCTCGTCCGCCTCGCTGCCGATCCGGATGGTGCCGCCCGGCGGCGACGCGTCGCGGGCGTTGGACAGCAGGTTGATGAGCACCTGGGCCAGCCGTTGCGGGTCGCCCTGGGCGCAATGCGCCGGGTCGCAGGCGTTGACGAAGCCCACTTCGGTGCCCTCGCGGTTGAGCCGCAGCAGGGCGATCGCCTCCTGGGTGATGCCGTCCAGGCAGACGCGCTCGCCGCCGGGCTGGCGCGTGCCGGCGTGGGCGAAGTTCATCAGCGACTGGACGATGCGCGACACGCGCTTGGTCTGCTCGATGATCTGCGCGCTGCTTTCGGTGATCTCGGCGTCCTCGCTCCGCTCCTCCTTCAGGTTCTGCGCCAGGCAGGCGATGCCGGTGATCGGGTTGCCGATCTCGTGGGCCACGCCGGCGGCCAGGCGGCCGATGCTGGCCAGGCGTTCCGCGTGGATCAGCTTGTCTTCCAGCGCGCGGGTGGCGGTCTGGTCCTCGATCAGCAGCACCAGGCCGGTGTTGCCGGGGGTCAGCGGCTCCTCGATGGCCGCCTTGTGCAGGCTCAGCCAGCGCACTTCGCCGTCGACCCGCAGGCGATGCTTGTGGATGTGCTCGTGCGGCGCCGCGACGAAGTCTATCAGCAGGCCCCGCCAGGGCTCCTCGATGGCGGCCAGCCGCTCGCCGAGCACGCGCTCGGCGGGGATGCCGGTGAGCTCCTCCAGGCAGTGGTTCCACATGAGGATCTCGCGGTCCTTGGCCAGCGAGCAGACGCCCACCGGCAGGTCCTGCAGGGTCTGCCGGTGGTAACGGCGCAGGCTGTCCAGCTCGGCGGCCAGGCCGGTGAGGCGCGAGCGGTAGTCCTCCAGCCGGCTTTCGATGAAGTGGATGTCCTCGGAAACGTAGGCCTCGCTGTTCTTCTTGTAGGGCAGGAAGGTGGAAACGATGTCCTGGGCGAAGCTGGGACCCATCAGGCCGGACAGATTGGCCTCGATCTGGTCGCGCAGGCGGCGCAGGGCATAGGGGCGGCGTTCGTCGAAGGGCAGCTGCAGCTCGTTGAGGGCGCGCTCCACCTCGCGCTGCGCGGTCTTGGCGCCCAGCGGCTTGCCGAGTTGCGAGGCGAAGTCCTGGGGCGAGGTGACCTCCAGTTCCCGGCGCGGCTGGCGCCGCACGTTGCCCACCGCGCAGGCCTCGGCGGCGGCGCGTTCGCGCGAGTTGGAGTCGGTGAACAGCGACACCAGGGTGAACAGCGCCACGTTGGCGGTGAGCGAGCTGATGGCCGCCAAGTGCCAGGTGCTGTCATCCAGCACATAGATGACGTCCAGGGCCGGCAGGTAGAGCCCCGGCAGGTGGCCGACCAGCGGCAGCAGCATGCTCAGCAGCCACACGGCGAAACCGGCCAGCAGGCCGGCGACCAGCCCGCGACGGTTGGCGCTGGGCCAGTAGAGCACGGACAGCACGCCGGGCAGGAACTGCAGGGTGGCCACGAACGACACGATGCCCAGCGCCGACAGGTCGCGCTGGGCGCCCAGCAGCAGGTAGAAGCCATAGCCGGCGAGAATGATGGCGATGATCAGGATGCGCCGGGTCCACTTCAGCCAGGCGTAGATGTTGCTCTCGCCGCTGGGTTGAAACACCGGCAGCACCAGGTGGTTGAGGGCCATGCCCGACAGCGCCAGGGTGGCGACGATGATCAGCCCGCTGGAGGCCGACAGGCCGCCGATGTAGGCCAGCAGGGTCAGCGTCGGGCTGTCCAGCGCCAGGCCCACGCCCAGGGTGAAGAACTCCGGGTGGGTGCCCGCGCCGAGCTTGAGGCCGGCCCAGAGAATCAGCGGCACCGGCAGGCTGATCAGCAGCAGGTACAGCGGCAGGCCCCAGCTGGCGGAGGCCAGGTTGCGCGGGCGCAGGTTTTCGGTGAAGGCCATGTGGTACATGTGCGGCATGACGATCGCCGAGGCGAAGAACACCAGCAGCAGGGTGCGCCAGGGGCCTTCCTGCAACGGCGTATGCAGGGCGGCGAGGACTTCCTGATTGTCCAACAGCCAACTGTCCAGCCCCTGCGGGCCGCCGAACACGGCGTAGAGCGCGTACAGGCCGATGCCGCCCAGCGCGGCGAGCTTGACCACCGATTCGAAGGCCATGGCGAACACCAGGCCCTCGTGCTTCTCCCGGGTGGCGATGTGGCGGGCGCCGAAGAGGATAGTGAACAGGATGATCAGCACGCAGTAGCTGAGGGCCACCCGGCGGTGAATGGGCTCCTGAATCAGGATGCCGATGGCGTCGGTGACCGCCTGGATCTGCAGGGCCAGCAGCGGCAGGATGCCGACCAGCATGAACAGGGTGGTCAGCGCGCCGGCCCAGCTGCTGCGGAAGCGGAAGGCGAACAGGTCGGCCAGCGACGACAGCTGATAGGTGCGGGTCAGGCGCAGGATCGGGTTGAGTAGCACCGGCGCCAGCAGGAAGGCGCCGCTGACGCCCAGGTAGCAGGCCAGGAAGCCGTAGCCGTACTGGTAGGCCAGGCCCACCGAGCTGTAGAAGGCCCAGGCACTGGCGTAGACCCCCAGCGACAGGGTGTAGACCAGCGGATGGCGCACCAGTCGGCGGGGAATGACGCC
>Ga0079224_100009697_pt1 | contig 13165 bp, 7 predicted proteins | sample Stecom2015_FD_80414 | JGI IMG/M metagenome (GOLD analysis project Ga0079224, IMG submission 80414) | Agricultural soil microbial communities from Utah to study Nitrogen management - Steer compost 2015 | ecosystem: Environmental > Terrestrial > Soil > Agricultural land | place: USA: Utah... | reverse complement strand
CGGTCGCGCGGGACAGCATGCGGGCCGACTGCTCCCAGGAAGGGGCGCCGCACTCGCCACAAGGGCAGGAGTCCGCCATGATCTGGACCAGGGTGTATCGAGCCTGGACCAGCAGTTCCTCCCAGGTCGAAGGGGTCTGCGGCGGGTTCCGGTGCCCCATGCGGCGCTTGAGCCTCTCCCGCGACTTGTCCTTGCGTCGCCGTCGGTCGTCCCGCCCCATGCCGCACCTCCGCGCTCGTCTCATGGGGTTTAACGGTCGGACGCGAGATCCGCAACGGCCCTGCCCCGGGGAAGCAGGCTACAGGGTCTGAGCGGTGCCGGTGCAGCCGCGAGGCCGCGGCAGATCGGTCCCGCTGATACCGTAGTTGAGGTTCGCTTCCATTCCGTGACCGGAAGACTTCGATACAGCAGTGACCGACTCCCCGACGTACGCCTTCGGGCTGGACGCGGTCGGACTCGACGACCGCATGCGGCTGTTCAGCTTCATCACCGTGCCTGAACGGCACGACTACCTGTGGGTGCTGCGCGCCATCGACCGGGCCCGCTCCAACTACCAGGTGGTGCTGTCGACCGAGGCCGTGGCGCAGGCGCTCGATGAGCTCGCCGAACGCGGCGGCGACTGCCCCGGCAGCGGGGAGGTCGACCTGTCTGCCCGCCTCGACGCCCTCGACGACTGGGGCGTGCTCGACCGGGCCCAGGACGCGGCCAGGGCCGCCACGATCGCCGAGTACCGGCGCCGCCATTCGGTCTACCAGTTCACCGAGGCCGGGCACCGGGCCTTCACCGCCGTCGAGTCGGTGCTCGGCGCGAAGATGGAGGAGACCTCGCTGTCCCGCACCGTCTTCCGGGATCTGCTGGAGGACCTCGAACAGCTCGCGGCGGCGAGCCGCGGCGGCGACGGCGATACCGTGCTGCGGCGGTTCAGGCGCATCGACTCCTCACTGAACGAGGTCGCCGAGCAGGCCGCCCGGTTCTACGCCATGATCGGGGACCTGACCCGCACCACCGAGGTCGACGCGGCGATCTTCCAGGCGCACAAGGACGCGCTCATCAGTCACCTGAGGGACTTCCACAACGAGCTCCAGCGGTACTCGCCGCTGCTGCACGAGGCGGCGACGGCGGTCGAGGAGACCGGGATCGAGCGGCTGGTGGGGACCGCGGCCGAGCACGACGACCGGCCGTTCGGGTCCTTCGCGGACCGTCTGGCGGACTGGCGGCGGCGCTGGGAGGGCGTCAAGGCGTGGCTCGCCCCACCCTCGACGGAACTGGGATCCGAGGTGGACCGGCTCTCGCACGCCACGTTCAACGCGATCTCCGACATCACCGGGATGGTGCGACAGCTCGCCGACGCCCGGCGCGGCGGCGTCAGCCGCGAGTCGCAGCTGCGGCACCTGGCGGCGTGGTTCGTGAACACGCCCACGATGGACGCCGCTCACGCGATCTTCGACGCGGTGTTCGACCTGAGCGGGCCGCTGCACGTGAACCGTCCGTACGAGGAGCCCGAGGTCCACTCGACCTCGGCGTCATGGTGGGACACCGACGCGATCGAGCTGTCGAAGACGCTGCTGGAGAAGGGCCGGGCCGCCGGCGGCCGCGACACGCGCGGCGCGAAGGTCACACGGGACGAGGCGGCCCGGCGGCGGCTCCACGAACGGCAGATGGAGCAGGTGCGCGGCGACCGCGAGGCGTCGCTGGCGATGGCCGACCAGGCGCGGGACGGGTTCGGCGGCATCGTGCTGGACGAGCGTCAGCTGAGCCTGCTGCTGCGCCTGCTCGACAAGGCCGTGGCGGAACGGCGCGGGCCGCTGCGGCACACGGTCTCGGCCGTCTCCAACGGCGTCCGGCTGTCGGTGGCTCCGGCCGATGGAGACACGGTGGTCGCCGCCAAGGGCGGCACCTTGCGTCTGGCGGGACTCTCGCTCGCGGTCGAGCGGGTGAAGACATGAGTCGGTACGCGCGGGGCATCTCGGACTATCAGCTGTCCGACTACCAGCAGGCCGTGCGGGCGCTGCTGAAGACGCCGTTCGTCACCGCCTCGTTCCCCGACCGCAAGACCCTCGGCCGCGTCCGCCAGTTCTCCGAGACGCTCGCGCTCGATCTGCGCGAGGCGTTCGGCTACCAGTTGCTCCTGCGCGGCGAGACCGCGCGGCTCTTGCGAGTCAAGGACCGGCTCCACGCCGGCCAGCCCGCGCGGACGCGGACCGGGCGCGTCTTCGACCGCCGCCGCTACGCCTACTTGTCGCTGATCACGGCGCTGCTGGCGCGGTGCGGCGCGCAGACCACGGTGAGCGAGCTCGCCGCGCTGCTCAAGGGCGATGCGAACCGCATCGCCGCGCTCGGTTTCGACGATGTCGACTACCAGCACCGGCGCGCGTTCGTCGACGCCGTCGGCTGGCTGGAGGAGCGATCGGTGCTCCACGCCGCCGACGGCTCCTCCGAGGCGTGGGCGTCGGCTCCCGAGCAGCAGGACGCGCTCTACGACGTGGACCGCGACGCCCTGTTCGCGCTGTGGCGCTCCCGCGTCATGCTCCAGTCGGTCTCTGGTGTGGAGGAGCTGCTCGGGGAGCACGTCGCCACCGACTCCGAGTCGGTGCTCAAGGAGCGGGCCGGTCAGGCCGCGCGCCGCGCCGTCGCCGAGCAGCCGGTCGCCTACTACGCCGAACACCCCGAAGCGGTCGTGAACCACTTGAGGGGCAGCGCCATCGCGGAGGACTTGCAGCGGCTGACCGGTCTCGTGTTCGAGCGGCGCCGCGAGGGCGTGCTGCTGGTGGACACGGCGAGGCTCAGCACTGAGGCGTTCCCACGTGAGGGGGCCGTGGCGAATGCCGCGCTGCTGCTGCTCGTCGCCTGCTGCGCGCTCTATGAAGATCCTGACATCTCAACGGCCGAACGGGAGGTCCCGACCGTGCTCGGGCAGTGGCTGCGGCGCGAGATCGACGGGGCGATTCCGCTCGGCACCCGATTCGACGGCGACGCCGAGGCCGCTTCACCCCCGGTGCCCAACGCCAGGAGCGTGGTACGGCCGTTCCTGCCGGACAAGACCGTGCACGACCTGTTCGGCGACATCCTGACCAGGTTCGCGAAGAATTTCGGGCGCGACCATCACGAGGCGCCGATGCGGCTGCTGCGCGACGCGCTCGACCTGCTCGAGCGGTTCCGCCTCGTTCGCCGCGTCGAAGGCGGGATCGTGTTGGAGCCGCTGGCGGGCCGCTACCGCAACACCGTCTTCCGTGAGGAGCACCAGCGCGCATGAGGGAACCACGCTACGTCCCGACCCGGGCCGGGATCATCGGCCTGTGGGACTACGCGGACGAGGAGTTCGTGTTCGCCGACGGCTGGCTGGTGCTGCGCGGCCCCAACGGTTCGGGCAAGACCAAGGCGCTGGAGCTGCTGTTCCCGTTCCTCTTGGACGGCAACATCTCGCCCCGGCGGTTGAACCCGTTCGCCTCGCAGGACCGCACGATGAAGTCCAATCTGCTGTTCGGCGGCAAGGAGAACGGCATGGGCTATGTGTGGATGGAGTTCTCCGACGGGCAGCGGTACCTCACGATCGGGATCGGGCTGCGCGCCAACAAGCATCAGGACACGCCCAAGCGCTGGCACTTCGTCGTCGAGGGCCGCGTCGGCGTCGACTTCGGGCTCATCGCCGCCGACGACCGGGTCTGCAACCGCAAGGAGATGATCGCCCAGTTCCCCGAGGGCACCGTGGTCGACGCGCCTCGCGAGTACCGGGACCGGGTGAACGCGGCGCTGTTCGGGCTGGAGACCGAGCGGTACGAGCAGATGCTCGAACTGGTCCTGACGCTGCGCAGGCCGCAGCTGGCAAAGGAGCTCAACCCCGAGTCGCTCTCGGAGACCCTGGCAGAAGGACTGCGGCCGATCGACGAGAAGCTCATCGTCGACGCGGCGAAGTCCTTCGAGGACATGGAGGCGGTCGCCAAGACGCTCGCGAGCCTGCGCTCCGCCGACGAGCAGGTGAGCGACTTCCTCAAACGGTACGTCACCTATGTCAGGGCGCAGGCGAAACTGGCGGTGGAGAGCGTCGACGGGCGCCTGGCCGCGGTCGACGCCGCGCTCGGCGCGGAGGCCGATGCCGAGCGGCTCGCGAAAGCAGCCGGAGAAGAGCTGGAGCGGCTGACCGAGACGGCCGAGACGGCTGGTGAGTACGTAGACGAACTCGAAGGCTCGCTCCAGGGGCTCAAGGACTCGGACGCATACCGGGACCGCCTCGAATTGGAGGATCTTCGCCGCTCCGCCGCTTCGGCCGAGACGCAGGCCGGCGTTCTCGCCGAAGAGGCCCGGGCCCGGGCCGAAGAGCTGGAAGAGGCCAGAGGTGAAGCAGAGGAGCTCGCCGAGCAGGCCGAAACGGCCGCGGCCGCGGTGGAGCTCCGGTCCGGTGAGACCGCCGGTCTCGCCGAGCGGGGCGGTCTCGATTGGAGCTTCACCGACGAGGCCGAACACCTGCGCCGCAGTGCCGCTGCGGCCTGCGAACAACGGGGGAACGACATCCGCAAAGTGGCCGAAGCCGCCGACGCACTCGATTCGGCGACTCGGGAGCGCAAGACGGCCGAGGAGCGGGCCGAGACCGCCGAGACGAATCTCGAAGCGGCCACCGGAGAACTCGCCGCAGCTCACCGAGAGGTCGACAGCGAACGCGAATCGCTCGCACGGGCACTGGACGAATGGGCTCTGGAGTATCACGGCGCGTTGGGGACCGACCTCCGCGAGGAGGCGCTCGAATGGGCCGCTGAGACCGACACCGAGACCGCGACCCACTTGCGAGAACGGGCGACCGAGCGCACACGGGCCGCACGGAGTGCGATCGAGCGGCGAACGCACGGCCTCCAAGCGCGCCTCGACCGTGTCCGAAGCGAGGTCGAGACGAAGCGGAGCGAGTGGAAGCGGATCCGGGACGAACACGACGATGCGCCCACTCCACCGGCCTGGCGCGACCAGAGCCGTGCACAGCGGGCCGGTGCCCCACTGTGGCAGCGGGTGCGGTTCAAAGACGCCGTGCGGGAACGGGAGGCCGCGTCCATAGAGGCCGCGCTCGAAGCGGCCGGGATCCTCGACGCCTGGATCGGCGATGTCGGCGACGCCGCCGACCAGACGCTTCGGCCTCTCCCGGACGGCTCACGGCCGACCGGGGCGACGCTGGCCGGCTTCCTCGAATGCGAGGACGCCGCCGACACCGCCGTGCAAGCCATCCTGGACTCGATCGCCGTACGCCGTCCTTCAGGGGCCGAAGGCGCGCCGTACTCGATCGTCGATCCGGATGGGCGGTTCGCGCACGGCGCCGTCATCGGGCGTGTCGGGAAGGCTGCTCCGGAGTTCATCGGCGCCACGGCTCGCCGACGCCGACGCGAGCGCCGCATGCGGGACCTCGAAGCGGAGATGGAAACGCTGCGCGGCGAAGCCGACGAACTGCGGGACGCCGTCGCCGGGTGCGAGGCGGAGATTCGGGCGCTGGACGAGGCCCTTCGCGCCATGCCACGCGCCGTCGACCTGGTCAAGGCGTTGAACAACGTCGTCGCACGGGAACTGGTCTGCGCAGAGCGGAAAGGAGACTTCGATTCGGCCGAGGCCGTGTTGGAGGAGGCCATCGCCCGCCAGCGCGGCGCCGCGCAGCGGCTCCAAGAGACCGAGCGGGGCCACGAGCTCTCACGCGGGGATCTCGAATCCGTCCGCCGGGCGGTGGCGGACTTCGAAGGGTCGGTGAAGGACCTGCTGTTCGCGATGCGGACGCATGCCGGCTCCCAGGAGCGGCTCGCGCAGCAGCAGGCGCGGGTCGCGCGCCTCATGCCGAGCGTGGAGTCGATGAACACCAAGACCAAAGAGGCGCAAGAGGAGCATCGGCGGCTGCGCTCGCGGCTGGAATCGATCGAACAGAGTCTCGACGCCGACGCCGCGACCGTCTTCGAGCAGATCGCCGCCCTCGACGGCCGGATCAAGCAGGCGAAGCAGGGAGTGCAAGAAGCCGAGCGGCGGCGCGAAGGCGCGATGCGGGCCGAGAGCCGCGCGGGAGCCGAAGCCGAAGCCGCTGCCGGACGGACCGTTGACGCCGTCGGCGAGGCGCGGGCGGCGAGCTTCGCGCTGCGGCCGTTCTGCGACGACGACCTGCTCGGCATCCTCGACTGCCCCACCGGCCACCGCTGGCCCGAGATCGACACCGATCCCGGAAAATCGGTGCTCCCGGCGACCGTCTCATCGCTGCTCGCCGACCTCCGTTCGGCCACGGCCGAGGTGCAGGCGACTGAGCACAGCGCCAAGGCCGCCACCACGATCGTCACCACCCGGCTCCAGGAGATCATGGCCCAGCTCCCGGCGACCGGACTGGACCACCATCTCCTGTGGGACAACTCCAGCGGCATCATCACCGTCGAGGTCGACACCGACGAAGGCAGGCAGGCGATCGGCCACTACGGGCGCTGGTTGCACGATCAACGGGAGGAGCAGGAGCAGCTGCTCACCGAGAAGGAGCAGGGCGTCCTCGAGGACGCCCTGCTGACGTCGCTGACCGGCCAGATCCACCACCGTGTCCTCGAATCCAGGGACCTGGTCGACCAGATGGACTCGGCGATGCGCGAGCGCCGCACGTCATCCGGGCTGCGGCTCGGCGTCTCCTGGCTGCTCAAGGACTTCGAACCCGCTGAAAAGGAACTGTTCTCCCTGTTCAACGCCGCCCCGGCGAAACTGTCGACGATGATGCCGCAGATCCGTAAGTACTTCGCCGACCGGATCAAACAGGAACGCGCCCGCCGCGGATCGGAGACGAGCTACCGGGACCTGCTGGCCGAGATCCTCGACTACCGCCGATGGCGCAAGTTCGAGTTCACGCTGCTGCGTCCGGACGGCCAGAAGCAGCGGCTCACCAAGCGGGTGCATTCGCAGCTCTCGGGTGGCGAGCAGTCGGTGGCACTGCATTTGCCGCTGTTCGCCGCCGCGAACGCCGTCTTCGGTTCGGCCGCCTCTCACACGCCGCGCATGGTCGGGCTCGATGAGGCCTTCGCGGGAGTCGACGAGAAGGGCCGCGGCGAGCTCATGAGCCTGGCCGCCGAATTCGACCTTCAGATGATCATGACCGGATACGACCTGTGGGCGACGTTCCCCGACATCGCTGGAGCGGCGCATTATTCACTCAGTCATGACGAGACGACCGCTGCGGTCTCGGCGATGCTGATGGTGTGGAACGGTGCCGCGAACACCGAAGCCCACGACTACGACGGCTCGCTGGCGGCGGCGCTCGGTTCGCCGGGCACCAGGATGGTGCCGGATGGGGACTGAGCCCGGCCCCGAATGGCGTCGGCTGCTGAAAGCGGCCGCCGCGGCCATGGAACGCGAGTCCCGCAGCTGTTCGATCAGGGAACCCGACACGGCCGAACGGCATCTGATCATCGGCATCACCGGCAAGCACCGACGCGCCGAGCAGCGGGCGCTGCGGGTGACCGTGGCGGAGCTGGAATCCCATGTCGCAGCCGAGTTCGGCGTCGATCTGAAGACGCTGATCCGCTCAGCGCTCGGTATCGAGGTCGGCGCCGCGCGACGCCGCCGCCTCGAACGGGAGGCCGGCGTCAAGCGGCTCCTCGAAGAGGCCGAGAGAACGCCTCTTTCGCGGTTCGGCTGGTTCGGAAGCTGGCTCGGCTCGCTGCGGACGAACGGCACGCTCACCGAACTCGCGCGCGACGGTGGGAGCCTGCTGCCGATCCTTCGGGTTCTGGAGGCGCTCCCGGTCGACGACGAACCGCTGCCACTGCTCGCGGAGCGGATGCTGGGAGACACCAAGGCGCTCGCCTCAGGGCGATCGCGCAGCATGCTTTTGCGGGCGCTGGCGGCTTGGCGCGGCATCGAACACCCCGAGGGCTCCGAAGCCGAGCGGGAACTGCTGGAGTGGGCGGGGATCGTCTCCGACGACATCGCCAGCCAAGTGCTGGTGCTCAACGTCCCGGTCACCGGTGGTGTCATAGGCGACTGGATGCGCACGGCGCGTGGAATCCCGTTCCGTCTCACACTCCAGCAGCTGCGGCGGGAGCAGTTCGTCCTGGATGCGCCCACGGTCCGCATCGTGGAGAACCCCTCGATCCTCCGGGCGGCGGCCGATGCTTTGGGGGCCGAGTGCCCGCCGCTGGTATGCACCGAAGGAGTTCCCTCGGCTGCGCTGTACCGGCTGCTGACGTCCGCGAGGGGGGCACGGCTGCTGTGGAGGGCCGACTTCGACTGGGCGGGTCTCCGCATCGTCGAACGCGGGCTCGGCCGGTTTCCCAACGCCGAGCCATGGCGGATGTCGGCCGCTGATTACCAGTCGGGCGCCAAGGGGATCGAACTGCGCGGCAGCCGTGCCGAGGCACCATGGGATGAGAGCTTGAGCGAACTCATGGACACCACAGGGCGGGCGGTGATGGAAGAGAGCCTCCTCCACCACCTGCTTCAAGACCTGCGAAAGGATCAGGCACACTCCTGACCGTATCCCCACCGACCCCGTTTCTCCTCATCAGAACAGGTGCGATTCGAGTGAAGGAGCGGGGGGCCGAACCTCTCGAACAATGCTCAGCGTCAAGGAGGCGACGCGGAGGATCCGGGTTCGAGTCCTGCCGTCCCTACAACAACGCACAGGTCGGTCCCGGGATCGGCTCCCGGGCCCGACCTGTTTCTCCACCTCGTTGACGATCCGTTGCCCCCGAGGATCATCCGTCGTCGGCGAGCACAGCCAAACGGCCGGCGTCGATCTCACGACCGTCCCGGTCACAGTGGAAATGCAGTCCGGCCCTGACCGCACTCAACGCCAACTGCCGGATCGGATCGGACCATGTCGATCCCGAGCCTCACTCGAGGCGCCGTGGCAGAGCTGGTGTCGGTGGTCCGATCCGAGTGATGATCGCAGTCGACACGGCGAGCCGCCGCCCGGGTTGTTCGCCCGATGATCCTCGAATTCTCGGTTCCACCGCAGTCGGGGCGAGGCCGCCTCGCCCCGCAGGGCGGTTCTTTGACCGCTCGCTGCCGTCCACTCGCATCGCGATGCGTCGGCGGGCCTCAGCCCCGACGGCGCGGGGCCGGCGCGGTGAGCACCTGGGAACCGGCGGTCGAGGCCGCGAACGGCCCGGGCACGACCTCGCCGCGCGGGAGACCGGTGATGTCCGTGCCGAAATCCAGATCGGACCCGTCGGGGTCGGTATAGCCCATCTCGGCCTGGTAGCTCGTCCCGAGGCGGGCGGTCGTCACCGGGGCGACGGCGTCGACGGCCACGGCCTCGGCCACCTCGACGCGAACGATGCCGGCATCGGCGTCGTGCACTTCGACGCGCACCGGCGAGGCGTCGACGAGGCGGGGCGCGGGTTCGGCGCGGAACGGCTCGGCGCCCTCCGCGTACAGGTTGCCCTCGGACCGGACCGGGAGGCGCGGCCCCGCCAGAGCGCTGCCGTCCTCGTTCGGGTACTCCTCCGGAGTCGGATACGCGTCGTACTGCGAGGTCCCCACCGGGGTCGGCACGAAGGTGGCCTGGCCGGGCACGCCGTCGATGTCGATCGCGCCGGACCAGAAGCTCGCGAGCGCCGGCTCCTCCTGTGATCCCGGTTCGGATCGATCACCGACGAAGACGTTGTTGTAGAACCGGTTGTCGCCACCGAGGATGTTCGAGACGCCGTAGACGGCCGTGGAGTGCGGGAAGTGGTACGGGGTGTACCGCTGGTGCTCGGTGCAGTTCGCGATGCGGCCCGCGAAGTAGTTGTGCACATAGGCGCCACCGGTGGACATGTCCTTGACCGCCCACGGCGAGAGGAACAGGTTCGAGTCCACGAGGTAGGGGCCGTGGCAGACCTCTACCATGAAGTCCTCGGCCGTGGAGGCGTAGAAGACGTTGCGCCGCACCAGGGTGCCCTGGGCCTGCCAGTCGAGCCACAGGGCCCGATGCGTGTGGTGGATGGTGTTGCCGCTGATCACGGTGTCGATGGCGGCGTGCAGTTTGATGCCGGCGACCTCGGCGCCGTGCCACTGCCGCTTCACGTGGATGCGGGAGATGTGGTTGTCGGCGATGGTCGAGAACGCCGCACCGAGGTGGCCGACGATGCCCGCCTGCTCGCAGTCCCGGATCGTGTTGCGGCGCACCGTGTGAGAGCCGACGTGGTCCCGATGCCACGGGTGCGGCTCGCCGGCCTCGGGCCCGCGCAGGGCCAGGGCCCGTTGGATAACCTCGCGTTCGCGCTGCGTACCGCCTTTGGCGCCCTTCGGTCCGGCGGTCCACTCGTTCCGCCCCGTGCTGGCCTCCTTGCCCAAGGAGAGGCCGACGTTCTTCGAGTCGGTGATCGTGTTGTCCTCGATCACCCAGCCCTTGGACCAGTGCGGGCCGATCAGGCCCTCCTGTAGCGCGGTGGGCGGCGCCCACTGCGTGGCGGCCTTGGTCAAGGTGAAGCCGCGCACCGTGAGGTGGTCGATCCCCGTGGCCGCGGGCCAGAAGACGAATTTACGGACGTTGATCTCGATCTCGTGCGCGGCCGGGTCGGCGCCCCCGAAGTTCGCCCAGATCGTCGTGGTCTCGTCGTCGACTTCGCAGTACCACGTCAGCAGGGAGCCCGCCTGGTCGAAGGAGTCCTCGGTGGCCTCGGGGCGCTCGACGCCGCCCAGGGTCAGCGACTCGTACATGGACTTGCCGTCGAGATACACCTCGCCGGTGTGCCAGGTGTTGACCTGGTCGAAGAACCAGTCCCCGCCGATGCGCTCGGCATACGGGTTGTGCCCCCCGAACACGGTGTTCGGCACCGTCACCGTCCAGACGTCCGCTGCGCCGGGGTGGGGGCGCCAGTCGGTGATCACCTCGGCGCCGGAGATCGTGACCGGCTCGTAGCGGCCGTCCGCGTCCAGTGCGGCTCGGTAGGTGATCGGCGCCGCGGCCGTGCCGCCGCGAGGCGGGTTCACCCATTCGCGGTACACGCCTTCGTGCACGACGACGGTGTCCCCCGGTTGCGCCAGCGCCGCGGCCGCACCGATGCTCAGCAAGGGGGCCTCGAGGGTTCCAGCGGCGGTATCGGACCCGGATTTCGCAACGTGTAGCTCCACGCCGCAAACCTTAGCCTCCGGCCCGCGCCCTTCCCTGACCCATCACCGCTCGAGCCCGCGTGCAGGGTTCGATCGAATTTCGGCCTGTGGAGTGAATCCGGGTTGAATGCCTGGGGGCGCGGGGCGGAATAGTCGCAATGTGCGCCTCGCCTGGGCACGGTTCGCCCGCCATCGGGTCGCGGGCCGATTCGCCGGACGATTCGAGGCGGTCCGCTTCGAGACGCAGGTGGCCGTTCACTGCTCCTTCAGCTCAGGCGGTCACGGGTCTGCCGAGCCTCGCCACGTGTTTCGGCAATCGCTTCCCGGTGTCACGGCGAGGCCGCTGCGGCGATATTTCACGCCCTGGGCTCCGGCAGCTGCAAGCCCAGCTCGTCGACCGGATACGGTTCATATATGGCCTACAGCTATTTCTCCTTGGACGACGCTTCGGCCGCCCTCGAATCCAAGCTCGCGAACGCGCAGCGGCTCCCGGCGTTGTCGGCGCTGCTCGACGGCGATCTGCTCTGGGACCGGGCGGCGCACCAGCTGGTGCTCATGGTCGACTCCTGGATCGAGGGCACCGGGTACGGGCGTCGGATGCACACCTGCGCGGACCGCCGCGTCATCGACGACAGCGATCTCGCGCGAGGGTTCTCGAACGGCGCCAAGACCGCCGATCCCGAGCTCGTGAGCGCTGCGGCCGACGAGGTCCTCGACATCATCGCCGCCTGCATCTCCGCCGTGGACAGCGCCGCGGCCTCGGCCGCGGTCACCGCGACGCTCTACGGCGGCCTGGCGGAGTCGCCGTCGCGAAAGCCGATGTTCACAGCCCTGCGGGCCCGGCAGCTCGAGCGCACGGCTCGACTCTGAACGGACGACGGAAGCCGAATCGATCGAGGAAGGGCCGGTCACTGGCGGGCCCCTCGCCGCCGCGGTCCGGGTGTCAGAAGAACGTGGCTCCTTGCCCCTCGAGTCACTTCTCTGACAGTTTCCCCGGCGGGGCCCGCTCGTTACTCATCGGACGGACTGACGAGAGGAGCTCGCCGATGTCGACGCAAGACGATCTCGACCTCAACCAGGTCGTGGCGGACCTGTTCGCGATACGGCCCGAGAGCGCGGTGGACTGGTACAAGCGGACCCTCGGGCAGCCGCTGCCGGAGTACGACACGGCCGAATCGAAACCCATGAAGGCCAGGACGATGACGGAGCCCTTCATCGACCGGGTGCTGCCGCTGGTGATCCTGCGCAAGGACGACGAAGCGGTGTACGGCCTGCTGTACGACGTCCTCAGAGGCCCCAGTGACGAGCAGGGGATGCTGTGGATTCCCTCGATCGGCGGCGCGCAGGATCATTACGGATGCCCCGTCGCCCTGGTGGTGCCCTGCCTCGACGTCGCCACCGCCAAATGGGCGCTCGCGTACTCCAAGTGGGAGGACCGGGGCTGCTACGCGCTGCCGTTCCTGATCCCCAGCCCCCGGGACCTCGCCGCCGCCTGATCGTTCAGCGCGCGGGCGGCGGTTCCGGAGCCGGTGCGACGGCCGGGCACGCGGGGTTCAGGAGACGTCGAGATCCTCGTGGTCGTGATCGAGGTGGAGGCGCTCGGCCGCCGTCGAGAGTCCTCTGAGAGAGAACGCGGCATCCTCGCAACGCGGCGAAGCGGTGGCGGCTCCACGGATCGGGACGGTCGAGGGCCGGGTCTTCCGGTGCTGCGGCGGCCGCCCGGCTCGGTCGGGAACCCGATCGCGACGCACGGAGCACCGTTGAACGACGGGTCGATCTCCCGCTCAGCGCCCCGGCCCGGGAGGGGCGGACGCCCCATGGCGGTGTGGCCGCGGGCCCCGCCGTTGCGGAGCGTTCGGCCCTGCCGATCACAGCAGACGGTCGAGGATCGCCTTGAGCGCCGCCGCGTCGTCGGGCTCGAGTCGGTCCAGCAGGTGACGACGGGTCGAGGCGTCCAGGGCGGGCACCGAAGCCTCGATCATGCGCCGCCCCTCCGGTCGGAGCGCCACCTCGACGCCGTTCGCGAGCTTGTCCCGCACCACGTAATCCCGCTGCTCCATTCTGGTCAGGAGATGCGAGAGCCGGGTCCGGTCCCAGCCCAGGGCCGCGGCGATGGCCGCCTGCCGGAGGGCGCCATCGG
>Ga0079224_100009696_pt1 | contig 13165 bp, 15 predicted proteins | sample Stecom2015_FD_80414 | JGI IMG/M metagenome (GOLD analysis project Ga0079224, IMG submission 80414) | Agricultural soil microbial communities from Utah to study Nitrogen management - Steer compost 2015 | ecosystem: Environmental > Terrestrial > Soil > Agricultural land | place: USA: Utah... | reverse complement strand
GTTTGTAAGGATTGACCGTGCTTAGTGAGTTCATATTGCACTGTTACAGGTTGGGTATCAAGCACAGTTCGTTTAATGAGTTGATTAAACTCTAGCTCCTTTAATTCTTTGCTCAACATCCGATTAGAGATCCCAACAACGTCTTTGGAAATTTCTGTGAATCTCCTCTTGTTGTAATAGCAAATAGAGGATATGATAGAAATCTTCCATTTGCCGTTAAGCACGTCCATAGAGTCTTGAACAGCTCGCATTTCACTCTTATACTCCTTTTCAAAATTTTCCTTTTTGCACTCCATAATGTTACCAGGTTACACCGATGTTACGGTTATTAATCAGCACGAAGTTACTAAAAATAACTTAGGTAGCATACATTTGTACTGTAAATCAATTTTAAATCGTAGATCGTGAATAAAATAAAGAACAAAGTAGCATTGGTTACTGGCGCTTCCAAAGGAATAGGAGCGTCAATAGCAACTCATTTTGCAAGAGAAGGTGCAATGGTTGTGGTGAACTATGCTTCAAGTAAAAGTGATGCCGAAAAGGTTGTAGATGATATAACTAAAGAAGGTGGCACAGCCATCGCCATACAAGGTGACGTGTCTAAGCAAGTAGATGTTGACCGTCTGTTTAAAGAAACAGAAAGTGCATTTGGTACATTGGATATACTGGTAAACAATGCTGGAGTTTTTGAATATCTGCCAATTGAAGAACTCACAGAAGAGTCCTTTCACAGGCAATTCAACATTAATGTTTTAGGCTCCATTCTTAGTATTCAAAAAGCCATACAGTTTTTTGGATCAAAAGGGGGCAGCATTATAAATATAAGCTCGGAGGCCTCGAAGTTACCGTTACCCACAGGCTCCATTTACTCGGCAAGCAAAGCTGCCCTGGATGCTGTAACCGTTTCTTTGTCCAAAGAATTTAGTGGACGGAATATTCGTATAAACTCCCTATTACCTGGTGTGGTAGAAACACATGGTTCCCTAAATGCAGGTTTTATTGGTAGCGAAGTGGAAAACGATATGATTAGCAAAACACCACTTGGAAGAACAGGTCAACCCGAGGACATTGCCAAAGTTGCTGTTTTCTTAGCCTCTAGCGATGCCCACTGGATCAATGGACAGAAAATATCAGTTACAGGCGGAATTTTTGGTTTGTAAGACCAATGGAAAATTACTTATAACAACAAAAGCCATTATAAAAATGAATAAACTCAAGAATAAAGTAGCTGTTATTACAGGAGGTAATAGCGGTATAGGATACGGCATTGCACAAGCATTCAGTAAGGAAGGTGCGATCGGTGCCATTACAGGAAGAAACAAAGATACTTTAAACAAGGCTTTGGAGACACTACCTTCAGACTTTATAGCTTTGTCTGGTGATATCACTAAGATTAATGATTTAGAGCGCATGTTCAAACAAACTTCGGATAAATTCGGAAAGATCGATGTCTTAGTTGTGAATGCTGGTGGTGTAGTTGATGGAGTACCCATGGAGTCCATTACTGATATTACTGAGGAGCATTATGACCAATACATGGACTTAAATTTAAAGGGTGCCTATTTTACAGTAAAAGCATCACTCCCCTATCTTAAAGACGGCGCCTCTATCGTACTTATTGGGTCTAGTGCGGCACACCGCGCAGCCCCTGGAATGACAGTATATGGAGCAGCTAAGGCGGCTGTGATTTCGATGGCTAAAGGAATATCACTTGATTTATTATCGAGAAAGATCCGAGTAAATGTACTTTCTCCAGGTACTATCAAAACCCCAGCATTTGATAAAATGGTTCCTGCAGAAGCATTGGATGATGTTCTTCAAACTTGGATTGATATCATTCCTGTTGGAAGACCAGGTCAGCCTTCAGATATAGGAAATGCCGCTGTGTTTTTAGCCTCTGATGATTCACAGTTTGTAGTGGGTACAGAGCTTCTATCTGATGGAGGGATGACAAACATTAGTTTGATGAAATAATTTTTTAAAAATAACAATCCATTGAAAAGCTGAAGGTGTTGATTGTTCTAAATCACATCTTGGGTTTTTCAAACTAAAAACATATAAAATGATACATAACAATTATAATGGAGGGTTACAGAAACCCCTTGGTTCTGGTTTTACCTCAAGCTCCACTGCCAGTGATGTGATTAGTGGCGTTGACTTAAAAGGAAAATTAGCTATAGTTACAGGAGGTAGCACAGGAATAGGATTAGAAACAGTGAAAACATTATCCAGTGCCGGAGCAACTGTTATCGTTCCGGCACGGAATATCGAAAAAGCTAATAACAATCTACAACAGGTAGCTAATGTGGAGATAGAAGAGTTGGATTTAATGAGTGTAGATTCTGTTAACAGTTTTACAGATCGGTTTTTAGCTACGAATCGCCCTCTGGATTTACTGATCAATAATGCAGGAATTATGTTCGTTCCATTGCGAAGAGATGATCGGGGATTCGAATCGCAATTAGCAACAAATTACCTGGCGGTATTTCAGTTGACTGCAAATTTATGGAGTGCATTAAAAGCTGCAGACCATGCTAGAGTGCTAAATGTTTCATCTCAAGGTCATCAATTTGCACCTTTCGATTTTGAGGATCCCAATTTTGAAAAGAAAGAATACGAGTCGCTTTCGGCTTATGGACAATCAAAAACGGCAATCAATTTGTTCACTGTGGAACTGGATAATCGTGCCAAGGAGTTTGGTGTACGGGCATACGCTATTCACCCTGGTAATATATGGGGAACGGAACTCGTTAGAGAGGCTTCTATTGAAACATTACAAAAATTCGGATTTTATAACCAAGATGGCGAGCCTAATAAGGAGGTTATAGATTCTTTAAAAACAGTTCCTGAAGGAACTGCTACTACAATATGGGCTGCAACAAGTCCTTTATTGAACACTATAGGAGGAGTCTATCTTGAGGATGGCGACGTTGCTGAACTAGCAGTAGATGAGGGTTTCACTAATGGGGTCAAAGCGTATTCTCTTGATAAAAACAAAGCGGAACAATTGTGGGATTTATCTGAGAAAATGACAGGATTGAATTTTTAAAGTTAGTCTACCTTTAGCATAATTTAGAAAGGAGGTCACGTTTAAAACTTTAAAAAAAAGCCTCCTTATCTATTAGTCAATCAATGGAGTGGTAAAATAATCAGACTAAAATATATCCGTGGTATTTAAGTTAAAATACATGACTGATTGTATTATCGTCTCATTAAAACTTCCTGTGTCAAAAGTCATTCGGATTTAGTAAGACACTTGATTTTGTGATATATATCATACTATAACTTTCTACTGATGAGAATCGAATCATTTAAAAGAGCTCGAAGATAAAATATCGAAGTTTGAAACAGTCTTCTCCCATCCTGTTTTGGTTTGAATAAGCAATTAATAATGTGAAAATTATCTGTTTTTGCATAAAAATGTATCAATAAGCATGTTTAAACATGCTTATTTCGTACAGATATGTACAAATAAGAAAATTAATGACTAATACAAGACTTATTCCAACAGAAAAAATTGTAGAACTTTAACAATAGGAGAACCATGAGGGTCGTATGTTGGATACTCAAGGATCTCATCAACAAAACAACCAACCAAAGTATTTGAGGAATTAGCAATTCTAATTAATTTTACTGTATCGTCAGCTTGGTATCGACTCGGTTGGTGATACAGTAAGATTTATGGTTAACTTTACTGGATTTCTCTATCTAACTAGAAAAAGTATTTAAGTGGGTTCGCCGAATGGTTCAAGCTTTAAAATTAAAATAACAGAAAAATTGATATGGGCTACACCTTAGATATTACCGAACAATTTTTTGTTAATAATCAGATTTCTTCGGGTACTTTTCCGAGTAAGGTATATTATGAAGGTGATAAGACACTTCTATATAATAAACGAAGAGCCTCTGTAGTTGGTTCACGAAAGGTAACTGATTTAGGAAAAAGAAGGACACAGTATATTACTGAGAGACTGATAAAACAAGATATTACTGTTGTAAGCGGAATGGCTGAAGGAGTAGATACTATTGCACATCATACTGCTATTAAAAATGGTCGTACTATTGCAGTACTCGGGACTTCATTAGATAAGGTATACCCGATATCAAACAAAGGTCTCTTTGATGTCATTAAAAAAGATCACTTAGTAATTTCACAATTTGAAACCAATCATCCAATTCAAAAATCGAATTTCCCACAAAGAAATCGTACTATGGCATTAATTTCTGATGCCACTTTCATTATAGAAGCGACCGAAAAAAGCGGTACAAGGTATCAAGGATGGGAAGCATTAAAGCTAGGAAGAATCTTATATATTTTAGAAAATGTCGTCCAGAGTACAAGCTGGGCAAAAGAAATGATCCAATATGGTGCAGTAATGTTGACTAACCAAATGCTGGAGAATGCCATCGGGGATATTCCGTTTTTTACTTCGAAATTTGAATGTGAGTTTTAGGATTCAATTTATGACGATTATGGTTTATTGTAAATCAAGTCTGTTTTTAAATAATAGCTCAGGAATTCCCTATTTTAGTATTCTTTTAAGGGATTAACTGGCGGTAACTCCTCAACCAAAATCACCCTTGAAATACCGGATCTAGTAGTATAATGGAAGAGCTACCGATAATAATTTATTAAGATATTGGCTAATAGATTTGTCTGGATTGTCTACAGCGATCATGACAATTCGGAGATTAATATATTTCTTGTCTAAATTAAAAGAGTTAGATTTGTATGAAAATAAATGATGATAATAATATGGCATTACCGCAATCAATAAACCCATGTCCTATTCTGGATGCCTTGTTTGAGATAAGATTCACTACGAATATATATCCAAGTGCTGTTTTTGGTATGATTTATAATGCTCTCAAGGATGATTTTCCTAAAGTTGAGGACTTGCCAATTCTTCAGTTACCTGAAGCGATTAGAGCTAACGACCCAAATTTGAAATTCAAACCACATTACCGAATTTCAAATGATGGATTTGTAACCCAAATTGGTCCAGACGTTGTATCTATAAGTTCTTTCCCCAAATATTCAGGATGGAGCGAATTTTCAAGTCAAATATTTAGTATACTTAACAAAATTGAAAATATTGGTATTGTAAATTCTGTTACAAGAATTGGGATCCGCTATATAAACTTCTTTGAAAACGACATTTTTAAGGACATTGACTTGAAGATTTGCATTGGTGATGACCACATTGCATATCAAAATACAGTTGTAAGAACAGAAATAGAACAAGGTTCTTTTAAAAGTTCGTTACAAGTTGCAAATAATGCAAAACACAATAATAAACTTGGTTCAATTATTGATATAGATACATTTACCGATTTGAACTTAAATGACTTTTTTGCTCATAAAGAATCTTTAATTTCAGATGGACATAATAAAGAAAAAGAACTTTTTTATAGCTTGTTAACGGAAAATTTTCTAAAAACTTTAAATCCAATTTATTGATATGTCGACAAATTCAAATACATCTTTAAATCTTATTGTTTTGGCAACTTTAAGCACAAGTGTTGTTAGCTTAGGTCATGAGATAGAAAATCAATTGACTCCTCAGTATGAAGCCAAATTTGATTATAACACCAATATTGCAGATTGGAAGGATAATGCGTTTAATTCATCCATTGATTATAGTTTTCATAATGAAGATGTGGATAGAATGAATACGATGCTTTCATTTACAAAGAATTTATTGGAAAACTCAAAGGATATTGAGAGTGAGTTTGTAGATATTGTCAATGATAACTTTTGGAATTTGATATGAAATTAGAAGACTTCAAACTCTATTTACCTAAGTTTTTATCTACAGAATCCGACAAAGAGCTTTTTGATAATTTAAAAGATTTCCCTGGCAATATTGATACGAGGATTTATACTAACTATTTGGCGGATAAGGAAATTATTTTTCAGGGTGATGGAATAAACAATATGCTTTTCGTTAACCTGCCTAACCCTGAAATAAAACCCGTTCCGGGTATGATTTTATCAAACACATGCGATATTGATTTGGTAAACATAAGAAATTTTCCATCACAAGTAGTTTATGCCCCAATATTCAATTTGGAAAAATATTATGATGCTTTAGTTAAGAATTCAAAAAAAACAGTGGAACAATTAAGTTCACATATTAAATCAATAAAAAAGCAAGAAATCACACAAATATTTTATTTACCAAAGGTTGAGGGAAAGATTGAAGAATCAATTGTATTCTTTGATAGAGTATGCAATTTACCTAATAAATTAATCGAAAGAAATAATTTAAACGACAGGAGGTTATTCACTTTAAGCGATTATGGCGCCTATTTATTTCTTTTGAAATTGTCAATTCACTTCACAAGAATTCAAGATAAGGTGGAACGAAGGAGTGTAAATATTTGAAGTTAGGCCAAACTGGTTGGAACACATAAGCCAAAGGCCTACTTCTATCGTCCTGAACGCGATTTAATAGTTTTAATATCAAAGGTGAAAGGTGTCGTTATATGCCCACGTTAAAAATAGTAAACTAAAAACCTACACAATCTATAAAACAAGTACAATTCTCATTGTACCATCAAAACTTCTAAAATTTTACAAATTCCTTTTTTATACCATTCCTTACTTTTTCTGGTATTTTTAATCCCTTTGTAATTCCTGCCCAACTTTCGATTATATTTTGAACATTCTCTATAATTCCTTTCGGGTTTTTTACGGCATAAGTCTCAGCAATGGTCATGATATCTTCTAAAGTAATATCCTCTCTTTTGTTATTAATTGATAAAGCCCTAGAAATGTTACTATAATTAAAATTGACATTTAAAGGGTACGTTAAATCGTACGCTGGCGCTAAATTCCAGGAATCCGTTTCTTTATTATACATAAAACTATGGTTCTTTAAATGGTCATCAATATTAGCAAAAACCAAATTGAATACCATGCGCTTAAATAATTCTTGTATATCCCTGTAAGACACCTTAAGATCCAAAGCTAATTTGAAAAGGTTTTCATAACTGGCATTGTCTGGTTTTTTGAAATCCCAACCCGTTAAACCGCTCGCCGTTAGAACATGTTGCTTTTCACCATTTTGTCTGTCGTAACGTAAAGTAGCAAAGTGCTTATCTTCAATTAATTTTGAAGGCATCATTTGTATTCCAGATTCTTGCGCCATGAGGTAGTATGCATATTCTATCTTTTCTTTGTTATAGCCCCATTCTTCATTCATACTTAATTTGACTAAATAGTGATTATAGTCTTCACTATATTCCACATCTCCAGGAATTATTTTGCCCGTCTCTTTATGTTCAGAGATTAAAATTTTAGGGCGCGCACCTCCTGCAGAAGTTCCTATTTTAAAAACATTTAATAGAGCTGCTTCATTTAATGCTTCTCCAGAAGTTTCGCTTTTAATATCCAACACTTTATTCAATACTTGAACAATTTCGTCAATATTAATTGTTGAAGATTTTGGTATCTCAGCCGTAGGATGATATTCCAAGGCACCCATACCACGATTGGACACATAGGCCAATTGTTCTAAAGGCGTGATTTTTTTGAATTCTTTATTTTTAGCCTCAAACCACTCCTTGAAGATGATATTGCCAAATAGATCGGGTAATGAATCAGCGATCATTGGTGGCAATCCTCTAAAGGTTTCTCCTTCAAATTCATGAAATACTTGTACAGCCCTTATTCTCTTAAACACGTAAGGAAAAATATTGGTGTATTGATTAGAATCTAAAAAACTAGGGTTGTATTGAAAATAAGATGACCTTTTATCTACGTCATAGCCTAATTTTCCTATTTCAAGACCAAACAACACAACTTCTATGAAATTATTTTTAGCCATCCTTAATATAATGAGTGTATATCGTTTGAATTTTCAATATCCTTTAAGGCTTGATACAAATTGTTTAATAAATCGAAATGAAATGCAATTTTTAATACGGTATCTAACGTTGCATTTTTTCCATTTTCAAACTTTTGGATGGTATATCGAGAGATACCCAACGCTTCAGCCAAATCTTCTTGAGACATTTCGTAACTTCGCCTTTTCTGCTTACACAGCTCTCCTAATTGCAATTTAACATCCTTAATTGTAATAACATCAATCATATTATTGTTTATTATAACACACAAATATAGGTGAAATAAGCATAATTGTTTACTATAATACACATTTTTATTTATATTAAAAATTTAATTCAGTTAAGTGTTATAGTTCGAACTTTAGAATTCGAACACTAGAAACTAAGAATCATCATTTAACTGAAATTAAAACAAACTTTGGTTTAGTACATGACAAAATTTAAAAATAAATACTCCCATTTATAATGCTTTTGCCATGATTTCTGCGATCCATTGTGGTGCTAAAACAATGTCATGTTTAAGATCTTTAATATCTTCTTTTTGTAATAATTCTATTATTTTTTCTTCCCCTTTTAAAGTTACTTTACCTCTACCAATATCTCTAAGTGCCAGGACTACTAGCTTGGAAATCGTTCCTTTAAGTGCCAAGATTTTGGTGGATGTATTTTTAAACTGTATGGTTCTATTACCAACTTCCACAGTCCTTGATTTGCTGTCCGTGTAGTATACTAATCTCAAAGGTAATTGCGTTGACAATCCAAGGACATACTGTGCATAACTACCAGAAGGCAGTAGTTTCGCCCTATCCCTTTTAGCAATAGCTTTAGCTATTTCTTCAGCAGAAGGTAGTATTGTCAAGTTCAAACTTCCCAAAAAAGATCGCCAAAAGCTTAGTCAATATCCGCATATGTTGGATACTGAAATAAGTTGCCGCTTAATCAAAGTCGTATTGGAAAACGGTGATGTAGAAATACTTTGCACTTCATTAATAGATACCGAAAAGTATGACATTAATGAGTTCAGAAGCCTTTACCATTATCGCTGGAATGAAGAAGAGGCTTATAAATTACTCAAAAGCAGGATTGAATTGGAAGCTTTCTCAGGAAAAACAGCAAAGGCGGTGAAGCAGGATTTTCATGCTAAGATTTTCCTGCTGACCATGTGTGCCGCCTATGCGCATCCCATAGAAGAGAAAGTGATTAAGGAATATAAGGCGGATAAGAACCGAAAGCACTCCCAGAAGATCAACAGAACCAATGCGATTGCAATGGTGATGGATATGGCTGTTCCCATGTTCATCAAAAAGAAATTTGAAGCGGCACTCAAGGCATTCGATGATAATGTCTACAAAACAAGGGAAATTATACGACCGGATAGACAGGAGCCAAGGCCAAAAAGACCTAAAAAGTGTTGGAGGTACAAAGGAGCCTCTTAATCAAGCGGCAGAACCACAAGAGAATTATAATTAGTGAACCATAAAATTAACTTAAAAGTGAAATTAACTTGTAAATTAACTTAAAAGTGAATAAATTTGCACACATAAAACCATTATTCAAATATAAAACCGTAGCATATTATACGGTTAGTTTGGATGGTAATGAACAAACATTATACCACGAGTTTGTTGAAAAACATACTGTTGAGAATAAGGATAAGTTATACCATATTCAGAAATGGTTAAAAGTAATTGGGGAAAAATATGGCGCACAAGATCGTTTTTTCAGAAATGAAGCAAAAAATGCAGATACTTCAGCATTACCGCCAATAGGCGTAGATAGGAAACCCTATTATGTAGAATACGGCAAAAAGAAGGCTAACAACCTTAGATTATATTGTTTAAAAGCAAATGCAAATGTCGTTTTCCTTTTTAGCGGAGATATTAAAACAACACAAAAAGCACAAGATTGTCCAAATGTAAAAAGTCATTTTGTAGTAGCAAACAACCTCACAAAAGCCATAGATAATGCTTTTCGTGAAAAGGATATTGTTTGGAATGAAGATTTCACTTTAATTAGTTGTAGTGAAGATTTTATACTTTATTATTAAAACAAAACAGAAATGGAATTTCCTAAAGAAAACATACTTGATAATTGGTTAGAAAAAAACCAAAATCCTGAAATCGATAGATTCATAGAGCGTAATTTAGAGATTACACAAAAGGTATGTGTAATTTTAAAGAAAAGAGGTATTAAGAAAAATGAGTTTGCTAAAATGTTAGATAAAAAGCCTTCTGAAATTACGAAATGGCTTTCTGGTTTACACAATTTAACATTAAAAAGTATTACCAAGATGGAAGTGGCTCTAGGTGTAGATTTAATGAATCCAGAACCTCAATATGTATTTCTAGGTATGGTTGAAGGTGGTTCGCAGGATGTAGCTTCTGCAAAAGATGATTATGAACAAAGTTACTACACAGCAGTATAATGGCTGAAAATCTTATTATTCCAGAGAAAATTAATTTATTCCATATAGAAGTTGTTAATACGTATATAAACGACGATACTATAAGCGATAATTTAAATCTTGAATTTAGTGTTGCGCACAATACGAAGCACAATCTAAAAGATGAAAGGGTTAAAATTGAATTGTTTATTAATCTTTTATCTCAAGAAGAAATAGGTGTTAAATCCCAAATAGATTTTCATTATGAGATTGAAGATTTAAAAAATCATTATACTTTGAATGAAGATGAAATGCCTGTTTTTTCAGGACAATTTATTGCAACCTTGCTGGGCATTAGTTTTTCAACTGCAAGAGGTCTTATTTTTCAGCAATTACAAGACACTAATTTTAAAGGTATGATATTACCAGTGGTTTCGCCAACTAAGATGTTAGCTTCTAAAAAGGAAAAGTAACCTCTCGCAGCCTTTAAACCTTTCAGGTCTTCGGGGATTGGTTATTACATATGTTAATGAATGTACCGGTTAGTGTTGAGACAGCGGAAATGCATTGAGCATGGTAGCGGAGGAAGGAGGGATATCTTTTTAAAATTTGATAATGTCTACAAAACAAGAGAAATTATATGACCGAATAGACAGGAGCCAAGGCCAAAAAGACCTAAAAAGCAGTATCACAAGAATTATAAACGCTTATAGTGAAAGTATTTAATCCTTAACTAAACGACATTGCAAAATAATTTTAAAATAAATTCTTAACAATCTTATTTTATGTCATTTACACGATATTAATTAGCAACTATTTCTAAACCAAAAAATGCATCTAAATAAGAAAGCAACCATAAGAGAGCGCAACACCTATAAGATCTACAATACAAGTAGCTTATCACAAACCACTTTACTAAAGGTCTCTGAAGGCCTTTCATTATATGATACTCTCATTGTTCCATCAAAAGGTTCAACTTCCAAAATTGTAAGCTCTGTATTTAAAGATAGTTCCTTGGTATTGAGATATTTTAAAAAAGCATCTGAAGATTTAGCTACCGCCATAAATCTTACCCTATCTCCAACTTGATATTGACTGAGTTGGCGATATTCCTTTCCAGGAATATTTCCCTTTGAATCAGGAATAGGAGAACCATGAGGGTCGTATGTTGGATGCTCAAGGATCTCATCCATTTTTGAAAAGAACATTGGAGAATTTACATGTTCGATTTGTTCTGCTATGTCATGAACTTCTTCCCATCCAAACCCCATAACTTCCACTAAAAACATTTCTGTTAGACGATGTTTTCTGATAATTTGAGCTGCTTCGTCCCTGCCCTTTATTGTTAACTTAACAGGTTTGTATTTTTCGTAATCAACCAGTTGCTTATTTGAAAGTTTCTTGATCATACTAGTCACCGTAGGCATTTTAATATCCAAATGTTTAGAAAGCTCGTTAACACCGACCTCTCCATTACTATTGGATAATAAAAATAAAGCTTTGAGGTAATTCTCTTCGACTAATGAATTCATATTACAAATATAAGGCATTGTAAAAAGATGTTCAATAGTTGAAATTAAATATGTAAAATTAATTTGTTAGATTAATCTAACTTATTATTTTTGCATAACTAACAACCAATCACTTTATGAAAAACATCTTCGCCCAAAAATTAATATATTTAATCTTGTGCTTTTGCATCAGCCCTATACTTTATGCTCAAACAGCAACTTTATCTGGCACGGTCAGTTCCAATCAAACACCTTTAGAGTTTGCAAACATCCATCTTGAAGGCACCCCACTTGGAAGTGCTACTGAAAAGAACGGATTGTTTATTATAGAGGACATTCCTCCAGGAGAATATAGGATCATTGTTTCCTCCATTGGCTATAAAACAAGTGTTCATATTTTAGAGCTTGCCATGGATGAACACCTCTACTTGGCGCTGCAATTAAGTGAAGAAGATTCTCAATTAAATGAGGTCGTCATTACAGCAACGATGAAAGAGGTATCTAAATTAGAGAGTCCAGTACCCGTGGAAGTCTATTCTGCAAAATTCTTTAAGAGTAACCCCTCAGCTTCTATATTTGATGCCTTACAAAATGTAAATGGGGTGCGCCCTCAAATAAATTGTAATGTGTGTAATACTGGCGACATACACATCAATGGATTAGAGGGGCCTTATACTATGGTCCTCATCGATGGTATGCCAGTTGTTAGTGGCTTAGCTACAGTTTATGGGCTTAGTGGTATTGCGCAATCATTGATTGACAGGGTAGAAATTGTGAAAGGCCCAGCTTCTACACTCTATGGCAGTGAAGCTGTAGGTGGACTTATTAATATTATCACCAAAAAACCTTCTGACACACCTATGTTAACCGTGGATACATTCGGAAGTAGTTGGGGCGAACTCAACTTAGACATTGCATCCAAAATTCAACTAAATAATAAGATTGAATCGCTTTTAGGAATCAATTACTTTAGGTATCAAAACCCTATAGATGATAACGGTGATAACTTTACAGATCTCACACTACAAGACCGTATTTCAGTATTCAATAAGTGGCATATTCAGCGAAAAGATAATCGCCAGTTTTCTTTTGCAGGGCGTTATGTCTACGAGGATAGATGGGGCGGTGAAATGAACTGGTCAAAAGCATTTCGTGGTGGCACAGAAATCTATGGAGAAAGCATTAACACCAATCGCTGGGAACTTTTTGGAAATTATCAGCTTCCATTTAATGAACGTATACTTTTTCAATTTAGCCTCAATGGTCACCATCAAAATAGTGTCTATGGAGATGTTCCATACCTAGCAGATCAAAAAATAGCTTTCGGTCAAATAACTTGGAATAAGAATTACAGAAGGCATGATGTACTCGCAGGTTTAACCTACCGATACACCTATTATGATGACAATACCCCTGCAAC
>Ga0079224_100009695_pt1 | contig 13165 bp, 7 predicted proteins | sample Stecom2015_FD_80414 | JGI IMG/M metagenome (GOLD analysis project Ga0079224, IMG submission 80414) | Agricultural soil microbial communities from Utah to study Nitrogen management - Steer compost 2015 | ecosystem: Environmental > Terrestrial > Soil > Agricultural land | place: USA: Utah... | reverse complement strand
CGCTCCGGCGCGAATCCGGCCGCGTGCCGCAGCCAGATCGACGAGTGCCCGATCGGCAGCGCATGCCCGTGCGCCAGCTCCGCGCGCAGGCGCGGCACCAGCTCGCCTTCGACCACCGACGCCTGGGCGACGGTCCGCCACTTGAGCCCCGTCTCCTCGTCGACCGCTCCGAGCGAGCTGCGGACGTCGCTGAACGCCAGCGACGACTCGAGCGTGACGAGTCGATCGACGTCGACGACGATGTTCTGGTATTCCGGCAGGCGATCGAGTCCGCCCGCGAAGCGCCCGCTGACGTCGAGATCCAGCCGGCGCGGCTCGTCGAAGAGGAGCGTCCACTTGCGTCCGAGACCGGCGGCGTAGCCTTTCCGTCCGGTCTTCGTCGGCCCGAACAGGTCGTAGAAGTCCGCCTCGTTGAACACGGCCTCCGCGCGCCAGTCGTAGCGCTGGTAGTCCGCGCGCAGATGCACCCGTTCGGACGCCGGCAGCGATCCGTCCAGGCTGTACGTGCCCGACAGCGACAGCCGGTTCAGCTGCAACCGGTCGGAGAAGTTCCAGCGCATGCCGACCGCGCGCGTGTCCTTGTACCCCTGGAGCACCGGATAGAACGACTCGCTGCGCAGCCCTCCGGCGAGCCTGTAGATGCCGCGGCGCTTCCCGATCGCGTCCCACTGGATCCGCGCCGGCGAACCGGCGTTCCAGTTCCGCACCTCGGGCCGCTCCTCGGCGAGCCGCTCGCCGAGGAACGTGATCGGGTTGATGTCCGTCACCGGCGTGGCGGTGATCCGCGCGGGGACGAAGCCCTGGCCGGTGTAGCGGAACACGATGAGCTCGTCGCCGCCCATCGGCACCGGCCGGAAGAAGCCGGTCTCGGTGTTGCTGACCGCCTCCAGCGTGCCCGGCTCGATCTCGTACCGGAAGATGTTGGACACGCCGGTGTAGTACGAGCTTCCGTACAGGTAGCGCCCGTCCTCCGAGAACACGAACCCGGACGGCACCGACGGTCCGAAGTCGAACCGCCGGATCGGCGTCGTCTCGCCGCGCCGCAGCGCCTCCGTCTCGAACACGCGCACGTCCATCGAGCCGTCGATCTCGCCGAACGAGGCGGCCACCCGCGTGCCGTCCGGCGAGATGTCGAGATCGAACACCACCGTCCCGTACGGGAACGTGACGACGCGCGACCACGAGGTGTACGGCGGCTCGAGCTGGACGAGGGTGCAGATTCCGTTCAGGTGCCGGATGCCCCAGAGCGTGCGATCGGCGCGGTTGAACGCGAGGTCCCCGATGCGCGCGTCCCGGAGCAGCAGCTGCGTCTTCCCGGTCTCCGGGTCGAGCCGCATCAGGTCGCGGTGCGCGCTGTTGTCGGTCGTGTAGAAGAGCACGTGATCGCGCGGATCGTAGGCGAGCGAGGTCACGGCGTAGATGATCGGGCCCTTGATCGGCACGATCCGCCGCACCTGCCCCGTGGACAGGTCGATGTAGCCGACGTGCGCGATGACGCCGGGGTAGTTGAAGGCGGCGTAGAGCCGGGCGCGCTCGGGGTCGTACCAGGCCCGCGACACCGATCCCAGCGCGCGCGTCGTCAGGTCCGTGTGCCTCGTGACGGGGTACTCCCGGATCGCCTCGAGGTTCTTCAGCTGGAACGCCCGCTCGTCGGCGATCCACTCGGCCCAGGCATCTTCCAGCTTCCTCCCGAAGACCTTCCGGAACTGCGCGGCGTAGTAGCCGCGGCTGCCCTCGCGCCGCGCGATCCAGTCGACGACCTGCCCGGGCGAGTGGCGGCGCGCCAGCCAGGTGAGGAAGCGCGTGCCGTAGAGATACGAGTTGATCTGCAGCTGGAAGTCGATCTTCGTGCCTTCCGAGACCAGCCCGAGCGGGTCGTAGAACGGCGCGCCGTCGCGGACCATCGCGCGGAAGACCATCTCGTCGTAGCCGCCCTGTGCGCGCCCGATGCCGCCGGCCATCCAGGTGTCGATGAAGACCGCGCTGCCCTCATGGAACCACCGCGGCGCCGCCACGCGCGGCGTCGTCAGGTAGAAGTAGAGCATCGACTCGGGCTGCTCGGCGATCGGCATGACCTTGCCGCCGAACAGGCCGCGGAAGAAGCGGTCCTGCCGCGTCGACTGGTCCATCGAGACGATGTGGACCAGCTCGTGGTTCATGATGGCGTTCATCCGCTCGTTCGAGACCATCGTCTCGAACGCGTAGGAGAGCGGCGCGATCTGGACCGTGAGCGCGTTGCGCGGCACCGACGTCGCGGAGGCGTTGCCGGCGTCCGAGAAGTCGTTGAGGAAGACCGTGATGGGCTCCTCCGGCTCGTAGCCGAAGAGCCGTTTCTGGAAGTCCAGCGAGTTGAGGAACGTGCGCGCCGCGTGCGGGACGAGGAACGACTCGCCGGCGTCCACGTAGACGAGGAGCATCCGGTCGGTCTCGACGCTCGACAGATGCTGCGCCGGCGCGGGACGGACGGCGCAGAGCAGGAACAGGGCGGCGGCCAGGAGCCGCGTGCACACGGTCGGAGGCATGCCGTACGGTCGGACAGCCGGACCGTCTCCCGGGCAGGAGGACGGTCCGGCCGGATCTGTCCGGGCGGGCCGTGCGACCCGCCGCAGGGCGGATCGCACGCGCGCCGCCGTCTACTGGAGCATGCGGCCCATGCGCGCGGCGAACTGCGGGCTCTGCAGCGCGCGGGCGAAGCCGGGATGCTGCAGCGCCAGCTTGACGTTCGGGCTCCGCAGCGCCAGGGCGAAACCGGGATCGTTCAGCATCCGGCGCAGCTCGGGGCTCGAGAGCATCAGCTTCACGCCCCGCATCATGAGGGGACCGACGGTGCGGAACTCCGGCGACGCGAACGCCTTCTGGATGCCCGGGTCCGCAAAGGCGGCCTGCAGGTCCGCCTGCAGCCAGAGCTTCCGGAAGTCGGGCTTCGCCAGCGCCGCCAGCAGCTCCGGCGTCTGCAGCGCGGCGGTGAGCTCCTTCGACGCGAAGACCTTCAGCGCCGCCGGCTCCGACAGCGCGCGCGCGAGGTCGGCGTCCTGGATCCGCTTCCGCAGCCCGGGATCGGCGATGGCCTTCGCGAGCGCCGGATCGGCGAGCGCGAGCATGATCTTCGGATTCCGGAGGAAGAGCATGAAGTTCTGGTCCGCGAGCGCCAGCCGCAGCTCCGCCCGGGTCAGCGCCCGCGCGAAGTCGGCGTCGGCCAGCGCCGACGCGACCACGTCGTTCGTGAGCGCGTAGCGCAGCTCCGGGTTGGCCAGCGCGTCGGCGAGCGCCGGATCCGCAAGCGCGCGCAGGAGGTCGGCGTTCGCCAGCTGCGCGCGCAGCCCGGCATCCGCGAACAGCTTCCGCGCCGCCTCGTCACGGATGATGGCGTCGAAGACCTCGCTCTGCAGGAAGTCCTGCGCGGCAGCTTCGTCGCCCAGCTGGACGTCCTCGGCGCCGATCTGCTGCGCCTGGTAGCGCCTGGCGGCGCCGATCGCGCCCTCGGTCCCGCCGCCCGCCGGCGGCCAGCCGGTGTACGACAGCACCGCGAGCACGAGCACGGCCGCAGCCGCGAGCCCCCACATGACCTTCCTCGCCATTACCTGTTCTCCCGTCTCCAGCTCTGAACGCGTCACGGGCCGCGGTGCTGGGGACGCGGCCCGGATAGTGCGAACAACGTCGGACAGCAGACCGGCCGGCGGTACCTCCGCCGGCACGTCCGCGAGCACGCGGTTGAGCGACTCGAGCGCCGTGAGCCGCGCGCGCAGCGCGGCGTCGGCCTCGAGCCGCTCCGTCAGCGCGTTCCGCTCGGCCGGCGTCAGCTCGCCGTCGAGCAGCCGGTGAAGCAGTTCGTCGTCGGGCACTCTGGCGCTCATGACTCCGTGCTCCATCCGAGCAGCAGCTCGCCGAGCCGCTGCCGCGCCGAGTACAGCCGGGACTTCACCGTCTTCGCCGGGATGCCCAGCGTGTCGGCGATCTCGTCGTACGAGAGCCCGCCGAAGTGGCGCAGCGTCACGACCGCCCGGTGCTCGGGGCTCAACCGCTGCAGCGCCGCCCGGACCTGCGCGGCCCGCTCGCTGGCCGCGGCGGCCTCGAAGGGCGTACCGCTGGCCGCCAGGGTCGGCGGCAGCTCGTCCTCCGGGACGCGGTCGCGGCGGCGGTTGAGGCACTCGTTCATGACGATGCGGTACATCCAGCTGAAGAACCGGTGCGCGGGATTGAACTGCGCCAGATGCTGGTAGGCCCGCAGGAGCGCCGACTGCAGCGCATCGCGGGCTTCCTCGCGGTCACCGAGCATCCGGCACGCCAGGGTGAACAACGCCGCTTCGTGGGGTTTCAGCAGCTCCTCGAAGGCGGCGGTGTCTCCCTGGAGCACCCGTGCCACCAGCGCCGGTTCGTCCGGCTTCTGTTTCACCAAATACACGGGAGGGTCCGGAAAGTTGATAGCGGGCCTGTCGCTGGGGTTATATAGCACGGCCCGGGGACGAACCGCCCGGCCGGCGGGTCGGGCCGCGCCCGTAAAGGCCCGGTTCGTGGGGTATAGTGCGGGCCGTGGCGCGTACGGCATCGCCGCGCTGGGCGCTGGCCGCGCGGACGGAGACCAGGGACGACACCACCATCCTGTTCCTCGAGGGACGCATCGGCTACGCTACGCTGGAGGCCTTCCGGCGCGCGGCACGCGAGGCGCTTGCACATCCCGGCACGAAATTGCTCATCCTGGACATGTCCGGCGTGGACTACCTGAATGGCGGCGGTCTGCGCGAGATCATCGCCCTCGGCGCCGAGGCGAGGGCCCGCGGCGGCCGGGTGGTGGTGCGCGGCGCCAACCACGCCGTGCGCGTCACGATGGGACTTGCCGACTTCAGACGGCGAGGGAGGCGCTGACGGCGGCCGTCCGACCGGCGCCGCGCCGAAGAGGGAGGCGGCGGAGGGTCACCGCCGTGCCCGTTGCCCTCGTCTCATCGGCCCGACCGTCTCGAGGTCCTTCCGGAGGCAGGATCTGCTAGCGGCCTGACGCGTCGCACGCCGCCGGCCCGGCGGCACGCCGTGCCCGCACCGCCGCCGCGATCGCCCGGCCCAGTTCCACGCGGACCGCCTCGAACACGTCCCCTGCCTCGGCGAAGCCGACGCGCTCGCCCGCATCCGAGAACACGCGCGGGACGACGGCGGCCAGCGACTCGGCGACGAGGTCGTGCAGGCCGAGACGCCGGGCGCAGGTCAGGTACTGGTGGTCCTGGAGGCCGCGCCGGAAGTTGGCGAGCTGCACCGTCGCGATCGGTCCCGGGATGCCGCGGTCCTGGTCCGGGTGCAGCTTCTCCTCGCCCGGGTAGATCAGCACGCCGTCGCCGTGGATGTAGCCCTGGTCGTCGACCGGCTTGTTCGGCTGCTTCCGGTTGTCGAACGTGATGGTGTCGGCCCAGACGTTCTGGTCGCGCTCGCCGACCTTCTGCGAGTTGTGCCGCCAGTGGACCGCGTGCCAGTAGAAGTAGACGCGGACGTCGTGCTTGAACGCGGCCCAGATCGTCGCGCGCGGATCGGTCGCCGGCGCGTCGATGGTGATCGCGCCGGCCGCGGGCCGCCCGCCGTTGTAGAACCAGTACTCCTTCCCGCGCGCCCGCTCGGCGGCCACGCGATCCAGGTCGAAGTGCAGCGGGCCGGCGTCCCAGATGTCGATCGCATCCGCCAGCTCGGAGACGTACGCCTTCGTCACGAAGATCGGCAGCGCCCGGCCGGGGCCCGGGTTCGTGTGGATGTTCTCCGCGATGCGCCGGATCCGCGGATACTGCTCGGGCCCGGGCTCGTCCGGCATGTAGAGGAACGTCAGCGCGTGCGGCAGCCGGCGCCGGAGGAATGTCATCCAGGCGTCCGACAACGCCCGGGCCGAGTCGCGGTCGTCGAAGCCGGTTCCCGGTCCGTAGAACGTCCGCGGCACGATGACGTTGCCGACGCCGGCGCCCGGTCCCTCGTACCCGTGCGCCGCGGTGAAGGCCTCGCCCGAGAAGCGACTCCACGCCGCCTCGACGGCCGCCTCGTCGTAGGCATGAACGAGCTCGACACGATGGCGGTGCGCCAGGCGATGGTAGGCGGGATCGAGGTTGCGTCCGTGATAGCGCCCGGGCTGGTCGCTCGAGTAGTACAGCATCGCGTGCATGGTGTTCTCGTCCGGCAGCACGAAGTCGAGCACCTCGAGCTCCACCGGCAGCGTCCGCGCGATCCCGTCCGCGACGATCTCGATCGTTCCGCGGTAGATGCCCGGCGCGCGCTCGCGCGCGACGTACACCTCGATCCAGAGCGACTGGTTCTCGTGCGGATGCACGGTCACCGGCAGGCCGCCACGGCCGGCGGCGGCGTGCTCGGGGACCAGCTGCACCGGCTTCCAGCCGGTCGGATCCGCCGGCGCGGCCGGCGAGTCCCGGTCGTACACCCACGAAGCGTGCGACGGCCGGTCGACCAGCATGTAGTGCGCGCTGAAGATCTGGATCGGACGGCCGACGTAGTCGGTCGGATCCGGAGCAGGCGGGCGGTAGACGATCCGATCGGCGTCTGACGCGAGCTGCGGCAGCCGCACCGACAGCCGGTCGATGCCGTCGCCGTCGGCCTCGACGATGACCTGGAACGCGATGACCTCGTTGCGGGCGCTGACGAGCCGCACCGTGGTCCCGTCCCAGGCGGAGTTGCGGGCCGCCGCGGGATGATCGCGTGCGTCGCGCTCGATCTTCTCGCCGTCGTTGACGGCCCAGATGCGCCGCACCCCGGCGGCGGCGTCGCTCGCGACGAGGGCGAGTGCGGCGGCGGCCGCGGCCGCCACCGCCGTTCCGGAACGGGTCGCCCTGGCAGCTGTCCGTTGGATCACGGCGTCCTCCGGGACGCGGCGCGTCGATGAACCGCCGCGCGGCGCGCTGCGTCCGACGGTGAGCTTTGTCCGGCCGCCGGCCGCGCGTCAAGCCGCGCAATCCCTCGCGGACTCTCGCGGGCCGCACTTCAGTTCCGCCGGTCTCGTAGGGCCCTCGTAGGGCCTCGCAGGGCCGAACTTCAGTTCGGCCGATCCCCCGGAATCCGAGTACAGTCACCGCACGGAGGCACGGATGACGATCCGGCATCGATGGGTTCCCGTACTGCTCGCCGCGGCCTGTGTGCCGTGGGCGGCGGCCGCCCGACAGGCGACGCCGCGCGTCGTGGTCCTCGACAACGTCCGCATCTTCGACGGCACCGGCGCGCTCCCCATCGAGCGCGGGCGCATCGTCGTCGAAGGGGAGCGCGTGCGGAGCGTGGGAGCCGGCGTCGACGTGCCGGAGGGTGCCGAGCGCGTGGATCTGTCGGGGCGGACGGTGACGCCCGGCCTCATCGACGCCCACTTCCACATCGAGAACGATCCCGCGATGGCGCTGCGGCAGCTGGCGCACGGCGTGACCAGCTTCCGCGACCCCGGGCAGTGGGAGGAGAAGTTCGAGGCGCTGCGGGACATCATCGCGCGCGAGCAGCTGCCCGGTCCCCGCATCTTCACCGCGGGTCCGCACATCGACGGCGAGAACCCCGCGTATCCGGCCGACGCCGTGGTCGCGCGTGATGCCGAAGAGGCCAGGCGGCTGGCGGAGCGCAACCTCGACCGCGGGGCGTCGTCGCTGAAGATCTACTTCCGGCTGCCGCTGGCGAGCGCGCGCACGGTCATCGACGTCTGCCGCGCGCGGCGCGTGCCGTGCACCGCTCATCTCGAGCTGCTCGACGCGCGCGAGCTCTTCGAGGCCGGGCTGCACGGCGTCGAGCACATCACCTCGCTCGGCATGAGCATCACGCCGCGGATGGCCGCGGAGCAGTATCGGCAGGCGGTCCTGCGCGACAACAACGCGCGGCGCGAGGGCCGGTACCGGCTGTTCGCGAGCGCGGACCTCGACGGCCCCGAGGCGCGGGCGCTCTACGCGACGCTGCGCGAGCGGCGTCCGTGGATCGACCCGACGCTCGCCGTCTTCGAGCGGCGCGCCGATCGCCCGCCCGCGGGGGTGACGCCGGAACTGGCCGAGGTGTATGCCGCCGGCTTCGCGAAGATGCGGCAGCTCACGCGGCGTGTCGCCCTCGAGGGCGCGCGCGTTGTCCTCGGCGGCCACACCGAAGTGCCGTTCGCCGGCCGCGGCGAAGCGCCGTGGCGCGAGCTCGAGCTGCTCGTCGACGCCGGCTTCACGCCGCTCGAGGCGCTGACGGCCGCGACGGGCACCGCCGCCGCATTCCTCTGCCAGTCCGACTCCCTCGGCAGCCTGCGGCCCGGCTTCATGGCCGACCTGGTCGTGTTCCGCGGCGACCCGACCACCCGGATTGCGGACGTGCGAACCGTCGAGCGCGTGATGGTCGGCGGAACGTGGGTCGACGTCGAACGGTTCCGGACCTACTGAACGATCGCTCCCCGCGACGCCTTCGCGAGGCGTGGACCGGATTCACGCCCGGAGCCGCACGCCAGCCCGACCGTTTCGCGCATCGTTCGCATGACCTGCACAGTACTTGCGCTCAGCTTGCGTTTTCTTGCGTTTGATTGCGTCTTTCTCCTTGACACGCGGTCCTGGCAGGTCTAGAAGCGGACAACCATTCCGCGCGCGGCTCCCCCCTCCCAGGAGGTTGCGACATGAGATCGCTGCTCGGCCTGCTCCTGGCGACCCTGGCGGTCGCTGCCGCTCCGGCCTCTGCCCAGACCACGCTCGGCACCATCCGCGGGACCGTCTACGACCCGCAGCAGGGCATCGTGCCCGGCGCCACCGTCCTCGTCACCGACGAATCGACCGGCGTCTCGCGCGAGGCCACGACCGACGCGCAGGGGTTGTACGAGTTCCCGGACCTGCGACCCGGCACCTACAGCGTCACGGCGAGCCTGTCGGGCTTCAAGACCGTGCAGCGCACCGGCGTCGTCCTGCGGCCGACGAACCGGATCGTCGTCGACATCCGCCTCGAGGTCGGCGGCCTCGAGGACGTCGTCACCGTGACGGCGGAAGGGCAGAACAACATCACGCTCGAGAGCCAGGCGATCGCCCGGGGGCTCGACGAGCAGCAGCTGCGCGATCTGCCGCGCAACAGCCGCGACATCCAGGACTTCCTCATCCTGAACCCGAACGTCGTCGGAGGCTTCGACGCCATCCAGTTCCTCGGCGGCCGCACCTACGGCGCGTCGTACGTGCAGGACGGCCAGCCGTCGAGCGCCGGGATCTTCGGCGAGCTGTCGAACGCGGCGCCGGGACTCGACGCCATCGCCGAGGTGCAGGTGCTGTCGAACTCGTACAGCGCGGAGTACGGCGGCCTGGCGGGCGTGGTCGTCTCGACCAAGCGCGGCGCGAACCGGTACCACGCGACGTCGTTCTACGACTTCAACGCCGACGAGCTGAACGCGCGGACGTACGCGCAGACGCTGAACGGCGTGTCGCGCGACGATCCCAACTCGGACACCCACGATCACCGGTACGGCGCCAGCCTGGGCGGGCCGATCATCCTCAACCGCACGTTCTTCTTCGGCAACTACGAGGGCAGCCGGCTCAAGGCGCTCGGCGGCGGCGCGCAGGCGATCGTGCCGACGGCCGCGATGCGGAATGGCGACTTCTCCGGCGCCGGTTTCACGCTCGTCGACCCGCTCACCGGCCAGCCGTTTCCGGACAACCGCATCCCGCCCGAGCGGCTCGATCCGGCGGCGCAGCGGATCATGGCGATGTTCTTCCCCGAGCCGAACCAGGGCCTGCTGTCGAGCGGCTACGGCACCTACCGCCAGATCCTCCCGCTCAGGCGCGTGCGCGACCGCGTCGACGGCCGCATCGACCATGAGCTGTCGGGCGACGACTCGCTCTTCGTGCGCGCGAGCTGGCAGCGCCGCGATCCCGACGCGTTCACGTTCGAGAGCACCGGCGGCAACGGCGGGGGCGGGCTGACGAACCTGGGGACGCTCGACCGCCGCTCGAAGGCGGTGACGGTGGCCAGCGGGTGGACGCGCGTCTTCTCCGGCACGCTCGTCAACGAGTTCCGCGCCGGCTACAGCCTCGACGATCGCAACCGCCGCAGCACGTACATCGCCGGCGAGGTCGCGCGGCAGCTCGGCATCGAGATCCCGCCGCTTGCGGCCGATGTCCCCGGGTTCCCGCAGTTCATCTTCTCGGGATCGAATCGCCCCTCGGACATCCGCGATCAGCGGCAGAACACCTTCCGCGATCTGCGGCAGGCGTCCTTCTCGATCAGCAACAACGTCACGTGGCTGAAGGGACGGCACTCGATCCGCGCCGGCGGCACGTACACCCGGAACTACGCGAGGGACGGCTACTCCACCGGCGCCAACGAGTCGAAGGGGCAGTACAACTTCACCGGCTGGGCGACCGGCAACGCGTTCGGCGACTTCCTCCTGGGCCTGCCGAACACCGTCCGCGAGCAGCGCAACACGCGGGGCGATCGCCCGATGGACACGGTGTCGAACGACTGGGCCGTGTTCCTGCAGGACGACTTCAGGGTGACGCCGCAGCTGACGCTGTTCCTCGGCGTGCGCTACGAGGTGATCGGCCCGTTCGTCGACCGCAACGACCTTCTCGCCAACTTCGTGCTCACCGACGGCGGGCACCACGTCGTCCCGAACGCCCAGGTCGCGGAGCTGCTGCCGCCCGGCGCGAAGGCGCTGGGGCGGACGCTGCTCGCCAGCGACGTCGGCGTCGGCGACGCGCTGGTCCGCACCGACCGGAACAACATCAGCCCGCGGCTCGGCTTCGCGTACCGCATCGGGCCCGACAACCGGACCGTGCTGCGCGGCGGCTTCGGCATCTTCCATCCGACCGGCGCCGCGCAGGGCGCGCGCGACATCATGTCGCGCAACCCGTTCCGCTACACGATCACGCGCAACCGCGCGACGCTGCAGAACGGCTTCTCGACCGGCACCGTCAGCACCTCGACCGGCTTCGGCAACCAGGGGCTCGATCTGTCGCTCGAGAGCCCGGACATCTACCAGTACAACCTCACCCTCGAGCGCGAGATGCCGGGCGATCTCGGCCTGCGCGTCAGCTATCTGGGCTCGACGATGCGGAAGCTGCTGGTGACGAAGGAGTACAACAGCGTCAAGGCGAGCCCCGAGCCGCTCGGCGACATCTACGAGGACCCCGTCGCGCAGGCGCGGCTGCCGTTCCCGATCTACGGCACCTTCCTCAACATGACCGAGAACCGGGGCGAGGGGCAGTTCCACGCCTTCCAGCTCGAGGTGCAGCGGCGCTGGCGGCGCGGCTTCGCGATCAACGCCGCCTACACGCTCGCCCACTCGGACAGCAACGCGCCCGACAGCGGCAACAGCACGATCGGCGTGGTGCAGTTCGATCCGTACGACATCGAGAAGGACCGCGGGCCCGACCCGAACGTCGTGCGGCACCGGTTCGTGTTCAACAGCACCTGGGACATCCCGGTCGGCCGCGACCGGGCCCACGGCGCCAGCCTGCCGCTCTGGGCCGACGCGCTCATCGGCGGCTGGACGGTGTCGTCCATCATCCAGGCACGGTCGGGGCCGAACCTGACGCCGTTCTACGTGATCGGCACCGACCCGATCTATCCCGCCAACACCGGCGTCGCGCTCGACGGCGTGGGCCAGTTCGGCGAGGCATGGCGTCCGGACGTCATCGGCGATCCCAACATCGGCGGCTCGCGCGAGCGCTTCTTCGACGTTACCGCCTTCGCGCTGCCGGCCTATGGCACGCTCGGCAACGCGAAGAAGGGGAGCGTGCGCGGGCCGGGCACCTGGATCGCGAACTTCGCGTTCTACAAGGACATCGTCCGGACCGCGGGCTACCAGGTCGAGTTCACGGCGACGCTCGACAACGCGTTCAACCACCCGCAGTTCTTCGTGCCGGCCCTCGGCACGGGCGGGTTCATGGATCTCACGAGCTACCTGCTCGACGGCATCGTCGACAACGGGACGACCGCGGTGCTCGGCGCCGACACCGTCGGCAACGCCGAGGGCTTCTCGGCCGGCCGCGTCGTGCGTCTGGGGGTGCGCTTCCGCTTCTGATGGCCGCAGGACGGCGCGCCCGGCTGCTCGTCGAGGAACGGCGGCGGCGCATCCTCGCGCTGCTCGCCGAACGGGGCCGCGTCACCGTGAACGAGCTGGCCGACCGCTTCGGGGTGTCGGCCGTGACGATCCGGGGAGACCTGGACGTCATGGCCGACGCCGGACAGCTCGTGCGCGCGCACGGCGGCGGCGTGCCGCGTCTCGACCACGACATCCCGATCACGATCAAGGAGACGCTGCACCGCGCCGAGAAGCAGCGCATCGGCCGCGCGGCGGCGCATCACGTCAGGGAAGGGGACACGATCATCCTCGACTCGGGCACCACCACCGCGGAGATCGCGAGCTGTCTGAAGTCGCGGGTGCCGGGCCGCTTCACCGTCATCACCAACGCGCTCACCATCGCCGCCGGGCTCGGGCAGCACCCGCGCATCCGCGTCGTGGTGATCGGCGGGCTGCTGCGCCAGACGTCGCAGTCGCTCGTCGGCCCGCAGGCGGAGCAGGCGCTGGCGGGGCTCCGCGCCGACAGGCTGTTCCTCGGCGTGGACGGATTCGACCCGGACGTCGGCCTGACCACGCCCGAGCCGCTGGAGGCGCAGCTCAACGCCCGGATGATCGCGATCGCGCGCGAGGTGATCGTCGTGGCGGACGCGAGCAAGTTCGGGCGCCGCGCGATGTCGGTCATCGGCACGCTCGACGCCGTTCATCGCGTCATCACGAGCCGCGGCGCCGACCCGCGCATGCTGCGGACCCTGCGCGCGCGCGGGATTGCGGTCGAAGTCGTGTGATCTCTCTGGAGGCCGAACTGAAGTGCGGCCCCCGCGACTGCTCCTACGCGGGCAGCGCCTCCCGCAGGAACCTCACGAAATTGCCGTGCGCGATGGCCGCGACGTCCTCGTCGCCGTAGCCGCGGGCACGCAGGAGCTCCGGGATTCGCGCGAGGTCGGCGATGCTCTCGAGGTCGGCGGCGGTCTGCTCGCGGCCGAAGGCGCCGTCGAGATCGCTGCCGATGCCGACGTGCCGCGCGCTGCCGGTGACCTGGCAGATGTGGTCGATGTGGTCGACGACCGTCGCCAGCGTCACGCCGGCCGCCTCCGGCGTCGTCACGCCGCGCTGCCAGCCGGGAACGAGCATCCACGCGTCGAGCGCGACGCCGATGACGGCGCCGCGCGAGGCGAGCTCGCGGATCTG
>Ga0079224_100009693_pt1 | contig 13166 bp, 13 predicted proteins | sample Stecom2015_FD_80414 | JGI IMG/M metagenome (GOLD analysis project Ga0079224, IMG submission 80414) | Agricultural soil microbial communities from Utah to study Nitrogen management - Steer compost 2015 | ecosystem: Environmental > Terrestrial > Soil > Agricultural land | place: USA: Utah... | reverse complement strand
TTGGTTTCGCCGTATTGGATCAGTTTGATGTTTGGATTTTGCGAAGCTACATACTCAAAATAATCGACCATGCGATGATGCGGGGTAAACCGGTCGCCAGGTTTGTAGCCCAAAAACTGTTCGGGGGTTTGAAGCTGGGCATAAGCACCTATCGCGAGTGACAGGAATAAAGCCAGCGAGAGTAAAGGTTTTTTCATAGGGTTGGTGTATTTCGAGAGTTAAGATAAAGGTTTTTCCTAGGATCCGCAGTTTTGCGCGTGGAGCTAGCGAGAGTCGAATTTGGTGCGGACACTCGCCCACGGCCGACGGGCCACAAAATGTGGAGAAAGCAGCAGAGTCATAAGCATTTTCAAACTTGATATCTCACTAACCAGGGGAAATTGGAAAAGCTTCTTTGAAACTCAAAAAACTGCATGTATCATGAACAATCATATTCATTGGTGGTTGAGCAGAGAAGTTAACGGCTTTTTGGCCTTAGTGGCTCGCCGACCAGGGAAAATCGGTCTCCTCACAAATCCAAGTACTCGGTTCAATTGGCGGCTCAGCGGTTCACTGGTTGAGTTTTTCCAAATACTCTTCCGCAGTAGATAAAAGCCGCCAGTTTGTTTTCCAAGTGTAGAGGCAAAGTCTTCATCCGTCGTTTTAATTGATCCCATTACCTTGGACTGAAGCAATTTTCCCGGATAGGTAAGATTGATCTTACGGTTCGCTCGTCTGCCTCACCCCGTTTTCGCTTGAGAAGATTTTGGCTTTCCAGTTTTTTCAGCAGCGGGGTTAAAGTGCCGGAGTCCAAACTCATCCTGTTGCCGAGTTCGTGGACTTTGAGACCGTCTTCCTCCCAAAGTATCGACAAAGCCAGAAACTGTCAGTCCAAATTCATTCAAATGAACCTGAATCTGCTGGATAAGCAGCCGGGATGAAGTATAAAGTGCCCTTGAAAGTCGGATGTTCTGGATTTGCCATGAGATAAAAATAGGATTGGATACGATCTACTTGTTTTCAATCCTAATGTCAAGTGTTCAGTCTCAGTTTTCATTGATCAGCGAAAACGAAATTGCATAACAGCAATCAATAATATCTTCCAATCATCGGGTGATCTACAATTGCTTTTTTCAATGCCAACGCATCGATGGTTCCCGGCACGCGATAGGCAATTTTTCCTCCCGGCTCGATCAACAGGGTGATCGGAAGGCTACCATCCCAGTCTTCACCGACGACCTTGATCACCTCATACTTGTCGTCCGTGTCCATGATGTAGTTGGGCAATGCTGAGGCTTTTCCCTTCAGGAATTTCAGCGCTTTGTCGATTTGATCCGGCGCGTCCATGCTGACGGATACGAATTGAAAATCCCGCTCGCCATACATCCGTTGAATGGTGACAAATTCCGGATATTCGATGATACAAGGGCCGCACCAGGTCGCCCAAAAATTGACAAGCAAAAGCTCGTCTGTATCGTTTTTTAACAAATCGCTCAAACCTGCCGGGGTGAGTTTTTCCAGGGTCACCTCTTTTGCTGCCCAATCTTTGTTGGTCTTGATGGTATACTCGTTTTTCCAGGCCCACTTCATCGAGCAGCCAAATGCCGGAGTCTGCGCGGATTCCGAAGGAAGGGATTCGCCTTTTAAAGTTGCTTCGATGGCGTTACGTAAATCCTCTGCGTTTCCCGTTCCGGGTTTTTCCTTTGCATCGATCCGACCTGAGTAGCTCAGTTTCCTGTTCTTGTCAAAGACAAAGACATGGGGTGTCGCTGTAGGACCATAAGCCAGTGAAAATTCATGGGTATCTCCGTCGTAGAGATAGGGGAAATTGTAAGACTTATCCACAGCTCTTATCTTCATCTCTTCGTGATAGTCACCCAAGTCGGTGTAGCCGAGTTCCTCGGGCAAGACTGCAATCGGGCTGTTGCTGGAGATGGCGAGAAATGCTACGGATTTTCCTTCATACTCCTTGACGAGATTGATGAATCGATCCTCATAAGCCTGAGCGGTCGGACAATGATTGCAGGTGAAATTGACGACTAAAACATCTGAATCGGCGTAGTCATCCAGGCTGTGGAAAACTCCGTCTACATCGGGAAGATCGAAGGGAGGTGCCTGATCGCCAATGGCAAGTTTTGCAATGGGCTGCTCGGAGACGACCTGGGGGTTGGGCACGAAGGCTGCCACGTTGTCCGCACTTTCGACGGATGTCGTCTCGGTACTTTTACCACACTGGAAAAAGAGCAAGGCTGCGGATAAATACAGCCCGCCCAACTTGATGTTTTTCTGGAAGCAGCTCATAAGCAATGTGGATAAGTCTGGAATTTACATCAGGGAATAACCATTTTGGTACGCATAATGGAGTTTCGCATTGGCGGCTGAGTCCTCGAAAATCTGGGTCGTCGGATTCCATTTCAAAGGCTTACCGACCTCATGGGCGATGTTTCCTATGGTGCAGACGGTGCAGGTGCTATGGCCGACTTCGACCGGAACGATGGGATCTTTTCTCTTTCTCACGCAATCAATGAAGTCGATGTGATGAGCTTCAAACGTGAAGTTTTCGGGTTCTTTTCCGATCTCCAATTCTTTGATGGACGTGTCATAGTTTCCTCGGGAGACGTTGATCCAACCGTTTTCTCCGACGAATTTCACGCCTGCTCTGGCTTCGCCAAATTTAGTGAGCAGCATCTCTGTGCCTGTCGCATACTTATATGTAAGCGGGGAATCGCCCGAAGCAGGAATGATTTCCACCGGACCATTTCTATCCATACTCAGTCCCCATTGCGCGATGTCAAACATATGGGCGCCCCAATCCGTCATCAACCCACCGCCAGATTCTTTGTACCAGCGCCACGCGCCCCACACGGCTTCATTTTTTTCTGGATCTAGTGTGATTCCCGGGTTGAGTACATCATTGAAGTGGAGTTTTGGAAGAGGGCCTAGCCATCTTTGCCAATTTAAGCCTGCTGGAACCGGTTCCTCGGCCATATCGTAAGGCTTGGGATGTGGGTCTTCGCCGACATAAACCAATACTTGGGAGATCTTACCCAACTTGCCTTTTTGAGCATGCATGGCTGCGGTCTGGAAGTTGACTGCGGCGCGCTGCATGCTGCCCACTGCTAAGACCACTCCACTGCTGCGGACAGCTTTGACCAACTCTTGACCTTCTTTGATCGTAAAGGTCAGCGGCTTTTCCAGATAGATGTCCTTCTTAGCCTTGCAGGCGTCGATTGCCATGAGAGCGTGCCAATGATCCGGTGAGGCGATGACGACCGCATCTACTTCTGGATTGGCGAGCAGTTCCTTGTAATCTTCATAGAGCTTTGGCGCCTTCAGAGCAATGCCTGCGGCGGATTGGTTTTTTTGGACCCGAAGCGCAAACCGCTCGCGCTTGATCGCGTAGACGTCGGCTCCTGCTACGACTTCTACGCCCGGGATCTTCATGAAATTATTCAATAAACCCATTGCCTGTCGGCCCACGCCGATAAATCCCAAGCGGACTCGTTCGTGAGCTGACTTAAACAAGGGCTGTGCGGTGGAAGCGAAGCTTAACTCAGGAAGAAGGCTCAAACCTGCAGCGGTCAACAAACCGGATCCGAGAAATTTTCTTCTCGAAAAGGAGGAGTTACTCATGATTATTTTTTTGATTTTAATGAAGTGGAGGCAATAAATTAATGCTTTTAGGCAGGTATGTGAAATTTTCTATAGGTTATTTGATTAAAGGCTGTGCATGCGAACAATTCAGTGGCCTTGATGAACTCATTCCGCTGTCTTTTGAGTTAGCCTCATAGACAATTTCTATTGAAATGTCCATCAGAAAGTTTTCTTGCCCTAGCGGGGGAATGCTTTGGGACATGTCATATCGCCTTTAAGGAGAAATTTTAATCGTATAAAATGACTATTCAACAACTCGAATACCTGATCGCAGTAGATAAATACCGGCACTTTGGAAATGCAGCAGAATCCTGCTTTGTCACCCAGCCCACATTGAGTGCCCAGTTGGGAAAATTGGAGAGGGACTTGGGTGTGATCCTGTTTGACCGGAGTAAGATGCCCGTGATCCCTACAGAGATCGGGGTTCAGATCATAAGTCAGGCGAAAAAGGTGGTTTCGGAGAGCAAGGGAATTCTCGAACTGGTAGCGCAATTGAAAGGGGATATTTCGGGCACGATCAAGCTGGCGATCATTCCGACCTTGGCACCGTATCTCCTTCATCTTTTTATCAGGAAGTTTTTGGAAAAATACCCTAATGTCAAGCTGGAAGTGCAGGAGATGATCACGGAGGAGATTGTCCGAAGACTGAAAAATGACGAACTGGATATGGGTATTGTGGTCACGCCGCTAGAGGAACCCGGAATAGTGGAAAAGCCGATGTTCTACGAGAAGTTCTATGCCTATCTTTCCAAAAGCCATCCCTTGCTGAAGGAAAAGGAGATCCGAAGGAGCGAGGTGAAGTCGGAAGATCTTTGGATCTTACAGCAGGGCCATTGCTTTCGCGATCAGGTGCTGAACCTTTGCGATCAGAGCAGCAGTGGCCACAAAAACTTCCATTACGAAAGTGGCTCTTTGGAAGGGTTAAAAAATATGGTCAATCGCTACCAGGGGATGACACTCCTGCCGGAACTCGCTACTTATGAGCTTTCGGACGAAGAAAAAGGCAGGCTTCGGCCATTCGCTGATTCGGTTCCTACACGGGAAGTGAGTATTATACTCAACCGCAGCTTTTTGAAACAGAAACTGGTCGAGCTGCTTTACAAAGAGATCACAGAGGCGATTCCGGAGAAGATGACGTCTAAGGCGCACGGCAAAATTGTGCGCTTCAAATAGTCCCATCACTTTTGGAGGATATACCTGTCTGCCAGGTCACCCTCGATCTGCTTACCATCCCGGTCCAGATGCCAGATTCTATTTTCTCCGACCTTGTATTTGCCGGGCGCGCCGCCGATCAGACCGTTGAGCGTGACGATGGACCCTGTGTCATCCCAGGTAAATTTCCCGGTGAAGATCTCCTCCCTATCATCGTTGAGCCCCATGTGGTGGGTCTTTAAGACAAAGGTACCATCGGCATTCAGCGTCACCCAGGTTTCGATTCCCTCACAGTGGCCACATGGCAAGGTTGCGAAATAAGTCCCAGGCCAGTCCAGCGCATTCTGGGAATTGTCACCGACGGAAATCTTTGGAGTTTCCGATTCTTCTTCTTCAACTTTGGGTTGCTTTTCGATCGGTACTTCTGTGGATTCTACCGCTGGGTCTTTGATTTCGGCGTTTTTGGAACAGGAGAAGTTCAGCGCGGAGAGAATGCAAAGCAGCAGAAGACGGGTTGGCATGGTCAGATTTTTTAAAAGGCCGAAGTTAGGTATTACCATCCCTTTCCCCAATTGGAATCTGATCTTTGGTCAAATGCAGATTTTCTTGATCGTCTAGTGCTTAAATACGCCAAAATGCCACAAGACCCCGGCGGGATCGTGGAGGAAAAATTCGTTTCCCCATTCCTCAAAGCGGATTTTGGAAAGTTTGACCCCAGGGAATTTGTCAGGCAAGGCGAGTGCATTCACTTTTTCCCAGTAATCCTCCAGGTTCTCAACCTCAAGAAAGACCATCGAATTCTCAATCCAGTCTTTTACATAGGCGTCTTGGAGATAAAATCCGAGCCCCGGAGAGATCTGGATATACGCAAACCCCTTCCCGTGATGACGGATTTCGAATTCAAGCGCTTCATAGAATCGGCAGCTTTCGCTAAAGTCCTTAGACCCGATAAATGTCCGGATGGATCGTCCTGGCTGAATCATACGCCATACTGGTTTAGGTGGTGATCGAGATGTTTGTAAAATTGATTGTTCCATTCTGCGGCCGTCATTCTGCCGAAGGAGAGAGATTCTTTTCCTTCGAAATGATCCCTTCCGAGCGACAGGGTGTGCTCGAGATACTTGATCAGGCGAAGCTTTTCATCTTCAAAGTTCTTGCGGTCAGGGACGATAAAAGCCGGCGCAGTTCGGATGTTTTTGGGGTAAGGTACCTCATTGACCACGCCCTTTTTTACAAAGGTCTTTAGCAGCAGTCGCATCAACATACTGGGCTTGGGGTGCTTGTCGGTAAAAGCCATCTCATAGGCCACGCAGCAATGGGCGAGCATTTGATCGACCTTCATCTTTCCCCACAATGCCGGGCTTTCAGGTTTGAGGGCATTGATACGAGCGATGAGTTCGGCGGTGACCAGCGGGTCAAAGATGTTTTTCACAGGATTGATTTTGAGGCTGTTCTAAGTTAAGCATGATTTTCTGAGAGAATAATAAATTTGTCTCTAAATTAGTTTGTATTATAAACCTATTTATATTTGTTTTGTTGATGTCTAAAAAAAAATTATTCGTCTATGGAAAAAGAACTGAGTAGTAAAGAGTCCTTAGCGCTGATCACGGAGATGATCACGAAAGCAAAAGAAGAAACGGCCGGCGACGGTGGGTTTCAGTTGCTCCTATGGGGCTGGGTGATTGCACTGTGTAATTTCGGGCATTTCACCTTGGAGAAGTTGGGTTATGAATACCCGTACCATGTTTGGATTTTGGTGGTGCCAGCGTCTGTGATCAGTTTTTGGAAGGGTTTTCAGATTGCCAGAAAAGCCCGCGTCAAGTCTCATATCAGCCGGGTGATCAATCAGGTTTGGATCATGGTCTTTGCGGGGATCGTCATCACGCTGGCATTCATGCCTGTGATTGGTTACAACCAAAATCCCGTTATCCTCATCCTGTCAGGGCTGGGCATATGGACGACGGGCTCGCTGATTCGGGTCAACTTCGTCCGTGCCGGAGGTGTCTTGCTGCTAGTGGCAGCGGCGGTAGGTTTTATGCTACCTGTGTCTTCCCAGCACCTGGTTTCTGGAGTTGCGATGGTTTTGGGCTATCTTTTGCCCGGTTATTATTTGAAAGAAAATTGTCGTGAGCGTGTTTAAACCACTTGATCCGCTTTTACATTCCCAATTACGTCTGGCTGTCATGTCTTTACTCATCAGTGTTGAGGAGGCGGAGTTTACTTTCCTTCGGGAAAAAACCAAATCCACAGCGGGCAATCTCAGCGTCCAGTTGGACAAACTGGAAAAGGCGGGATATATCGGAATCGAAAAGTCGTTTAAAGGGAAGCGGCCTTTGACCACCTGCAAGATCACCAAAACCGGACTCAAGGCGTTTGAAGAATACGTCGAAAATCTAAAGAACTACATCGAGTAAAAAATTTTGAAATTATAGTTTATAATATAAACCAATTTACGTCATGAAAAATCTTATCAAGTTTCTCTGTCTTGCAGCGCTTGTGCTGGGAACGATGACAGATGCCTGGGCGCAACCATCCTATGACCTCAATGAGGCCGCGCAGAAAAAGATGTCGCAACTCTCATTCTTGGAGGGGAACTGGAAAGGAAGCGGCTGGATGATGGCGCAAGATCAAAAACGCTCAACCTTCGAGTCGGAGGAGACCATCCAATTCAAACTCAGTGGCACGTTGCTGGAAGTTGAGGGTATCTCGAGGTCCGAGGGGCGAGTCGTTCATCACGCGTTGGCGGTGATCTCTTCTGCTGAGGGGGAGGGGAAATTTGATTTTACGTCTTTTCTCCAAAGTGGGGAAAAAGGGACCTATCCCGCTGAGCTGATTGACGGGAAACTCTACTGGTATCCCAAAAAGCAGGTCCGCTACGTGATTGAGATCAATGCGAAAGGCCAGTGGTTTGAAATCGGCGAATACAATGCCGGAAAGGAGTGGTATAAGTTTTTTGAGATGACGATGGACAAGGTGGACTAGTCAACAGACCACAGCCCACGGTCGATGGCCAAGAGACACTATAAAGGTAACGGCGGCTAAATGAGCCGCCGTTTTCTATTCTGAGGGGGGTGTTTCGCACTGCGGAGGGTCGACCGCCGTTTGTTGACAAGGTTCTAATCCAGGATTACCCGTTCGCTTTTCGGGTACTTCACTTCGTATTGGAGTGAAAGTTTCTTCTGCTCCCCGGGCGCGAGCGTGATCTCCCAGGTGACTTGCCGGTTTGGGGATCGAGCGAGCCTGTTGACAGCTGAATCGGGCTGATGGAGATGGCAGAGTTTACGGATACAGGGATTTGATCTTCGACCTTCAGCGTGACAGGCTGGGACTTGTTATTGCGAAGGCTGATTTCGTAGCCTCGGGTCTCGGTGACATTGGATCCGATGGTGCGCTTCTTGGAATACTCTTCGATCTTTTCTCGCTGGATGGCGATGGATCGGTCACGGCCCATGGATACTAGGAGCGTGTCTTCCAATGCGGAAGCATTTAGGATCGATCTGCCAACAAACCCGTCTTCAAAATACAGGTTGCTTTCGCCTTGCAACAAACTATACTGGCTCCAGTCGGCGATCTCTGCGATGAGGAAGGCATCGCTGTCCAGTTTGGGGATGACAGAATAGCGATAGATGGCCGGCACCTCGTAGGCTTTCAGATCGACCAGCGTCTTTTCTCCATTGGATTTGATGCTATACGGCTCGGAGACCTCGATCTCGACAGTGGTTTGATTTTCGATGACTTCTGTAGCCAAAGGAGCTGCAGCGGGCGGCGGCGGTGCCATAGCTTTTTGGGCTCTTGATTCTACTCGTACACCAGCAACTCTTCCTTGTAGTGTTTTAAGTTCATCTGCCATTTCGATAATCTCGTTCAACGCTTGGGTATCTTCATTTAAGGAAATATTGATATTGGAGGAGTTGATCGGGACGGATCTGGATTGGTAGCCGATGAAAGAGGCCTCTAATTGACTGGCCCCGTTAGGCAAGGTCAGGGAGTAATTTCCGTTCGTATCGGTAGCGGTTCCAATCGTGGTTCCCGTTACCAAAACTGACGCCCCAGGAATGGGCGTGCCGTCCATCGCGCTGGTGACGCGGCCCGCTACAGAGCCGAATACCTGCGTCCGGGGATTGAAAGTCGTCAGTCTCGCGTAATTCAATTCCCACTTTTCGAGCTGAGGCGCCTGTCCGCTTTGGTTGGGATTGGCGTTAGAGAAGCGGAGCTTGACATTTTTCCAGTCCACGCCGGTATTTTGATAGACTTCTGCTTTGTAGTTCAAAGACAAAGGAGAGCTTACGTTCTTCACCCGCACATCGTATTTGGGATACCAGCCGGCATTGGCGACGAGGTAGTTCAGTTCAAAACTGGCCTGACCCGCTGCCGGAGCCTTGACCCGGATACGAATCTCGGAAGTGGACTTGTTCTCGCTTTCCAGCATGGCACGGATCTGATTTTGCAGGCGGATGATCTCGTCATTCTTTTTTTGGATGCTGGCGTTAATCTGGGCGCGCTCGGTGGAGATCTTGGTCAGTTCCGCCTCGTAGAAGTCCATCGCCTGTTTCAGCTCGGCCACGCTGGTTCCTCCCTGAGTTCCGCCGAGTTTTTTGTTGGCGTCAAGCAGACTGGCCTTTTCGCTAAGGATCTCCAGGCGCGTAGTTTCCTTGGTCTGATTGGATTGGATCTCCTGGATTTTGTCTTCGAGGGCTTTTACTTTTTCATTGACTTCCTTTTCGCTGAGGAAGTCGAGCCGCTTGTTCACAGCTTGGATGGTAAAATTTCCAATTCCCTTGGCTTGAATGCTCTTCTCGTCCAAGTACGGGGAAAGACCCTTGATCTGGATTACTGACTCCCCTGCGGGGATAGTACCCTGGGATCGTTCGAAAACCTGCGCACCGGAAAGAAACAGCGTAACCTCCTGAATGTTATTCTTGAAGATGGTTTCCTTGATTTCCTGGGCTCGGATAAAGCCCGAAAAAAATAAGCAAATGATCAAAATAATTGCAGATCTCATATGGATAAGGGTTTAGGTGAAGGACGTAAATATTGGCCTGATGTCAAAACGGAATGTTAAAATCTCTTTTTCCCAGACGAATTTGGACTTGTCTTCCGCTACGGAATGCTAGTTTTGCAACAGTTAAAAAATCTTATCCATGTCTCTTTTTCAAAGTATCATCATAGCCATCGTCGAAGGCCTTACCGAATTTTTACCCATTTCCTCTACCGGACACATGATATTGGCATCGGCAGCCATGGGAATTCACGAAGATGAGTTTGTCAAAACGTTCGAGGTATTCATCCAATTAGGCGCGATCTTGGCGATTGCGTTGATGTACATCAAGCGGTTTTTCAGAGGATTAAACATCTATTTCAAGCTATTTGCGGCATTTTTGCCCACTGCGATAGTGGGTCTTTTGGCCTATGACTATATCAAGGCTTATCTCTTTAACCCGGTAGTAGTCTCTGTGTCCTTAATCCTCGGAGGGATTGTTTTGATCTTTATAGATAAGAAAGTCGTCAATCAGGCATCGACGCTAGAGGATGTGGAGGACATCTCCTATAAGAATGCATTTTTCATCGGTCTGTGCCAGTGCTTATCGATGGTTCCCGGTACTTCACGCGCAGCGGCGACGATCATTGGCGGGGTCTTCAACGGGTTGGACAAGAAGCAGGCGACAGAGTTTTCCTTTCTTTTGGCTGTGCCGACCATGATAGCAGCCGGCGGTTATGACCTGATCAAGTCTGATCTGGCCTTTGATCAGCCCCAACGTATCATGTTAGCGGTCGGTTTTGTGGTTGCATTTATAGCTGCTTGGATTGCGGTGAAGCTATTTTTGAAGTATGTCTCCAATCATGGCTTTACAGCGTTTGGATGGTACCGGATCGCACTGGGTATCTTGTTTTTGATCTTTATGTGGAATTCTGATTTGGGCTGATAGTTCTTTTCGAATCGAAATAAGATCTGCTCAGACAGTGGGTATAAAGAAGGCCGGCAAGTTGTGAAACCTTGCCGGCCTATATCTTTGGCAGCTGCTCTTTCTGTTACTTCCTATTTTTCACGTACTTCTCGAGCCAGCTGTCCATCTCCCACAGCGTGTGGAGGACAGATTCTTTGCCTGCATAGCCGTGGCTCTCATGAGGCAAAAATACCAGACGGGTGGTAGCGCCGTGGCCTTTGAGTGCATTGTAGTAGCGCTCGGACTGAATCGGGAACGTGCCGGAATTGTTGTCAGCCTCGCCATGAATCAACAGGATTGGAGTCTTCACCTTGTTGGCAAATGAGAAGGGGGACATGTTGAAATAGACCTCGGGCGCTTCCCAATACGTACGTTGCTCATATTGGAAGCCAAACGGTGTCAAGGTTCGGTTGTAGGCACCGCTTCGGGCGATTCCCGCGGCGAAGATATTGGTGTGGGAAAGCAGATTGGCGGTCATGAACGCCCCGTACGAATGTCCACCTACTCCGATTCGATTTCTATCTCCGATTCCCATCTCGACGATATGGTCAATTGCCGCCTCGGCATTGGCAACTAGCTGCTCGATGAAGAAATCATTTGGCTCCAAATCTCCCTCGCCCACAATAGGTATCTCGGTCTGATCCATGATCGCATACCCTCGGGTCACCCAGTAGATCGGAGAACCCCAGCTAAGGCGAGTGAAGGTGTACTTAGACCCGCGGACCTGCGCTGCGTCAGCAGCTGACTTGTACTCGCGAGGATATGCCCACATCAGAACAGGTAGACGTCCGTCTTTGGCCGGATCGTAGCCCTCTGGTGTGTAGACTACTGCAGAAAGGTTGAGCCCATCTTTTCGTTTGTAGGTCACCAGCTGTTTTTGGATTCCTTTGAGGGATTCGTATGGATGAGGAAAAGAGGTCACCTGCAGAGGAGCCATACGCTTCTTGGTGTTCACCAGCCAGTAGTTTGGTTGCAGATCGGTTCCTTCTTTAAGCGTGACAAATTCCGTTGCGTCAGAATTGATAACCTTTGCTACTCGCTCGTAATAGGGCGCCTGCGATCTCCACAAGATCTTTTGCTCCTTGGTTTTGGTATTGAAGGTAGAAAGGAAAGGCATGCTGCCCTCTGGGCTGCCGCCTTCTGAGGTCATGAAAAGCATCTCGCCCTTGCGAAGGAGGACGTTTCTTCCAAATGTATTTTCGGTCATGACCGGGCTTCCGGGATCATTGTACATGTCATCGGACGAACGCTCGATGATTACGCGAGGAGCTTCTGATGGATTGGATGGATTGATCACGGATCTTTTTTCTGTCCTGGCGGCAAACCAACGCTCGTTGAGCAGCGCAAAGGAATCGTCAGACCAATTAATTCCTCCGAAACGGAGTGCAGTGGAGGTAAGCTTCTGCTTCTCGCCGGTAAAAGGAGCATTGAGCGTGTACACGATATCCCGCTCAGCGACTTTCACCTTTGGGTCGCCCCCATCCTGAGCTTCCACCCAATACAGCGTGGCGGGCTTGTCAGCTCTCCAATTGATACTTCTTGGACCTGTCACTGTAGCGTCAAATCCCGTTGGTCGCACTTCGTCTAAAGGAATCTCCGCCAAGGTCTTCACCGCCTCGCCCGAGGTTTTCCAGATCTCTACCTTGTAAGGAAAGCGACTACCCGGTACCAGATAAGAGAATGGCTTTTGAATGGTCTCGACTACTAGGTAATTCCCGTCAGGACTGAGGTCCGTGCTCTTGATCATCCCCGGCTTTCCGATCGCAGTTTTGTTTCCATCAAGGGTCAGCCTCATTAGTTGGGAATCCATGAAATAAGCAAAGAGCGATTCATCGTAAGGATTGCTCAGTAGATCTTGATAGGTTCGGCTTGGAGCAGCATTGCCTGAGGTCTCCTGAATGATCGGGCCTACCGGTGCGCTCGGAGCTTTGGGCGTCTCACCGCGGCTAGGATTTACAACTTTGATCAAAAGTGAATTGTCCGACAGCCAGGTGATGGAGTTTCCAAAGACTTGGTTGAGGATCGGCTCAGAGAGCTTTTTTGCTTCGAAAGTGGTCAGATCTGCTACCCAAAGGCTGATTCCTGTCGCTTCGGAGTTGGCGAAAGCCAAGTATTTCTCATCTTGGGAAAAAGAGAAATCGCTCATTCGGGCGTTGGAAGGCAGGCCTTTTATTTGAGTGTCCTCACCGCCGCGGGTTTTCTTGATCTTGATGTTGTTGAAGCTGCTGGCGCGACTTTGTCCAGAGACGGCGGGATTGATCCGAATTCCGGCGATTCGAAGCTCAGGTTGGGCGAGATCCTCGATGCTCGGAGACGCCGCTTTCTCCAGGATCATCATTAGCGAGCCGTCCTTGCTGAAGGAGACGGATGGAGTCGCTGGGGCGTTAAATAGATCTGCAATAGACTGGGGCGGCGTCTGATAGCTGGTTTGGGCAA
>Ga0079224_100009692_pt1 | contig 13166 bp, 7 predicted proteins | sample Stecom2015_FD_80414 | JGI IMG/M metagenome (GOLD analysis project Ga0079224, IMG submission 80414) | Agricultural soil microbial communities from Utah to study Nitrogen management - Steer compost 2015 | ecosystem: Environmental > Terrestrial > Soil > Agricultural land | place: USA: Utah... | reverse complement strand
GGCCATCCAATTATAAACTGTTAAATTGTGTTAAAAAATACCTACTTCCTGTACAGCGGGCCATCATACAAACGTAAGGATTGTCACCCAATCTTCAGCTTTTAAAAAAATCCTTGCAACGACAGCCAAACCCTGTTACTTTTGCTAACACTGTTAGGGAGATTGTCAGATGAGTATCGTAGAACGGAGAATCCGGGAGAAAGAGGCCATGCGGGCAAATATCCTCGCCACGGCTTGGCAGATCGTGAAAGAGGAGGGGTGGCAGTCGCTGTCGATCCGGAAGATCGCCGATGCCATCCAATACAGTGTGCCGGTGATCTACGATTACTTTGAAAATAAAGAAGCGATTTTACTGGAGTTTGGCAGGCAGGGGTTTGAACAGGTCATCGCAGCCCTTAAGGAGGCAAAGGCCAGTTCTACGGACCCAGCGGAGCAACTGAAAGCAATAGCTGATGCTTACTGGCTATTTGCATTCGACAACAAAGAACACTACCAGCTGATGTGGGGCATGAAAGCACCCACTTGCGAAATGGATAAATGCATGCCCGAGCGTTCCGTATTCAGGGAACTGGTGATAGGCCCGATGATGGAAATCATCGAAGAGGCCAATCGCGGGGATGCCGAAACCAACGCGTGCCTCAAGTACCATACGTTTTGGTCCATCCTGCACGGATTGATTTCCATTAAGATGATGGCACCGGCGGATGATACGGAACAGCTCAATAAGCTCGTGCTCGACGATGCAATCACTGGGTTTATCAGGAACTTGAAGGCTTAATTTTTTTTGCCTGATTACCTAACGGTGTTAGGAAAAGTAATAGTGATAGAATTTTAACGAACAATAACTGCTTTTTTCATCATCAATTAATAAAATAGAACATGTATAGTATCTTTCCAATCCCCGTGAAGCATATCCACGCCCGCTTCCTGTTTTTTCTCATCGTATTGCCCTTTCTTGTCTTTATGGAAGCATGCAGCACGTCCGCCGGAAACGAACAGCATGCAGAAGCTTTGCAGCGCTTGCCGGTAGTGACACTGCAGCCGCAGCGGGCCACCACGTACGACGAATACCCTGCGGCCCTGGAAGGCAGCAAAGACATCGAGATACGCCCCCAGGTAGAGGGCCAGCTCGAACACATCTACGTAGATGAAGGAGCGTACGTGGTACAGGGGCAGCCCCTCTTCCGCATCAACGCCCGGGTGTATACCGAACAGCTCAACAATGCCAAGGCGTCGCTGGCCGCCGCCGAAGCTAATTTGGTCAACGCGCGCATCGATGTGAGCAAACTCACGCCGTTGGTGAAAAACCAGGTGCTCTCGGATGTGCAGCTGGATGCCGCCCTTGCGGCCGAGCGGGTTGCCGAGGCCAACGTGCAGCAAGCCAAAGCCGTGGTAGAGAGTGCCCAGATCAACCTCAGTTATACGGTCATATCGGCTCCGGTGGCCGGTTACATCGGCCGTATCCCATTCAAGATGGGCAGCCTCGTGGGTACGGCAACACCCCAACCGCTAACCGTGCTTTCGGAAATCCGAAATGTGTTTGCTTATTTCTCACTGAGTGAGAACGATTTCATCGCGTTCAAAAAGCGGGTAGCGGGCACATCGATGGCGGAAAAAATCAGCCATCTGCCGCCGGTGGAGCTGGTGCTATCCGACGGAAGCACCTATCCGGAAAAGGGAACGGTGCAGCTCGTGTCGGGCCAGTTCGATAACCGCACGGGTACCATTACCTTCCGGGCGGTATTTCCCAACGAGGATGGCCTGCTACGCTCGGGGAATACCGGAAAGATCCGCGTGTCGCACGTATCGCCATCGGTTATCCTTATTCCCCAGGAAGCGACCTTCGAACGGCAAGACAAAGTGTTCGTCTTCGCCTTGGCAGATAGCAACCGGGTGGAGAGCAGGCCGATACCGATAACGGGCAGGAGCGGCAACTATTACCTCGTGGAAGACGGTGTGGAACCGGGCGACCGCATTGTGTATGCCGGATTGGATCGCCTGCAGGAGGGCACGCGGATCATACCGGAGCCGCTGAAGCCGGATAGCTTGCTCGCCAGTGTGGCTTTCTAATAAAATACCCCCTAATTTTTCTTAGCTAAAAACAATTCCATTCGATGTTACAAAAATTTATCGAGCGGCCGGTGCTATCGACCGTCATATCCATCTTATTGGTTATACTCGGCGTCATTTCCGCGCTTACCTTGCCCATTTCGCAATTCCCGGATATTGCGCCGCCCACGGTGGTGGTAACCGCTGCCTACCCCGGCGCCAACGCCGAAACGGTGGCCCGCTCGGTGGCCACACCGATTGAGGAGGCGGTCAATGGCGTGGAAAACATGACCTACATGACTTCCAACTCCAGCAACGATGGAAGCATGACGCTCACCGTCTTCTTTGAACAGGGGACCGACCCCGATATTGCCGCCGTAAACGTGCAGAACCGCGTGTCTAAAGCGAGTAACAAGATCCCCCAAGAGGTCATCCAGGCAGGCATATCCACACAGAAGCAACAAAACGGCTTCCTGATGTTCGTGGCGCTTACCAGCAAAGACAGCTTGTACGACGAGGCGTTTATACAGAATTACCTTAAAATTAATATCATCCCCCAGATGCAGCGGATACCGGGTGTGGCCGAGGTGCAGCCCTTCGGTGGCCGCGAGTATGCCATGCGTATCTGGCTGAAGCCCGACCGCCTCACAGCCTACAACCTGTCGCCCCAGGACGTGATGCGGGCCATCGACGACCAGAATGTGGAGGCTGCGCCGGGACGGCTGGGGCAAAGCAGTCCGGAGATGTTTGAATATGTGCTCAAATACAAGGGAAAGCTTAACCGAGACAACGATTACGAAAACATGATCATCAAGGCAACCAACGATGGCCAGTTTATCCGCCTGAAGGATGTGGCCCGGGTGTCGTTCGGGTCGTTCTCGTACGCGGCCAATAGCCGCCTCAATGGCGGTGCCACCTCGGGGATTGCCCTGCTGCAGACGGCTGGCTCAAACGCAAACGAAATCCTCATCGAAGCCAAACGGCAAATCGAGCTGTTTTCTGAATCGTTGCCACAAGGGATCGAGCCGGTCGTGATGTTCAACGCGAAGGATTTCCTGGATGAGTCCATAAGCCAGGTGAACCATACGTTGATCGAGGCGTTCTTCCTCGTCTTTCTCGTGGTGTTCATTTTTTTGCAGGATTTCCGCTCAACGCTCATCCCCGCCATTGCCGTGCCGGTGGCCATCATCGGCACATTTTTCTTCATGCAACTGTTCGGGTTCAGCATCAACCTGCTCACGCTGTTTGCATTGGTGCTGGCCATCGGTATCGTGGTGGATGATGCGATCGTGGTGGTGGAGGCCGTCCACTCCAAAATGGAGCGAACCGGCCTGCCACCCGGCGACGCCACCCGGGAGTCGATGAAGGAAATATCGGGTGCCATCGTTTCCATCACGTTGGTGATGGTGGCCGTTTTCGTGCCGGTTACCTTCATGCAGGGGCCCGCCGGCGTGTTTTACACGCAGTTTGCGTTTACGCTGGCCGTGGCCATCGGTATCTCGGCGTTGAACGCCCTCACGCTTAGCCCAGCATTGTGTGCCCTGTTTCTGAAAAACCCGCACGCAGCGGGTGAGGACCACGCCCTGGGTAAGCGCGGTGGGTTCTTGAAACGGTTTTTCACCGCGTTCAATGTGGCGTTTACGGCGGTTACCGATAAGTATGTGAAATCGCTGCAGCTGTTGATGCGCCACAAATGGGTGGTGGTATCGGGGCTCGTACTGGTAACCGCCGTAACGGCGGTGATGATCCGACGCACCCCGACGGGGTTTATCCCGACGGAAGACCAGGGATTTGTATTGTATGCCGTGAATACGCCGCCGGGCAGCTCATTGGCACGTACCGAGCAAGCCATGAAGAAAATCGAAGAGCTAGTGGCCAATGAACCGTTTACGTTAAACCACTACCAGGTGGATGGCCTTAACTTCATTTCCAATGCCAATGCAGCCCCGTATGGCGCGGGATTCATCCGCACCAAGCCCAAAGACGAACGCGGCCCCATCAAAGACTATGAAGCTATCGCGGCAAGCCTCACCCAAAAGGTGGCGGCGGAGGTGAAGGGGGCCGAGGCGGTGTTCTTCACCTTCCCTACCGTGTCGGGTTTTGGCAACGTGGACGGCTTTGAATTTATGTTGCAGGATCGGGGCAACGGGTCGCTGGAACGGCTCGACGCCATGGCCCAAGAGTTGATAGCCGCCTTGTTCGAGCGAGAGGAAATTGCCTTTGCCTTCACCACCTTTACGGCCGACAACCCGCAATATGAGCTCGTGATCGACGATGAAAAAGCCAAGCAGCTGGGCGTAAACGTCAGCGACCTCTTGCAAACGGTGCAGATCTATTTCGGCAGTACCTTCGTTTCGGATTTCAACCGATTTGGGAAATTCTACCGCGTAATTGCGCAGGCCGATGTCCCTTACCGTGCCAACGCCTCGTCGCTCAACGACATTTATGTGAAGAATGCCGAGGGCGAGATGGTAGCAGCAAACACGATGGTAACACTGAACCGTGTATATGGTCCCGAAACGGTAACCCGGAACAACCTCTACAACGCCGTGAGCATCAACGGGAAGCCCAATGTAGGGTACAGCACGGGCGATGCGATAGCAGCCATTGAAGAGACCGCCCGTGAGGTGCTGCCACGCGACTTCGCCTACGAATGGACGGGCATGACCCGCGAGGAGGAAAACGCGGGCTCCCAACTCACCATCATCTTCATCATGAGCCTCGTGTTCGTCTTCTTCTTGCTGGCGGCACAGTACGAAAGCTATATTTTGCCGCTGGCCGTAGTGACCACCATCCCACTTGGGATATTCGGCGTGATGCTTTTCATCAACCTCATGGGCATCGAAAACAACATTTACGTGCAGGTATCGATGATCATGCTCATCGGTTTGCTGGCAAAAAATGCCATCCTCATCGTGGAGTATGCCCTGCAGCGGCGGCGGGCCGGTATGGGGCTGCTCGAATCGGCATTGGAAGCCTCGCGGCTGCGGCTACGACCCATCTTGATGACGTCCTTTGCCTTTATCGTGGGCATGATCCCGTTGCTGCGCGCAACCGGAGGGTCGGCCCTGGGCAACCACTCCATCGGCGCCGGCGCCGTGGGCGGGATGCTTACCGGCGTAATGTTGGGGGTATTCGCCATCCCGGTATTGTTTGTGATTTTTCAATTCCTGCACGAGCGCGTGGGCGCCAAGCGAAAAGGCAAATTGGCCCTGCAACCGGCGGCACTGTTATTGGCGGTGACGATCGTTGCTTCTTGCAGTGTAGGTAAGGAGACCGTTCGCCCCGAGGGGGCTGTGCCGGCTACCTTCCGCAACGTTGCGGCGCCGGCGGCCGATGGGCCTGCGTTCGACTCGACCAGCATCGCCCAGCTGGAATGGCGGCAGTTTTTCACGGATACGGCCCTGCAGCGTATTATCGACAGTGTGTTGGCCCGCAACTACGATATGCAGGTGGCCCTAAATGCGATTACGCTGAATGAGGCCTACCTGAAAGAAGCCCGTGCGGCTTGGCTGCCCACAGTTCAAGCCGATGTGTCGGCCAGTTCCGCACGGCCTTCGCAAAATAGCCTCAGCGGCTTGAACCTGGCCGATTTCGTAGGTACCAATCACATTGAGGACTATACAGCAGCCCTGGGCGTGAGCTGGGAGGTGGATATATGGGGAAAAATACGGCAACAGAAGCAGGCATCGTTAGCTTCGTACCTGCAAAGCGCGGCGGCGGTAAAGTCAATCCAGACCCGCCTGATTGCTGCATCGGCCTCTGCCTATTATACCCTGCTGATGCTGCACGAGCAGTTGGATATCACCCGGCGGAACCTGGCGCTGAGCGATAGCACCGTACGGGCCATCCGCCTCCAGTACCATTCGGGCCAGGCATCTATCTTGGCGGTGCAGCAAGCCGAAGTGCAGTTCGAGAAAACGGAAGCATGGATACCGAGGTTGGAGCAGGCGTTGCTGATGCAGGAAAATGCCCTCCGTATATTGATGGCTAGCGAACCGGGAGATGTGCCGGTGAGTGCACGGCTGCACAGCTTTGCGGTGCCCCAGCAGTTTGCGGTCGGCATTCCGGCGGCAATGGTAAGCCGCCGCCCCGATGTGCAGGAAAGCGAATATGCGCTCGAGATGGCCAACGCACGGGTGGGAATCGCACAGGCCAACCGCTATCCGGCACTGCGCATTACGGCTGCCGGGGGGCTGAATGCTTTCCAGGCGAGCAACTGGTTTGTGATGCCTGCTTCGTTGTTTGGCAACCTAGCAGGAAACGTGATGCAGCCCATATTCAATAGCCGAAAACTGAAGACACAGTTCGAGGCGGCCAAGATACAACGGGAGAATGCCGTTATCGGTTTCCGAAAGACCGTATTGAACGCGGTGGGTGAGGTATCCGACGCCCTTGTGCAGCTCGACAAACTGAAGGCGCAGATCGCAATCGCCGAGTCGCAGAAAAACCGGCTCCACGCGGCCATACCCCACGCACAGATGCTGTTTTCGAGTGGTATGGCTACGTATCTGGAGGTCATCACCGTACAGCAAAATGTGCTGCAGACTGAACTGGAGTTGGCCGAGCTGAAACGCCAGCAGATAAACGCCTACGTGTTGCTGTACCGGAGCTTGGGAGGTGGCGTGGACTAAGCGTACGACGCGCGCCACCAACAGAAGTGGGCATCACTGATTTCCCTAACGCGAGTCGCTTTCGTCATACTTAAAGTGATAATCGACGACCACGCTCCCGGCCAGCAGCTTGCCCCCTTCCTGCTTAAGGGGTGCCCCCGCCGGTATCGCTACCAACACCGCGGCGCCCGATGGGGGGAGGCTTACTTTCGCGGTTCCGGTTACGCCATGCGCGATGAACCGTGCTTGCACGGCATCGTAAATGTTGCACGCGCCGCTTTTCGCGGGCAATGAGACCGTAGCTTCCCGCGTTTCCCCGTAGGGGTTGTACACCAGGTAGGTGGGGTAAGCGGCATCCCGGAAGAAGTCGGTAGCCAGTAAATCCAGCTGCAGGATGCCCTCCACATCGGTGTGGCGGATGATGCTTCCGAAGACACCCACATGGGCGCTACCGTATACGCTGAATTGTGATACGTCGGGGTTTTCGCCCGGCACCCAGTTGGGGCCATCGCCCTGGGCTACCGGTGCGGGGATGTGTTTGTATTTTCCAAAGGTCGATTCCTTGACCAGCCCCTCATAGCCGATCACCCCTTTCGTGGCCGACGCCAGGTGGGGGATGGTCTGGTGTTCGGCGGGCATGTATTGCGGGTAAAACAGCCGCGCGGCATTGGCCGCGTTGAGCATCCACTTGCCGATGGCTGCGGCATAAGACTGGTCGTACCGGACCATCGGCACCAAGGGGATGGCCGTGTCGAACGTGTTCATCAGAAAGCCATAACCTCCGTGGTCTACCGTGCTGCCCACGATACCCGAAATATCGAAACCGTTCCAGTTGCCTACCAGCACACCCCACCCCTCACGGCACACCGACGTACCATCAAAGGTCCATTCCAGTATTTTCGACACGTCGAAGTCGGTTCCTTGCTCGGCATTCATCCGTGCAGCGGTATATGCCCCGTAGGGCATCAGGATCTCATAAAAGCGGTTCTCGGATTGCGATTCCAGGGCCTGCTGGGCCCGCTTGGCAGCGGAAAGGTATCGCTCGTCGCCGAAGCGATGGTAAGCGGCGTAAAGCACCCACGCGTGGCCGCCGGCGGCGTCTTCCTGGGCGCAGATCCAGTTGGATTCGGGCGCCATTTCGGCGTAGTTGAAAAAGGTATGGCTGTAATTCCCATCGAGCACTGAATCGGCCTTGTAAAACTGCTCGGCAATGCGGCGGGCGAGGGTATCGAAACCGGCTTCTTCGGGGTAGCGGTCGTAAATGGCGTAGAAAAGCATGTTGGGATATACGTCATACCACCAGTCGCGGCCGTACCCGCCGCCAAGCAGGGCCACCTCGGGCGCGGTATTGTTCATCATGATGTTCCACCGGTTTTCCCGGTTGAAGTAATTGCGGAGCATGCTCACGTAGTTCAGCCCGTTTTGATGGCGCTTATCGATGCCCACCAGCGTGGCGCCCAGCACGCCACCCATCGTGGCCAGCGATTCGTGGAACATGCCTCGGTGGTGATGTGCGCCTTGCCGGGCGTCGCCCATGGCGGTGTAAAGCCCAACGACGGGCTGGTCGAAATTCCTTCGCGTGCTATCCCACCATACCAGTGGCCAATGCGCACCCGTGGCATCGAAATCATAAACCGTGCTGTCATAGGCCCGTGCCAGCCCATGCCAGTCGATGACTTCCAGCGGCTGGGGAAGCGAGGGCATGGCATCAATGCGCGCTAACTGCTGTTGGGCAACCGGGGTGCCCTGTATGGAAGTGGATTCGGAGCAAGCACCCAGCCCGATGGCGATGCACGATAGAACGATAAGGTTTCGCAACATAATCATAAGGGTTAATCGGCCGGCAGCTGTTTGCCGAGCTCGGCATTGCCACGCAAGAGGCGCTTGGCAACAAAAATAGAACATAATTGCAATAATGCGATGAGGATAATGGCATAGCGCAGCGCAGCTTCTTCGTTCACGTACACGGCCAGGGCGATGAACGTGAATGCCCCGAACAACCTGCCGGCATACAGGCCGGCCTCATGGTTGAGGATATAGGCAAACTCCTGCCGATGCTCGATGCGTTTGAGGATATCGATTACGCTGAATTGGATGGGGAAATAGGCCAGATCGAGCAGCGGTTTTGCGATGAGCAGGAAAAGCATGAACAGCAGCACGCCTGTGGCGTTGTAAAGGGCTCCGTTGATAACCGCGGCAAGGGTGAAGCAGATTAGCCCGATGGTAAAGATCAGCAGCCGGTGCGAAGGTTTGGTGCGGCGGCCGAGTATATACATGATGATGGCTGCCACCACTGCGCCGACGGACTGCACCGTGCCCAGTGCGCCTTCCTGCCCCACCAACCGCATGATCAGCATGGCGGGGGCCGTCACCAGGAACCCCTGTGCCAGCCCCTTGAGCGCCGCGAGCAACAGCAGCCGGTACCACTGTGCATGGAACTTAAAATAAATGAAGCGCTGGCGCACGGGGTTGCTGAAGGTGCCACGGAAGCACATCACCGATGCCACGACCGTGATGACGAACACAGCCCCGGTAACGATGCGGTAGGCTGCATTGGCTTCCCCACCGGCATGCCCCACCGATTCGATGAACCAACCGATCCCAATGGGCACGACCACAGCGATGATGGTGTAGAAAAAGGTTTCCAGCCCGTAGTAATAATTGCGGTTGCCATCGTTCGTGATGGCCAGCGCCAGGTAGTCGCGGTTGGCCCAGTAAAACCCGAACGACATGCCCATGATGAGGCCCGCGGCGGCAATGCCGCCCAGGTCGAGGGTTTTCAGCGACATCATGACGGTCATCGAAACCGCGCTGAGCATCATGCCCAGCGAATACAGCGTTTTGATGTTGATGCGGTTGAGCAGGTAGCCGTTCAGCAGGAATGTAAGCGGGATACCGGTATAGATGGTAAGCTGGTACACGACCACCTTTACCGGATCATTCGAATTGCGCATCACGTAGGCCGCCACAAAAATGTCGATGACGGGCAATACGAACGCATAAATGAGGTTGGTGAGTACCAGTACCTTAAAGTTGATCGGTTGCTGCCTGAAATGGACAACCTCTGCCTGCAGTTTTCTGAACATGGTTTTAAATGGTTTGTATCAAAGCGTATCGAGTATTTCGCGGATAGAGAAGCGCGCCGCACATACGTGCTCGTCGGCAGCGCCGTAATAGACGGTCAATTCATCGCCGCTCACCACGTGGCCATTGGTAAACACCACATGGCCGAAAAACCCGCTGGTCTCATAGGGGGCCGTGGGCTCCATGATGGGATGGCTGCTCCGACCCAATACGACCGACGGGTCTTCCAGGTCCAACAGCAGTGCGCCAAGGCAATACCGGTGATTGGCGTCGGCACCATGGTAGATGGCCAGCCAGCCCTTCTCGGTGCGGATAGGGGCTGCACCGGCACCCACCCGCTGGCTATCCCAATAACCTCGCCGCGTACGGGCAATGAGTTGGTGGTTTCCCCAATGGATGCCATCGTGCGAACTGGCGAGCCAGATGTAGTTGCCGCCGAGTTCGACACTGCTGGGGCGATGGAAGGCATAGTACTTGCCGCCGATGCGTGCTTCGAACAGGGCGCAGTCTTTATTATGGGGTGGCAGGATCAACCCGTGCGACCGGAATTCCTTCCAGTCCGAGGTGGTTCGCAACGCCACGGCTACGCCGTTTGGCGATACAGCCGTGAAGGTAAGGTAATAGGTTCCGTCCAGTAGGCTGACCCGGCAATCTTCGATGCCGAAGGTCTCATGATGCCCTTCCCCCCAAAGCGACGGGTATCCATCTGCTTCACGGAAGTGGATGCCATCGGTACTGCTCAATAACCGCAAATGCGACAGGGTGGTCAGGTAATCCGCTCCGCGGTAATTGATGATGCGCGGATCCGACAGGTCAAGATCCGGATCATGGGTTGGCAGTGCAATGATTTCCACGCCCCCCTCGGGTTTCAATACCGGGAATGAAATCATTCCTTCCTGCTGTGGCGGGCGCTCGGCCACGCGCACGATAAGCCAAGTCTTGCCATCGTAGTGGAAAACTCCCGGATTGAGTAAGCAGGCAATCTCCAGCCCAGCCATGGAGGGCTGGAGATTGGGTGGCGACAGCAGCGGATTTTGCTTAAATCGCATCGAAATATCGTGGGTCGATTCCATGGGCCGTATGCACTAATAATCGGGGTTTTGGGCGATGGTGCCGGCCGACTTATCTACTTCGCCCTGCGGGATGGGGTAGAGGTAGTGGCGGTCCTGGAAATTCTTACCCATGGCGACGAGTACCGTTTCGGCGGTTCCCCAACGGCGCAGGTCGCTGAACCGATGGCTCTCAAAACCCAGTTCTACCCGCCGCTCGTGGTCGATCCACTGTTGTACCTGTGCTTTATCGGTCGTGCCGGTATTCCGGTCGGGGAGTGTGCCCGCCGGTGTACTGCCGCCACCCAGCATGGGGGTATTACGGGCCCGGGCACGTACTTGGTTGATGAGGGCGATGGCCGATGCCGGATTGCCCAGTTCGTTGTACGCCTCGGCTTTCCAGAGCAATACATCGGCGAGGCGGATGTAAATCCGGTTGACGGGCGAGTCGTCATTGCCCTTGTTTGCTGTATTGGTGGCCCCCAGCAGTTTATACACGGCTTGGTCTGCGACATTGGCGGTATAGGCGCTGCGGGGATCGCCGGCTTCGAAAGCGCTGAGGAAGTCGGCGGATGGCGCTACGAATCCCCAGCCGAGGAGGGCGGTCAACCCATTGCCGCGGCGCGGCAAGACGCCCTGCTTGTGGTCGAAGGCGAAGATGACTTCATTTTCGGTGAATTCCTTGCCCGTGTCGAAGGCATCGAAGTAATGTGCATTGAGGCTATAGAAACCAAGGTCTTCCAACGCGTCCACGCGGTCGACCACCTGTTGCCATTGCTGCTGGTACAAGGCCGATTTTGCCTGCATGGCGATGACCGCGCCGCGCGATGCCCGCCAGGGTTCTTCGGCTACAGGATATTTGCCGGCCGGCAGCAGCCCTGCGGCAGCGGCGAGGTCGCTGTCGATCTGTGCCCATACTTCGGCTATAGGCGTGCGGCGCGCCACTTCATATGCTTCGTTGAAGTTGGTGAGCGGATTCAGCACCAGCGGCACGTCACCGAAATTGACGGCGAGGTTGAAGTAGTAGAAGGCGCGCAGGAAATAAACTTCGCCCAACAACCTGTTGCGCAGATCGCCTGCCATCCCGGTTTGTTGCACAACGGCATCGTCCGCGAGCTGGCTGATGGCCAGGTTTGCGCGCGATATCCCTTCATAGTCATAGGTCCATAGCCCGTTGAAGGCGCCGTTTTCGGGAGTGAAATTAAAGGAATAGACATCATCCATCCAGGCTTGGTCGCCGTCGGGGTTCCATTTTTTGTAGGCATCGCCCGAGGCGATGTCTTCCACGATAAAATCATTGCGCAACACCAGCCCCTGCGCCCAGTTCCAGTCGCCGAACAGGTTGAGCGTGCTGGCCAGCGGCACGTAAGCATTCGTAACCGCACCACTGATGGTGCCAACGGTCGGGTCGGTCTGTACCTGTTCTTCGGTAAGGATGCCGATCGGTTCTTTGTCCAAGTATTTCTCACAGCCTACCAGCGAAAGCAAGGCCGCAATGGGTAGGTATTTCAGGTAAGTTCTCATCGTTTTGTCCTCCACATTAAAAGGTTACATTTACACCAAACAACACGGCGCGCGACTGCGGATAGGTGCCCTTGTCGATCTGGTCCGTCGTTTCCGGATCCAATCCGGTATAATTGGTCGACGTAAACAGGTTCTGCCCCGATACATACAGCCTGACGTTCTGGATGCCCCAGTTTGCCTGCTGGAGCAACCTGCCGAACGAATAGCCCAATTCCACGTTTTTGAGGCGCAGATAGGATGCATCTTCGACGTAGATGCTCGATACGCGGCTGCTTCCATTGTCGGTGAAGCTTACACGGGGGATGCTATTGGTGCTCCCCTCGCCACTCCAGGCACCCAACACCGCTGAGGTGTAATTGAATGGCCGGGTGTCGTAGTCGAGTATTTTCTTGCCGTCGTTGTAACGGTCAATGCCCTGCACGCCCTGGATGAAGACGGCCAGGTCGAAGCCTTTGTAGCCGGCCGAAAGGTTAGCACCGAAGCTCAACTTGGGTATGGGGTTACCAATGAACGTGCGGTCCTCGTCATTGATGATGCCATCGTCATTAAGGTCTTTGAAGCGGATATCGCCGGGCTGTGCAGCTGGATTGTTGGTGCCATGCAGATGGCTGTTCACTTCGCTGGTGTTCTGGTAGATGCCTTCCATCACGTAGCCGAAGTAAACATCCAACGGTTGCCCGACTTCGGCGCGCGATACTTCGCCGATAATGCGGGGTACATTGGGGTGGAGTTTCTCCACACGGTTGGTCAACGTCGCCATATTGGCGTTGATGCCATAGACGAATCCTCCCGGTGTGGCATCCCGCCAGCCGAGGCCGATTTCGAGGCCTTTGTTCGATACCTGGCC
>Ga0079224_100009691_pt1 | contig 13168 bp, 12 predicted proteins | sample Stecom2015_FD_80414 | JGI IMG/M metagenome (GOLD analysis project Ga0079224, IMG submission 80414) | Agricultural soil microbial communities from Utah to study Nitrogen management - Steer compost 2015 | ecosystem: Environmental > Terrestrial > Soil > Agricultural land | place: USA: Utah... | reverse complement strand
AAGCAACGATTTAAATATAGCAGCATCTTTCTTTACTTCAATTAGCTTTGAAGTAGAATTAGAATCTTGACGCTTATTTACTCTCATCTTTGAAAGAAAATTGACAGCATCTCGACCTCTTAAAACTGGTGTTATTTTAATTGGTTTTGCCATTTTCTTTTGTTTTTAATTATACAAAGTTATTAGTTTCAAATAATATACCAAAATTTTCTTTTGTTTCTAAAATATCGCACAACTTTGAAGTTTGCGAAATTTTTTGGCAATTGAAACCAATAGAGTCCGGTTAAATTTTTGAATTTTTGGAAGAGTTGGTTCCAGTTGGAAAGGTGTTGAGACATTTTAGGTAGAATTTACCTAAATGCAATCGATTTTAAACTCATTTGCAAATTCTAAATCCAAATTCATTTGCTGTACTAAATCGTCTATTGTGTTGAATTTTAAATCTTTTCTTATGAAATGTTCGAATTCTAATTGAAGAATTTCTCCGTAAATTTCCTGATGGAAGTCCAAGATAAACACTTCCACTCGTTTTTCATTGGAATGGGTGATCGTAGGACGGGTTCCAATGCTCAATAAACCTTTGTAATTTTGGTTTCTAATCTTAACTCTTACGACATATACTCCATTAGCGGGAATGAGTTTGTGCGGGTCGACGGATAAATTGGCGGTAGGGAATCCAAGAGTCCGCCCGATTTTATCACCATGAACAACTTTTCCGGAAAGGCAGTATTTTCGACCCAGTCCTTTGTGTGCATTCTCTAAATCTCCTTCCAATAAAGCTTTTCGAATATGGGTTGAACTCACGTGGAAATCATCTCGTTTGACCTCTTCCAATCGTTCCAACTCAAAGGAACATTCACCGGAAAGTTGCTCGAGCAATTCAAAGTTTCCCGTTCTGTTCTTTCCAAATTGATGGTCGTAACCGATGACAATTGTGTGGATGCCGATTTCATCTACCAAAAGTTTTCGGACGAAATCTTCAGACGATAAATTGGCAAATTCAGGGGTGAAGGGATGCAAAATCAGGTTTTTCAGTCCGTATTTTTCCAGCAAGGAAATTTTTTCTTCCAAAGTAGTGAGCAATTGTAGTTCAGCCTCTTTGTTGAGCACCAGTCGCGGATGAGGTTCGAAGGTTAAAAGCGTGCTTTCACCACCGCATTCTTCCGCAATGTTGTTTAATTTTTCGATGATAGACTGATGACCGACGTGTACACCGTCAAAAACGCCCAACGTAAGAACAGGATTTTTTACATCCTTGCATAACGAAATGTCCCTGAATATTTTCATCGGCACAAAGTTAAAACATCTGTTCTTTTTAAATAAAAAAACCTCCACATGGGAGGCATTTCCTTTAAGCAGGTACTTTTCGTGCTTTTTCGCGTTCCCAGACCCGGTGCATTTTCATAGCGGTGATGAAGTCCTTATGTAAATCATCCTGGCTTTCAAAAATCACCCCGTCATCTTTGCTGAGAAAAGATTTCTCGGCTAGCTTTTCGGCTCCATTTGCAAATGCAACTGCTTTGCAATGGCGATATCCTTCGTTGATGAAATGCAGATAATCCGGATGGGATTCGAAATCTTTCACATGTTTCCCTTCAGGAGTGAAAAATGCGTCATAAAGTACAGAAGCTTCCGTTAACAAAGAATGCTGAATTTCTGCAGTTGAACCATCGTCAAATTTGAGTTTTCCGACTCTTGTAGCAATCAAAACGGCTTCGGCTCCTTCTTTTTCCAAGACAGCTTTCATTTTGTCTATGGAAGATTTACTGGCTCCTTCGTCTATTAAAAAAGCGACTTTTCGGGTTTCAATGGTTCCTTCGCCTTTTTTGACTTTCATGCTCAAAGCTTCCGATTTTTGGACTTCCGGTTTCGGAGGCTGAATCGGATACTCCGGATGGTTGTGTCGAGCAAATTCTACCGTTAATAGGTCTAATTCTTTGGGTGGTTTTTGTCCTAAATTCGATCCTACCTTATCTGCCATTTCAGGTTTGATCTGGTACAAAATTGCCAATTCACGTTCTCGGATTTTAGGGTCATTGACTTTGGATAATTCAAAACTCAATGCGTTGATGATATGATCTTGTTCTTCGGGAGATTGCGAGTCAAAAAACAACCTCGCTTGCGTGAAATGGTCTGCAAATGATTCGGAACGCTGTCGAACTTTTTGCGCCTTGATGTTTTCTTGGTGAGAAACGTATCCGGTTTCTCCTTTCAGCATGGCATGATAAGGACATCCATTAGCTTGGTTATTGGGAAAATAGGAGACGTTTCCTTTGAGTATGTCCATACGTGCAAAGCCGTCTTTCTGGTTGTTGTTTTTGCCATTCAAAGGTCGGTTGATGGGTAATTCATGAAAATTCGGTCCGCCTAAACGGTAATTTTGAGTGTCCATGTAGGAAAAGACCCGACCTTGCAACAGAGGGTCGTTGGTGAAATCAATTCCCGGTACTACCCGCCCCGGGTCAAAGGCAGATTGTTCGTTTTCTGCAAAGAAATTTTCCGGGTTTCGGTTTAAAGTCATCGTTCCGATGATTTTTAGGGGCACCAGTTCTTCAGGAATGATTTTCGTGGGGTCCAACAAGTCAAAGGAGAATTTCATTTCGTCTTCTTCCGGCACTAATTGAACCGCTAAATCCCATTGAGGGAAATTTCCTTTTTCGATGGCATCCCATAAATCCTGCCGATGAAAATCGGAATTGAATCCGGAGATTTTTTGCGCTTCGTTCCAAGCTACGGAATGAACGCCCAGTCGAGGTTTCCAATGAAATTTCACGAAAGTTCCTTTGCCTTCTGCATTGACAAATTTGAAGGTATGAACCCCAAAACCTTCCATCATGCGCAAACTTCTTGGAATGGCACGATCGGACATCACCCACATAATCATATGTGCCGATTCGGGCATGAGAGAAATAAAATCCCAAAAGGTATCATGTGCCGATGCCGCTTGCGGCATTTCTTTATCGGGTTCCGGTTTTACGGCATGGACCAAATCCGGGAAATTCATCGCATCTTGAATAAAGAATACGGGAATGTTGTTTCCGACAAGGTCATAATTTCCTTCTTCGGTATAAAATTTTACGGAAAATCCGCGAACATCCCTGGCTAAATCGGTCGAACCTTTAAATCCGGCGACCGTAGAAAATCGGGTGAAAACCGGCGTGATTTTTCCTTTTTGAAGAAATTTAGCCTTTGTAAAGTCAGACATATCTTCTTTTGCTTCAAAAAATCCATGTGCTGCAGAGCCTCTGGCATGTACGACGCGTTCCGGAATTCGCTCGCGGTCGAAATGCATGAGTTTGTCGAAATAAATATGGTCCTGTTGTAAGGATGGGCCGCGATTTCCAGCTTTCAACGTATTGTTGTTGTCATGAATGGGAACTCCGTCATTGGTGGTAAGTTGTTGATTTGAATTATCGATGAGATGGTGGTCGATATGGGGATTTTGGGTGTTTTTAGTTTTTTTCATAGTAAGAATTTTGAGGAATAAGTTCCTATTTGATATTTTTTAAATATAAGTCATTCTGGGCAGGAAATATGATTTTTATCAAATTTTTAACTTTAAACGATGAAAAACTTTATCGAATTATATCGTTGAAAATGAATAAATTTCTTTTTCAATCATGGGATGGAAAGAAAGATTTAACTCATTAAAAAAATGAGAATTAGAAAAAACTTGGAGTTGAAAATAAATAGAAATAAAACAACTGATAAAAATCTTATTATTGTTTAGGTTAGAATGGTTTGATTGACTTATATTTGCGCAAATTTTAAAAACACTTAATCTTTATAAAATGGCAAACCAAAACAAAGGTAAAATCGCACAAATTATCGGACCGGTAATTGACGTAGTGTTTGAAAACGCTGATAGTCTTCCTCAAATTTATGATGCGTTGGAGATTCCAAGAGAAGGAAAAGAATCTTTAATTCTAGAAGTTGAGCAACACATCGGTGAAGACACGGTACGTTGTATCTCAATGGATTCAACAGATGGATTGCAAAGAGGGCAAGAAGTTCGTGATTTGGGATCGCCTATTACCATGCCGATTGGAGATGCAGTAAACGGACGTACGTTTAATGTGGTAGGTGATGCTATTGATGGATTAGGAAACATTGACAAGACTAATGGTTTGCCCATTCACAGACCAGCGCCAAAATTCGAAGATTTATCAACTACATCAGAAGTTTTATTTACCGGTATCAAAGTAATCGATTTGATCGAGCCATATGCAAAAGGAGGTAAGATTGGATTATTCGGTGGTGCGGGAGTAGGTAAAACCGTATTGATTCAGGAGTTGATCAACAATATTGCAAAAGGACACGGAGGTTTGTCTGTTTTCGCCGGAGTAGGTGAAAGAACCCGTGAAGGAAATGACTTATTGCGTGAGATGTTGGAAGCAGGAATTATCAAATATGGTGATGCTTTCATGCACTCAGTAGAAGAAGGAGGATGGGATTTGTCAAAAGTTGACAAAGAATTGATGAAAGAATCCAAAGCTGCCTTCGTATTTGGACAGATGAATGAGCCTCCGGGAGCACGTGCTCGTGTAGCATTGTCAGGATTGACATTGGCGGAGTACTACCGTGATGGTGATGGTTCAGGACAAGGACGTGACGTATTGTTCTTCATCGACAACATTTTCCGTTTCACCCAAGCAGGATCTGAGGTGTCTGCGTTGTTAGGACGTATGCCTTCTGCGGTAGGTTACCAACCAACTTTGGCAACTGAGATGGGAGCGATGCAAGAGCGTATTACTTCTACAAAAAGAGGTTCTATTACTTCTGTGCAAGCGGTATATGTACCTGCGGACGACTTAACTGACCCGGCTCCAGCAACAACATTCGCTCACTTGGATGCTACAACCGTATTGTCTCGTAAAATCGCTTCATTGGGTATTTATCCAGCGGTAGACCCATTGGATTCTACCTCTCGTATTTTGACTCCTGAAATCGTAGGAGAAGAGCACTACAGATGTGCGCAACGCGTGAAAGAGATTTTACAACGTTACAAAGCTTTGCAAGATATCATCGCAATCTTGGGTATGGAAGAGCTTTCTGAAGAAGATAAATTGGTTGTACACCGTGCAAGACGTGTCCAACGTTTCTTATCTCAACCATTTCACGTTGCGGAACAATTTACCGGTAACCCAGGAGTATTGGTAGACATTAAAGATACCATCAAAGGATTTAACATGATTTTGGATGGTGAAGTTGACCAATATCCAGAAGCTGCATTCAACTTGAAAGGAACAATCGAAGATGTGATTGAACACGGAGAGAGAATGTTGGCAGAAGTTAATGCGTAAATAAAAGAGAAATAATGAAATTACATATCATAACACCCCGTAACGTCGTTTTTGAAGGAGAAGTGGATGCTGTAACTGTTCCAGGTAGAGATGGTGAATTCCAAATGTTGGATAACCATGCTCCCATCGTCTCCTCATTGGACAAAGGAACCATCAAAATCAAATTGCATTCAAAAGAAAAATTTGATTTCGAAAGCCTTTCCGGAGAATTGAAAAAAGCAGCCGGAAATGAACATGTTTACTTGTTCGACATTACTGGTGGTGTGGTTGAAATGAGTAATAACGAAGTTACCATTTTGGCTAATTGATCCTAAAATTTTACTGAACCCATTTGGGTTCAAAAACTTATACAAAATCAGGTTAGAGGAATCTTTAATCTGACTTTGTTTTTTATCCGGATTCATTTTTATCTTTGAGTTGGAAAATGGAATAAAAATTGACAGAAATTTTCCCATTGAGTTGGCAATGAAAAATTCCAATTTTTGAAATTTGTTTGTTAACCATGGTTGCGTTTTTCTCCTTTAATTTCTGAATTGGGTTTTCATTGTTCTTTTGTGTAACAATAAAATGAAGCTTAATGAAGAAACCGACTTACCTAAAAAATCAGGAAGATGCTGAGTTTTTTGGAGAACTAAGAAAAAGAGTCAATGCACGCGTAGCAGCAATTCCTGAGAATCGTGATAACCTAATCAAAGTTAAAGTTTTCTTACTTCCTGTTATTTATCTAAGTTGTTATTTAGTAGCCATTTTTAATGGTGATAAACCTTGGTTGTACTTGGGGTGTTTTGCCCTGATGGGAATAGATTTGGTGTTGTTGTATTTGAATCTGATTCATGAAGCCGCTCACAATAATATTTTCAAGAATCGAAAATACAACAAAGCGGTTATGATGATTTTTGATTTTGTCGGGGCAAATAGTTTCATTTGGGAAAGAAGGCATATCGTGAGTCATCATGCTTACCCCAATGTAGATGGCTGGGATACAGATGTTGAGCAATCCGGCCCGATTTTGGTTTATCCGCATACAGAACCCAAAGGCATTCAAAAGTATCAACATTGGTATTTCTTTTTGATTTATCCGCTTTATTTGTTCAATTGGATGTTTATTCGCGATTTCAGGGATTTTTTTGATAAAAGAAGAATCATCCAGAAAACACAAGCCAAGATTCCAACTATCGAGAAGGTAAAAATGATTTTCTTTAAACTCTTTTATTTCTTTTATCAGATTGGGCTTCCGATATTGTTTTTGGGCGTTTCCTGGAAATTGGCGGTAGGAGCTTGGTTTTTACAAGTATTGGTGGCGAGTGTATTTGCCTTGGTGGTATTGCTTCCGGTGCATGCCTTGGAGTCCAATGAGTTTCCTGAAATGGATGCTGAAAGAAACTTACCCTATAGCTGGTTGCAACATCAGTTTCGGGTAACGAATGATATCAAGGAAAATAATTCTTTTATTCGCTACGTAATGGGAAATTTTAACTACCATGTAGCCCACCATCTATTTCCGAATTATAGTTATGAATATTATCCGGAAATAACAGATGAAATCCGAAAATTTGCAGAGGAAAAAGGATTGCCTTATAAACAGTTTCCTCTTCGGAAGGCTTTGAATTTGCATTACCAATTATTAAAATCCAATGCAATTCGAGTAGGAGAAGTATTAGAAGAATCTATGTAAGCGAAGAAGGCTCATACATGAAAAAACATAAAAAATACCTGTCAGATTCCTGACAGGTATTTTTAGAATTATTTTGAATTAATATCTGTAATATTCAGGTTTGAACGGACCTTCCACCGGAACTCCGATGTAAGCGGCTTGTTCAGGGGTCAATTTTTCCAATTCAACACCCAATTTAGCCAAGTGTAAAGAAGCCACTTTTTCATCTAAGTGTTTAGGTAAAGTGTAAACTTTGTTTTCGTATTTTTCTGAATTGTTCCACAATTCGATTTGAGCCAAAGTTTGGTTTGAGAATGAGTTAGACATCACGAAAGAAGGGTGTCCGGTTGCACAACCTAAGTTCACCAAACGACCTTCAGCCAAGATGATGATTTCTTTACCGTTGATATTGTAAACATCAACTTGTGGTTTTACTTCATATTTGGTATGTCCATAGTTTGCGTTTAACCAAGCCATATCGATTTCGTTGTCGAAATGCCCGATGTTACAAACGATGGTTTTATCTTTCATTCTTTCGAAGTGTTTACCTTGAACGATATTGAAGTTACCGGTAGTGGTGATGATGATATCGGCAGTTTCAACAACGGTATCCAATCTTTTCACTTCATAGCCTTCCATGGCTGCTTGCAAAGCACAGATTGGGTCGATTTCGGTAACGGTAACGATGGCACCTGCTCCACGGAAAGAAGCCGCCGTACCCTTTCCAACGTCTCCGTATCCGCAAACAACAACTCTTTTACCTGCCAACATCACATCGGTAGCACGACGGATTGCGTCAACTGCAGATTCGCGGCATCCGTATTTATTGTCAAATTTAGATTTGGTGACAGAGTCGTTCACGTTGATAGCCGGAACTAACAAAGTTCCATTTTTCATTCTTTCGTACAAACGGTGAACTCCGGTAGTAGTTTCTTCGGAAAGACCTCTGATTTCTTTTGCCAATTCCGGATATTTATCGAAAACCATATTGGTCAAGTCCCCTCCATCGTCCAAAATCATATTCAAAGGTTTTCTTTCCGGACCGAAGAATAATGTTTGTTCAATACACCAGTCAAATTCTTCAGTAGTCATTCCTTTCCAAGCGTAAACAGGAATTCCAGCAGCAGCAATAGCAGCAGCAGCGTGGTCCTGGGTAGAGAAAATATTACAAGAAGACCAAGTTACTTCGGCTCCTAAAGCCACCAATGTTTCAATCAACACAGCAGTCTGAATGGTCATGTGCAAACATCCTGCAATTCTCGCTCCTTTCAAAGGTTGTGATGGACCGTATTCTTCACGGATTGCCATCAACCCGGGCATTTCAGCTTCCGCTAATTTAATCTCTTTTCTTCCCCATTCTGCTAATGAAATATCCTTTACTTTGTAAGGAATGTATTCAACTTGTGTATTCATAAATTTAATTTATCTAATTTTGAAAATGTTTAGGTTATCAGACTGCAAATGTACAAACTAATTTTTCAAAGTTAAAATGCCTCTTATCAATTCTTTACAAAGTGATAAGTCCACACGAATTGTTTGTTGGAAAACTACAGAATCCGACGAGGAATTACTTGATTATTTGCAGTTAAGTCCTTATCGGGTTATGAAATACCTCACTATGGGACCTAAACAAGGCAAGGAATACTTAGGTTCGCGAGCCTGCCTGAAAGTATTAAATCTCGATTTGGACGTGCTTTACGACGAAAAGGGAAAACCTTATTTGCCTGCTAGTAAGCAATTTTCCATTACCCATTCCTTTGATATGGTTTGTGTAGGTTTAAGCGAATTGAATATCGGTATTGATATCGAAAAGTACAGACCTCCCAAAATTTTAAACATCAAAGAAAAATTCATTCGTGAAGATGAAGCCCGATGGATTCCTCAAGAACGGGAAGAAGAATATTTACATGTGATTTGGGGAATTAAGGAAGGCCTTTACAAATTAAACGGAGGAAACCTTTGGAATTTTCTGCATCATTATCGGGTAGAACCTTTTGAATTAAAGGAAAAAGAACCTATTTATTGCTGGATTTCAGATGATGTTAAAAGTGAAAAATTCAAAGCTTATTATACCTTAATCGAAGATTATTATTTGGTGTGGGTTTTGGGTTTTGAATGAGAACAATTCTTATTAATTCCTTAAACATATTTTATTTAACCTGGGCAGAAAAATTATGGAATTGCTCTTGCCTGAAAAATTTTATCCCGGGTTTCTCGAGGGTAGAAACGGATGATTGTTTCTTCCTCCTTTAGGCAAAAAAAAAAATTTTTATCTTTACCCTAAATAAATCTTCATATGGACTACAACGATAACCCTACATTGGTTGCACATGCTACAGAAGTAGAAAAGGCAGATTTTTACCGTAAAACCTATGGACATGTAGCCTTGGGAGTTGCTGCATTTATATTTTTGGAGTCAATTTTCCTTAAATCAGAAGCAATTGTTAACTTCATGTTATCCTTACAAGGGTATTCTTGGTTAATTTTACTACTGGCATTTATGGGGGTGACCTGGTTGGCGCAAAATATGGCCTATAATACGGTCAATCGTACCCAACAGTACGCTGGTTATTTTTTATACATCGTAGCTGAAGCACTGATTTTTGTGCCGATTTTGTTCATTGCCATGCATTATGGGGGAGGCCCTCAAATGATTGCCCAAGCGGGAATCATTACAGCCGGACTATTTTTGGGCTTGACCGCTACGGTTATGTTTACAAAAACCGATTTTTCATTTTTAAGAACATTTTTGACAGTGGGATTTTTCATTGCTTTGGGACTAATTGTCGCCGGAATGATTTTCGGATTCAACTTAGGCCTTTGGTTTTCAGTGGGGATGGTAGCATTGGCTGCCGGAAGTATTTTATATTCCACTCATCAAATCAAAAATGAATTTGCAACCAACCAATATGTACCTGCAGCACTTTCTTTATTTGCCTCTTTGATGTTGTTGTTCTGGTACATCTTACGCATTTTCATGTCAAGAGATTAAGTATTTCTCCTATAGTGAGCCCGGGAACATCCGGGCTTTTTTTCTGCTTATGAACGAATTGATCAATTTTTTGGTAGAACCTTATCAATCTTACGATACCCTTCAAATTGTATTGGAAATGATTGCGACAACCCTGGGGATTGCCAGTGTTTTCTTTTCCATGAAGCGAAACATTTGGGTTTATCCGACGGGAATAGTTTCGACATTTTTGTACATCTATTTGTATTTCAATTGGGGATTGTATGGGGAAAGTTTGATTAATCTCTACTATACCATCATGAGCATTTACGGATGGATTCTTTGGTATAAAAACACCGAAGAAGATCACATTCACGTTCAGGTATATTGGGCAAAAAAAGCCGAATATTTAAAATCTTTGATTTTATTTGTTTTCACTTTTCTTTTGATTTTAATTATTTACTATTACCGACCTATCATTAACAATGGATTTGACCTTTCCCATCAATATGAATTAGGATTTCACTATACCGCCATTGACTATATTGATGCTTCACTGACCGGAATTTTCTTAATCGGTATGTGGTTGATGGCAAAACAAAAAATCGATAATTGGATTTTTTGGATTATTGGAGATTTGGTGATGGTTCCCTTGCTCTTATACAAGGGTTATGCAATTTCCTCTCTGCAATATTTAGTTTTTACAGCACTCGCTATAAATGGACTTATTCAGTGGAATAAAAGTTTCAAGAAACAAACGATTGGAAAGTAATTAGGTAGAAGAAAATTCGTAAATTTAATATTTCAACCTAATTACTTAAACCGATGAATTATCAGCAGAAATCCATTAAAAACTGGGCGGAAGATGATCGTCCCAGAGAAAAATTACTTCAAAAAGGTCAACGCGTTCTTTCCGATTCAGAATTATTGGCCATCATTATGGGAAGTGGTTCCCGAAATGAGTCGGCTGTGGAATTGGCCAAAAGGATTTTGGCTTCGGTGGGAAACAATTGGAACGAACTGGCAAAATTAAAGGTTCAGGATTTGTGTAAATTCAAGGGAATCGGAGAAGCCAAGGCAATCAGTATCATTACAGCTCTTGAAATTGGCAAGAGGCGTTCCATGCAGGAATTTTTGGAGAAACCTAAGGTTACATCCAGTCGAGATGTGTTTTCGTTTTTACAAAGTTTAATCGGGGATTCTCCAGTTGAGGAATTTTGGGTTTTGTACCTGAATCAATCCAATTATGTCATTCACAAAGAGCAGATCAGCAAAGGCGGAATCAACCAAACTACAGTAGATGTAAGGCTCATCATGAAAGAAGCTTTGACCTATATGGCAACGGGGATTATTTTGGTTCATAATCACCCTTCTGGAAATCTTTCTCCAAGTCAAGCCGATATACGATTGACGCAGAAAATTCAAGAGGCTGGAAAATTAATGGACATAGAAGTATTGGATCATTTAATTATTACACAAAAAGCGTATTTTAGCTTTGCCGATGAAGGGAAATTATAAGTGAACCCATGCAGAAAATCCTAATTTATACGGAGAAAATTACACCGAGAGTCCAATATATTTTTGATTTCGTCTTGAAAGAATTTTCAGGATTGGACTTTGAATTGACGACCACTGTTCAATTTTTTGAAGCTTCCGAAAATCCGAAGATTAGTTATTCAACAAAACCTTTTCAAGATGAAATTTTTCTGCAATCCGATGAATTTCTGTTCGGCACAGATTTAGACGTAAATTTGAAATTTGATGATTTGAACGACCTTGGAAAGTGTTTCTATGCTTTGAGCCGATATGAGGAATATTTGCCGTTTAACGCGGATCAGCATGGTCGTTTTTCGGGTAGAAACCGCGTGTACAAAGAGCCTTTTGTAGACGAATGGATATTGGGTTTTCAGAAGAAACTGAAAGAAAAATATCCGCAACTGAATTTTAAAAAACGAAAATTTGAATTGGTTCTAACTTGTGATGTCGACCAGGCTTGGCAATATAAACACAAGGGTTTCAATCGAACTTTTGGAGCTTATTTTAAGGAATTGCTCAAAGGGAATTGGAAAGAATTTAACAATCGAAGGGCTGTCATTTCCGGTCGGAAAGAAGACCCTTTTGATACGTTCGGAATTTTTAAAAAATTCGTTCAAGCACCGGAATTTATGCAAGACGGAACTCCGGTTCGAATGATTTTTTTCTGGTTGATGGGGGATTATGCCCAATTCGATAAAAACAATCCGGTGGAAAATCCGGCGTTTCAGGCCAAAATTCGGGAAGTTTCATCCTGGTCGGAGTTTGGGATTCATCCGTCTTATGCTTCCAATTCTAATCCTTCCAAATTAAAAAAGGAGATTTCCAGATTGTCCAAAATTTTAAATCAGCCCGTATTAAAATCGCGTCAGCATTATTTGAAACTTCGATTTCCGGAAACTTATCGAAACCTGATTGAAAATGGGATTCAGGAAGATTATACACTTTCTTATGCCGATGAAACCGGATTCAGGGCAGGGACTACCACACCTTTTTATTGGTTTGATTTAGAGTCAAATCAGGCTACATCTTTAATAATTGTTCCCTTTTGTGCCATGGATGTTGCCATGCGGAATTATATGGAATTGACAACGGAAGAATCTATTTCCGAATTAATTCGATTAAAAGAAATCTGCCGAAAAGTAAAAGGCCAGATGGTGGTTTTGTTTCATAATTCTAACTTTCATGGACAATGGGAAGGTTGGGAAAATGTTTTGGAAACATTGATTAAGCATTAAATTTCTACTTTTGTTCCCATGCAAGAAATCCGCCGCATAAAACGAAAAGACCTCGATGTAGAAAAATACACAAAGGCATTGGGTGCTTCTTTGAATTATCGGATTTACGCAGAAGCCTGGTATTTAGATGTATTGACCCATCAAAAATGGGAATGTTGGGTTTACGGTGATTACGAAGTCATCATGCCGGTACCCCTGCAATTGAAATTTGGATTTAAATTTGTTTTGCAACCCGCTTTTTGCCAGCAATTAGGCGTATTTATGTTAGAAAATAATACGGAAACCACCAAGCGGTTTTATGCTAAGCTGAACCGGAATTTTTTGCGTTATCATATTTCTCAAAACGCATTTTTAGAGCCGGTAAAAGGATTTTCAAAGCGTGTGAATTTTGAGTTAGATTTGAATCGTCCGCTTCATGAAATTACGGCAAATTACCACGAAAACACGAAACGGAATATTGCCAAATCGGAAAAGAAAAAAATGCAATTTT